>ERZ842401.3803-NODE-3803-length-18323-cov-7.880720_pt1 | contig 18323 bp, 20 predicted proteins | sample MGYA00521270_ERZ842401 | MGnify/ENA primary metagenome ERZ842401 (study PRJEB31892, sample SAMEA3878208) | bioreactor metagenome | biome: Moose rumen | place: Sweden | collected 2011-10 | study: EMG produced TPA metagenomics assembly of the PRJEB12797 data set...
GACAATGGAAAATTCAGGATTTTGCCGAGATGTCTAGACAGTATTTCGAGGATTTTATTATCCAAGTACTTTTCAAAATCTGCTTGTTTTATATCCTTGTTTATTTCTAATCCTTCCATTCTAGACACCTCCTTTCTTGTTTACTATAGCTTTCACACGGAGGATGTCAGCCTCTTTTATAAGTTCCGTGGTTAAATGAAATCCCACGGTTTCACTGTCATACTTGTTGAAGTTTTTGATTGCATTCCGCATCTGGTTCACCTCAGATGTCGTTGTCACAATACAAGTCCTGCTTTCACTACATCTGAATGTTCTCAGCCAGGAGTAGGGGTGGGGTACAGACTGCGCTTTCTTTTTCCATCTGATGATGTTAGTGGCTCTTGCCCTCTCATGTCCGGCAATAGACTTGACAGATTTCAGCTTCCTTCTGCATTTGAGCCTGTATGCCACTTTCTTTATATAAGAAATGTCAAAACCTTTGAAAGCCTCCCTCCATGCTATTTCTTTTTCAATAGATGCGCGGACAGTCTTCTGTGTGACATTATTCAAGATGGATTTCAGATTCTCAATTTTTTCCTCGTTTGATTTTCTGACCATCTGGGTGAGGACGGGCAAAATTTCCTCATTGCTCATTGAGCTGTAGTTTTCCCTGAACCATTCCTCGTGTTCGGGTAACATGTAACTTCTCGCCATAATAATTAAGTTTTGTTTTCATTCAATTCTTTCAAAAGCACCTTACGAAACTTTGGTAAAAGCACTTTACGAAAGTTTTATAAGGTTACTTTACGTTTTGATTTCCAACAATTTCTATATCAAAGATAGAAGAAAAAGTGGATTTCCAAAATCAGGCCGGCGAAGTTAAGAATGCAAGAGTCCCAAAAAGTGGGACTCTAAAAATAAATCTTCAAAAATTTAACAGATTTTAAGATTTGAATACTTAAAAATGTCTCATATCAGGTGTCAGATATGCAAAAGTGGGGTAATGGAGTGTTTACAATCTTGCTCCTTTATAAACTCCTTATTTTTACCACGGCGAAAGATGAAAAACGGCTGTTTTCTTACCACGAAAACGCCTTTTTCCGCCCAGATTGCAAAGTGCGCTACAAATTCAGCCACTGAATGGGCATGAATATGTTAAAAAATGGCTGGATTTGAGAAATAAAAAATGAACGAAAGGTGCTCTTTGAATTATTTTTAGTAACTTTGCGTTAGCAAACATGAGTTACTTTACGCTGATGTATTTCGGTTACCTTTCGACATTAGGATTTTGGATTTCGATGGTTTGATTATCAGAATATAGGTAGGTATACAAATTAGTGATGCGCTACAAATAGGTTTCTGAAAAATAATGTTATGGTAGCTTTTCGAATATTTCGCATAGGTACCATACGTCAAACGAAAGGTTCTCATTAACACTTTTACACCTGCAAAATGCGCTACAAGCTGCGCTACAGATAAAAAGTGATAATATAGACGCATTAATAAATTAAATATAAAAGAGTTTAATTTTTAGATAGTTACTTCTTTTAGGGGATAAAAAAGACACAATTCCTGTCGAGCGCACAAGTGTTCCTGTCGGGCGCACAAGTGTTGCTGTCGGGCGCACAACCTTTGTTACAAAAAAAAGGAAGCTTCAGTGTCGAGGCTTCCTTTTTTGTATATTTTCACTTATTGCAATGACTTGAGAATTCGTTCTTGTTCTTTTTTCAGATACTCATTGAGGATTCGCGCTATTTCGGGATAGAAGTCGCCTAGGGTAGGGTATTGGCTGCGATTGGCGGTGTATGATCGGAGCGCAGTTACCAGTTCGGGCATCCATCGGAAATCACGCACAACCTGGTCGAGCATCTCCCCCTGAATCTGCTGCTCCGAGAAACCGTTCTCCATCATATAGATGATGACAGCCGCGCGCACGATACTTTCATTCACTACCGTCTGCCATGAGTTGTAAGCCTGCCGTGTCATGGAATAAGCTGTGAGTTTCAGCATACCTTGTCCAGTGCGTTGCATGAGTGCAGTATTTGACTCGGCTTCCAGCAACGGGTTGACGAACGAGTGGTTGAATTCATGAATGAGCGTAGAGGCATAATCCAGTCCGTTCTCAAATGCCTTGCCGGTCTGAGGATTGACATAGTAGCCAGCAATGGCGAACACCTCTTCTGACTGGCCTGGAAGTTGCCGTTTGGGGCCATAATTGCCACCGCCGTTCGTAAAACCGATGATGACACGAAACCTGTTTGTCGGTTGTGTGCCATAAAACTTCGGATACCACGACTGGACGAAATAAGGCATCACATTGTCTTCATACAGTTGGCATCCTTCTTTGTAAAACTCCTTGTGTCGTTCAAAAAAGTCATGGAATTTTGTATCGGTGTAGAATTGGTTGAGCAGTACCATGAAAGTGTCCACATCCACGTTTTGCCAGCGATCCCCCAAGGCAGATTTGTCCGTCAGCATCTTGATTGCCCCGTTCTCTGCTGTGATATTGATGGCCATCGTCATCACAGCATCATGACTGATGCCGTATTTTGCACGCAGTGTCTGATAATAGCCTACAATTGGATGCTCCTTGTGTGAGGCAAACCATTCTTCTGTGTCTTTTGTGTAAGTTCCCCCCATGTCCATGCGGTATTCCTGAAACCCTGCCGTACGCGAGAGAATCGACATGAGTTCCACAGTTTCAGATACTTCCGGCTTTATTTGAGCCATGCCGGTTATTGCTATGACAGCTAACAGTATGCTGATTAGAAGCTGCTTCATTTTGTTAAACTAAGCTTTGGAAATTGAAATGTATTTTTTATTCCTGTCTTTGGGGTTTTCAGGATTTGTCATCTGCAAGAGTCCAAGTTCTATAAGTGGTACAATGTGGCTTTGTCTGTTTATGGATTGGTTTGAGATGCCTAGCATTTCCATTATTTCACTTGAAGAGCGTGGAACTGTGCAAAAATCACTCGAAGAAGAACGGCAGGACTTAACCACTACAATCCGTTCTAAAACGAGTGACGGTACAAATTTAACACAAAATATTGACAAATGAAACTCTTTGGGTTATTTTTGTAACTTTGTGTTAATTGACAGAAGGGACTTTGCGTTGTCGTATCCGAAAAACCTTACGTGAGGAGAACGAGCTCTTTTTTTCAGAAACTCGGCTTTGCCTCACCACGTTGAAACTCTGTCCAACCATCAGTATTCCAATTGTTGATTCTGCTTAGACTGAGAGTTTTCTCATTTGCAAAGCCAAAGATAAGTTTATTGCTCCATGCGAGAAATGAATTTTCATAATCAGAATCATTGTCAAATGAAGCATAAATGTACATCACATTCTGCCCGTTTCCGTCATCATCGCGTTCCCACAGGAGTTTCCATGTGCCGGTATAGGAACCATTTTCCCCATCAACATTTTCCCAATCAGTATAAACTTCATGTCCGTCGATTGTAACCAGTTTGCGGTTTTGCCACTTTCGGTTGCCAGTCAAAGAACCATCGTCGTTGAAAGTAATCTGTTCGAAAAACTGATTGTTATCACTTATGTGTTCGTAATGCCATGTAGCTGTTATGTATTGTTTGTATTGCTTTAGCAACTCTTCTGTATTTTTGTGAGCTTCAGGATCGGCCCATTCGGGATCACTGCTACATGATGCTAATGCAATGATTGCGAAAACAATAAATATAGATCTGAATCTTTTTATGATTTCCATTTTTTTATTCACGCAAAAAGTTTGTGTTTGTTTCTGAATTCCCATGAAATATACACGTCAGTCCGAACTCTTTATTCTGCGACAGGACGGACTGAACTCCCTGAGGCTCTGTCACAATTGCCCATTTCAATCTGGCTGTTGTCGAAACCGAGAAAGTATGCGTCACCATAGCCGTTAGATTTTTGGGTGGAATAGGTGGATGACCAATATCCGCCAGAGTAGCCGACGTAGTTCATGTCGTCGTACCACCTGCTGCCTGATGCGGGTAGGAAGATAGAGTTGCCGTTAGGACCAATAAATCTGATTCCTTCTACACGTTTATAAGTGACCCACTCTTTCTTACATCTGTCCTTAAGCAATTCCATCTGTTCCTTTGTCGGCATATGCCAATTTCCTTGCCAAGTCACATGAGCCACGTCATATTGTGTACCGGAGATGTCGCTGCCTATATTCTTATATTCTCTGTAGCTGTTGTTCCCACCGTATTTGTAGTTTAGAGTGCTGTATGAGTTTTTTTCTTTAATCTCGCCCCAAGCGTAATGACTACCATACTGTTCGGGAGAGGACGCACCCACGTTGCAACATGCAAACTTCACACCAATTCCCAGGTCAATGGCGTGGGGATGGTTGGAGTCGGGGCATGTTTGTGCCCGCAAAATAGCTGTGGCTGATAAATAAAGAGCCAGCATCGTCAAAATCCTTGTCATACGCATTCAATTTTTTGATTAATAATTATGAATTTACTTAATCTTTTTGAGCTTAGGATCGGGAAGCATCTTGTAAGTTTCTCTGATGCTACTTGCCATAAAATTTATGGTTTATGTTTCCACAAAGTTACGATAAAAGAACTAAATGAAAGAAAACCGATGTCCAATATCACTGGACATCGGTCAAAAATCTTAAAGAAATTAACAAATTTTAAGAGGATAAGGCGGAATTTGGGCCGATTCCAAAAGATTACAAGAGTTGTAGAATTCTTAATGTTGTGATTCTTGATTCAGTAAAAAAAGGTTACTTTTGGAATCAAATTTCAGTAAGGGGGTTGAAAATATTATACCGAAATGTTAAAAAGCGGAATCAAAGAATGTTTCTTTAAAAAAAACATTCAGTACCAAGGGTTAAAAAATTATTTTTCGTAACTTTGTATTGATGTTTGGGAAACCGATTTGTAGCGATGAAGTGGAGAGATATTAAGCCCGGCAACAAAGTATATATCGGCCTTAGGCTTTATAGCTGAGTGCCAAATTGAGCATTTTCAAATGTTAAATGTTGTACTGAATGTTGTACAGAGCAGAAAATTGAAGCCAAACCATCAAATCTGAGATAAAATCAAAGGTTTTTGGTTGTTAGATAGTTAGCACTAATAATTGATAATAAATCGCATAATTTTTGTTCTTTTTTACATATTCCTGTCGAGCGCACAAGTGTTGCTGTCGGGCGCACAAGTGTTCCTGTCAGGCGCACAAAAAAAAACGCAAGCTACTGGTATTTGTGGCTTGCGTTTTTTTGTTTGAACAAAATACAAATTGTTTATCTTTTACGATGAACGACCACTTCCGTTCTTCCTTGCATCTTTTCCTCGTCCAGAATGATTTCTCCCCATCCTGTTTCATAGCCATCGGCCTCAACTTTCACCATGTAGCGCTGACGAACAGGAAGCCATGAAATGTGACAGAAGACTCCTCCATTATTGATTATGGGTTTGGTTCTCTGCGGCTTTCTCTCTATGATGGTGATTCTGTCTGGTTCGTAGAACGTCAGTTGGATGTCTTTTATGGTTTTATCGGTTTCGTCATCAATGACATATACACCTAAAACTACCTCCTCCTTCCTATTTTCTTTTGCTTGAGCCCAGGCTGTTCTTCCCCAAGGCCAGACACAGAGTCCTGGTTCCTCGCTGGTCGCACGTGTGAGATAGGTGATGCCTGCTTCATGAGTGACTCCTATCAGTTCCGACAGTCCATTGGGAGCTGTCCGGCAGGCATATACATAATGACAAGTGTCATTCAATTCTTGTATTGGATTGGTCAGACTGCCATAGGTGGAGCCTTCCTCTCGTCCAACAACTGGAAGTGAGAAACTCAGTAAATTGTATGCGAATCGGTCAGAGTCATTAAGCTGTATGAGTTCCTGTTTGGTGCGGGCGAGTCTAGATGGGGTAGGGTCCGTAATGAAGAATTTGTAGTGCTCTTCTATGTCCTCCTCATCATAATCATAAAGAGTCCATTTCATCTGTACGCCTCTGCCATCCTTTATACTCATGTCGTAGAATTCCCGTCGTAATGTTTTCCATCCTGTCAGTTCTTCGTCTAAAGCGGGCGGATTATTATTCGTGTTGGCGGAACCTGTCGGTAGGGATATCACCTTGTTCTTGCATAGTTTCAGCTGAATCGTACGGCGGTTATACTTGACCAATACGAAGGCAGTGCTGTCGTTGTCTTCAGGCTTCAGTTTCATGATTATACGGCCACGCAAGTCTTGTCCGTCATCAATACGTTCTGTGTAAGTCTGAAGGCTGTTCAAAGCCGACAGACTGTCTGCGATATGTAACGTGACTTGCCGTAAGATGTCGTCGCTGCCTCTTACAGCTGCCGAAAGTTCAGATGTCTGATTGTGATAGGTGAATGAGCCTCCATAGTAGTGCATGATGTAGGGGATAAGGCTGTCAATACAAGCTTGATAGCTACTTGTGGACCAGCTGTTTGACTCTGCAATAATTCGGTCCACTCGAGGTGTGTTTTGGGCGATGCTTACAGTCCAGGCTGTTAGGCAAAGGACTGTTATTGAAATCATTTTTTTCATGTTATGGTATATTTGTGGATTCTTCTGATAATAATTGTTCTTCAAGATTGTCAATACAGGCGATAATATCTGCCATCTCTTCGCTAATATTCGCATCTGTTGTTTCTATGTCTGCAACCTGCCCTGCTTCTTCCATGTGTTGTTGTTCCATTATGTCAGATGAAATAGCCAGGAGTGGCGGTTGGACTGCTGATAGTGTTTCCTCTGCTTTGTTTATCGTAGTCTTGCTTGGAGTCGTCGTTTGCGGCTGATTTGCTTTGCTTATGCCAATACATGGCTCTGTTGTCTTTTTATCTCTGAATTTTTGAGGGCTGGTTTGCGAAACTTGTAGCGTCACAATCGGCTGTTCTTCTTCTCTCTTGTCTTCTTGTTTATTGGTTTGTTTGACCGGATTTTTTATTATTGTTGCAACTGGCTTTTTAGGCTCCTCATCATTGTTGAATAGGAAGATTCCTATTATGAGCAGGATACTGGCGGCAATACCGGCTATTAACCATCTGATACTGTTTGTCTTCCATTTTTTGTTAACAGCTTTTTGATGTGTTACAATCCAGCTGTTATGGGGATTGTCTTGTTTTGTGGTTATTTCATCCTCATCGTTGATGTCAACTAATCCGTTATCAAATAGTGCGAACATCTTCTGATATTCCTTCCACTCAGCATCAGCCTCGTGGCTACGGAAGTAACGAGCCAGTAATCGCTCTTCGTCCAGGCTACTTTCCCCGGACATGAACTTGTCGAGGATACGGGATATTTTTTGTTTGTCGTAAAGTGCTTTCATTGTTGGTTCCTCTTTTTAAGTTTGTTCATCAGTTCGTTTCTTGCCCGGGAGAGCAATGTTGATACGGATGTCTTCTTGATACCCAGAATATCAGCTATCTCATCCAGACTGCGGTGCTCCAGCTGTCGCATCGTAAGCACTGTTTGCGTGGTTGAAGGCAGACTTTCTATCATCTCGTTCAACCATTGTTCCAGTTCTGAGTATTCGAGTTTGTCATACAAAGAGTCTTCATCCACAACTACACTGGTGTCAACTGATTCTGTATGAACAAGGCTTGTCCGCCATTTGTCTATGCATATATGCTTTGTCGTAATCATGGCACATGCTTTCAGATGAGATACATCGTTTAATGTCTCATGCATACACCACAATTTTATCATTACATCTTGGGCGATGTCTTCCGCATCATTCTGTGCATATCCGAACTGCAGGGCGGCTGATACTGATTGGACCCGTATGTCGCGAGCCGTATATGTGAACTCTTCTTGTGTCATTTCAATTATATAACGAAAACACATTTCAAAATTAAACAAGAAAAGTAATCTTTTTTTCTGACGCATTTTATTGTAGCCTTATCTGAAATCCTAAATCGCTGAAATACAACTTTCAATGGTATATAAATTCTGGTAAATTTGAAAACTCTGCAATTATTTGTTGGGACTGATTTTAACTGTTTTCCATACGTCTTTTGCTACTTAATTGAACTGTTTTTCATTGGAGAAGTTTATTTACACTCGTCCTGAGAAAGTTGAGATGAATCCCCCAAAATGCCAGTAATTCAGATTTGTCTCTCAATATATAAAAAAGTACTTTTGCCTAATTTCAGTCAAAAGTACTTTTTATATATAAGTTGTAAAAGACAATTAATTGTCTATACGGCTACAAGGTTTTCTTGGAGAATGCTGATTTTAAGGCATTCTTCAATTTTAGACAAAGTTTCAAGAGACAGGTTCTCCTGTCCTTTCAGAACCTTAGACACATACTGCTGACTGCATCCCATCATGTCAGCCAACTGTTTTTGTGTGATGTTCATCTCATTCATTTTCTCCAGCATAAGCATGGCTATATGCTGTGAGTGTCGCAGCCACGACTTGTTCTGCAACCTCCACTCAGACCTCTCTCTCCATTTGGAGCGAGTGGAAGACTGGTGTTTTTTCAATCTTTCAACTGCATTATCCATAACCAAACATTTTTACTATTTCAGATTTTTATTGTAATTCACTCATATAATCATCTAAAGCGTCTTTGTCGACAACGCCATTGTTTATGAGGAAGTTCCTTACTTGCTCCATTTTTGCAAGTTCTTTAAGTGTGTGCTCTCTCTCAGCCATGGTGCGTGTTAGTTTGATTGCACCGCCTGTTATGATATATATACCCGGTTCGAGTTTGATAGCATAAATACGTAGCCATGATGCATGACCGATAGTTTCCTTTAGTCTGGCTTTTTCCTTGCTAAGCAGCATGTCCGAGAACCTGCTGTTTTCAAGAGGACGGAACAACTTGTCAAGGTCTGCTTCCGGAGAAATGTCCATGATAAGGCACTGTAGTCTCTCACTGTCTTCTATTGTATCGTATATCGCTTGATTGACATCAGTTATTTTGAAATATGACGATAAGTCATTCATGTTTGCTTTAAAGAACTCATAAAGCCATGTCACATCATTCCATTGTTCAAACAATGAATACAATGCGTTTTCATCGCAGTTGTCGTAGCGTGTTGCCCACAACCTTTCGTCTTCAGTTATTAAGTCAAATGTCATATTCTTCATTTTATTTGCAAATATAATAGATTTCATTCATTTATACAACTTGTAGGTTGTATTTTTTATTTTGTTAAATAAAATTAAGAATATATGTAAACCATGGAAGGGGGTAGAGCGGTTGGGATTTCTATTTGGAAGAAATGTGTAAGTCCATTTGTTTAGAAATTATATTAGATATAGCCCCTCGCGCGGTTATCTCTGACGCCACGAGGGGACTGAAAAATGCTTGGTTCTAATAGTTTATTCATCCTTGCCCATTTCAAGAGGCAGAGTGCCTTGACTTGCGGCAATGAGAAGTTGCCGTACAGCAACTTGAAGACAAAGCGGAGCTGCTTGTCTGAGAGTTGCTGCCAACAAGTAGGCACTTTGATATCGATGATTTGACGCATAATAATAGCCGTTTACTTACTGCAAAAGTAGGTAAACGGCGATTATGGGGAAAAGACACCGATAAATTGGAATTTAGGTGCAAGTCAGATGAGCAATGCAAAGCTTGCTTTGGCATTGCCATGGCGCTGCCCTAAATCTCCGTGAAACAGGAATTTATATACAAGTCAGATAATATATTATTAATTTCATTCCACCTTTTCCAGTTCCTGCATCATCGCATCCACCCCTATCCAGCCTGTGACGGCTTTAACGAGTTTTCCACTGTGGTCGTAGATGAGATAATGTGGAATCGCATCGTCATACTCCGGAATTTGCATCTCTTCCTTCTTGTCTTTGGACACAATGTAGTGGTCGCCAGCGTGTTGAGCGACATATTCCAGCCACTCATTGGAATCGCTGCTGGTGTCGGTGATATAGACAAAATCAACACCTCGTGCCACCAACTCTTCCTTAACACTTTCCATCTCCTTCATCCCCTTACAGCAGGGGCCGCACCATGTGGCCCAGAAATCAATGAAAACGATATGTCCTTTGTGCTCAGCAACGATTTTTGGCAACCATTCCTGCGGCTCTCCTTCTGGAAGGTCTCGTATTTTGCCTTTTCTGTCGGCCGTCTCTTTCCTCATTAATTCCTGCACCTCGCGTATTTGTGTTTGGAACTCCGGCGACAAAGCATTCAGTTCGCTTTCTGTCACAGGCTGATTGGCTTTTACGCGTGTCATCACCGCTTTAGCCTCGTCCAACTCTTTGAACCAGCGTCCTAAAAGCGATTCTTCAAGTCCATTGGCTTGAATGTATTGCCTTCCTTCGTCAAACAAATTTTTCATACAGGCGAAAAAACCGAGAACGTTACGGTAGTAAGTCAGTTCTGGTGCATGAGGGTCTTTGAAGGTGAATTGCTTCTCAAACATTGCAAGCGAGTCCTCGTCTGTTATGGCGTTGTAACATTTCTTCACGAACATGAAACTCCCTAGCTTGTTTAAGTAATCTTGTTCTATCAACATTCTGCGATATTCCTTTTCATCAGTTGAGAGGTTGAGCGTGTCCAGTTGCTCCACCACATTCTGAAACTCACGCCAACACACTTCTCGCCATTCATCAAAAGTGTCAAGGGCATGTTCTTTAACAAAATCACGACTATAACCAAGATGTATACCTTTCATTTTAATTGGCAGAGGCTGGTCAAATGATGCACCTTCGATGTGTATGGATTTCTTCCAGAGTTCTTGCAGTTTTTGTGTAGTGACGCTGTCGTATGGTGTTTCTCTATTGTACGCCTGATATTCCTTGAATGCTATTTTGCTATAATCAACCCTTACGGTGTCACCAGGAAAGAGCATGACTGACCAGCCGCTAAAATTGTGCTGTAGCGGATAGCAGATGTCCCACACGATGGTAAAAGTGCCAGCGAGGGAATCCGTGGTGAATTCCGGAAAGCCACCGCCCTTAAGCGATTCATTATTTCCCCAAAAATCCGGGATTTTGTCGCCAGGGTCCCTGTCAACAAACCGGCCAAGAATGACAGCAGGAGCACTCTTGCGCTCCCAAGGGAATGATGATGACAAGGATTGTGAAAACATGGCTGTACTTGCCGCAAATGCAAGAAGAATGGTAATTATTAATTTCTTTTCCATATTACTTGTTTCTTATAGTCTTAATTGTTTTGATTAATCAGATTTACGACCACTTTCACCATCACGTCTTTCTCTTCCGTACGACTTTCAGCAATCATAAGAGTAAGAGCTACAAGTGTGTTGTCGGCTATACGTTTTGAGCCGTCTTCATTGTAAAGAATTCCATTATTGTTCAGAAACCACAAGAACAACGTGGCAGCTATGCGTTTGTTGCCGTCGCTGAATGAGTGGTTCTTTGTGACAAGATATAGAAGCATTGCTGCTTTCTCCTCAACGCTCGGATATAACTCCTCGCCTCCGAATGTCTGATATATTTGTCCAATACTGCTCTTGAAGGAATCGTCTTTCTCATTGCCGAAGAGGGTGCTACCACCGAATTTCTCACGCAACAGCTCAATCTCGTGAATGGCATTCTCGTAGGTGGCACGGAACCGCTCCTCTTGGGTGGTTTTCTCTATAGACAGGCGTTCATAGTCGTAGTTGTCAAGAGTGTCAAGTGCGTATGCATAGTCGGTGACCACATCGAAGAGAGCCTGACTCTCATCTGTGGTTAATGTCGGCTGACTTTGAATCGTTCTACCCAACATACCTACAAGCTGACGTAGCTCACCTATCTGCTCACGTCGGATGCGGTCGTTCACCGCAAAACCCTTGACGAGATAGTCCTTGAGGATTCTGTTTGCCCACTGACGAAATTTAATACCACGTTTTGAATTCACTCTATAACCTACAGAAATAATCATATCAAGATTAAAGAATGGTATAGTTCTTTGAACCATCCTTTTACCCTCAGGTTGAACTTGTGCAATTTTTGCACAGGTTGATTCCATATCAAGTTCTTTGACTTTATAGATGTTGTTAATATGACGGACTATTGAAGTCCTGTCTGTCTTAAACAACTCTGCCATCTGAGCCTGTGTCAGCCAGACGGTATCATTCTCCAGACGTACATCCAGCTTGGTCTGCCCATCCTCAGTTTCATATATAATGATTTTATTCTCTTCCATAAATGCCAATTTATCTAACTGCAAATTTACAAATATTTGGTATTTTATTCGGTGTTTTTGATATGCTTTAATCTGTTTGTTTGACATATTTCATTCTGACTCTTTGAAAAAGCAGATGCTTCGTTGCTCAATAAATTTGGCAAACAGCAAAAATATCTCGAATTATTTTAAGTTTATCATTATTGTTCATTCACTAATGCTCTGTTTATAATGGTTGTTTCCTCGTATGGTGCCCCCATTGTCCAATATTTGTAGTTGCCGACATATAGATATGGCAATATGTATTTGCCCCATCGTCCCACCTTTCCATAGTTTCGCTGTATATCAACGAAGAACAAGAATTCTTCATCTGTCAACCCACATTTGTCACGTACGATATATTCATGTGGAACCTTTGGCATAGTCTTTGCAAATGTCCACTGGCAACGAACTATCATCTCACGAAGTTTTTCCCTTTTATTAATATCCAACATCATCATTCCTAATCCTCGTCTCATTCTTATTTCTCTTAGCTCTTCTTCATATAAAACACCATCAAGAACACCACCTCCACTTCTCCAACATTCCATTTCTTTCCGCAATTGTTCAAGCTGCTCCCTTGTAAGGTCACTCATTAAAAATCCAGCCCCAAAAACATTATCTTCCAACTCCTCATCTGTAACTTTAAGTATTCTTGATTCTATTTGGTCAAAACAAAGCTTTTGAATCTCCTTATTCCATTTGTTCCTGTCTATTATAGCATGTGAAAATAACACATCATCAAAACCAAATAATTTTAAAATTCCTTTAATGGATTTTAAACCCTTTGAGTTACCGATCGTAGGATTTGAAAAATAGTTTGCCAAAGAATAAGCACTTCTATCCTTTTCCCAATGTTTTTCTTTATCAACTTCAAGAAATGCTTTTTCCCAAGATTTTAAATCTGTTATAAGTGTGCCTTTTTTATTTTTAATATACATAATTCAAGTTTCGCAAATTAAGAAGCGCCTGTACGTAAACGGCCTGAAAGGCCAACAGCCCATAGCCCAAGGCAACGCCCTGGGGAATTGGGTTGCATGGAACCCGCCCTGAAAGGGCAAAAGCATTAAAAATAATCAACGTTTAAGCTCTTTAAAAGATTATTTAAGTTGTAAGTTATAATTAGATTACGAAAAAAGAAAACTGTTTTTCCTAAAAGCTGTCGACAGATTTTGAACGGTTAATACTAAAAAAATACAATCTGCTGAAAAGGTTGACATTCCTGCTGAAAAGGTTGACACCAATCCCCGAGAATGCCAAAAATCTGTCTTATAGATGTTTGACTGTATTATTTGAAAAGATTCATTATATCCATAGAAAGGAACTCTTCGGCGCTAATGCCACCATCACCCACGATAAATGCCGATTTGGGTTTGAACTTATCTCTAAACTCACCAAAACCTTTGCCGTATTCCACTTCTTACGTGGGCTGCCGTTCACGAAAACGGCCGTTATTTATTTCTTTTCCATATTAATTAAAGTATTTAGTAAATTGGAATTTGCATGTCCGATTTCCGGCTTCGCCTCGGCATAGTTCAAGCAAGATTGGCTCTGTGCTCGGCTCGCAAATAAATTGGAATTTATCGATTGATTAAAGGTTGAATCGCCTTCCATTCCATTTTAATATTTCTTTCTTGTTGGTGCCGTCTCCATTCCATCGTATGTAAATGATGTCCTTGCCGATGCGCGGCAGTTCATAGGTGCCACCGTAATCAATCTCGAACCCAGGAGGGTCGCATCTCACCATGCGTTTCGTGGCATTGTCGTAACGATAGAAATCAAGGCTACTCACTTCTGTTAAAGATGGCCCGCCGTCTGAATAGCTTGCTAGATTGTTGAAAGCAATGAGCTTGTGCTTCCCGTCCGACTCGTTCCAGAAACATACTTCTAACCTGGTAATATGATCTATCTCCTCATATGTACACTCATAAAGGATGTACCCGTTTTTTACGTCGATGGTCAACGTCTCGCCTTCCTCTAGAGCAAGACCTTTGCTGTGACGTTTCATGGCATTCTCCAATATTTTCCATGGGCGGTCTCCAGTCTCTTCCTCGCCTTCATAGTTCAATGAAGGAAATGCCGCCCATGCAAAATCTGTGACGATAGGCTTGGAGCCTTTATAGTTCACTTTAATTCCTCTTTGTGCCATCAACGAAAGAGTGAGGCAAGATAAGATAACCGACAATGCTATTCTTCTCATAATATATAGAATTTGTTAAACAATAAATATATAAATCCCGATTTGTCTAACTGCAAATTTACAAATATTTGGGCATTTATTCAAAACCAATACCCATTTTCCCTTCACAAAAATCAGCGTTTAAGTGAAAGCAAATGGAAAACTCGTTTTTAATATGCCGAAACGAGCCGGTTTCCCTTTTTTCCGCGAAGTGGTTTTTTCCAGTTCATCCCATGAACTGTTTTTTTCTTTTTTTATAGTGGCATGTTCACCAGGTAATTAAGCTCAGCTCTGTCATTCCCGCTTGTTTCTGGCGTCCGTAATACTTTCACTCATAAAAAAGTTTTTTTGCGTTATTTTAATTCAACAGCTTATACAATCAACCAACGCACAATCTTAGCAGTCCGTCCCGATGCCCTTGCAAATCATTTTTTACGCAAACGCGAATATCGCGAAGGTTTGCTCTACGAGCAATCTGGATTGAATGCGAATCTGACGAAGGTAAGTATAACGTCAAAAGGTTGAATAAAATGATTGAATATTTGTTTTACCGGATATACCGCGATGCAGTCCTAAAACTTCGTTAAATTGAAATTTCGGTGCAAGCCGAATGCCAGAGCCAAGCTTGCTTAGGCTATACCGCGACGCAGTCCTAAAACTTCGTTTAATGCAAATTCCGGTACAAGCCTAATGCCGGATTCAAGCTTGCTGTGGCTATACCCATGGTCCAATCCTAAAATTCCGTTAGACAGTAATTGGGGAGGTTCTGTTCTCCATTCTATTGGCTTATATATTTAATGCCTTCGCGTATATAGACTTGTCGTGTGTTTGATTGTGGGTTGACCTGCTGGCCTTGTAGGTTGTAAACCGGCGATGAACTATGAGAATTTATATTTGCCGCTGAGGATATGCCCGTCGATTCGCCTCTTAGGGTGGCATATTCATTCCTCGACTTGATAAGCTGCTGCTGGTAGGACTCTGTTGCTACCACATTGGCAAACAAGCCGGAAGCCAGCATTAGAGCGGCATCTATATCACTCTTCCAATGATGGCCGCATACAACCCTGTGTAATGCGTATTCCCTTGCACGGTTCATTATCTCTTCAGTCCGCTCAGGAGCTACAGTACAAAGTGCAAGGGCAAACATCCAGCCGTTTGCGGCATGGGTAGAGGGGTAGCTATATGTTGAGGCTTCTGTTTCATCCTCTTCTGGCTTTAGCGACGGCTCGTTGAAGGTGGCGAAGGGACGGCGACGCTGATAATAGTTCTTGGCGGCTTTGTTTGAGAGACGAACATCCGAAGTGGCCGATTCTGCAAGAAAAATGATTTCAGGCGTATTGGCATAGCTGAGTTCTATGCCCATAGCCTCGGAAAATATTTCGTATAATGGAGTGCTTTCGTCGGAAAGCGCCATCTCGCCAACCTCACCATCTCGCTGTGTCTTACCCCATTGGTAATAATAGAAATCATTTGCGAAATCACCGCCGGTCAGGGTAGGGGGCTCTGGAAGCCACTGAGTGGCGTCGGGACGGGTCGCGTCAGTAAGAAACCCGTCGGGATATTGTGCTGATGCCTTACCTGCAAAAACAAACAACAAAAGTAGTGGACTAAATAACTTGGCTTTCATAATTTATTTCTTTTAAGTAACGATTTACGAGTCTTATAGTTGCCTCATGGCAATGCCTTAGCAAGCTTGCTATTGCTCATCCGGATTGCAACTAAATTGCCGATTCTCTAATTTTGCAAAGTTACGAATATTTTGTTTTTATTCAAAATCAATATCCTTTATCCTCTTTTTGGTTAATAAAAAGTGTCTGGATTATATAGATTTACTATCTCAGACGTAAACCGTTAATTACATGTGTTTTTGATTTAACTGTAAATATTTTTATTTTTTAATAGATTTCTCACTTTTGTTGAAGATCCTTTTTCCCCAGTCTGCACATTTCAATAAGTTTTGTCTATATATGTGAGGAGCAAACCATTCAGTGGAGCTTCCCGATTCCTTCAGCGTTCTCCTTTTTACCCCCAAAAACATGTAAAATTTTTTTATATATCGATAAAATATGTAAAAAAAATCGAGTTTTTTTATATATTTGGTTTGACATGTAAAAAAAACGCCTTTTTTTTATATATTTGCCCAGTAAAAGGATATATATATGTATCAAATACCAACATTACCATTAAGGCGGGATATAGAGACTAAGACTGTATTAAAACAGGCTGCAAGGGCTCATAGACGATTAGCGGAATTAAAAGGTGTTGTTCTTTCAATTCCAAATACTTCAATACTAATCAATACTCTTTCTATACAAGAGGCAAAAGATAGTTCAGCTGTTGAAAGTATCATAACTACTCATGATGAGTTGTTTAAGGCTGATTTGTCATTTAATGGAAATATGACACCTGCAGCAAAAGAGGTTAGAAATTATGTTGGTGCATTGTTGCATGGATTTGAAAAGGTTAAAAATCATTCTTTGTTGACTTGCAATGATATGATTGAGATTTATAGACGTATCAAACACAATTATGCGGGTTTTAGAAATACTCCTGGTACAACTTTAAAGAATGATTTGACAGGTGAGATAGTATATCAGCCCCCTCAGTTATATGATGAAATCATTCAGTACATGAATAATCTTGAACAATTCATCAATGATGCTGATATTTGCGACTGGGACCCATTAGTAAAAATGTGTGTCATTCATCATCAGTTCGAGAGCATTCACCCTTTTTCTGATGGTAATGGTCGTATGGGAAGGATCATCAATATATTATTCTTGGTGTTGTATGATTTGCTTGATTTGCCAGTGCTTTATCTTAGTCGATACATTATAAAGAATAAAAGTGAGTATTATCGCCTTTTACAAGCTGTAAGAGATGATTCCGGACAATGGGAAAATTGGATTCTGTTTATGCTAAGGGGCTTAGAAGAAACATCTTTAGAAACTATAAATCTTATCAAGTCTATTAAGGGCTTGATGATGGAATATAAACAATTGATAAGAAAAGACTTCGCTAAAATATATTCACAAGACTTACTGAACAATCTATTTAAGCATCCATATACAAAAATTGACTTTGTGTGTCAAGAAATAAATGTAACGAGACCTACTGCTGTTTCATATTTGAACCAATTGGTGGATTGTGGAATTTTGTCAAAAATGAAATCGGGACGAGATAATTTCTACTTAAATGTGAAATTGTTTAATTTATTGATGAATGCTTTTCACAATAACCAATCTAATGATATCGGGAATATTATTAAAACAGAATAATAAGGTTAAAGCAGTTTAATAATGTTTTTGAGGCGTGGATGACGCGCGACTTATAATTGTGTAGGTATGGACTTCATAACTCACCAGCTCTCCCCATTGGGTGGAATCACCATGGCTTCCGACGGAACGGCGCTCGTGGGGTTGTGGTTCGACGGGCAGAAATTTTTTGCTGATACCCTGGATAAGGATCATGAGGAGTGTGACTATCTGCCCGTCTTCCGTGAAACCAGACGGTGGCTCGACTGCTATTTCTCTGGAGAGGCTCCCGGCTTCACCCCACCGCTCCTCCTCAGAACCACACCGTTCAGAAGGCGGGTGTGGGAAATCATGCTCACCATCCCTTTCGGACAGACCATGACTTATGGGAACATCGCCGAAATCATTGCCCGTGAGCGCAAAGTCAGAACCATATCAGCTCAGGCTGTGGGTGGAGCTGTGGCGCACAACAGCATATCGCTCATCATCCCATGCCACCGAGTACTGGGCTCCGACGGCTCAATGACCGGATATGCCGGAGGACTCACCCGTAAGCGCTGGTTGCTCAAGATGGAGCGCAAACAGCACGTTCCCGACCTTTGGAAAGCGTAAGAGAACCAGGTGTATTGACTTAATAGAAGTTTCGCAAGTTATAAAGCATCAATGTATCTTTATTGCTTTAAATAATCTTATTCTACTTCTGATAGATATTTCCAACAACATATTACTCGGATTTACTAAACCTAAAATCCGCAACTAATATTCATGTGGATTAATTTTGCTGTCTGTTGCTCCCT
>ERZ842401.3804-NODE-3804-length-18320-cov-10.468601_pt1 | contig 18320 bp, 13 predicted proteins | sample MGYA00521270_ERZ842401 | MGnify/ENA primary metagenome ERZ842401 (study PRJEB31892, sample SAMEA3878208) | bioreactor metagenome | biome: Moose rumen | place: Sweden | collected 2011-10 | study: EMG produced TPA metagenomics assembly of the PRJEB12797 data set...
CAAATCGACAAATCATTTTACTTTGTTTGATTAACTTGTCAAGTACTTTTTTCATAAAAATATTCTATCATAAAAACTTATTTTTCGTCGTAAATTCTCTTTAGCGTAAATAATATTTTTTACGAGTTGACCGCAAAAAATTTTCTCTCTACAATTTCAACAATTCCATTAAATTTAGCAAATTTCATTCAGGAGGTAATTTATCCATGCGAAAAGTTTTATTGTTAATTCTCGCGCTCTGTGTATGTTCGTCTCCAGCGTTTGCTTCAGAAATCCCGGAGTTCAGCTTCAATTTTCCTCGTCCTCATCAAGACACACTCGATGACTGGGCAATAGCTTCGGCAATCGTTCAGGCAATCCAGCGTCCTAATATTCCCGCGAAAGAATACAAGCTCGACGCTTCAGCTGAAGACGTACGCAAAGCCATTCAGGACTTAATCAACCAGGCAAACGAAAACGGAGGCGGAAAAGTAATTATTCCTGCTGGAGATTATCTATGCAAAGGACCGATTGAGCTTAAGAGCTGCGTTGAACTTCATCTTGAAGAAGGCGCAAAAATTTTGTTCAGCCCGGAACCTTCGGATTATTTACCAGTCGTAAAAACTCGCTGGGAAGGCACCGAGTTAATGAACTATTCACCGATGATTTACGCTTATGGCCAGCATGATATTGCTTTAACTGGAAAAGGAACGATTGACGGCAATTCTGAGAGCGTATTTCACTCATGGAAGAAACTTGAGAAACCGGATCAGCAGCAATTAAGACTTTGGGGAGCGGCCGGAACTCCTGTTGAAGAACGCGTATTCGGTGAAGGACATTATCTTAGACCTTGCATAATCGACGTAAATTATTGCGAACGCGTTTTGCTTGAGGATTACACGGTCATGAACTCGCCTTTCTGGATTAATCACTTGAACTGCTCAAATCACGTCCAGATGAGAGGCTTGAAAGTCAACTCAATGTTTGCGAACAATGACGGCGTTGATGTCGAATCCTGCAAATACGTCTTAATCGAGGAAAATACTTTCAGGACTGGCGACGACTCCGTAGTTGTGAAGTCGGGAAGAGATTACGACGGCAGAAAAATCGGACTTCCATCAAAATATGTCGTAATCCGCAAAAATGACATGGGCGGCGAAGACGGAATTGCTTTAGGCTCAGAGATGTCCGGCGGAATTGCTTATGTATTTTTCGAGGATAATATTCTTCGTGATGGTCAAAGCGCGGTTCGTTTCAAGGCAAATCTTGACAGAGGCGGCACGTGCGAACATATTCGCGTTCGTAACATGAAGATTGCGAATTTCGATAATTTTATCTGGTTCCAACTGAATTACCCCGGTGAACTCGGCGGAAATTTCCCGACCGTCTACAAAGATTTAGTGTTCGAGGATATTACGGTTGAGAGCCTCAAAGGTAAATTGTTCGAGTGCCATGCTCCGAAGGGTTATCCGTTGCAGGACGTTATGCTCAGGAATATTAAGATTGCGAAATCCGATAACTCTAATTTCATTCTTGAGAACGTCTCGAATTTAGTAATTGACAATCTTCAGATTAATGACCAGAGAATGAACGGAGTACTTTCATCATTCTAGAACTGGAATAAATATAATCCCCCTGCTCGCTTTGAACTGGGGGAATTTTTTATCTCTCGTTGAGCACAATTCTTCCTGATTTCACCGAATGTGTCAGCCAAACATTTCCGCCAATCACGCAGTTATCGCCTATAACCGTCTGGCCTCCTAAAATCGTAGCTCCAGCGTAAATTACGACGTTATCGCCAATATCAGGATGACGCTTAATTCCCTTCACGAGTGAACCGTCAGGAGCAACATCAAAACTTTTTGCCCCAATCGTAACATTCTGGTAAATTTTTACTCGGCTCCCAATCGTCGAAGTCTCACCGATTACAACGCCTGTCCCGTGATCTATGAAGAAATATTCACCGATTGACGCTCCAGGATGAATATCAATTCCCGTCAACCTGTGAGCATATTCCGTGATAATTCGCGGTATCAACGGAACGTTCATCACAAAAAGCTCATGAGCAACTCGATACGCACTAATCGCCGTAAAAGCTGGATAAGCTAAAATTATCTCGTCAGGATTACGCGCGGCCGGATCGCCCTGATATGCCGCAATTATATCCGTCCATAAGACACGCCGAATTTTCGGGAGCTGTGAGATTAATTTTACCGTGAAATTCTCCGCATCCTCAGCGTTCGTTAATCTCGCAATCGCTTCACTGAGCTTCTCACTCGCAAGTTTCAGGCTCTCAGCAACACTCTTATTCTCAGGGTTCACATGAGACGGGAACATTGCCGCCTGAATATTCTTGAACGCAAGCTCTACGTCCTCTTTAAGCCCGTTGTAATTGATTTTGTCCTGACTGCTGAGACTTTCTAGTTCAAGTTCAGCGGATTTCAAGATTTCCTGTATCATTCCGCAAAAAGTGCCGTTGATAAGTAACGTTCGCCGGTATCAGGAAGAATTACTACAATATTTTTCCCTTCGTTCTTCTTAGCTGTCTCGATAGCCGCGTAAAGTGCCGCCCCCGAAGAAATTCCCACTAAGAAGCCTTCAAGTTTCCCCGTCAATTTCCCCGTGTTGATTGCGTCGTCATCGTTGACCGTGAAAATCTCGTTGTAAATCTTCGTGTTCAAAACGTCAGGAATAAAGCCCGGACCAATTCCCTGAATTTTATGACTGCCAGAACGTCCAGCCGACAAAACCGGTGAGCCTGATGGTTCAACAGCAATAACTTTCAAATCGGGCTTATGAAAACGTAAATATTCCGCCGTTCCCGTAAGAGTTCCGCCAGTTCCAACGCCAGCAATGAAAATATCAACTTTACCTTCAGTGTCCCGCCAAATTTCAGGGCCTGTAGTCTCACGATGTATTCTCGGGTTCGCAGGGTTCACGAATTGGCCGGCAATAAAACTCTCCGGGATTTCTGCCGCAAGCTCCGAAGCCTTCTCAATAGCTCCGCGCATTCCCTTGCTGCCTTCGGTTAAGACGAGTTCAGCACCGTAAGCCTTCATTAATTTTCTGCGCTCAATCGACATTGTCTCGGGCATGACGATAATAACTCGATAGCCTCGTGATGCCGCAACTGATGATAAGCCGATTCCCGTATTTCCGCTCGTCGGTTCGATGATTACGCTTCCGGGCTTAAGTTTCCCGTTTGCTTCTGCGTCGTCAAGCATGGCTTTAGCAATTCTGTCTTTGACGCTTCCGGCCGGATTGAAATATTCGAGCTTGGCTAAAATTTTCGCGTTAAGATTAAAATGTTTCTCAATCCGCGTGAGTTCCAGAAGCGGAGTGCGTCCAATAAGCTGATCAATTGACGTGTAAATCTTTGACATGATTATTCTCTCCTTATTATGTGTGTGATTACGCAAGCGGGGCAACGAATTTTTGAGGGTCATTAGCCCGCCGCCTGATGACTTATGACGAAAAAATTGTTGTTACGAGCGAAAGTTAAGCGTGAAAGTTTAGAACGTGAAAGGACAACAGCAGCATACAGCCTCAAATTTAGCATTAAGAGTTCTCATGTTATGCATACTGTTTCACCTCTGGAAATTTTTTAATGAGGGAATTATGCCACGATTTACACACTAAATCAATATGCAAAATTCTGTGATATATTTAGCGAAATTTTTTTATGGAGGTAAATACATGAAAAAGTTATTGCTCATTCTCACTCTTATTCTCGCTGTTATTCCCGTTCATGCTCAGGAAAATTTTAACGTCGTAAGCTCTATTGATACCCAAGAAACTTATGCTGTCGTAATTGTCCCGTTTGCTCCGTTGATTGCCGATGATGGGACGCGCGACGATGAAGTTCTCTACGGAATGACGATGAAAGCTGCTTTATCCGGAGATTATGTTTTTCTCGATATGCCTTATGGGACGCTTCCGATTGAGGCAAAAAATGTTGAACTTGTGAGCAAATCTCAAGCTGAAGAATGGAATAACTCAGTAACTCACAACATCATAGCTCCATTCGCAGATATTCAATCCGAAGCAAAAACTCAATCTTTCCCGCCGATTATCACGCTTCCACGAGGCTCAAGAGTAAAAATTGGCGAGATTAACTCTGATGATGCAAGATATGTTCAAGCTGAATTATTCGGAGGAGTTAAAGGCTGGGTAAGAAGGCCGTTAATCCGTCCGCTTCGTCAATGGAACGTTGAGAGTGAAGAAGTTGCGCGTAAAAAAGTTGTCGATGACGCAAAATTATACTTGGGAACGAGTTATCGCTGGGGAGGACAAACTCCGATCGGAGTTGATTGCTCAGGACTGGTTCACATGGCTTATATTTTGAACGGGCTTGAAGTCTTCAGAAATTCCAGGCCAAAATTCGGCTTCCCGATAGCGTTAAAACATCTTGAAGGAAATCCAGACAATACTCACGACCTCGAAACTCTTAAAACTCTAAAGCCCGGCGACACAATACATTTCAGCGGACATGTCGGAATGTATTTAGGCGAGGGAAAATTCATTCATGCTAACGGTTCAGACTTCAGCACAACAATTGCGTCTTTAATCTCAAGTGATGAAAATTACCGTGCGGATATAGCCAGACCCAGCGAGATTAACACGTTCGGCACAGTTTTTCCCGATGAGCCTGAAAAGTTGAGCGTCAAAGATTTTTATGCGCGCTCGTTCACGTCAGGCGATAAAGTCGGCTATAGATTTTACGTTCGAGCAGAAGGATATACTCCGAGCAGAGCAATTCTTTATCCAGAAGGTTTAAGCTCAGATGTAATTATCGAGATAAGCAATGACGTAAAATTATGGCGTTTTGTCTATTCCGGCCGTGATACTGAAAGAGCACCAGAATATTTTTACACAAAGCCGGGAAAATACACTCCAGCCGTCGAGTTAATCAATGAAACTGGCTACAGACCTTCCGGAAAAACTATCACGAGCGGAATTTATGAGATGAAAGAGCCTCTTAAAGCAATAACTTCGGCGGAAAATTACGAGATTAAATCTGCTGAAGTGAAAATTCCTGACATAAAAACTTCTCCGGATATTCCCTCAGGTTTCGTTAAGCTCTCAGAGTTTGCGCCGGAGATTTTGCAGGAGATACGCTATTACTCGGATTATAACTTTGTCGGTGAAAGAGTTGACGGCTATGAAGCTCCTGAAGCAATTTTAACGTTTGAAGCCGCCCAAGCCTTAAAAGCCGTGAATGATGAGCTTATGAAAGAAGGCTACAAGCTGAAGATTTACGACGCTTATCGCCCGCAGAGAGCTGTAAATCATTTTGTGAAATGGGCTAAAGACTTGAAGGACACGAAAATGAAGAAATATTTTTACCCGGAACTGAAAAAATCCGTCTTATTCAAACAAGGCTATATCGCGAGAAAATCAGGACATTCACGAGGAAGCACGGTAGACTTGACACTTTTTGACATTAACGCAAGCAAAGATTTAGACATGGGAGGAACTTTTGATTATTTCGGCAAGCGTTCACATTTCGACTTCAAGAAAATCACGAAGGAGCAATATGCTAACAGAAGGCTTCTGCGTGAGATTATGACTAAGCACGGCTTCCGGCCAATTTCAACGGAATGGTGGCATTTCACGCTTAACAATGAGCCTTATCCGAAGACGTATTTTGACTTTGCTATCACGGGGAACGAGTAAATGTTGCAAGTTATCATGTCATATCTGCCTTATGCCTTAATCACGACGTTTACGCCCGGCCCGAATAATTTAATGTCGCTTTATTCCGTGAGTTCTGTCGGTTGGAAAAAGGGCAGCAAAGTAATCTGGGGAATTTTCGCGGGGTTCATGCTTTTGATGATACTTGTAATTTTATTCTGTCATGAACTGGCTAAATATCTTCCGGAATTTGTGAAATACTTGAAGTACATCGGAGCAATTTATATTCTCTGGCTCGCTGTTCATATCGCAATAAGCAAACCAGGTGAAGCCCTTGAACGTTCAATAAATTTCAAGAGTGGCTTTTTTCTGGCAATCTCGAACGTGAAAGTCATTCTTTATCTCATCACAATTTTTACGGCTTATATCATCCCTTCAGGAGCAGGACTTCACGAGATGTTATTACACGGAGCATTTATCATCGCGATTAGTGCCGTGAGCTGGTGCATGTGGGGTGAAGCCGGAAATATTTTGCAGAGATTTTTGACGAGATATTACAGGCCGTTTAATATCCTGATGGGAATTTTATTAGCTTGGTGTGCCGTGAAAATCTTGATGTAAATATATTTGCTCTAGTCAGAATTGGCCGGAGCAACTTTTTATGTCTCGTAAATTGACAAACTATTTTGACAATTATTGCAAATCAGGATAATATTTACGCTCAAAAAATTTCTTGTTATTTTTCTAAAGGAGTTTTTATGATGGCATTAGCAGAAGAGTTACATGAATATTCCGGCGGAGTTAATGAGCTGCTTGCACGATACGGCGTAAAATTCGGGATTTACAAGAACGGAGAATTTCACGAGCAATTATTCCCGTTTGATATTATTCCGAGAGTGATTAGCAGTGAAGAATTTGCATATCTTGAGCGTGGATTGAAGCAGAGAGTTTTTGCGTTGAACGAGTTCATTCGAGATATTTATTCTGACGGGAAAATTATTTCGGACGGAGTTATCGCTGAAGAATTTATTTACTCCGGCAAAGGATATTTAGCGCAATGTCGGGAGATTAGTCCGCCTAAAAATGTTTACGCTCATATTTCCGGGATTGATTTAGTTCAAGCAAAAAATAGAACGTGTTATATTTTAGAGGACAATTTGCGAATACCTTCTGGAGCTTCGTACCCAATGATTGCGCGAGAGTTATGCAGAAAATCTTTACCGTCTGAACTTTTAGGGAAATATAAAGTTGCGGACAACAGGAATTATGCTGAGCTTTTACGCCGAACAATGGATTACGTCAACACCGGAGGAATTTCTGTGATATTAACGCCTGGAAGATTTAACGCGGCATATTTCGAGCATTCATATCTTGCTGAGTTGACCGGAGCACATTTAGTAACATGTGATGACTTAATCGTTGAAGGTGAAAATTTATATTTCATCGATTATTCCGGCAAGAAAGAAAAAGTTGGTGCAGTTTACCGGAGAATTTCTGACGAATACTTAGACCCAGTGAACTTTGAGCGGCAATCGTTAATCGGAATTCCTCACATCTTCGACATTTACAAGAAAGGCAACGTTGCGTTAATCAACGCTCCCGGCAATGGAGTAGCTGACGACAAAGGAATATATTATTTTGTGCCGGCAATGATTAAATATTATCTCAACGAAGAGCCAATTTTACAGAATGCCCCGACTTACCTGCCTTATTATGAACAGGACATGAAATATGTGCTTGAACACTTTGACGATTTAGTGTTAAAGGACGTAGCTGAAGCAGGAGGCTATGGAGTTGTCTTCGGGAATAAATTAACGCGTTCACAAAAAGAAGAATTTATCGCGATGATTAAGGCCGAACCAAGAAGATTTATTGCTCAAGAAGTTATTGACTTTCAGGATTTAGACATTTACGAGGGAAATTCACGAGTTCCAAGAAAAGCAGACTTGCGAGCATTCGTGTTAATGAGTGATGAGCCTGTTGTATGGAAGAGCGGCTTAACAAGATTTTCACGCAATCCGGATTCTTTTATCGTGAACTCGTCTCAGGGCGGAGGCTTTAAAGATACTTGGGTTATGACGGAGGAAAAATAAACATGTCAATATTATCGCGTGAGAACAGTGAAAGATTATTTTGGCTTGGACGTTACAGCGAGAGAGTTTATACGGGGCTTCGTTCGCTTGAACTTGACTTGTCGGCAGGAGATAAGGCGAAAAATTTATGCTTTGATGAGGCCAATCCTGAGACAATATCTTACAGCCTAGCACGAGCTTACGACAACGCTATAGTCCTTCGTGATGAGATTGGCACGGAGACTTTCAGCTATATTCAGATGGCCGTGTATGAGATGAAAAATGCTCAACGTTCAGGCACACCGTTAATGCCGTTACAGAAAGTTATTGATAATATTGCGGCATTCTGGGGCATGGCTGACGACATAATCGAGGACGAACACGCTCGGGGAATTATCAAGCTCGGCAAAAGAATTGAACGTGTAGATTTATACTCGCGCATGAACTCAGGGAGCGAAGAAATTCGGCGGGAAATTCGCAGGTTGACTTACAGAATAGCTAAGACGGGATTACGTTACGACGCTGAAAGAGTTAAACGCTTGAACGAGCTTGCAAAAGAGACTAATATAAATCGCCAGGAAATTATCAAGGAAGTCGAGAGCCTAATAAATTTTGAGGAGATTTAGATACAGTTATCACATGCAATTGAACTTTGCTGAACCCGTGAGAGAACATCACTTCAAGTTACGTTGTTTTCCGTCGAGTGATGAAAGACAGAAAATTTCCAACGAGCATATAAAGATTTTCCCTGTTCACTTCAGTAATGTCGAGAAAGATTCGTTCGGGAATTTATGCATTTACGGTACAGCTAATCAGAGGCATAATCTTTTTGCTGTTAATGTTGACGGTGAAGCTGAGATAAACTCTGATGGGAAAATTCCTGCGGCTCCTAATAAAATTGGCCTGTTCAAGTATGAGACGGATTTAACGAGAGCAGGCCTCTCACTTCGGGAGTTTCACAGCAATTTTGAGACAATGAGCTATATGACCGGCTATGAGCGTGCAATTTACATGATGAATGAGCTTTATCAAGAATATTTTTACACGCCCGGAGTTACTGGAATATTTACGAGCGCAGAAGAGGCTTTTAGCTTGGGACGCGGAGTTTGTCAGGATTACGCGCATATATTACTTGCTTTGTGCAGGCTTGAAAGAATTCCATGTAGATACGTCGCCGGAATGATACCAGGTGAAGGAGCTACTCATGCATGGACGGAAATTTTTGACGCTGGAACTTGGCGAATGATTGACCCGACACACAATAAAATATGCGATGACAGCTATATAAAAATCTCGTCGGGCCGTGATGCTCAGGATTGCGCGATAAATCAGGGAGTGTTTTACGGCGGAGGAAGTCAAACGCAAGAGATAAAAGTTATCGTGAATGAAATACTGCCCCAGTCGTAATTGGCCGGAGCAGTTTGTTATGCTTTAATTTTTGTCGTCGTCGTCTCGTGATTGGTAATCTTCCTCGATGTCGTCTAAGCTGGATCTGTCAAATCTTCTCTGTGACCTCATGCAGAACATTACGCTTCCGAGTTTTTCGAAAGTTAATTTTGTTCCTCGACTGTCAGCGCGGTAATTCACGGATCTGCTGCTGTCAATTCCAAGTCTTCCGGCTTCTGAGATTGCGTCCATGTTTGCACCGATGAAGATAAATTCCCAGCCGTATTTTTCCTTCTCGTGCTCGACCATGCTTTTAACTTTTGCGAGTGAATAATTCGAACTTGCATTTTCGAGGCCGTCAGTCATAATCACGAAAACAGTTTTTCCCGGAACGTCTTCAGGACGTGCGTATTTGTGTATCATCGCAATGTGATGAATTGAGCCGCCCATTGCGTCGAGTAAAGCTGTAGTGCCGCGAGTGTAATATTCTTTATCCGTCATTTTCGGAACGTCAACGAGTTTTACACGGTCATGCAAAATTTCCGTTACATGGTCGAACAACACTGTAGAGACTAATGCTTCGCCGGGTTCCTGCTTTTGCTTGTCAATCATCGAGTTGAAGCCGCCGATTGTGTCACTCTCAAGCCCGGACATTGAGCCGCTGCGATCGAGGATAAATACCATTTCAGTAAGTCCGTTTTCAGATTTTGCCGGAGCTTCGTTTTCGTGAGCTTCTTCACTTGCGCTTTCTTCGGGTGAGATTGCTTCATTCCAGGCTTTAATCTCGTCAATCAAGAACTCATCAAGCGTGAACATCAAAATATTTTCGAGATACTCAGGAACTCCCCACATTCCATGAGCGATTGCGCCGGTTATGCAAGCGATTGTGTCAGAGTCGCCGCCGAGTGATACAGCGTTTCTGATTGCGTCCTCGAAATTTTCAGCTTCGAGAAATGCTATTATTGCCTCTGGAACTGAGCCTTGACATGAGACATCAAATTTGTAATTCGGCCTGATTTCGTCGCATGTCCTGTTCAAGTCGTAATTATATTTCTCAGTGATGTAATTCTTGATTTCCTCTTTGCTCTTGCCTGTTCGTGCTAAGAAAGTTGCGGAGGCCACAGCTTGAGCACCTTTTATGCCTTCCGGGTGATTATGTGTAACTTCTGCGCTTAATCTTGCAAATTTCTCTACTGTATCAATATCGTCAAAATACCATGCGACCGGAGAAACTCTCATTGCCGAGCCGTTCCCCCAACTGTTGTATGGTTCAGGCTTTGACGTTCCCAGCCATAATCTGAAATGTCCGCCGTATCCCACGTTAAAATATTTACGGCCGAACTCCTGCATTGATTTCACAAGTTCTGTCTTGAATGCTTCTTCGTCAATCTCTTCGCCTTTCTTCCAGTTACGCAGGGTATGAGCGACGGCCATTGTCATAACTGAGTCGTCGGTGAAACGGGTTCTTTTTTCGACTAACGGGAAATTCTTTGTCTTCGTGTTATGAAATTCGTACGGACTTCCGATGATGTCTCCAACTAATGCGCCTAATAACATGAATTATCAACGCTCCTTCATTAATACTCAAAGCGGATGAATGGAAACCGAAAGATTAAAAATTAGTGAACTGAATTATAGAGTGAGAGGAATTGTAGCATAAAAAGTGAAATTTGCAAGTAAAATCCTGCGCACAAGTTTTATTCTCACTCATACGCAGGGGAAATTATTTTATTCTTCGGTCATGCCGATTAAGTCAAATTTCTCGGTTGAGATTATCACGTCAAAATCCTTCTTGCTCGGAACGTCGAACTTTACCCAGATTGTTCGGTCTGAAAGATTGTAATACCAGCCTTCAGAAGAATTTTCCCAGTTATCGCGAACAATGAAGCGTGTAATTTTCCGGCCGTCGACGCTTACCCAGAATGCGCCTTTGAGTTTGCTGATTAACTTTATCGTCATTCTCTCAACCGGAGATTTATAGCTCCCTGTCGTGTTGAACGAGATAATTTTTCGGTCGCCGGATTTCACGCTAATTCTCGTTTTTGCGAAAACTCCGTGCTTGTAATCCTGAGTATGTCCGTCGTCGTCGTAAAAAGTAAATTCGCTGTCGTCATCAGCTGAGATTATGAGGTCTAATTGCTTCATAGTGTCGGCTAAAATTCGTTTAACGTCGTCGCTAGTCATGAAAATTCCGTTGCCTCGTAAGAACATCGGAATGCTCGAAAGTTTAACCGGAAGATTTATCGTTTGTCCGCCCTCGTAGAGTTTGAAGTTGTCGTTGAAGTCATACCAGTTTGAACCAGCTGGCAGGTAAATTTTGCGAGTTAAAGCGTTCTTCTCTAAGACATTTGCGACAAGAACAGACGGCCCGAACATGAAGCATAAATTTTCGTCATGATAACACTTCTTATCATCAGGGAACTCAAGAAACAACGGACGCATTACCGGCATTCCGTCAGAATTGGCCTGATACATGAGCGAGTAAAGATACGGCAGCATTCTATATCTCAAAGCGAAGGCTTCACGTACAAGCTCCAGAATTTCCGGATACATGAAAGGCTGAGTTACGCTATTATCGTTATTAGCTGAGTTCATGACAAAACGCGGCTGAAATATTCCGTTCTGGATCCATCGAAGCAATAATTCACTCTCAGGAGCCGGCCCGGTAAATCCGCCAATGTCACAGCCCATGTTAGCACAGCCGGATAATCCCATTCCCATAATTGTGGCAACGTTGAATTTCAGCGTCTTCCAACTGGTTAAATTATCTCCTCCCCAGACTTGAGCGTAACGCTGAATGCCCGCATAACCAGCTCGATTTATCACGTAAGGCCTTTCATTCGGGTAAACGTTCGCAATCGCTTTAATCGCTAAATACGCCATCATGTTTGAGTGAATAATCTTGACTTCGGCCATTGTTCCGAGTTCACATTGAGCGTCCCGATCTTCAATGCCGTCCATTTCGCAATTATCGTTCCAGACGGTTTTAGTTCCCTTGCGCAAGATATTTTCTTCGAGTAATTCCCGCCAAGCCTCGCGACCGTTTGAACTCGTAAAGTCTATAAATCTTCCTTCACCGCCCCACCATCGGCCGTAATAATCGCTTTTGCCGTCAGCTGTCTTGATAAAGGCGTTGCGTTCCTCGTAAAATTTCGCGTATGGATGATTTTTTAACACGCCAGGCTTCAGGTTGCAGATTACGTTAATTCCCTTAGCGTTCATGTTCGCAAAAAATTTCTCAGGGTTCGGGAAACGCTTATAATTCCAGTTGAAAGTGTAACGCAATCCGTCAGCTTCACCAGAAGAATAACCCGACGCAAGCCAGAAGTTATCAATGTAAATTTTCTCCTGTAAATGCTTGTCAATAACTCTGTAAATTTCCTCGTCGCAGTTTTCTTCAAGTTCAGCGTAATACATCGTCGACATGCAATAGCCGAGTGATTGCTTAGTCGGTAAAATCGTTCTGCCGGTCAGCCAAGTGTAGCGAGAAATTACATCTTTCATGCTCGGCCCGTTGATGATGAATAAATCAATGTCGCCTCCGTCAGTCTGGTAATAACAGTAACGCTCCCAATAGCCCGAAATTTCCTGCCCCATGTCAAAAACGCAGTCGTAAGAATTGTTGTAGAACATTCCGAGCGCGTGCAAGTTGCTTTCGTTTACGCGAATATAAAACGGAATATGCTTATACATCGGGTCGCCGTTCTCCGGGTCATGACCGATTGCGTCTTTTGGGGACATTCGGAGCCGACGAAACTTTTTGTCGAGATGTCCTGTTTTCTCACCGAAGCCGTAAAAATGGTCAAGTTCCCTGTCCATGCACGAATAATGACTTAACCGGCCTAAATGGTCGCGTTCAAATGCTCGTTCTGGCAAATCACGGTAAATGCATTTTCCCTGATTATCATAGAGCGAGAATGATAACGGGGATTTTTTCAGCACAAGTTTTAATGAAGCTGTCGTGAAGGTTAATGCGTCGTCAATCTCCTCACATGGAACGTTAAGAGCTTCAATGCGTGTTCTCTCACCAGCGAATAAATCATCAAGTTCATCAGGCCAAGCTGTTTTTACGAGAGCAAAGGACTTCTCACGAAAATTTTTAGCGAATGCAACACGAACACGGATTACGTCATCAGTCATGAAGATTAGCAAAATGTCCGCAGTGTCGCCGTGAATTATGTAGCCATTCGAGACTTTTTCACATGATATAAACTTTTTGAGCAACATGATTACTTACATTCCTATCAAGTCAAAATCTTCAAATGAGACCGTCAGCGTAATATTTTGCTTAGGATTAGGATATTTCACGATTACGGCCTTTTTCGTCTGAGAGTAATACCAGCCTTCGGACGCGGCTTCAAATTTACGTCGATTAAGGAAGTGTTCAAGTTTCTTGTCGCCTAATGCTACCCAGAACGGGCTTCTATCTTTACGCACCATCTCAACCGTAACGTCATTAACGAAGTCTTCATAGCTTCCTTCGCTCGTGAACTCAACTTTTACTACACTTGAGCCGGTCATGTTAATTCTGGTCTTGCGGAAAATTCCCTTTGCAAAATTATTCGTAACTCCGTCGTCGTCATAAAGCGTGTAACTTCTCTCGTCTCCTGGAATTAACGTGAAGTGAAGTGAAGTAACTTTGTCGCGTTCCATGCTCATTGGCTGATTTCCGGCCATTGGGATTATTGCTCCCTCACGAATGAACATCGGAATGCTCGACATCGTAACGGGAATTTCTATGAATTGGCCGCCGTCGTAACACTTGAAGTTGTCAGCCCAGTCATACCATTTTGTGCCCGCAGGAAGATAGACGCGTTTAATTTTTTCGCCAGGTTCAATAATATTAGCGACGAGAATATCACGACCGAACATGAACTCAAAACTTTCTTCCCAGACGTTAGGATCATCCTGGAACTCGTAAACAAGCGCGCGCATAATCGGTGCTCCAGTTAAAGAGGCTTCATACTCCGCAGAATATAAATATGGCAGCATTCTATAACGGAACAAAATTGCGTTGCGGATTAAGTCCGTCGAGTTGCGGAACATCCAAGGCTCAGTTACTGTGTTGTCGTTGCTAGCTGAGTGTATCGAAAATCTAGCCTGGAATATTCCATTTTGAACCCATCGCACAAATAATTCCTCGTCCGGAGCAGGTCCAGCAAAGCCTCCAATGTCCGCGCCTTCGTTCGGTTGTCCTGATAATCCCATGCCCGTAATAATCGGAATGTTATATTTCAAACTTTGCCAGCTCGTGTAATTATCTCCACACCAAGTTTGAGCGTATTTCTGAATTCCTGCGCTTCCACTTCTGCAAACGATATAAGGCCTTGCGTCAGGGTTATGTTCTCTCACAGCGTCACCGCCGATTTTGCACATTATCGTTGACATTAAGGGCTTGAGTTCAGCGATCGTTGAGCCTTTGCCGTCAAAGTCAACGCGTGCGTCCTTGTCTACGAGGCTGTCATATTCGCAATTATCATCCCAGATTGAATCAGTTCCGACATCAATAATATTAGCAATCAAATAATCCTTCCATGCTCGGCGAGCTTCCGGCTTCGTGTAATCCCAGAATGCTCCGGGACCTCCCCACCATGAGCCAATTGCAAACTTTGTCTCGTCCTTGCTGTCTTTTACGAATACGCCTTTGCTCACGAACTCGTCGAATAACGGGTGAACTAATAAAATTCCTGGCTTGACGTTTGGGACATTCTGAGCTCCTTTTTCGTTCATTGCGGCAAAATATTCACGGGGATTTTTGAAGCGTTCAGTGTTCCAAGTGAAGACGCAGCGTTTTCCGTTTACACTCGTATATCCTGATGAAAGGTGAAAGCCGTCAATCGGGAAGCCTTCCTCTTTGATTGTGTCAATGAAGTTTAAGACGGCATCATCAGAATTTTTCTCAAGCTCAGGATAATACATTGATGAACCTTGATAGCCGAGTGCTCGTTTGGGTAAAAGCGCAGGCCGTCCGGTCAAGAACGTGTAATTGTCAACAATTCGCTTTATGTTTTCCCCAGCAATGAAGAATAAATCAATATCGCCGCCGTCAGCTTGCCAATAAGTATAACGAGGCCAATAATTACTTTTCTCGCGTCCCATGTTAAAGACGGATTCGTAAAAATTGTGATAGAACAAGCCTATTGCTTTATGAGTAGACCTGTTGAGCCTGATATAAAACGGTATATGTTTATACATTGTATCGCATTTAACAGGGTCATAACCCATTGCATCAGTTGCGCGCTGACGTAAAAACTCTTTATTCTTGTTGAGACTGCCGCCCTTCTCGCCGAAACCGTAGAAGCAATCATCCTCATTCATGCGGCTGTAATGAGTTACTCGGTTGTTGCTGTCGAGTGTGAAGGGATTTCCGGCCAATGATGAATATAATTCCGTCCCTTCTTCGTCGTAAAGCCTCATGCAGATATTCTCTTTGTCGAACTCAAGCCATAATTTACCAGTCGAGAACGTAATTTTTTCATCAGTCTCATCAACGTCGGGATTAATCGGCTCAAGTTTCACGCGTTCACCCTCGAAAAGTTTATCAAGTCTGTCATCCCATGCTTCAGCCGAGAGAACATAGGACTCTTCAGCAAATTTTTTATCAAACGATACTCGAACGCGGATAATCTCTTCAGTCAGGAAATATATTTTTATGTCGGGGCTGTCAGTATGAAGAATATAGAATTTCCCAGATTGCTCACAACTTTTTATCTTCGTGCAAATTTCCATGAAACTTTTTACCTCCTACATAACAAAAAGCGATCCCCTGAAACTCTCAGAGAACCGCATTAACTTCAACTTATCTCAGCCAGCCCATACTCTTAATCAATCCGGACCAGTAAGGAAGGCTCAATGAAATTTGAGGAATGTACGTTACCAGCATTAACGCTACGAACATCATTACGAAAATCGGCACAATATATTTTGTTACGCCCTCAATCTTCACGTTCGCAACTCCGCAACCGACAAATAAGCACGAGCCAACCGGAGGAGTTACTGAGCCAATGCCCAAGTTCGTAATAAGCATTAAGCCGAAATGTACGTCGCTCATTCCAATTCTGCGAGCAATCGGTAAAAATATAGGCACGAAAATTAACACGGCCGGCGTTAAGTCTAAGAACATTCCCATGACGAGCAAGAATACGTTCATGATTAAGAGAATGACATAGCGATTTTTCGACACTCCCATAATCATTTGCGATATTGCGTTAGGAATTCCTGTTCTCGCCATGACGTAAGCCATAATTGACGAGGCAGCTATCAAGAATAAAATTGTCGCAGAACTCTTCATCGTGTCAGCAAGAAGATTGTAGAGCGTCTTTAAGTCCATCTCGCGATAAATTGCCGCTAACACTCCGCAATAAAGGCACATTACAACTCCGGCTTCGGTCGCTGTGAAAATTCCGGCTAAAATTCCGCCCATTACGATGATTACGGCAAAAAGTGAGGGGATTGCGTCAATGCAAATCTTCAATGCCGAGTCTTCCTCTTTAACTTCCGATTTCTTATAGCCTAATCTCTTCGCAAGAACTAAAGCCATAATCGCAACAGCTACCCCCAAAATTCCTCCGACAAAATAACCGCCCATGAATAACGCCGCAACTGAAACTCCTCCTGCTGTGATTGAGTAAAGGATTAACGGACCTGACGGAGGGATTAATATTCCGGTTGGAGCTGAACAGATATTTACTGCCGCTGAATAATCCGGATCATAGCCTTCATCTTTTTCCAACGGTGAAAGGATTGACCCCATCGCTGAAGTTGCCGCAACTGACGAACCGGAGACTGCACCGAAGAACATATTTGCTAAAACGTTTGTAGCCGCTAAGTAACCGGGAATTCCGCCGACTAATAATCTTGCGAAACGTACAAGCCTCTTAGCAATTCCGCCCTTGTTCATGATATTTCCGCCGAGTGAGAAGAACGGAAGCGCAAGCAATGAGAACGAATCCAAGCCGGAGAAACATTTTTGTGCCGCCGTGAAAGCAAAACCTTCAAGTGTTGTAACTCCGCTGACACATGCCGCAATTACTGAAGCTATGCCAATTCCCGCAGAAATCGGAACCCCAGCGAATAACATTATAAAAAACGATACGAATAATACGACTGTCGCAGTGATTACCATTATGAATTTCCCCCGCCTTTCTTATCCGTGAGAGCTTGGGCATAACGAAGCAAACGGGCAATTACGATCATTACTCCGCAGAGTGGCTCAATGAGATATAGAGTTTTCATCGGTATTCTCATAACTGAAGATACGTTCGTAGCGGTGTTAGATAATTTCATTCCGCCATAAATGAATACGTAAATCACGAAGAATAATATACATGCTTCGATAAAAATGTTGAGAATAAATTTGAACGGGCCTTTTGCTTTATCGGTAATTAACGTCAAGGCTAAATGTTCGTCACGATAGAAGCAATACGCTGAACCTATCATTCCGGCAATGATTAACACGTAACGCAAAAGTTCATCAGTGAAAGTTGACGGATCTTTGAGTACCCAGCGGCTGAAAATCTGCCAAGTTCCGAACGCGACAAGAATAAACATTGATAAGGCCATCAAGAAACGCATGACGGCATCAAGAAATTTTTCAAGAGATTTCACGTTTTATCAGCTCCTTAAAACAATTAAAGCGGCTTCCCTATTAAGAAAACCGCTTGTGTCGTCATAATCTACTAATTTACAGCTTGAATACGCTCAACGAATGAATAAGTCTCAGGCTCTGACGTTTTCAGCTTCTCATAAAGCGGAGCAACTGCCTCTTGGAATGCTGCCTTGTCAACGTCTCTTACGTATTCAACCTTATCGCCAACTTGAGCTTTTACGTCATCTTCAAACTGTGCCCAAAGAGCGCGATAATTTTCAACCATCTCGGCGGCAGTGTCATTCATAACTTTCTTCTGTGCGTCGCTCATGTCGTTCCAAATTTTGGTCGAGATTACGATTACGTCGGGTATCATTGTGTGTTCGTCATAGCAATAGAACTTCGTAACGTCGGCATGGTCGCGAAGAGCTGTAATGTTATTCTCGGCTCCGTCGATAACTCCCTGCTGCATTCCCGTGTAAATATCGCTGTAACCCATAACCGTAGCACTTCCGCCGAAAGCGTTCATCATGTCAATAGCCATCTGGGAATCCATCGTGCGGATCTTAAGCCCCTTTAAGTCTGCAGGAGTTCTTACGGCTTTACCCGCTGTGTAGAAACATCTTGTTCCGCTCTCAAGCCAAGCAAGCCCGATAAATCCG
>ERZ842401.3805-NODE-3805-length-18319-cov-5.581581_pt1 | contig 18319 bp, 12 predicted proteins | sample MGYA00521270_ERZ842401 | MGnify/ENA primary metagenome ERZ842401 (study PRJEB31892, sample SAMEA3878208) | bioreactor metagenome | biome: Moose rumen | place: Sweden | collected 2011-10 | study: EMG produced TPA metagenomics assembly of the PRJEB12797 data set...
CGTGACTGGAGTTCAGACGTGTGCTCTTCCGATCTCTTCTACGACCAGAAGGGCACCATCGAGGGCACGGGTCCCGACTTCCGTCGTTATACCGCCCGTGTGAACAATACGATGGACACTAAGTTCATCAAGTTCCGTACAAGCCTCGTGTATTCGCACTCTGACCAGAACTCGCAAACCATTTCGAATGCAAATGAGTATATCCAGGGTCTCTATGGTAACTTAGGTAATGTACTGGCTGGTGTGCTCAACATGCAGCCAACCATCAAGGCTTACGACCCGACAACGTGGGTGCTCGACGACAAGGTGAGCTCTGCCAGCGGCTATAACTACGATGCCTACGGCTATGGAGTGTATTACGATACGGTCCATGGTGACATTTCGGCTATGAATCCCCTGTTGGTTAACAACCTACTCCAGCGCAACACCATCGTGGACCGCTTCGTAGGAACTGCTTCTGCCGATGTTGACCTGCTTGATATGATAGGTTTCAAGAGCAGCAACCACAATTTGACTTACAGGTTGAACCTGTCGTACAGCATGACCACTTGTAACGACAAAACTTGGATCCCCGCATGGATCCAGTCGAACCGTGTCTATCTGGCCAAGGAGAATGAGCGTCTGACTAAAGGGCACCGCAAGTACGCCGATGCACTGATGGAGAACACGCTGACTTACGACGGCACTATTGGTTTACACCACATCAACCTTCTGGGCGGTATTACCTATGAGGAAGAAAATACGGCACTGCTGACGGGTTGGGCTATCAACATGAACGAGCCCTACTATCTGCAGTTACAGAATGGCAACGACAACTATTCCGAGTCGTTTGAGTACAAGCATGTTCTGGCTTCTTATCTGGCACGTCTGAACTACGACTACGACGGCAAGTACCTGCTGTCGGCCATCATTCGTCGTGACGGAAGCTCGCGTCTGACGCCAGATGACCGCTGGGGCACTTTCACCTCATTCTCTCTGGGTTGGCGCTTCGACAAGGAGAAGTTCTTCCCCATTGACCGCAACATCGTCAACATGTTTAAGGTGCGCGCCAGCTATGGTGAGCTGGGTAATGAGGCCTCTGTGGCTGACTATGCTATCCAGGCTACCATGGCTCGCAACAACATGACCTATTCGTTCGGTAACCAGCCCATCACGGGTTCGGCTATCTCTACCTTTGTCAACGAGAAACTCTCTTGGGAGAAGCGAAAGACTTATAATGTCGGTCTCGACCTGGCTTTCTTCAATAACCGCATTGAGTTTACTGCCGAGTGGTATAAGAATAAGTCGTTAGACCTGCTTTATAATGTTCCCGTACCCGCCAGTGCAGGTGTCTCCAATGCAAGCGTTACCATGAACGCTGCATCTCTGGAGAATAGCGGGTTTGAGTTCTCTGTCACCTATCGCAATCGCGACCATGCCTTGAAGCATGAGATCAGTGCTAACCTGAGCACCTTGAAGAACAAAGTGACTTCACTGGGCTTCGGATCAGATACATACATCACGGGTACCTATATCACTCAGGTGGGAGAAGAAGTTGGTAAGTTCTATGGTTGGGACTATCAGGGAATCATTCGCACACAGGATCAACTCGACGAATTGAATGCTATTGCTCAAGAAAAAGGATTCAGCGAATATCAAGCTGGTGCACAGGTAGGTGATTGCTACTATCGAGACATCAATGATGACGGCCAGATTACAGCCGCTGACCAGACGGTACTCGGCAGTGGCCTACCCGCTGTAAACTTTGGCCTGAGCGCACATTTGGAGTACAAGATATTTGATCTGAGCATCTCTACCTTCGGTGCCCTTGGCTATCATGTAACAGACTATCTCTATAACACGATGAACTCCAGTTACGGTTACGGAAACAAGCATGTAGACGTACTCGGTGCCAACCGTTGGTCAGAGGACGGACTTACTTATATTTCAAATGTGCCACGCACCTATCTTGCACGTCCTGCTGGAGCCAGTGATAACTGGAACGACTTGTTCAGCAGCCGCCAAATTCAGAATGCTGCCTATTGGAAGATTGCCAACGTAGAACTTGGTGCCAACCTGCCTAACAAGTGGTTTGGTGGCTATGTCACTGGTGTTCGCCTTTATGTGTCTGCTCAGAATCTCTTAACCATCTCGGGCTACAAGGGCTACAATGTTGACTATGCTGGCGGTACGTTCACTCCAGGCTTCAACTACTGTTCGTACCCTACTCCGCGTAGCTTCATGGCAGGTCTTAACTTTACCTTCTAATTAATTATACTAAAAAATGAAGAAGATTATGAAACTATATAATATTTCATTAGCACTCCTGTTAGGTGCCGTCGCACTCACATCGTGCGACAGCAAGTTGGATGTGACAAACCCCAACCAGCAGACGGCAGCGACTTTCAGTAGCGACCTCAGTGCGCTGGAAGAAACAGTGATAGCAGCCTACAACCACACACGTATGGAGGGAACATATGCCCGCGTCGGCTACATGCTTGATGTATGCCGCGGTGACGAGGTATGGAACTCCTCACAGGTGTGGTATTTGCCTTTCGACGACCTCAATGTAGGCTTCACCGACGAGATTGGCCAGTGGTCGTGGCGCGACTGGTATTACACCATCAATGTATGTAACTATACGATTACTCAGTTGGGTGAGGATGACAACGCCTTGACAGAGGCTCAGAAACGCATTAAGGGTCAGATGCTCTTCATCCGTGGTCTGGGCTACTACAATCTGGCTGGATACTATCAGAATCCTATCCTCATCACTGACTACAATACGTACTCAACCCTTGAGGGCCTCTATGGATCCAACAGTACCTATGACGAGGTGTGGGATCAGGTGGAGAAGGACTTCTCCGAGGCTATGACGCTGCTGCCCAGCCGCGATGCTGGCGGTGAGTGGGCGAAGGGACGTGCTACCTGTGGTGCCGCAGCAGGCTACTATGCCCGCACATTGATGATGCGCCATAAATACGCAGAGGCTCTTGACGTGCTGAAGGCTATTATCAACGGCCAGTATGGTACTTACAAGTTGATGGCTAATTATGGTGATAACTTCCGTGAGGGTTCTGCTTATGAAAACAACGATGAAAGTCTTTATGAGGTGCAGTATCTGGACTACGGTTCACAAGGTACTGATGACGAATGGACTCCTGTCAACACCAGCCCGAATGCCACTCAGGGTTCGGCCATTGAGTCGAACTTCGGTCCTGGCGACTGCGGTGGTTGGGCTGACCTCTCGGCTTCTCCCTGGCTCTACAATCTGTTTAAGGCAGAGCGCCCCACCAGCGGCTCGCTTGACCCGCGTCTCTATTGGACTATTGGAACCTATGAGCCGGAATGGGACGGCTTCGAGTTCGGTAACGTTTGCTACAAGATTACTCAGACGGCCGACTGGGGCAACGATGACATCCCCTTCGTGACCAACAACAACTATGGTGGACTGCCTGTAGCCAAGAACACTAACCTGCGTACTGGTATCTATGACAAGGTGGTGACCGGACTGCATTGTGGTATCAACTTGCGTATGATGCGCTATAGTGACGTGCTGCTCCGTGCTGCTGAGTGCGAGAATGAGGTTAATGGCCCCACGGCTCAAGCATTCAGTTGGATTAATCAGGTACGCAACCGTGCTGGACTGGCCAATCTGGACCAGTCGAAGTTCGATACAAAGGACAAACTGTTCGAACAGATTGCCAACGTAGAGCGCCCAAAGGAGTTCGGATGCGAGTTCGGACGTGGCTTCGACCTGCTGCGTTGGGGCTTCTTCTACAGTGCCGACCGTCTGCAGCAACTTAAGGAGCACGCTGCCGTCAACTTTTGGACGAAGGCAGACTACAAAAATGGTACCGTCACCTTCACTCCGAAAGACCCTGTCACCTATGGTGCATGCAGCAAGAGTTCCTTCGACAACTATGCTGATGGTCACGAGTTCTTCCCTATCTATCAGGGTACTCTCAACGACAACCCCAATCTGGAAGGTAACTCAGCCAACAACAACACCAGCAATGCCGAATACTTCTCTGAGAAGGGCTGGACGGTACACCCTGTGGTCGGCCTGTAAGTTAATAAGTAAATAGTAAATCCATAAATAGTAAATAATTATGAGACATCTAAATAAATTAGTAGGCCTCCTCTTTGCAGTAAGCCTTGGCTTGGTGGCCATGACGAGCTGTGAGGGTAGTGACATGTATAGTGTTGGTGCTCCTGACTGGCTCTCTGAGAAAATAGACTCTATCAAGAATTCTAAGTCAGGGAATGATGGCCCGTTATATACTTTCGGTCAGACCGACTTCTCGTCAGGCTGGTGGGCAGACTTCTCTAAGTATTATGTGATTCCTGAAGGACAGACGTGGGAAGCAATATTCGATTTGCACATTAATCCTGATGCTTCGAATACCTATAAGAACTTTGCATTGCTCATTACCAATGACTCGGAGCGTGGCGGTGGTTCATACAAAGAATATGGTGCCATTCGCTATGACTACCAGCCCAGTGGTAACTCGGAGTGGGGCGATCATATCAATCGTGATCTGGCTACGAGTAATCTGATGTTCAATACAGACACCGATGCTGGCATCAACAAACTCGGTGGCATGGTGGCGCTCACTGTTGACCGCTCAAATGGTGGCTTGGTTGTCACGATGGATAACGGTACGGTGAAGAAAACCTATACGCAGAGTGACCCGCTGCCTAATCTCAACGCTGACGAATCAAATACCAACATTCGCTGCTTTATTTGTGTTGAGGGTTCCTATATTGACTTCTGGTCATCGAATATTGAAGCTTATGACGAGAATGCTGAGTTCCAGCCCACGTCATTGAAGCTGACGGGTGTTCCCAGCGAGGTGCTTCTTGGCCAGACTTTCGAGGAGGCAATGGAGAAAGTCACGGCTACCGTAGAGTTCGAAGGCGGCTCAACCAAGACCGTTGCCCTCTCAGACCTTGTGATAGACGTGATTCCTGATATGGAGGAGCTGGGTACGAAGACGCTGATTGCTGTCTATAACAAGACGTCGAAGGGCTCCAACTGCGAAAAGCCGGTAATCGCAACAGCAACGTTTACTATTGTGAAGGAGCTTTCTGCATTCACGCAGACTGTAGTGGTTCCCACTCCGCTTGTACTGGGTGCCGAGGACAACTCGACAGTCTTCTGGGGTGCCCACACCAACAACATCAAGGTGGAGCCGAAGGAGACCAAGGTTGTCAGCTTCACCAACTACACTACAGGTGCTGCCAACTGGAACAACTTTGTCATTGTGCTCAATGATGCTACGACTGCAACGGAATACGCTGTGGTGCGTGCCGACAATTATGGTTGGGGTGGCGGCTACGCTGCTTGCACACCGAGCGGCGGCCAGGCTGACTGGGCTGCATGGCTCAGTGCTATGAATGGTGCCAAGGTAACGGCCTATATCACTAACAACGGCGATGGAACGGCTGATGTGAAGGCTATTATGCACGGCACGGACGGTGTAGATTACATTCAGAACTATGTAGGTATTAACACTGTCGATCCGGATGACATGTACTTCCGCTTCACCGTCGATGGTTGCCATCTGGTATTCGACAACTCGGTAGGTGCTACTGACAACTCGACAATTTTCTGGGGTGCCCATACAGCTAACGTCCAGATTCCGTCCCATACTGTATGTACGATTAACTTCACGAATTACAGTTCGGGTGCTGCCAACTGGAACAACTTTGTCCTTGTGCTCAATGATGCTACGACTGCAACGGAATACGCTGTGGTACGTGCCGACAATTATGGTTGGGGTGGCGGCTATGCTGCCTGCACGCCGAGCGGCGGTCAGGCTGACTGGGCTGCATGGCTTAGTGCCATGAACGGTGCTAAGGTGACGGTGCAGATTGCCAACAATGGTGACGGTACGGCTGACGTGAAGGCAGTGATGAAGGGTACTGACGGTAATACCTACACGCAGGACTACATCGGCATTAATACCGTCAATCCGGATGACCTGTATTTCCGTTTCACTGTAGATGGCTGCTATTTAGTATTCGAGTAACACGTATGTCTAACTAATTGCCTGCGGACTTACCGAATGGGTCTGCGGGCAATTAATCTGTTTTAACACCTTATGAAGTATTTATCAAGACTATTCACGATTCTTTGCACAGGACTCTTAGTGGTGGCCTGTGGCGGTGATGACTCGGATGCTCCTGGAATTCCCACCACACCACTATCTGTTACCACACCAGTTGTGACGGATGTGACGAGCACGTCGGCTACGGTTTCTGCTATCGCTACCGGAACAGGAATAACCGGTCACGGCTTCTGCTATGGCACAAGTGCCAATCCTACTATCAATGACACAAAGGTATTAGCCGCATCGAAGGATATGTCGGTGACATTGACTGGTCTGCAGGCAAAGACAACCTACCACGTCCGTGGCTTCGTACAGTCGAGCAATGAGGTGAAATATTCCTCAGATGTGACCTTTACCACCAGCGATGCTGATCTGCCACAGACGTCTGAGATAGAAGATGACGTGGCCAACGGACCGTCGCTCCTAAAGAGAGTGAGCGTCCACGACCCCAGTGTCGTCTATGACCCCTTGTCCGGACGCTACTACATCTTCGGCTCCCACCGTGCCAATGCATGGACATTAAACATGATGTCATGGAACTCGGTTACCGTCCCCTGGGCTACTGCCAACTCCACTAATGCTGCCAACTCTGTAGCTTTTACCACACCTCAGGTGACTAAGGTGAAGAAGGGCGGCCAGGAGGTAGACTTCGCCTTCAATGCCTTTAACTGGTCAAAGCGCGGCAACAGCAACTACTCTGTTGACGGTATGATGTGGGCTCCTGATGTCATCTACAACCAGAAGATGGATAAGTGGTGCATGTATCTCAGCGTCAATGGCGACTACTGGTATTCCAGCATTATCCTGCTGACGGCTGACAAGATTACCGGTCCCTACCGCTATCAGGCTCCTGTCATTATCAGTGGATTCCACACTGGAAATGCTTATAAGGACACTGATTTGGAAATTGTACTGGGCACACAGGCTTCACTGCCCAGCCGCTATGCTACGGGCAACAGGTCATGGGGCAATCGCTATCCCAACTGTATCGACCCTTGCGTGTTCTATGACGAGACTGGTAAACTATGGATGTCGTACGGCTCATGGAGCGGTGGCATCTATATGCTGGAACTGGATGAGGAGACTGGTCTGCGCGACTACGACGTGACCTACACGCTGACAGGCTCGGGCGACGGCATCACTATCGACCCGTACTTCGGCAAGAAGATAGCCGGTGGCTACTATTCTTCAGGCGAGGCCAGTTATATTGAATATATTGATGGCTATTATTATCTCTTCGTCACCAATGGCGGTCTGGCTGCAGGTGGTGTGGCTACCGACTATAACAATGGTGGCTATCAGATGCGCGTGTTCCGTTCACAGACACCCGACGGACCATATATTGACAGCCATAACCAGACAGCACTCTATCCTAAATACTTACTGAATTTCGGACCCAATGAAAATGACGGCAACCGAGGTGTCAACATCTTTGGTGCCTATTCTAAGTGGGGCAACCTGCTGACATTTGGTGCCAATGAGACCTCAGGCGAGCGCTCGCAGGGTCATAATTCTGTCATTGCCGCTCCTGACGGACGTACCTATTTGGTTTACCATACACGCTTCCAGAACTGGGGCGAAGGCCATCAAGTACGCGTCCATCAATTGTTCCAGAACGAAGACAAGTGGCTTGTGGCTGCTCCGTTCGAGTACACAGGCGAGGGTATCAAGAGTGCCAATATTGCCAACAATCAGCAGATTGCCACGGGTGATATACCTGGCAAGTACAAGTTGCTGATTCATGAGTACAAACTCGACCATACCAAGAAGGCCTATGCATCACCAGTAGACATTACGCTGAATGGTGATGGTACCATTACTGGGGACAAGACGGGTACGTGGACTGCAAAGAGCGGCACGTGCTACTTCACCATCAATATTGGTGCTGAGTATAAGGGTGTCATGGTGCGCCAGACAATGGAACCAAAGAACGATAAGGTGGCTGCCTTTACGGCGCTGAATAATGCTTCAGGTGTTACTGTCTGGGGCTATAAGTATGAGTAATAATTAATGAAGCGCATTCTATTTGTCACTGTGGTGCTCCTCGTGAGCACCACAGTCTATTCTCAGACAAGGCGGCGTTCACCACGTACTGTTTTCCAGACGGAAACGCCAATGGTGCACGACCCCGTGATGGCCTACGAGGATAGTACCTATTATATTTTTGCCACGGGGCTTGGCATCCAGCAGATGACCTCGAAAGACCGCAAGACGTGGACTGTGTTGCCACAGCCTGTGATGACTGTCATCCCACAGTGGGCACATGACTCCGTGCCGGGATTTACGCACCATGTGTGGGCCCCTGATATTATCCGTTGGCATGACCGTTGGTGGCTCAGCTACTCATGTTCCACTTTCGGCAAGAATGGCTCTGCCATCGGTTTGTTGAGTACTCGTTCATTGTCGTACCCCGTGTGGAATGATGAGGGATGCATTGTGGCTTCACGTGAGAAACGAGACAACTGGAATGCTATAGACCCGAACTTTGTCATTGATGCGGCTGACCAGCCATGGCTGGTGTGGGGCTCGTTCTGGGATGGTGTTCAGTTGGAGCGTCTTGACACGACTATGCATCTGGCAGCTGGTGAACAGCCCCGTACGATAGCCCGCCGCTATGCACCCGACGCCAATCCTGCCGAGCCAAACCCAACGTCGAAGTTTGCTGGTCCGAATGCCATCGAAGCACCTTTCATCATGCGTCATGGTGACTATTATTATCTTTTCGTGTCATGGGACTATTGTTGCCGGGGCAGCAAGAGCAGCTATCGTGTGGCTGTGGGACGCAGCAAGCAGGTTGGCGGGCCTTACCTTGACCGTCAAGGGAAGGACATGCTGAACGGTGGTGGCACGTTGCTCATTGAGGGTGATAAAAAGGAGTTTGAGGCTTTGGGACATTGTGCGGCCTATCACCTTGACGGTGGCGATGTGTTCATCTGTCATGGCTATAGCATAGTTCATAAGGGGGCTTCCATTCTGGTGCAGCGGCGTATCAGCTGGACGAAAGACGGTTGGCCGGAGTTGTGTGCCGAGTAATGCAAATTTAGTATAGAAGAATCAACCCCGCCACAGCGCAATATAGAATCATACTGATGGGGTTGATTTTCATGACTTTCACCCCGATAAAGGCAGCTGCAAACAAGAAGCAGCTGATGAAGAACTGCCACGGGTTCTGGCTGGGAGTGGAGAAGTTGTCGGGCGTCATCAACAGCAGGGTGGCAGCGGCCAATAGTCCCACTACGGCGGGGCGTAAGCCAGTGAAGATGGAGGTCACGGAGCGAGTATGCATGTACTTCATGAACATCTTGCTAATTAGAATCATGAGGATAAGCGACGGTAGCATCAGGGCAAAGGTGGAAGTGGCAGAGCCGAGGATGGCCATCGGCATGGAGTAGCCTGCATTCTTGACGGCCATGTAGCCACAATAGGTGGCAGAGTTGATGCCAATGGGACCAGGTGTCATCTGCGAAATAGCCACGATGTCGGTGAACTCGCTGGAGGTGATCCAGTGCCAATGCTCCACCGTCTCGTGCTGGATGAGCGACAGCATGCCGTACCCCCCACCGAAACCAAAGAGACCTATTTCAAAAAACGTGATGAACAAATAGAGGTATATCATAGCTTTATTTCTTCATTTGCATTTCTCATTCTCCCATAGATAAAGCCTCCGATGCCTGCCAGAATGATGATCCAGATAGGCGACACGCCCAACAGCCAGATGGCCAAGGCTGACACAATGGGAATCCACAGGGTGAATTTATTCAGTTTAGCCTGTCTGGCCATGTTAAACGTCGGAACGGCTATCAGGGCCACCACGGCGGGACGGATGCCGCGAAACATGGCTGCAATCACCTTGTTGTCCTCAAACTGGTGGAAGAACATGGCTATCATCAGGATAATCAGAAACGAGGGAAGGGCAGTACCTAACGAAGTGGCAATGGCTCCGCGTACCTTATTTAATTTATAGCCGATAAAGATGCTGATGTTGATGGCAAACACACCAGGGCAACTTTGGGCGATAGCTATCAAGTCCAGCATCTCGTCCTTCGTCACCCACTTGTGTCGGCTCACCACTTCTTCCTCTATCAGTGGAATCATGGCATATCCACCCCCAAGGGTGAACATGCCAATCTTAAAGAACGTTCGGAATGATTCCCAGTAGAGATTACTCATTGCGCTTCTATCCACTTGCGGGCATTCACGAAGGCTTCTATCCACGGGGTCACTTCGTCCATACGACGACGCTCAGGATACCAGGCACACTGCCATGGGAAAATAGCACGCTCCAAATGCGGCATCATGGCCAGATGACGTCCATCAGCTGAGCAGATGCCAGCCACATCATAGTCAGAGCCATTCGGGTTGGCGGGATATCCGTGGTAGTTATACTTGGCAATGATGTTGTATTCGCTTTCTGCTTCGGGCAACGAGAACTTGCCCTCGCCATGAGCCACCCAGAGACCGAGCTTGTTGCCGCTCAGGCTGCCGAACATCACCGAGTTGTTTTGCGGGATGGTCAGCGAGATGAACTCGCTTTCGAACTTGTGTGAGTCATTGTGCAGCATCTTGGCACCCTTGGCACCTGTCAGCCCCAGCTCTACCATCAGCTGGCAACCGTTGCAGATGCCCAGCGACAGCGTGTCCTTGCGGGCATAGAACTTGTCAAGTGCTTCCTTTGCTTTCGGGTTGAACAGGAAGGCACCAGCCCATCCCTTGGCGGAGCCGAGCACGTCGCTGTTGGAGAAACCACCGCAGAACACAATCATGTTGATGTCCTCCAGAGTCTCTCGGCCACTGATAAGGTCGGTCATCATGACATCCTTCACATCGAAGCCGGCCAAATAGAGGGAGTAGGCCATTTCGCGTTCGCCGTTTGTTCCCTTCTCGCGGATGATGGCGGCTTTTGCCGTCTTCTTTGCTGCCACAGTGTCGCTGTCCTCACGCCATCGGTCAGCCGAGAGTTCGTATTGCTTCAGCATACCGGTGAAGTTGCGGTTGAATTTCATCTCTATAGGCTGCTGTTTGTAGTTCTCGTAGCGCTCCTTGGCCTTGCCGTTGAAGCTCTGCTTGCGGTCCAGCAGGTAGCTGGTCTTGTACCAAGTGTCGCGCAAGTCGTCGATATCGAAGGTGTACTCCTTGTCCTCAGCCTTGACCACGATGCTGCGGCTGTCCTCCACGGTGTAGCCTATCTTGGCAAAGCCTACGCCGGCCTCCTCCATAAAGTCCTTGAAGTCTTGCTTATGGTTGTCGCTAATTTCCACTACAATACCGGGATTCTCGGCAAACAGAGTCTTGACGACGTCGCCGTCTTTGCAGAGGTCGTGCAGGTTGATGTGCATGCCCCCCTTCGTGTTGGCAAAGGTCATCTCCAACAGGGTGGTAATCAGACCGCCGGCCGAAATGTCGTGACCAGCCATCACCCAGCCCTTCTCTATCAACTGTTGGACGGCCATGAAGGCATCGGCAAAGTACTCGGCGTTTTTCACTGTTGGCACGTCGCTGCCCACCTTGCCTAAACTCTGTGCAAAGGCAGAACCGCCAAGGCGTTGCTCGTCGAACGAGAAGTCGATGTGGTAGAGTGAGGCCCTCTTGTCGTTTACGACTACGGGGCTGACTACCTTGCGGATGTCTGACACTTCACCGCCAGCCGAGACGATGACCGTTCCCGGCGAGATAATCTTTTCGCCGTTGGGGTACTGCTGTGTCAGCGACAGAGAGTCCTTGCCCGTCGGCACGTTGATATGCAGTTCGCAACAGAAGTCTGACAGGGCCTTGACGCCGGCATACAGGCGGGCATCCTCACCCTCCTGCGAACGGCAGGGCCACATCCAGTTTGCACTCAGGCTCAGCGAATCCATGCCGTCGGCCAGAGGTGCCCATACGATGTTGGTCAATGCCTCGGCTACCGAGAGTACGGAACCAGCTGCCGGGTCTGCCAATCCGGCCTGTGGGGCATGGCCGATTGCCGTAGCGATGCCTTTGCGGCCGCGATAGTCCAGCGCCACCACGCCACAGTCGGAGAGTGGCAGCTGAATCTCACCCTGACACTGCTGGCGGGCAATCTTGCCCGTCACTGAGCGGTCCACCTTGTTGGTCAGCCAGTCTTTGCAGGCCACAGCCTCCAGTTGCAGCACGCGCTTGAGATATTCCTCAATCTTGTCCTCTGAATAGGTTACATTCTCGTATTTGTGCTCCACGGTGTTGTCGCGCATGATGGTCTTCGGCGAGTGGCCAAACATCTGGGCCACGTCCAGGTCGAAGGGCTTCACGCCGTCGCCCTGCTTGAATGAGAAGTGGGCGTCGCCCGTTGTCTCACCGACCACATACATCGGGGCGCGCTCACGCTCGGCTATCTTCTGCACGTGTTCAATGTGTTTCTCGTCAATCAGCAGGCCCATGCGCTCCTGACTCTCATTGGCAATGATTTCCTTGGCCGACAGAGTCTTGTCGCCAATGGGCAGCTTGGTCATGTCTATCTCGCCGCCGCACTCCTCCACCAGCTCTGACAGGCAGTTCAGGTGTCCGGCGGAACCGTGGTCATGGATGCTGACCACAGGATTTGTCTCCTCCTCGCACAGGGCGCGCACCAGATTGTAGGCACGCTTCTGCATCTCAGGGTTGGCACGCTGGATGGCGTTCAGCTCAATGCCGTTGGAGTATCGGCCCGTGTCTACCGACGAGACCGAGCCGCCGCCCAGTCCGATGCGGTAGTTGTCGCCACCGACCACGACCACTTTGTTGCCCTTTTGCGGCTCTTTCTTCAGACAGTCGCGCTTGGTGCCGTAGCCCACGCCGCCAGCCAGCATGATGACCTTGTCGTAAGCATACTTGGTGTCCTGTGCCGAGGCATCGCCTCTGTCTTCCTGGTGCTCAAACGTCAGCACCGAACCGCAAATCAGCGGCTGACCGAACTTGTTGCCGAAGTCGCTGGCACCGTTCGAGGCTTTGATAAGAATCTGCTCAGGCGTCTGGTACAGCCATTTGCGCACGGGCAAGATGTCCTCCCAGTCGCGCTCCTTGTCTTCGATGCGGGGATAGGCTGTCATGTAGACTGCCGTACCAGCTATGGGCCAGCTTCCGACGCCACCGCCCATGCGGTCGCGTATCTCGCCGCCCGTACCCGTAGCGGCACCGTTGAAGGGCTCTACCGTCGTGGGGAAATTGTGCGTCTCTGCCTTCAGCGAGATGACGCTTTCGATGTCTTTCACTTGGAAGTAGTCGCTCGTGGACTGGTCCTTGGGGGCAAACTGCTCCACCACGGGGCCCTGTGCAAAGGCCACGTTGTCCTTGTAGGCACTGAGTATCTTATTTGGGTTCTCCTGCGTCGTCTTTTTGATCATCTGGAACAGGCTCGACTCCATCTCCTTTCCGTCAATGATGAACGTGCCGCCGAAGATTTTGTGGCGGCAGTGCTCAGAGTTGATTTGTGCAAAGCCGAAGATTTCAGAGTCGGTCAGCGGACGGCCGTTCTCCTTCTCTATTTTGTGCAGATACTCGATTTCCTCCGGACTCAGCGCCAGTCCCTCCTGCTCGTTGTATGCCTCCAGATTATCCACATACTTGATGGGCTCTGGCTGGATGTTGATGGTGAAGATGTCCTGGTTCAGTCCGTTGTACATGCGCTGCAGCATCGGGTCGTGTTCCGCATCTTCCGACGACACGGGGAAGTATTCCTCAATGCGCTGAATGCCGCTGAGACCCATGTTCTGGGTTATCTCAACGGCATTCGTTGACCATGGGGTCACCATCTCGCGGCGCGAACCTACGTAGTAGCCCGTGAGCGTCTCGGCGCTCAGCAGCTGGGCCTCGCCGTAGAGCCAGCAAAGTTCGTGTACTTCTTGTTCGTTCAGCGCGTGGTCCACTTGTGTGGCTATGATGCGCTCCTGAGGGGTCTTGAAAAAGAGAATCATATCCTATAATACCTTATATATTATTATTTGCCTGCAAAGGTACGGATAAAATTCGACTTAGCGGACTAAACGGCCATTTTTTATTTCTTATTTCTTCTTAAACAGTTCGCCTATCGTGATGCCGAAGCCGATGCTTCCGCTGAAAGCCTTGTGCCCGTCGGCTGTCTTGAACAGCGGCAGCAGGTCGTAGGAGGAAATGATTTTGAAGGGGCCTATGCAGAGGGAGGCCGTCAGTTCCACTCCCCAGTGGTACAGCTTGGCGTGCTGGTTGATGGGGTCGCCAAACTGGCCGGGCATGTAGTGGAAGTTGGCTCCTCCGCGATACTCAAGGGCAAGGCCTAAGCCGCCTTGAAGCTTGTTGATGTGGTTCATGGGCGACTCTAAGTGGCGAATCAGCAGCAGGATGGGCACTCGCGCCGTGGCATAGCTGAGGTAGTTGTTGGCGGCTGGCGTCTGGCTGATGTCGGTGAAGCCGATGTGGCGGCCGTCGTTGTAGGGCAGGGCATTGTCTTGGAAGTACTGCCTGACGTAAGATGTCTGTATGGCCAGCGACAGCCCGTATTCCTTTTTCCGGCCAAGGGGGATGGTCATTTCGCCGAGGGTGAGGCCCAGTTCGAACGAGCCGCCGTCCTTGGTGTGCAGGCCCTCGCTGTGGCCCCATTCGCCGTTGCGGCTGCTGGTGGTCTTCTGCCAGCCGTACCAGATGGTGGGCTGCATCATGCCGAAGGGGTTCCGTGAGTAGGAGGTGGGCGTGAAGGGTGATGTGACGTAGACCCGCTCTATCTCCTGGTCGTCCACATAGGTGGTCTCGCGGGTTTTTCTCAACTCGGCACCTTGGATGTCATAGACCTTGACCGTGGTCTCTGTAGAGTCGTTGCCGATGACAAACTGCTTGCCGTTGTACGTAATGGTGGTGTCGTTCCTCTCTTCGGCCAGCAGGGCTGTAGGCAGCGCGAGGGCCAGCATGATCATGAAATGTTTCATAGTGGTATTGCTTGTTTTTATTTGTTTCGTTTATCTGCGCGTATAGCATAGCTTGATGATGTCGTCGGGCTGCAGTTCGCCCTCGATGTAGATGACGGCGCCGCGGCCCCCCTCTTGTGTGCTGAACAGGATGTAGCGGTTCTGGCCTTTTTGTTGCGTGGGCATCATGTAGTAGCCGCTCACCACTTTCCCCTCATCCACCACCTCGCGGATTTTCTTTGCCAGCTTGCGGTCGTGCTTCAGCAGGTCGTTGATTTCCTTGCCCAACCGTTTGTAGGTCAGACTCTTGTATGTCTTGAATCTCAGCCCGTGCAGTTGGGTGTCGTGCATTTCCACCATCTTGCAGCCTTTCTCGTGGCCGTAGCGGCGAAACACTTGGTCTACGCTCAGCCCGTCTTGCATCTCGGCATGGGCGGCAAGGCTGATGAGCAGGGTCAGTATCATCAGTAGGTGTCTCATCATTTTGTGTCGTTTGTTAGGTTTAACGTGTTGAGTGCGTCGAAGGTGTCGTCGTCGCTGGCTGCCACCATTTGCAGGGCCAGTTCGGCCTCTTGCATCACTACGTAGCTGTCTGTCGTGCGCTGTCCGTCAATGACGGCATAGCTGTCAGCATCCTGTGGCCAGGCTATGGCCAGCGATGCCAAGGTGGCCACGCAGGCTGCCGCGGCTGCCCAGCGCAGCCGGTGGTGCGGCAGGTTGACGGTCTTGCCCTTGGCTTGCTCCTCGCCGACGTAGGCAAATAGCGCACGATAGGGTTGCCAGTCGGCAGGTATGTCGGTATGGCTGGCAAAGTATGCCTGCAGCTGTTGTTCCTCGGCGTGCGTGGTGTCGCCGTCCAAGTACTTTTCTATGAGTTGTTCAATGTCGTTCATGTCCGTGCTTTGTAGTGGGTCAGTCGTATATATTCTTCGCGTATCCGCCGTCTGGCGCGTGAGAGGTTTTGGCGCAGGGCCTCGTCGGTGCAGCCCGTAATCTGCATGATTTCTTCTTTTTCGTAGCCTTCTATCTCCTTGAGTCGGAAGATGCGGGCCTGCAGGGGAGGCAGCTGCTCAATGATGCAGGCTATGAGTTCCGTATCGCTGCGCGGTTCCTCGAGGGCCGAGGGTGGGGCGTCGGCCCTTACGCCCTGCATGATTTTCAGCTCTACAGCCACCCGCCGCCGATGGTCTATGCACTTGTTCCGTACCATGGTCATGGCCAGTGCCTCTGGGTTGGGATGGTGGTCAAGCTCCCTGCGGCGGTCCCATAGCGAGAGCAGAGCCTCCTGCACCATGTCTTCGGCTGTGGCCGCGTCGTCGGTCAGTTGGCGTGCTACGGCCACCATCTGTGGCCTGAGCCTTGCTATTCGGGATGTAAACTCGCCTATCTTCATGTCGTTCTTTGTCTTAATAACGAGCAGGAGGTGGAATTTGTGACATGACATGCTGGCTTTTTTCTCAATTTTCTGCTGCACCGCCCGCTTGGCGGTGTGCTCTGATGTCAAGAAAACTTGCCTGAAATCGTGTTCGGATTTTTGCGCAATCTGGAGAAAAAGAAGGGGAAAACAGCTCTCATTTGGAGCAAAAACAGCGTGCGGACGGAGCGAAAACAGCGTCCGCACGGAGCGCGCATGGAGCTTGCTCCGGCCAAACTCCTCGAAAGGTACGGAGAGACTGCCAGTCTTCCCGTACCTTTCGAGGAGACTTTTACCGAAAGTCTGGCAGTCTTTCGGTGGCTTCCTGACAGGGGAAAAGGGATAAAATGGGTGGTTTTGGGCTAAAACCTTCATTATTAATGGGTTACGATAACGGCTCTATTTCCGCGTATTTGAAAGCAAGTTGGAACTTGATTGGTTTTATGCGAAATATAAAGGGTCACTTGTCAAGTTTATTCGCATCTTCCTCAAAACCGTTTGTGGGACAGCAGTCGGTGGAAAGTAGTTAAAATAAGCTAAATGAATGCAACTTTCGCATTTGTACCCCGTCTTATTAGTAACTTTGCAACTTCAAAGTATAAATCGTTAAAAATTGAATGAATATGAAGAAGAATGTTTTTATTATTTCAGCTGCTGCGGTAACAATGCTGATGAGTAGTTGTGGCATGAAGAAGGACCTTGTTGCATGTCAGGAGGAGAACAAGGCCATGCAGACCAAGTTTATTGATGCACGTAAGGAGTTGTCGTCTGCCAAGGAGCAGTTGGCCGCATCCACAGCTCGCGTCACCAGCCTTGAACAGCAGTTGCAGTTGCAGCAGAAGACCACCAATGCCATTCAGGCTTCGCTGGACAAGAGTCTGACCAATGCCAGCCAGAACAATATCAGTATCGAGAAGCTGGTTGACCAGATTAACGAGTCCAACCAGTACATCCGCCATCTGGTAGAAGTCAAGTCCAAGAGCGACTCGCTGAACCTCGTGCTCTCTAACAACCTGACCCGCTCACTCTCCAAAGAGGAACTCAAGGAGGTTGACGTGCAGGTGCTCAAGGGTGTCGTCTACATTTCCTTGGCCGACAACATGCTCTACGAGAGTGGTACCTACACCATCAACAAGCGTGCCTCGGAGACTCTCTCCAAGATTGCCAAGATCATCAAGGATTACAAAGACTATGACGTGCTCATCGAGGGTAACACTGACAATGTGCCCATCTCTCGTGAGAACATTCGTAACAACTGGGACCTCTCTTGTCTGCGTGCAAGCAGCGTCGTGCAGGCCCTGCAAAACGACTACGGCGTAGACCCCAAGCGGCTTACTGCTGGCGGACGTGGCGAGTATAACCCCCTCCAGCCCAACACCACCGACCTCGGCAAGCAGCGCAACCGCCGCACCCAGATCATCATCACGCCGAAGCTCGACGAGTTCATGGAACTCATTGGCCAGGCTCCTGAAGATGGCAAGTAAGCTATATATATTAATAAGGTATAAAGGGAATCGGAACTTGATTTTTGTCAAATTCCGATTCTTTTTTGCATAAAAACTGAAATTTTTTCTTGAAAAAGTTTGTTGTTTCGGAAAATAGTTGTACCTTTGCACCCGCTAAACGAGAAACGCTGTTTCGAGCGAGGCGATAAGGATAGAGTTCTTTGACAAGCTTACATAAGACAGAGAAGAAGTAGTACGAGAAGCGGGGCATGCCTGGTGCATGCCTTGGGTTATGGAGAAGACGAACCGTCAATGCGATTTTGACACTTTAAGGCTACCGGATGAGCGTTCTGGACAGGACACGGCGGTCTTTCCCTGCGTTGCGCACTTTTTTGCGCGCAGCGTGCTGTGGTGAGGCATGCCGAGAGACATTTAATCTATACAATGTAGAGTTTGATCCTGGCTCAGGATGAACGCTAGCTACAGGCTTAACAC
>ERZ842401.3806-NODE-3806-length-18319-cov-5.361202_pt1 | contig 18319 bp, 17 predicted proteins | sample MGYA00521270_ERZ842401 | MGnify/ENA primary metagenome ERZ842401 (study PRJEB31892, sample SAMEA3878208) | bioreactor metagenome | biome: Moose rumen | place: Sweden | collected 2011-10 | study: EMG produced TPA metagenomics assembly of the PRJEB12797 data set...
GTTGCCGTTGGCCTTGGTGTCGCTGTTGGCTTTGGTGTTGTTGTTGGTTTTGGTGTTGCTGTTGGATTAGACGTCGCTGGCTTTTGTGTTACTGGTGTTTTACCTGCAATAACATTTACCAAGCAATTTGAAGTTTTATTTCCATCTATTGTTGTCACTTGTATTGTTGTAGTTCCTACCTTTAATGCCGTTATTTTTCCATTTACTACTGTTGCTACTGTATTGTTACTTGAACTCCATATTACTTTTTGATTAGTTGCATTACTAGGGGCTATTAAAGCCTCCAATGTTTCCGTATTTCCTTCTACTAATGTTAATGTCTCTTTAACTAAATCTACCTTTTCAACTGGAATGATATTCGGTTTAATAGATATCAAACAATTAGCCTCTACTCTTCCATCAGCTGACTTAGCTGTTATTGTTACAACACCCTCTTTTAATGCTGTCACTCTTCCTTCTGATACTGTTGCCATTGATATATTACTTGAACTCCACTCAACCTTTTTATCAGTAGCATTATTAGGGAAAACTGATACTATTAATGTTTCACTTTCTCCTACTGACATAACCAATGACTTTTTATTAATGCTTATATCCTTTACAAGTACCGTTGTTTCTTTTTCTTTTTCTTTATCTATTTCTTTATCTTTATTATTATCTTTTTCTTTGTCTTTATCTTTGCCTTTATTATTGTCTTTTTCTTTGTCTATATCTTTTTCTTCATCATTATGATTAGATATTATATCTATATCAGACGAAAAATCAGTGATTTTCATTTCCTTTGATACCGTCTGTGCAGAGACAATGCCGCCATAAACAGCACCAAGCAAGGAATTTCCACCAAGTCTGTTAGCGCCGTGATAAGCGCAGGCGCACTCGCCCGCTGCATATAACCCCGGCAAAGATGTTTGGTGATTTTCATCAACCCATATTCCACCCATAAAGTAATGTATACCCGGAGAGACCATAATAGGAACTTCCTTCGGATCAACAGAAAGGTAATGAATAATTTCTTCTCTAAGATCCGAAAGCTTCACATTCCAAGTCTCATCAGAAAGGCTCGTAAGATCAAGATATACTTTTTTATTAAGAGCTGCCATTTCTCTTGATATTACATCTCTTGGCATAAGATTACCTTTTTCCCCATACTTATTTTCAAGAAAATAGTTCTTACTGCCATCTTCATTATAATAAAAAAGTCGTCCGCCTTCTCCTCTAGCCGCTTCAGATATGAGAAGTCTTTTGCCGGTTATTTCTACTGTCGTAGGATGATATTGAATAAATTCCAGATTTGAAAGAGCTACGCCCTGCAAAAAAAGCATAGATGTTGCCAGGCCTGTATTAGATGTGGTTCCGGTGGATAGACCTTTGAAAACGCCATTCATTCCACCGCTACACATAATAACATAGCCGTAATATACCAAAGACTCTTTTGTATATAAATCTTCTATCAAAACACCTCTACAGCTTCCATTATTTATGACTATCCTCTTAAATTTGTGATGCGAAAACCTCTGAACAAGCCCCTTAGCCTCGTATTTTCTTACTTCATCAATTAGAGCAGACATAAGCACCTTTCCTGTACTACTCTTAGCATAGGCTGTCCTTTTCTTCTTCTGTCCTCCGAAGTTTCTCTGAATGATACGTCCGTTCTCCCTATGAAAGGGAACTCCAAGCATATCAAGATCCATTACAATCTGCGGAGCATTATCCGCCAGTTTCTTGACCATATTGGGATTAGCCAGAAACTGCCCGCCTTTCATGGTATCATTATAATGCTCTAATACGCTGTCCTCTTCTCCCATTACATTAAGGCATGCATTTATTCCGCCTTCAGCCAGGTTGGATTGAGCCCTTTCAGATGCCTGCACAGAAAAAAGTCTTACAGGGATTCCTTCTTTTGCAAGCGTAATTGCTGCAGAAAGCCCTGAAAGACCCGCACCCACAATATTAATATAGACGTTACTATCCGACATTAAGTACTCCTGCATCCATTCTAAATATTCTGTCAGCATACTTCTGTGCGCCTTCTTCGTGAGTAACCATAAGGACTGCGCAGCCGTTATGAGCAATCTTTTTTAATGCTTCAAATACTACCTTTGTATTCTCGTCATCTAGATCTCCTGTTGGCTCATCAGCAAATAAAACTTTCGGAGAATTTATAAGTGATCTTGCAATCGCCATTCTTCTAAGTTCTCCACCTGAAAGCTCTTTGGGATATACATCCTTAAGATCTAAAATTCCAAATTCTTCCATCAGCTCTAAAGCTCTTTCCTCATTTTTTTTGCCATACAAAATGTTAGGAAGAAGAATATTTTCAAAGACATTCAGCGATGCAACAGAGCTTCTTCCTTGAGGAATGAAACCTATATTCTCATTTCTAAATACTGAAAGCTTTTCATCACCAAGAGCATAAATATCGGTATCGTCATAGAAAATTTTGCCCTCAGTTGGCTCGAGTATTCCCGAAAGCATATTAAGAAGTGTACTCTTTCCACCTCCTGAACGCCCTTTTATAACTGATAGACATCCTTTTGATAATTCAAAATTACAGCTTTTAACTGCTTCAAAAACATTACTTCCTTTACTTTTTCTCAAAAATTCTTTCTTTATATTCTCTGCATGTACTTCCATTTTAAAACAAAGCCTCACATTAGATGTAAATATTTTATTCTTCTCCGCTTCTTAGAATTGTCCCTGTATCTATCCTGCTGATTCTACCTGCTGCCAGACTACTGGAAAGAGCACCTGCAAAGGTTGAAAGAAAGAGAGATAGAAAAGCTACAATAATTATAAACAAAACTCCCGGAAGAAGAAAAGGAAGCGAGAGCCTACTTTCTATATAATCAGAAAACGGAAGAATAATGAGCATTCCCAAAATCACACCAATTATACTTCCAAGAAAACTTACTCCGACGCCCTCCATGAGTACGATAGAAGAGAGTTTCTTTCTTGAAGCACCCATAGCTCTTATAACGGCAAATTCTTTTTTTCTTTCACTTGTCATCATTACAAATGCCACAACCATAATGCCAAGTGCAAATATCCATATAACTATAGTAAGAATCTGCGCCACATCGGATATTGCAGAAAGCGAATCGGATATTCCTGAGATCATATTGGTTGTACGAACGGCTCTTAGTTTTTTGTAATGAATATTGATGTTATTAAGAACATCATCTACATCATATCCATCAGCAACATCTATTAAAATGCAAGAAATTACATTGCCCGAGTTTATGCTTGCATATTGGTTAAGCTGCTTATTAAGTGATGCTTCAATAAGCGTCTGAATAGTTTCTTTGGTAGTAAATACCTGTGTATCGTAGCTTGTTCCTGTTTTATCAAGTTTAGCAACTACATTAACCTTTACACCAAAAAAGGACATTGTATCTCCGACAAATGCATTAAGGTCATTACCTACTACCACGTCAAGATAACCAACGTCAGCACCTGAAGATTTCTTAATCCACGGCGTAATTGCAAAATCCGTATCCGGGTCATAACCTATTATCTGCACAGGTATAGAGCAGCATCCTGCCTTAACAGATGCAAGATAATACTGCGCAGTAATCTGTCCTATTCCTTCTATTTGGGATATCTCATCAAGATATTCACTATTCATATAAAAATATCCTGTGTTTCCCTGCAAGATAATATTTTCAAGATCAGCCTTAGTAGTTGCTTCATAAGGAACAACCATAATATCTGCTCCGAGCCTCTTTTCCAGAGAACCAAAGCCATTTCTAAGAGACTTAACAATTACCGTTCCCGAAAAAACCGATAATCCAAGTACCGCTGCCAAAAGAACCAATGTCATGCTTCGTGCAGGTCTTTTTAGAAAATTTTTGATAGCTATAAAACTAATATTCTTCAAAATTATAACTCTCCTTACTCACCGGATAACAAGAACAAAAATCATCCGACATATATTTTTGATCCCTCACATGGTCTACAGCAAAATCTTCATCTGACTTAAGATAATAGCTCAAGCTTCCATTCACATCATCAAGCGTCACATCCAAATTGTAATAAGCACCATCAACAAGTACGATGTTCCAGGCATGCCTTTCTGTAGTAAGAGAAACAGTAGCATCTCCTGTTACAATTCTATTATCAATCCCAAGTTCCTTTAAAAGTCTGTACGTTGCCACAGCATATCCTTGGCAAAGTGCCGTATTATATACAAGTGCTCCATATGCTGTAGATTGAATGTGACCGCTTCCGGGCGTATGCTTATGAACGGTGTCATAGCTTACATTTTCACATATATAATCGTGTACTGCCCTGACCTTGGCTTCATCAGACATATCTTCAGTAATATTCAGCCCCAAAATAATATCATCAACCCTTTGGTCCAGTTCGTCTTCTTGCTCTTTGCTTGTATAATACTCCGGAATTATTCTGACCTTGTAGTTGTATTTAAATAGCTTTTTCTCTGCGGTATGTTTAATCTCATATCCGCTATATTGATACCTTAGATAGTCGCCACCCTTTGGATCGTCGCTTTCATAGAAAGCTTCTTCGACAAGTTCAGCTACAATTGACTCTATAGAGCTTCTATCAAGTGTATATGCACTAAAAGTTATAAGGACTGATGCAGACCTGTTCTTCATAGTGCTCTTTATCACTTCTGCAATGCTATCAGAATTATCGATTGTAATTGTACTGTAGTTTTTATTAAAGGCACATCCCTGAATGAAAACCGAAAGAATAAGGACACAGGCTATACATCTTGCCATCGACTTTTTCAATTTAGATTACCTGCCACCTTATGAAATATATAATAAATGCAATTGCTGAAAGAAATAAAAGAATCACAAGTACAAACATAATATCTGTCCTTATGTTGACTTTATCTGTTATTCCCAATGCTATTCTTAACGGGGTTATATTGCTTACCAGATGCACAAGCAACGATATCACCATAAGTATCTGGGTAAAAAGAGAAAGTGTCCCAAAATAGGATAGTCTATAATTTCCATTTTCACTACTTCCCAAAAACAATACAACATGCAAAAGAACAAACAATAAAAGTGCAAACCCGCTTATACGGCGTATAAGAAATAATTTATTTTCCTTGTAATAGAAAGTTTTGGACCTTCTTGCGGCTCTGAGTGTATCAATTGTAAATTTAATTCCTATAACAACATGAAAAAATATAAATATCACCAGCATATATGAAAAGAAAGCAAATATGCTATTTCCGCCATTGGTCATTCCTGTTAGTATGAGCCCTCCCCAAATCAGATGCATAAGAAATAAAATCATTATAAGTACAGTTATTATCGCGTTTAATTTTCTCATTAATCTCCGGCCTCAATAATCACAGTAGTGTCTGCGTTCACATAGCCTTCGCCATGGAAAGCTTCAAATATTTCTTTTGACATTAAAAGAACATCAAATTTGCCATAATAGGCCTTGGACAGCATAAGTGTAGCATCCTCAGTTCTGATACTCATCTGATTCTCAGGGAGTCTGCTTTGAAAACTTTTTGAAAGTTCAATTCCCGCAGAATCATTATCTGCTACAACTAAAGAAATATCCTCAAACAGATAATCTATTTCTTCTCCCCTAAAGAATTTACACCAAGTGTCCAAGTTATCAGCATTGTGATGATAATCCTTATTAATTAGAACCACATATTCTCCGCTTGGCTGCTCGATAATTACAGACGCTGATGAGATACTGTCAACACCGCTAAGTTTTCTTTGGACATAGCCTGTTGCATAGACAGGAATCCCCACAAGAAGCACAAGTAGAGAAATAACTATTATAATGTGGCGAAAATATTTCATTCCTTAGCGTCCTCTAATGCATTTGCTACTGCTTCCAAGAATTCATTATAGTTGATCGTTGCACCACTTATTGCATCAATCCCGTCAAGACTTCCGCTTTCTACAAGGAGCTGTGCATATTCGCTGCAGGCAGCATTGGCTTTTTGAGCTTTGTTGTAATAGTCTTTGTTGGCTATCTGTCCGCCTTCTTTGCCATAATCTTCATCTTTCAAAGTTCCGTCAGTCTCATAAGTTTTAAAAGTGCAATCAGTAATAGTACCACCTTCAATTGTGATTGTCACAACTCCGTATCCGTTCCCATCATCAGATCCGTCATCATTTTCATAAACTGAGCTTTGACCTGTATAAACGCCATCCTTGTAGCTTACATTAGAACTTCCACATCCTGTAAGAAGTAAAGAAGCGGATAACGCTAATGTTAATAATGCCGAAATTGTTTTTTGCATAACTAATCCTCCATCATCACTGCAGCGTTATATGTTTTATCTTTCCAGTAAAGTTCTCATTGATAGTCTCATGATCAACTTTACCGTTTCTTAAAACAATTGTTCTTTGTGCAACTTCTGCCACCTCAGGGTTATGCGTAACAACTACAAGGGTTGTTCCCTCTTCGTGAAGTTTTCTGAACAGCTCTACCACTATCTCTTCATTAGCTTCATCAAGGTTTCCGGTAGGCTCATCGGCAAGTATGATTTCAGGATAGTTTATAAGTGCTCTTGCAACACATACTCTTTGCTGCTCTCCACCGGAAAGCTGACTTGGATAATGTTTGGCTCTGTCAAGTAGTCCTACTCTGTCAAGTGCTTCCAAAGCCTCCTTTTCATCCGGAATACTGTGATAATACTGCGCCAGCATAACATTCTCAACTGCTGTCAAATAGCTTACAAGGTGAAACTGCTGAAATATAAGTCCAATTTTATCCCTTCTGATATCTGTTAGCGCTTTTGCACTTTTTTGCGCTATATCCTCTCCATCCAGAAGGATTTCGCCTTCTGTTGCCTTATCAAGTGCTCCTATGATATTCATCATAGTACTCTTGCCGGAGCCTGAAGGTCCCATTATTGCAAGCCACTCTCCCTGTTCAACTTTTATATTAACATGATCAAGAGCATGAAGCTGACCATATATTTTTGATACATTTTTCAATTCCAAAAGACTCATTTTTATTCCCCTTTCAATACAAGCGCCGGGTCTACTTCCGTTGCACTTCTGATAGGAATCAGACATGCAATTCCGGTTACGACTACTGATACTAACACTGTTACTGGTACAAGCAATGGCATAAGTGTTATAGAACTGTTAAATACACTCATGGAAACTGCCTGTGCAAAGGCAAATCCACATATAGACCCTACTAGTCCGCCTACAGCGCCGAGTACCAGTCCCTCGCCCATAAATTCTGCTATAATACTTGCATTACTTGCACCAAGAGCTTTTCTTAACCCTATCTCTTTTCTTCTCTCAGCAACAACCGCTGTCATTGTGGTTGCAACGCATATCATTGTAAGTGCAAGAACAACAATTGTAACCAGAAGTACAAGTGCCTGAAGCTTTGAAAGAACGGTTGTTTCCGACTGTGTTACACGCTTAACAAGCCTTGCAGAAACGTTGTCAGTATTTTCTTCTATTTCATCTTTTATATTGTTAAGTTCGTCTGTCGTTGCCGAAATAGATAGCTCGCATATGTCATAGCTTGTCTCTACGCCGGTTAGCTCTTCCATATCATCAAGAAGCATATATACATAATCTTCTTCGCTTCCTCCGGTATCCAATATTCCTACAACAGTAAAATCAAGATAGTTATCAAGTACTACTTCATCCTCATCTTGTGTATCTGGAGCATAGGTACAGGTAATCTTCTTCCCAACTTTAAGATTGTATGTCTCTGCAACATTCTTACCAACCATAATCTGCAAAGACTCTGACGGCCAATCACCATCCACAACCCAGAAGGGACTTGTAGCCTTGGCTTCATCCATATTAGTAGCAGCTGCCATAACAGGTCTGTCATTAATTCTTATAGTTTCGTATCTGTAAGGAGCAGCACCAACAAGGATTGAGTCCGGTATATATTCCAAAGCATCATCAATATCCTCTTGCTCAAGTTCACCCTCTTTAGCAGTAAAAATCATGTTGGCACCATAATTTCTAAACTGAGCTCCCATCTGCCGCGGAACATCTACATATATTGTAACAAGTCCTGATAATATCGTCGCACCTATTGCTATGGCAAGGAGAGCTATTACCATCCTTGAACGTCTTCGCAGCAAAGATGCAGTTATCATTCTAAAATACATCTGTCTTCTTTTCATTTCATCCGCCTTTTATCTGACAATTATCTGTATAACATATAGCTTATCTGCCATGTAAAACCTCGGTAGGCCTTAGATTGAGCAACAGCCTTATCGCAGGAATACATCCAATCAAAGTAACAATAGTAACGAGCACCGCAACAACAGGTATAACCATGGGTCTTAAACTTATGGATGAACTAAATACGGTCTTACCGATTATCTGTGCAAAACCTATTCCTGCAAAAAATCCTACAATGCCTCCAATTACAGCGGTACACATAATCTCCGTCAGGACAAGTCCGGTAATGGCAGGGTTATGCGCTCCTATTGCCTTCATGAGACCTATTTCCTGAGATCTCTCCATAACCGAAGCGGTAACAAGATTGCAGATACCAAGAGCTGCTCCAATAAGCGAAAGTATCGTTATAAGAACCATAAGAAGCTGTGTCTTCTCAAGGATAGTACCTTCCGAGTCAGCTACCTGTCTTACGGCTGAAGCAACAGAATCAGTTATAACCTCTTCAATCTGGTAACAAATCGAGCTTACATAAGCAGTGCAATACCAGGTCTCATACTGTGACACAGACAAAGAACTTGGATCTTTTGCTGCTTTCTGGGCAAGCTCATTGTCCGGAGTCGTAAGGGCAGATACCTCGATACTGTCAATCTTACCATCAAGATTTGAAAGAGCCTGCGCTGTATCAACTGTTGTATATATTATGTCGTCTTCATCTCCGCCTGCATCGAAAATCCCCACAACCGTAAGATCTTCATCTGCATATGAACCCGAAAGATGAAGTACATCACCTACAGATATTCCCTGCTCTTGTGCAAGAGCAGTTCCTACCATGCAAACATCTTCTTTACTGCCTGACTGCTCGTCTATCCACTCACCGCTTGTAACATCCCACCAGCTTCTAAGAGAAGATATTCCGGCATCAAGTGTTTCTCCTGTAGGCAGATCCATATGATGGTTGAACCATGTACCGGTAACCGTTACATTTGTCCCATTATCAAGTGACGCATTAGCAGAAATAAAAGGGGTATAATCAACGATATTAAACGCCCAGAATATTGTCTTTATTTTGCCAAGTTCATCTTCATTAAGGTATGAGCCGCTTTCTGATTCGTCTTGTACATTGTACAAATCAGATATAACAGAAGTATCCTTTGGCACTACAGTAATATTAGCACCATAGGTCTTAAGCTCCTGGTTAATCTTGTCGCCAACGTCCATCATTACAGAAAGCATTGCTGTAGCAAGAGAAGAACCAAGTGCTATGGTAAAGGCTATCATAGCCATTTTTTTCCATTGCCTTACAAAGGCTTTTGCTATCATTCTGATAAACATTATTTAAACTCACTTTCATATTCAAGCAGTCCTGAAATCGGGACTATTATTTGACCATTTTCTATACTATATGGGATTACAATAGGATTACATCCGCCCTTGAAACCTATTGTAGAAATATTCATAACAACATCACAAAGATTGCAGACAACCTGCCCGTCTTTTTCATAATATCCGGTTTCGCCGCATACATCACAAGCATCAAGCCCTACACCGTAGGAGGAAGAATTAGGCTTTTGTATGATAATAAATCTGATTGCAACTCCGTCGTCTGTTTCATAAGCAAATCTATGAAGATGTCCGTCACTAACAAGTTCAAAAGATACATAGACATTTTCATCATCAACCAAAGTTGCATCCTCTACCGGCGACAAAGTTGTATCTGTTTCGTTAAGCTTTTCTACTACAGTCAAGGTACATACACTAAGAAACGAAGTTATAATAACACATGTCGCCCATCGTCTGATACTGCGCCACTTCGCTTTAATAATTCTATGCTGTGCCGGATTTCTGTATGGTTCATTTTGTCTAAAGCTAAGAATCCATAACACGATACCAACCAAGCAAACAACAAATAAACCGGCAAAAATAAAATAGTCGCTATGGTTCTTGACAAAAACAGTATATAAAAACATCGCATGAATCGATTTAATAATTTTCTTCTGAATTAAAACCGAATACATACCTGATATTCGGAGAAGGAAATTTATAAGCAATATGATTGTGAGAACAATTTTTGCACTTTTAACAGATATTCTCTCAATTGATTTCTTGACTGAGAAATATAAGACAACCATCAGAATAATTCCAAAAAGCATTCCTATCACGCTCAGAAGAAAATCTGTTGAAATTATTGTCTTTTCTGATTGAAGTACATGATAAGGATAAGCCCATACATCAGGAAGAGCGTAGACTATAACGCTTAGCAAAATCAATGAAAGAAACACATATTTAAGACTGCAAATAACCTTATTAACACTCCTGTCAAGAGGTGTTAGAACAAAAATCAAGAATAGAATAAAAGAAATAAGCGAGATAGAATATATATATCCATTTAAAATCGCTGTATCAATGTAATTAGTAGTATTACGTAGTATAGATATTATAATCGAAATTAAAGTAGCGACTATAGTAAAAGTCCATATAATATTCTTTTGGTATTTATTTGCACTAATATTGGCATAGGCTGTAATTGCTGCAAATACTATTGTTACCAGTAAAAGCGCTCTTGTTGTTAAAATCAAATAGGAAAGCATATTTAATTTCTCCTAAAAAAGGTTCGTTTCAAAAACGCACAAACGCGATGTGCTAAAAAGCACATCGCCGTTTATGTTTTCTATTGTCACACACGCTGTGTGATACATTTGAGGATTATTCCAATCCTAAGAACTCCCAGTTCTCATATGTGTAAGAAAGGTTACCGTCTGCAAAGTGCTCAGCGAGTGATCCGCCAGGACCTGTCTCAGAGTCTGAGTGAATGAGGTATCCATTCTCACCTGGGCTGTGAATTGTGATTGTAAGATTGTATGTACCCGGATCAAGCTTGATGTTGTTACCATAGTGAGGGCCATCAGATGCAGCCATTTCCATGAATGTTCCGGATGTAACTTCGTTACCATCTGTATCTGTGATTGCATAGTCAACTGTAAGATAAGGAATCCAGTCACCAACACCATATCCAAGATCGTTCTCAAGAGCTGAGATATCAGCCTCAAGATGGATATCAGCATCATCTGCTGAATAAGATGTTGTCTCGTTTTCCATAGGAACTGCCTGGAACCATACAGCTGAAAGATTGATGAAATCAAGCTCTTCATCAGAGAAGATTTCATTCTCAACAAATCCAACGTCTCCTGTAGCAGCCTCTTCTTCAGCGTCAGCTACTACTGTTTCCTCAGCTGATGAACTCTCTGTTGTTGTTTCTTCTGTTGTTGTTTCTGTTGTTTCTGTAGATGTTGTAGATGAGCTACCACATCCGGCAAGAACTGCTGCTGATAAAACGCTTGTAAGCAGCACAGCCATCATTTTTCTTTTCATTTTTATCCTCCTCGTTAGATAATGTTTTTTATGAAAAGGGATAATCCCATTCATACTGATTAAGTATTTGAAGTTTCTGCATTATTTTGCATTTCTTCTCTAAGTTTTTTGTTTTTCTTTAGCCAATATACAAAAGTAAATATTGTAATGACCGTAAGGATAATCTGAGGTACTACGGTCTGTACGCAAGGATAAATTCCAAGAATCTCCAAAAGTGAGTTGGAAGGAATCCACGCAACCCATGCCGGTGATGTCATTGAAATCACATCGCCTTCAATGAGTTCCTTGATACCACTGCCAAGGAATGCTATAGACATGATCGCCATAAGTATACTTGTTGCAAGGAAGAAAGGTTTCAAAGGAAGCCTTACCGATAGGAGCCTTATAGCAAGATATACGAATACCAGGCAAACACAGCCAATTATAAATCCAAGCCAAACCATATTGATATTGTCATCAGTCATGAGTGGCTGGTAGAACAGGATAACCTCAGCACCCTCTCTATAAACTGCAAGGAAAGCGGTGAATGCAAGAGCCATTGAACTGCCTTTCTTGCTTGCTTGACCAATCTTACTCTTAATATATGCATCCCAAGCTTCTGATTCAGATTTCGAAACCATCCAGTTACTTACATAGAATAAGACAACAACAGCTATTAGAGCTGTCACACCTTCAATAACTTCCTGTGAAGCACTGTTTGCAAGTTTCAACAGATTAAGGAGCCATGCGGATACAAAGCTAAGTATTATACCAAGAATCGCCCCGATATATACAGGTCTAAGCTGTTTTTTTCTCTCCTCTTCGGACTTCTCGGTTGTCTTAAGAAGGTAAGCGATAATAGCACCGACGACAAGGATTGCCTCAAAGCCTTCACGAAGAATAATTGTAAAGCAAGCTATGAATGTAGCAACAGCAGCACTTCTTCCGCCACCGGTGCTCTGTCCGTTCTCATCAACGCCATCAAGTTTATTAGCATCAGTACGAATCATTGTTCTAAGAATATCAACCTGTTTGGTAAATCCTTCCAATGTTCCGTCCTTGGCTTCTGACTTACATGCTGAAAACTGAAGTTCAACCTCTGACTTGCGGGCACCGGATATATATCCCATAGCATTTCTCTCAAATCCGGTTGTCTCATAATATCCGTAATAGCCATTATTTATACAGTCATAAGCTCCCTGAGTATCGCCCTCTTCATACTTGGTCTTAGCAGTTTTAAACACTTCTGCCATTGCATCAGCGACATCGTTCCAGGTCCAGGAATCAGTAAGCCCGGCAGCTGCCGAATACTCTTCCCAAGTACTGTAATATTGTTCATTGAAAAGCTCTGTTGCGAGTGTATCTGTTTCTTCAGCGATTTCAATCTCAACTTCAACACCGTCAAGTTTATTGGCAGAAAGTCTAAGATCAGCAACAAGAACATCCACCGCTGTAGAAAAATCATCTGATGAACCGCCATTTTTGATCGTAGAATTGCAAGAGGTAAAATCCGCTTCAGCAGTCTTTTTACTTGCAGACGGAAGCTTCTTTTGCATTGCAATTTTGAAGCCAGACGCGCCCCAATAATTATTTTTAGCATCAGCTATTTTGTTAAGGGCATCTTCAGAATCACCGGAAGCATAGGATGTGACCGCCTCACCCAAAACCAGTTCCATAGCATCAACTACCTGATTATAAGTGAAGTTATCACCAATGTTATTCGCAGCGCTATACTCACTCCATGATGAATAATAGTCATCTGCCCTTGCGTAAATCGGCATGCATATAATGGCAGCCGCAAAGAGTAATATAAACAGCTTTTTACACATGTCGCCTATTTTCAGCGATTTCATGCTGCAAGCTCCTTTCTCTTATCGTTACTCTTGAAATCAAAAACAACTTTCACAATATCAGAAATAATAAAGAGAACTCCGAAAACAATTACGAATGGTTTCATAAGAGCATGGCAACGCATTGTATCCATCATGCACATGCTCACAAGCACTCCGGGAGTGATAACAGCAACTATGGCAACTACTACGCTTGCCGCATTAAGAACAATGTTGGCAATTTTGTTTTTTACAAAGAGTGAAATAACAGATAAAGCTATAAGAACAAGTCCGAGGCCGAAAACCCTCATCTGAGCTGTATGGCAATGCATCCATGAGCCATCTTCCATGGCTGAGCATGCACGGAATACCGTTAATACTCCAAGCGATAATAGCGTAGAAAGCACTATTGGCAAATAATTTGATATACGTTTTTTCATAATAACATCCTCCTTTTTTTCTTTGCCGTATCACATCAGCCATTTTATCACCTTTTTTGGTTAGCGTCAACTAACAAAGGCCATATTTTGAAAAAAATTTTCAAAATCATTTTCAAAATTATGAAAGTAAAAAATCAAGGTTCAACTATTTTTTACTGAACCTTGTTTTTTTATTAAATAAAAGTTTAATTCACTTAAGGATGCACCCGGCATTTTGAATATCTAAAGCTTAAGCGTTAAATTTAGGATTCGTGGAATAACCAAGACAATTAAGCTTCTATGGCAAGTTCTGCAATCTTTCTGGCATCTTCAATTGTCTTACATGCACATAGAAAGCCGGAATTGTGACAGAATGTAATTCCCGAAACACCGGTGACTTTCTGAAGATAGTCAGATGGCTTTCCTCTCCAATCCTCAGGGAAAGGCTTTTTCTCTTCTTCTGTACCATCTACACGTACCGTCTGAACATTATAGCCACCACGTTCAGATGCGTATATTACATACATTATATCTGTTCCCTTTACAGCTTCTTCCCATGGGATGGTCTTAGAAAGTTCAAGTACCATGCCCTTGCAGGCATCTACTTCTTCTTTTACAAGATAATAAGCTTTGCGATTTGCATTAATCTGCCTGAATTTATTGACAAGTATTTCTTTGGCAACTGCAACTGCTCTAAAGAAAGCTTCATCCCTATCCTGTTTCTCAATCCAATCGGGGTTGAAATCGCTTATTATGTCACAAAGCATCCAATAAGAGCCTGTGTTATCAGACTTATCTATAGGCTGAATGAAGCTTTGGTCAAACTCGTCTGCATCTTCCTTGGACATAACAAGTGTTCCGAACTCCTCAAACAAAAGTCCAAATGCCGCATACGGAATTCCATTATCCCTTACTCTTCTGTCCTTTTGATGATGATCAAATCTTCCAAGACCAATATCATATACAAGTCCATCGAAATCATCCGGAACCTGCATCATCCTCTTTACCTTAATATCGGGATTCAATATTTGAATGAATGCTGTCGAAAAAACGTCATCGGAATGGAATACTCCGCCATGTGTGATAGCCTCTTTTACTTCATAAATGTAATTTTGATCCATGTTCTAATTACCTCTTTTATTTATAACTTTTTCTGTGTAACTTAACCTTTGTGCTTGCCAAACCGGCGCCGCCTATTTGATGTGATGCCGGTGTACTGGCTCATTCATATTAAATCAAATATGAACGAGTCAGCACACCAGTTTGGAAAGTACGAAGGTTAATCATTTAATCCGTTTGAATGTTGCAAGAGTCAATACGCTATTTAAACGGATTATAAAATCGCCCTTTATTTATAATATTAAGTACAATAGCAACTATAAGAAGACCTGCACAAACTATCATACATATATAATCCGCTATTGTAAATTTTCTTCCCATATACCAGGTTCTTTTTTTGTTCTTGCCAAAGCCTCTTAGTTCCATCGCATTCGAAATCACTTCAACTCTGTCTATACTTGTGAGTATTAAAGGGATCAGAATTGTAGATGCAGCACGAAGTCTTCTGACAAGAGAGGTCTTCTTGCTCATCTCAACGCCTCTTGCCTGGCTCGCCTTACTTATCTCATAATATTGGCGCTGAATATCAGGTATATACCTTAGTGCAAGTGCTACCGAATAGGAAATCGAATAGCTTACACCGATACGATTTAGGGATGCAGCAAATTCACTTGGATTGGTAGTGCATACAAACAACAATATAATTGGTATAGTTGCAACATATTTAACAATATAATTGAATTGAAAGAAAAGCTGCTCAGCAGTAAGCCCAAAATGCCCGCTCATACCAAAAAGATATGTAGTCGAGCCATAAATCTCTGTGCCGTGATGAGGAGAAAAAAGATACATAAGTACTGTATTAAGCACCAAAAAAATCAGAGTAAAACCTATCATAAATGACACGTCTTTAAAATGAATATGTCCAACATAAAATAGAACAATACTAAAAAAGGCCAGCACCAAAAGAAAACGTGTATCGTATGTTCCCATCGCCGCAAAACTCCACAGAAGCATACAAACGAGTTTTGTAGCTCCGGTAAGCCTGTGTATGGGTGATTGTCTGTCAATATAATTAAATAAATTAGTCATGAGATCTTACTTCATTCCTCTCATAATCGATAAATCTTTGAACAAAAGAACTTCCATCCTCTATGCCGCATTTAAGAGCAAGACTATAGAGCGAAGTTTCTTTAAGACTTGCCTTCTCTACGATATCAGCTGACGTAAGCACATTGGCAGGCGTATCATCAGCAATTATCTTACCACATGAAAAAACAACTGTCCTATCAGCATATTCAAGCATAAGATGCATATCATGAGTAATCATCACTATAGTGATTCCTCGGTCGCACAGTTTTTTTAAAAACTCCATAATCTCTGTATAATGCCTATAATCCTGACCTGCTGTAGGTTCATCAAGTATCAGCATCTTTGGATCCATTACAAGAATCGATGCAATAGTAAGTCGCTTCTTTTGGCCAAAGCTAAGAGCCGAAACAGGCCACTTACGCATGCGCCACAAGCCGCAAACTTTAAGAACTTCTCCTACTTTCTTTTCTATTTCGTCTTCGGAAACACCTTTATTACGAAGCCCAAAAGAAACCTCATCATATATCATAACCTGCGAAATCATCTGATTGGGATTTTGAAGAACATATCCTACATGATCAGCTCTCTCTTTGATACTAAGTTTTCTAAAATCCTGTCCCAAAAAAGAAATACTCCCTGTCGATGGTTCTTCAAAACCACATATAACTTTAGAGAAAGTCGATTTGCCTGCTCCGTTTGTTCCAACTATAGCAAGCATCTCCCCTCGATAAATATCAAGATTTATATTGTTAAGAACCTGCTTACCGGTCTTTTCATAGGAAAACTCAAGATTATTCACCGATAAAAGAATATCTTTTTGCGCTTTATTATAATGAGCCGGCATCTCTTTGTACCAGTTATAAACAAGTTCTTTGTCTTCATCGTCAACAATCATTGCGTTTAAATTGTGCGGATGTTTACTGCTTGTAACATTAACTCCTGCATATTTAAGAGCTGTAACATACAAAGGCTTTCTAACCCCACACTTTTCAAGCTTATCCCCCGCAAGAAGTTCATCTGCAGAAGTGTCCGAAATTATACGCCCCTCGTTCATAAGGACAATGCGGTCAACCCATCTATGAAGCACATCTTCAACGCGGTGCTCTATAATTATTACAGCAGCACCTGTCTGCTTCTGCATTTCATCAATAAGTTCTATCGCCTGCTTACCTGTAGCAGGATCGAGATTGGCAAGTGGTTCATCAAACAAAAGGACATCAACATCGTCCACCATTACGCCGGCAACAGATACGCGCTGCTTCTGACCACCCGAAACCTCTCCTGGTGCATGCGACATGAAGTCGCCGATATTAACCATATCGGCGACTTTCTGCACACGCTGTTTCATTTCATCTTGAGGGATACAGTCATTCTCTAAAGCAAATGCTATATCCTCTGCCACTGTCATACCTACAAACTGTGCATCACTATCCTGAAGGACAGTTCCGACTATATGAGATATTTCAAATAAACTCATATCTCGAGTTTCTGTGCCGTTTATTCTGGCACTTCCAAGCATCTGCCCCTGGTATGAAAATGGTATAAGTCCATTAATGCAGTGTACGAGCGTACTCTTACCACATCCTGACGGACCGGCTATCAGTATTTTTTCCCCTTTGGATACTGTTAGATTTATATCATACAAAGTCGGCGCTGACTGCGCTGTATACTGAAAACCAAAATTCTTAAATTCTATGATCTTGTCTGACATAATTCTTTATAAATCCTGTTAATCCTCTTCGGAAAGGCTACCCTTCTTCGGAATTGTCTTGGAATATGCTACGCAAAGAGCCGTTCCAACGATTGCTGTTGTGATGATATTGATAATAGCTCCTGTTATTCCCTGAAGGAATACCTTATTAGCAGGTTCCGAATAAATAAGTATATCAAGCACCGGTGCTATGACAATCCATGCAATAGCATGAGCAATTGCCTGTGAAGCATTGAAGAGAACGATCCCCTTCTTGTCAAAATTGCCTTCAGAAAGCTTTAAGCGATATGAAATAATACCAAGAATAAGTCCGAAAAAGCCGGAAGCAATAACCCAGCTCCACCATACTCCCCAGCCATAACTAAAGTCGATAAAAAAGTGACCGATAAGGCCGGCAAGCACGCCCGCAATTGGTCCAAATACAGCGGCAATGAACGCCAAAAGACCGTACTGAATTGAAATGTTAGTATTAGGTACAGGGCTTGGAATTGCAACAAACCTTCCAAGTACAAAGAAAAGTGCTGCACCAATACCTGTTGCTACAATTGTCTTTACTGAAATCTTTTTCATTTGAATTCCTCCCTTTTATTGTGATTTTGCAAAAGCTAATAGACTTTTGCTTTGAATAGTTACATAACCCTTACATATATTATCACATTTTTTAAAAGCATAGAATAGCTTAAAGAGCTTGTGCCTAGCCTTATACATTTCGGGTTCAGTTTTAAGCCCTTCCTGTATATTTGTTCTGCCGCT
>ERZ842401.3807-NODE-3807-length-18315-cov-5.090142_pt1 | contig 18315 bp, 16 predicted proteins | sample MGYA00521270_ERZ842401 | MGnify/ENA primary metagenome ERZ842401 (study PRJEB31892, sample SAMEA3878208) | bioreactor metagenome | biome: Moose rumen | place: Sweden | collected 2011-10 | study: EMG produced TPA metagenomics assembly of the PRJEB12797 data set...
CGTCCTCGGGTGTGGAGAGGAACTCCATCCCGAGGGCGGTACTCAGATTAGGCTTCGACGCTATGATTTGATTGATTTCATCTACATTCATTCCTGTTTTCTTATCTTCCAGCCTTTCCGTCTTCTTACAAGAACAGCGAATACTCTTTTACCTGCCAGGCCAGCACTGAGGCACCCAACACGTCGCGCTCACCATCCTTCAACGAGGAAACGATAATCTTGGTCTGTCCCTTGATGTTACGGAACACATGACGCTCAAACGCCTCCTCGGCCGGCTCCAGCAACCACTTGCCGGCATGGCGGATGCCACCCGTCAAGATGATGGCTTCTGGATTCAGTATCGAGGCATAGTTAGCCAGTCCGCGGCCCAGCATCTCGCCCGTGCGACGCATCGTCTCAATGGCCAGCTTGTCACCCTGTCCACAGAGCTCGGAGATAATCTTCGGCGTCAAGGCCTCCACCTGACGCATCAGACTCGGCTCCACACTCTCCTCCAACAGTTCCTTGGCGGTGCGGATAATGCCCTTGTGTGCACAATAAGCCTCTAAACAGCCCTTGTTGCCACAGCCACACTCACGACCCTCAGGCACCACACAGGTGTGACCCACCTCACCGGCAAAGCCTTTGTTGCCTAAGTGCACCTTGCCGTTGGAGAAGAAGCAACTGCCCATACCATGACCTAACGTCACGATGATAAAGTCCTTCATGCCGTGAGCCGCGCCAAAAGCCTGCTCACCCAAGGCCGTACATTGTGTGTTGTTGCCCAATGCCACGGCCAGTCCCAGCCGGTCGCGCATCAGTGCAGCCAAGGGAATGATGCCCTTCCATGCCAGGTTCGATGCATTCTCAATGCAACCCGTCAGGAAATTGCTGCTCGGACAGCACACGCCGACCGAGCGCACGGACTCATAGCCGCCATTGGCCTCCATCTGCATGATAATCTTGTCGCAGAGCACGGCCAAATAGTTGTCAATGTTAGGATAGTCTGAAGTGGCAAAGCTATCCTGTGCTATGATTTCACCGCGCAGGTCCACCACTGCATAAGTCGTCACGGCCACGCCAATATCGACACCCACGACTAAATTCTTAACGCTTGTTAGTTCCATATAGTTAGTTAGTAAATTATTATTCATCTGTTTACGAAATCAACCACATAGAGGTGGAGAACAGGGGAACTGTTATTTGAACAGCGAGTACTCCTTCACCGTCCATGCCAAGGCGGCAGCACCTAACACGTTGCGCTCGCTGTCACTCAGGCCGGAGATGACCAGTTTCACTTTCTCACGGATGTTGCGGAACACATATTCGTCAAAGGCACGCTGCGTGGGAGCTATCAGCCATTTGCTGTATGCCGTCAGATTGCCCGTCAGAATAATCGCCTCAGGATTCACAATAGTGGCCATATTAGCCAGACCCAAGCCGAGCATCTGTCCCGTACGGTTCCACACCTCCTGTGCCAAGGCATCACCCCGCTCACAACACTCACCGACAACCTGTGGCGTCAGTGTTGTCAACCCGCGCAACAAACTGGGTGCATCACTCTCTGCTAGCACGTCGCGTGCCGTCTGCTCAATGCCTCGGTTGGAGACATATTCCTCTAAGCAGCCACGGCGACCGCAGTTACACAGGCGCCCACCGTCCACGACACACGTATGGCCAAGTTCACCGGCTGAGCCGTTCATGCCCAAATGGGGCTGGCCATTGCTGAAGACACAACTGCCCAGTCCGCAGTCGCCAATCATGACAACCACAAAGTTCTGCATTCCATGCCCGGCACCATAGACGCTCTCACCCATGCCTATCGCATGCACATCGTTGGCCAGTGCAACAGCCAGTCCAATACGGTCGCGTAGCATGGCCGCCATAGGTATAATTCCCTTCCAAGGCAGGTTGCCCGCATTCTCAATGCTGGCTGTCAGGTAGTTGCCGCTGGGTGCACCGATACCCACCGAGCGCACTTCCTCGTAGCCGCCGTTAGCCTCGGCCAACATGATGATGCGCTCGCTGAGCACACCCAAGAAGTTGCTGATATCGGGAAAGTCCGTTGTCGTCAGCCGATCCTGCGCAATGATGTTTCCCCGCTGGTCCACAACGGCTATCACTGTAATCGACACATCAATATGGACTCCTATTACCTTAGTCTTGATTCCGTTCATATCTCGGCTTCTTAATCTATTTAAACAATGAATACTCCTTCACCTCCCAGGCCAACACCGAGGCACCTAACACATTACGCACTTCGTCGTCGATGGATGAGAGGACAAACCTTACCTTGCCCTCAATGTTGTGGAACACATGCGACTCGAAAGCCTCGCTGGCTGGTTCTAATAGCCACATGCCCGTCTTCGACACCTTTCCGGCAAAGATAAACGCCTCAGGATTGAGGACGGAGGCATAGTTGGCTAAGCCCACGCCCAACATATAGCCCGTGCGACGCAGCGTCTCGATGGCCAACTTGTCGCCTTGGTCACAGAGGGTGGCAATGACGAGCGGCGTCAGTTTCTGTACCTGCCGCATCAACGACGGCTCATTGTTCTCACTCATGACCTCCTGTGCTGTGAGCAGAATACCCTTGGTGGCGGTATAGGTTTCCATGCACCCTAACTTGCCACAGCCACACGGGCGGCCGCCTGGACAAATACAGGCATGGCCTATCTCACCTGCAAAGCCGTCGGCGCCCAGATGCACGGCACCGTTCGAGAAGATGCAGCTGCCCATGCCACTGCCCAGCGACACAACGATAAAGTCGCGCATGCCGTGGGCAGCACCAAAAGCCTGCTCGCCCAGAGCCATCACATGGGCATTGTTGGCCACGGCCACGGCCATGCCCAACTGGTCGCGCAACATGGCGGCCAAGGGGATGACTCCCTTCCATGGCAGGTTGGGCGAGTTCTCAATGCAACCCGTATGGAAGTTGCCACTGGGCACACTGATGCCCACCGAGCGGATACCCTCATAGCCTCCGTTAGCCTCGGCCAAGCCTATGATGTGCTCGGCCAACGCGGCCACAAAATCACCCACAAAGTCATACTGGCTGGTGGGGAAACTGTCTTTGCCTATGATATTACCTCGAATGTCGACAACAGCACAAGTAGTGGTCTCAACGTTGATATCGACACCGATGACATGTGTTTTTACATTACCCTGTATCATAGTTGTAATAATATGGTATGGGGAGTCATTTTAGAGTTCTGCGTCAGAACACTGGAAAGTAGTACCTTTCGAGATATCGCCTGTCTCCAATCCGAGTTTAAACCACTTCATGCGCTGCTTCGACGTGCCATGGGTGAACGACTCTGGCACCACAGTGCCACGCGCCTTGCGCTGCAAGTAGTCGTCACCAATGACCTGTGCACACTGGATGGCTTTCTCGATGTCGCCGTCCTCCAATGAGCCGAAGCGTTCGTTGTCGTGATGGGCCCACACGCCGGCATAGAAGTCGGCCAAGAGCTCCAGGCGCACACTGAGCTTGTTGGCCTCAGCCTGACTGAGACGCGACATCTGCTGGTGCACTTTGTTAAGGGTGCCCGTCAAATACTCCACATGGTGACCCACCTCATGAGCTATGACGTAAGCATAGGAGAAATCACCGTCGGCACCTAACTGCTGCTTCATGGTGGTGAAGAACGACAGGTCGATATAGAGCCGCTGGTCACCCGAACAATAGAACGGGCCCATAGCTGCCTGACCCTGACCGCAAGCCGTCTGCGTGGCATCCGTATAGAGCACCATCGTGGGGTTCTCATACTGCATGCCATTCTGCTTGAAGATGTCGGTCCACACGTCCTCCGTGCCAGCCAAGATCTGTGTAGAGAATTTTGCAAGGGCCTGCTCCTCGGGGGTAAACTCACGCTGCCCCTCGTTCACCTCGGTGTTGGTGCCTGTCAGCGAACCTAATCCACCATTCTCGGCCACCTGCTGCATGACAGCCGACAGCGGGTCACCACCCGTGATCCAAGCCATCAGAGCCACCATGATAATACCGCCGATACCCAGTCCGGCCTTAGCTCCGCCACTCATGCCGCGGCGGTCTTCCACGTTCGAGCTTTCGCGTCTTCCGTCTAATTTCATTTGTCAATATGTTTTAAGTTCGTAGTTTTGTGGGTACAAAGATAATAAAAATTTATGATATCACACTATAAATGTAGCTTTTTTTTACGTTAATTACCGTTTTAAATGGCCCTGCTCCATCCAAGACGTGCTTCATGTCACTGCGCAACCCCTCACCCGAGAGCTTCAGCAATGCCTCCTTCATGGTCCACAGCCGAATAAACTCCACGTCGGGCCGCTCAGCTTGCCGTATCTGGCGCAGTTCTTCGTCGTTCATCGTGTAACGGGCCACCGACTCCTTGTACTCACGGATGCTCTCGATGTCCACACCGACAGGCCGGTCGCTCACCACGCAGATAGCTGCCTCGCGGCAGTGGCTCATATTGAAATGGATGTCTGGACACCCCACGATGCGGGGCTTGCCATGCTCACCATACTCAAAGACAGGTGGCTGTTCAAAGCCATACTCCTGTCGCAGCCCCTGACACAGCAGCAAATAGGCGGCAGCACACTGGCAGCGCCCCGCCTCATGGCGGAATTTCAACACCTGCTCACGCCGCTGCTCTGAAAGCAGAGGCAGGGCGGCAGCGAGGTCAAAATGCGCTATGTCGTCATTCAAGTAAATCATTGGTAATATTCGGAATCCTTCTATTCGGGTTCTCTTTGGCACCCAGCTGCTTCAACTCGTTAGCCTTCTGCACCACACTTTGGCGACCCTCACTCAACTTGTTTGTCGAGAAATCGAAGGCACGGCGGGCCTGATCCAACTGGTCTCCCACCTTCTGATAGCGCTGGATGAAGTCACCCAGACGGTCAAGCAACTGTTCGGCAACGCCGAACACGCGCTCCTGATTCTCCGCTTGCTGGTTCTGCACCCATGCCAAATGTATCATGTGCAGGATGCCCAGCAGGTTCTGCTCACCCGTGATGAATACTTTGCGCTCGAATGCCTCACGCCACAGCGACGGGTCGTTGACCAATGCTAACTGCAACGACGATTCGAAGGGCACGAACATGATCACGAAGTCAACGGCCTCGCGAGGTGCCTTGATATACTTCGAATAGTCCTTGCGGGCCAGCTCCGTGACGTGGCTGCGCACCGAGCGCAAGTGGTCCTGCAAGGCACGTGCCTTGTCCTCGTCAGTCTGTGCGTTGACATAGCGCTCATAGGCCACCAGCGACACCTTCGAGTCGATGACCACATCCTGCCCCTGCGGATAGTGCAGGATGACGTCGGGCTGCATCTCGTGACCCGTGTCATCGTTTTTCAGCGGACGGCCCTGCTCGTCACGCAGCCGTGCCTGCACCTCATAGTGGATGCCCTCGGTCAGCCCTTGACTGGCCAACAGGTCACCCAAGATGATCTCGCCCATCGTACCGCTCACCTTATTGTCACGGCGCAACACGTTGGCCAGGCCCTCGGCTTTCTCGCTGACGCGCTGATTACTCTCGTAGAGCATGCGCAGCTGCTCCTTCAGCGAGGCTGTCTGCGCCGTATGGTCCTTGGTGTTGTCTGTAATAGCCTTGCGCATCTCCGAAATAGCTTCGCGCAACGGCTGGGTAATAGTACCCATCTGTTCTCGGTTTTCCTCTTTCAGGCGTGTAGCCTGCATGTCCATCAGCTGCCGCGCCATGTTGGCCAGCTGCTCCTTGGTGGTGCGCAGCTGCTCATCAAACTGCTCGCGAGCGGCCTTCATCTGTTGTTCTGCCTGTTCGCGCTGCACCCGCAACTGTTCACAGAACTGGCGTTCACGTTGCTGTTGTTCTTCCACGCGTTGTTGCGAAAGCATCTGCATCTCCGTTTCCTTGCGTGCCAATTCCACACGCAACTGCCCTACCTTAGGATTCATCACCAGATAGAGTGCTACGGCACCGACAGCTATACCTATTATTATATAAAGTACTATCACCATCATTTATTGAGTGCGTTCTTCGTGACTGCAAAGATAGCAAAAATATCCGAAAACAGCAAACTATTCTGGCAAAAGCATACTGTAAAAAAAACAAAAAGTCATGGCAAGCTGTAGGAATATGGAATTAATTGCGTAACTTTGCAAACGCATGACGTGACATGCAAAGACATGAGATAAACAAATCAAAACCAAGACAATGAAAAAACTACTGACTTTCCTCATCCTCCTCAGCACAGTAGCTAACATACAGGCACAGCCTCAGCAGCGACGGCTGCACCCCTTCCGTTTCAAACAAATGGCACGGCAAATGCCCGCTGAGTGGCATGCCTCCCAAGAGGCGCTGAACGTAGCCGACAGCGTACTAAAATATCAGTTTCCCAGTGGCGGATGGGCCAAAAACCACGACTGGCAAGCCGCTCCCACTGGCAATAAGCTGCGCGAGCGACAGGAGGTGTGGGCAGCCATACACAGCAAGGACGGTGTGGGCAGCACCATCGTCAATGATGCTACCACCACCGAGATGATGTTGCTGGCCAAGGTCTATGGAGCCACGCGCAAGAAAGTGTATCGCGAGGCTTTCCTGCGGGGTTTCAACTACCTGTTGGAAGCGCAGTACCCAAATGGGGGATGGCCGCAGTACTATCCTTTCAAACCGCTGAACAATGAGGGACAGCCGTTCTACTCAAACCGCATCACCTTCAACGACAATGCCATGGTAAACGTCATGCTGGTGCTGCGCGACATCGGCAACGACCGGGAGCCCTACACGGCACTGAAACTCACCGCCAAACAGAAAGAACAGGCAAAGCAGGCCTTTGACCGCGGCGTGCAGTGCATCCTAAAGACACAAATACGCAAGAATGGGAAATTGACCGTATGGTGCCAGCAGCACGACGAAAGCACCATGGAACCCGCAGGGGCACGCGCCTATGAACTGCCATCGTTCACTGGGTCGGGCGAGACGCCACGCATCCTTCAACTGCTCATGGAACTGCCCTCACCGTCACCCGAAGTCATCGCCTCGGTCACGGCTGCCGTGGAGTGGCTCAGGGCACACGCTATCCGCGACATGGCCATTGAGCACTACACCAACCAGGAGGGGAAGCACGACACACGCCTTGTCCATCGCTTCGGCACTCCTCTCATCTGGGCCCGCTATTACGATCTGGACACCGAGGAGCCCTATGTCTGCGACCGCGACGGCATCAAGCAGCCTGCCTTAGAGTACATCGGCTACGAGCGCCGCAATGGTTACGGCTGGTACGGCAGCAGTCCCAAGGACATCCTTGATGCCTACCCCGCCTGGCTCAAGGCCGCAACAGCCCAATCTGAGTAAGGATAAATCAATGTAGTCACTCCACTGCATCCTCCGTCTGCGTGCGTGGCCAGTTGACTAAATAGAGGTGGTCGGTGGCACGGGTAAAGGCTGTATAGAGCCAGTGCAGATAGTCGGGCGTCAGCAGGTCGTCAGTCATGTAGCCTTGATCCACATAGACGTGGGCCCACTGGCCACCCTGTGCCTTGTGGCAGGTAGCGGCATAGGCAAACTTCACCTGTAAGGCATTGTAGAAACGGTCTTCCTTGAGTTTCTTCAGCCGGTCTGCTTTGAGGGGAACATCAGCATAGTCCTCCATCACCTTATTAAATAATTGCTCCTGCTGCTCAGCAGTGAGGGCTGGTGCCTCGGCAGCCAACGTGTCTAACAGCACAGTAGCGGTCAGCTCACAGTCATCATAGTCGGGAAAGGTCATGGTGACGTCTGCAAAGCGAAAGCCATACAGCTCCTGCACATGGCGGACACGACGCACAACGGCCCGGTCGCCATTGGCAATGAAAGACAGGCTTCCTGCCCTCTCCCCTTGAGCGGAGGGGAGCTGCTGCGCCCAGTAGTAGTTGTTTTTCACCACCATCAGCAGGTCACCCGTACAGAGTTCTTCCTCGCGGTCGAGGATGCTGTTACGAATGCCCTGATTGTAGACGTTGGCCCGTTTATTGCTGCGCGTGATAACCATGGTGTCATCCAATCCCACCTTGGAATAGCTGGAGGCCAGCGACTCAATCAGTTCATCACCAGGAACACAATGAATGTCGGGGAAGCCCAAGAACCGGATTTTCGGGAGGACAGGGGTACGGGGGCATTCCCCAAAACTACACTCCCGGATCCGCGTGGCATTATAAAGAATGCCAGACTCTTGGCTCTGACGCAGCACTTCGCTCAGCGTGGTTTCATGGACGTGGAGCCCATACTGGCGCAGCACATCTGCCACCAAGGCGGGGCTCTCGGTCTCGCCAACAGGGGGCAGCTGGGCATGGTCGCCGATGAGCAGCAGGCGACAGTTTCGTCCATTATAGACAAACTGGATCAAGTCGTCGAGCAGGCCGTCGCGACTAATCATGGATGACTCATCGATGATGAACAGCGTGTCGGTTGCAGAATTGAAGTTCAGGTCAAAACCGCCCTCCATCGACTTCTGACGATAGATGCGACGGTGAATGGTATAGGCGGGACGACCGGCATAGAGTGAAAAGACCTTGGCAGCACGTCCCGTGGGTGCCAACAGCACCAGACGCTGCTGCAGCGACATCAGGGCACGCACGATGGCTGCGGCTAACGTGGTCTTGCCCGTACCTGCCGAACCACGCAGAAGCATGGCTGCCATGTCGTGGCGGTCGGTCATGAACGCTGCGAAGACGTTGATGGCCTCCTCCTGCTCACCTGTGGGCACATGGCCGAAGGCACTGCGGATGCGATATTTCAACTCGTCGGTAATCATTTTGCCGTGCAAAGTTACGAAATTAGTGAGAAAAACAAATGATTTCTTTCCTTTTCTCTCACTAATTTCGTAACTTTGCAGCCGAAATGACAACAATCCAGAAGACAAACCTGCTCCTGACCGCCGTGGTGCTGGCCTTGGCCATGCTCTGTGTGCTCAGCATTGTGAAGGGATAAAGACAGACAAAGACGATGGACAACAGACAACAGACAACAGACAACAGACGCCTCGTCATCCGCGTGGGAGCTGACAGTCTCGCATTCTCGACCACCAATGATGAGAGTCAGGTGATATTCGTACCTTACACCTGCAAGACGGGCATCACTCTGGCTGCCAACATGCGCGAGGCACTGCGCACGGTGCCCCTGCTGCGCGAACCTTACTACCGTGTACTGGTCATGGTGGACTCACCAGTGCTCATGATGCCCACCGACCTGTTCACTGAAGATAAAGCCGACAGTCTCTACCAGTTTGCCTTCACTGGGCAACAGCAAGAGGTGGTCAGCTACAGCATATTGCCCGACCTGAGCAGCGTGGCCCTGTTCTCCATTTCCAAAGACCTGCGCACGGTACTGACTGACCGCTTTGGCGATGTACGCTTCAGCGCAGCACTGACACCTGTCTGGCGCCACCTGAACCAGCGCAGCTATACTGGTCCGCGCGGCAAGCTCTATGCTTACTTCCATGGGCGCCGCATGGATGTCTTCTGTTTCACGCAGAACCGCTTCAAGTTCTACAATGCGTTCAGCACCAACACTCCTGACGACACGCTCTACTACCTGTTCTCCGTATGGAAGCTGGTAGGGCTGGTGGCTGAGCATGACGAGTTGCACCTGGTGGGCGACTATGCCGACATTGACACGCTGAAGGAGAAAGCTTGCGGGTTTATCAAGCGCGTCTTCATCATCAATCCCGCAGGAGAGTTCAACCGTTCGGCCGTCACGCAGATAGAGGGCATGCCCTACGACCTGATGACACTTTACATAAAAGGGAGATAGCATGCGCATCATTACTGGCAGATACAAGGGACGCCACTTCGACATTCCCCGCACTTTCAAGGCACGGCCCACCACCGACTTTGCCAAGGAGAACATTTTCAATGTGCTGATTCAGTATGTTGACTTCGACGGGGCCACCGCCCTTGACCTGTTTTCCGGCACGGGCAGCATCACCCTGGAACTCGCATCACGCGGTTGCCGACAGGTGGTCAGCATTGAGTTGGACCGCGACCACCACCGCTTCATCCAGCAGTGCATAAAAAGCCTCAACTCCGAGGCTGCCCTTCTCCCCATCCGTGGCGATGTGTTCCGATTTCTGAAGTCGTGCAAACAGCAGTTCGACCTCGTCTTTGCCGACCCGCCTTATGCCCTGAAGGAACTGCCCACCCTGCCCGACTTGATCTTCGAGAAAAGACTGCTCCTGCCCGACGGCATCTTCGTCCTCGAGCACGGCAAGGACCATGACTTCTCCCAGCACCCACACTTCGTGGAACACCGCCACTACGGCAGTGTCAACTTCTCGCTTTTCAAATAGCCGCTGATGCTTACAACAAGGGGGAGAACAAGCGAATCAGGCTCTCCCACAGCCGGGGGAAGAACTTCGGGTGCAGCAGATGTGGAATCTCTGCAAAACTAACGCAGTGCTGCTGGTCGTCTATGAACACTTTCTTCAGGCGCAGGGCCACCGCCTCGTCGTAGACGAAGGCATTAATCTCAAAGTTATTCTCAAACGAGCGGAAATCAACATTCGTAGACCCGCAGGTGGAGAGCGCATCATCAACCACCATCAACTTGGAGTGCATGAACCCTAACTGATAGAGCAACACCTGGGCACCCGCCTCGTGCAACTCGCGCAGATAGGGCCGCGAAGCCCACTCCGTGAGATGGGAGTCGGAGGTCAACGGACACATGACACGCACGTCAACACCCGCCACGGCAGCCGTCTTCAGGGCAAACAGCACAGGGTCGTTAGGCAGGAAATAGGGGGTCTCTATATAGATGTAGCGACGCGCCATGGTGATGGCCCGCACATAGCCCTGCATAATCTCGGGATAGGGATTGGTGGGTGCACTGGTCACGATCTGGGCCACCCCGCCCCCTGCGGTTGTCTTCGGCAGTGACGGGTAATACTGCCGTCCCGTAATCAGCGTGCGGTCCACGAAATACCAGTCTACGAGGAAGGCACGCTGCAGGGAATAGACAATGCTGCCCTCGAAGCGCAACATCGTGTCGCGCCACGGCACCCGCTGCTTGCCCTTCACGATTCCCTTCACATAGCGCAGGGCAATGTTCATGCCACCCGTATAGCCCACTGACCCGTCAATGACCACCAGCTTGCGGTGGTTGCGATAGTTCACCTTGCTGGTAAACGAGGGGAAGTGAACGGGCAGGAAGGGGGCTACCTCCACCCCACTCTCGCGCAGCTGTTCGAAGAAGCGGTGGCTGACGTGCCAGCAGCCCACATCGTCGTAGATGACACGCACCTCGATGCCCGCCCGTGCCTTGTCCATCAGGGCATCGGCCACTAAACGGCCCAAAGGGTCGTCCTCAATGATGTACATGTCGATATGGATGTGGTGGCGGGCCGCCGCTATGTCTTTCAGCAACTCCGGGAAGAAGGCATAGCCATCGGTCATGATGTCCACCAAGTTGTCCTGAAAGGGCAAAGACATGTTCTGGTTGACAAAGAGGTCCACTAACGGGCGCTGACGTTCGGAGACATGGAAGTCCTGCTGCTCTACGAAACTGAGCATCGACCGCTTGGTCAGCTCGTCCATCGACCGCTGGCTGACCAACCGCTCACGCCGGTGGTTGATGCCGAAAAACAGATAGAGCACGATGCCTGCCACCGGCACGAAAAAGATGACCAGCGCCCACGCCATCGTCTTGGCGGGCTGCCGGTTGTCCATCATGACGTGGATAATCGCTACAGCTATGAGCACCCACGAGAGGACGACACCTATTATATATATATAGTGCATCTCTAAACGATGATGTCGCTGCCCAACTGGCGGGCTAACGCGTTGCGCAACTCCTGCGCCTGCTTGTAGGCTGCCATCAGCTCCCTGATGCGCTCCATGTCGGAACCGGCCTCTTTCAGCTGCCGCTGCAGGTCCTTCAGGTGCTGGCTGATGATGTCCATGCGGAAGTCCAGAATGAGGTGCTGGATGCGCTGGCGCAGACTGCCCTCGCTGGTCTTCATCTCAAAGCTGCGGCTCAGCTGGTGGGTGTCTATGCCCAGCGTGGCGGCCAACTGGCTGACCTGCGGGTCTGGGTGCTGCATGAAGTATCGGTCGGCCTTGAACTGCGGATCGGCCGAGTGCTCCACGGCTTCTCGCAGGATGCGGTTGTAGAGCTCATTGCTGAACGAGAGGTCGTCGCTGCCCAGATCGTAGTCTATGTACTGCGCCACGTTCAGGTTCACTAACTGACCGTCCTCGGTCTCCACACCCTCATAGATGATTTCGTCGCCGTGCCGGATAATGTTTTGCACTAACAGGCGCTCCACCTCCGATGCTTGCTCCTGGGCCGTGTGCAGACCGATGGGCATCACCAACTGGCCACGGTCCGCCTCGGGCTCACCGGGCTGACTGGCCTCACCGGTGGCCTGGGCACGCTCGCGCTCCTTCTGCCGGTCTTCCTTCTCTTTCTGGATATAGGTGTTGACGGTTGACACCAGTGCCTGCTCATTCACATTAAAACGGTGGGCACACTCTGACAGATAGGTGTCGCGCTTCAGCTTGTCGGGGATGACCGACACGCTTTTCAGGATGTTGCTGATGGCCTCCGAACGCTTCTGCGGGTCAGTGACACCCTTCAGCAGCAGGTTGGTCTTGAACTGGATGAAGTCGGTCTGGTGCTGCTCTATGTACTCCTTGAACTGCTGGGCCGTGTGCTTGCGGGCAAACGAGTCGGGGTCGTCGCCGTCAGGCAGCAACAGCACTTTCAGGTTCATGCCTTCCTGCAATAGCATGTCGGTACCGCGCATGGCAGCATGGATGCCGGCTTCGTCGCCGTCATAGAGCAACACGATGTTCTGCGTGAAGCGGTGCAACATCTTGACTTGGTAGGTGGACAGGGCCGTACCTGAATTGGCCACCACGTTCTCTATACCGCACTGGTGCATGGCTATCACGTCAGTGTAGCCCTCCACCATGTAGACGCAGTCCTCCCTCACAATGGCCTTCTTGGCTTGGTAGATGCCATACAGCTCGCGCTCCTTGTGGTAGATTTCCGAATCGGGCGAATTGACGTATTTCTGCTGCACACCCTTTGTGGCGGCATCGAGCTTACGACCGCCAAAGGCCACCACCTTGCCGCTGACGTTCAGCCAGGGGAACATGGCGCGGCCGGCAAAGCGGTCGTACAGGCCCCGTTCGTTCTGGATGGCCAGACCTGTCTTCACCAAATATTCTTCCTTGTATCCCTTGCGGCGGGCCTCGGTGCTCAGGGCATCGCGCTTGGCGAGGGCAAAGCCCAGACGGAACTTCTCGATGATGTCGTCGCGGATGCCGCGTGAGCGGAAATACTGCTTGCCGATGGCCAGACCATCGGCATCGTTCTTCAAGATCTCATGGAAGTACTGGCAGGCCCACTCGTTCACCACAAACATCGACTCGCGCTCGCTTTGCTCTCGCTTTTCGTCGTCGGTCAGCTCACGCTCCTGAATCTCGATATTGTATTTCTTGGCCAACCAGCGCAGTGCCTCGGGATAGGTGATCTGCTCGTGCTTCATCAGGAAATTGACGGCATTGCCGCCCTCGCCACAGGCGAAGCACTTGCAGATTTGTCGGGCAGGCGACACCATAAACGACGGGGTCTTGTCGTCATGAAACGGACACAGGCCCTTGTAGTTCACCCCTGCCTTGCGCAGGTTGACAAACTCGCCCACCACGTCCACGATATTCGTGGCATCCATGATCTTGTCTACTGTCGCTCTGTCAATCATGATGCAAAGATACGAAAAAGCAAGGGAAAAACCAAATTTATTTGCCTAAAAGTCTCCCGGACTTTCGGGCATTTTCTCCGTGAAAGCTTGAAAAAAGCGAAAATCTTGCTTGTTTCAGAAAAAATATTTGTAACTTTGCAGCGTATTATGAATAGACAATAACACAATATGAACGTTTTAGAACTTAGTGAACAGGAAATCGGCAGACGCGAGAGCCTGCAGGAACTGCGCCAGATGGGCATCAACCCCTACCCTGCCGCTGAATACCCCACCAATGCGTTCTCTACCGAGATACGCAACAACTTCCGAGACGAGGACGAGCCACGCGAGGTCTCGATAGCAGGCCGCATGATGAGCCGCCGCGTCATGGGCAAGGCGAGCTTCGCGGAGATTCAGGACTCCAAGGGCCGCATCCAGGTCTACATATCCCGCGACGACCTCTGCCCGGGTGAGGACAAGGATTTATATAATAAGGTGTTCAAGCGACTGCTCGACATCGGCGACTTCATCGGTGTCAAGGGCTTTGTGTTCCGCACGCAGACGGGCGAGATATCGGTACATGCCCGCGAACTGACATTGCTCTCTAAGTCTCTGAAACCACTGCCCATCGTGAAATACAAGGACGGCGTGGCCTATGACAAGTTTGACGACCCGGAACTGCGCTACCGCCAGCGCTACGTGGACCTGGTGGTCAACGACGGCGTGAAGGACACGTTCCTGAAGCGCGCCACCATCATCCGCACCCTGCGCCGCATCTTGGACGATGCTGGCTACACGGAAGTGGACACTCCCATCCTGCAGAACATTGCCGGCGGTGCCTCGGCTCGTCCGTTCATCACCCATTTCAACGCGCTGAATCAGGACATGTACATGCGCATTGCCACTGAGCTGTACCTGAAGCGACTCATCGTGGGTGGCTTCGAGGGTGTCTACGAGATGGGCAAGAACTTCCGCAACGAGGGCATGGACAAGACCCACAACCCGGAGTTCACCTGCATGGAGCTGTATGTCTCGTACAAGGACCTGCTGTGGGGCATGACCTTCACGGAGAACATGCTGGAACAAATCTGCACCGCCGTCAACGGCAAGCCGGAGGTGGAGATAGACGGCAACGTCATTTCCTTTAAAGCTCCCTTCCGCCGTCTGCCCATCCTCGATGCCATCAAGGAGAAGACGGGGTTTGACTGCGACGGGAAATCAGAGGACGAGATACGACAGTTCTGCCTGTCGAAGGGCATGGACGTGGACGAGACCATGGGCAAGGGCAAGCTCATCGACGAACTGTTCGGTGAGTTCTGCGAGGGCACTTTCATCCAGCCTACTTTCATCACCGACTATCCCGTGGAGATGAGCCCCCTGACCAAGATGCACCGCTCAAAGCCCGGACTGACGGAGCGCTTCGAGCTGATGGTGAACGGCAAGGAGCTGGCCAACGCCTACTCGGAGCTGAACGACCCCATCGACCAGGAGGAGCGTTTCATCGAGCAGATGCGACTGGCTGACAAGGGCGATGACGAGGCGATGATCATCGACCATGACTTCCTGCGCGCCCTGCAATATGGCATGCCGCCTACGTTTGGCATTGGCATCGGCATCGACCGTCTGGTCATGCTGCTCACGGGTAAGTTCACCATCGGCGAGGTGATGCTGTTCCCCCAAATGAAGCCGGAGAAGAAGATTCCGCAGTCCACGCCTGCCGAGTGGGCCGCCATCGGTGTCACCGAGGACTGGGTCCCCGTGCTCCGCAAAGCTGGCTTCAACCTAATCCAGAACATCACCACCGAAAAGGCTCAGGGCCTGCAACAGAAAATCGGTGACATCGTAAAAAAATACAAGCTCGACCTGCAAAAGCCCTCAGTGGACGAGGTGCAGAAGTGGATTAACAAATCAAATGAGGAATGAGATATGAGAAATAAGAAATGTAAATGAAGTAATGAGAAATGAGCTGCGTACGGCATTTAATCATTTTTTCATTTACATTTCTCATTTATCATTTCTAATTTCAAATTTAAATAACATGTACGACTGCGGTAGAATAGCGATTATCGGTGGAGGCTCGTGGGCCACAGCCATTGCCAAGATAGTGGTGGGAAGAACACACCACATCGGCTGGTACATGCGACGCGACGACCGCATCGAGGACTTCATGCGGCTGGGCCATAACCCCGCCTACCTGCAGAGCGTACGCTTCAACCTCGACGAGCTGTTCTTCTCTAACGACCTGAACAAGATTGTCCAGCAGTACGACACGCTGGTCTTCGTCACACCCTCACCCTACCTCAAGAGCCACCTGAAGAAGCTGAAGACACGCCTGCGCGACAAGTTCGTCGTCACCGCCATCAAGGGCATCGTGCCCGACGAGAACTTGGTCTGTTCGGAGTTTTTCCATCAGGTTTATGACGTGCCCTACGAGAATCTGGCCTGCATCGGTGGACCCTCCCATGCCGAGGAGGTGGCACTGGAGCGGCTCAGCTACCTCACCGTGGGCTGCAGTGACCGCGAGAAAGCACTGTCATTTGCTGACATCCTGAGCAGCGAGTACATCAAGACCAAGACCTCTACCGACGTCATTGGCATCGAATATTCCTCCGTGCTGAAAAACGTCTATGCCATTGCCGCCGGCATCTGCAACGGTCTGAAGTTCGGCGACAACTTCCAAGCTGTACTCATGGCCAATGCCGTGCAGGAGATGGCCCGCTTCCTCAAGGTCATACACCCCATCGAGCGCAACATTGCCGACTCCGTCTACATGGGCGACCTGCTCGTCACCGGCTACTCCAACTTCTCCCGCAACCGCACTTTTGGCATCATGATTGGCAAGGGCTACAGTGTCAAGTCGGCACAGATAGAGATGGAGATGATTGCCGAGGGCTATTTCGGCACCAAGTGCATGAAGGAAATCAACCGCCACTGCCATGTCAACATGCCCATCCTCGATGCGGTCTACAACATCCTTTACGAACGCATCTCACCGCAGATCGAAATCAAACTGCTCACCGACTCTTTCCGGTGATTCCTGCTTTCCTTGATGTCATAAGTGCATTTTCAAATGCATCTTAATTTACATTTGCATTATTTTCAAAGAAAATTTGCTTGTTTCAAAATTACTTCGTACCTTTGCACATTGAAAAGTGTCCTCCTCTTATGAAGACATGGCAGGGCTTTACAGTCTGCCGTCCCTCTAAAGAGCGGTCACAAGACAGGTTCGTGTGCTGCCGAACGAATGCAAAGTAAATGGCAATTTCGGGATTTCGGCAAAAGCGAAGAAACACGTAACCAACTGACCATCAAACATTTGGTTAGGGCATCATCATTTTGCCTTGACAAGGGAGAGAAGTACGCTCACCAACCGTCAGCACTACACATTCATGACCGAAATATCGAAGGACGATATTCCAAGATGGTTCATCTTAACTCATCTGGAACCTAAGCAGATTGAGGAGCGCCTGAAAGCGGAAAACGCACAACGCTTCGGCAGCGACCTCCCGCTGTTTGAATATTTTGTCCCTTATCAGTTCCTCAAGCGAAGGGTGTCCAAGCAGACTGTCAATGACGACGGCACTGACACCGACTACCGCAACCCAAGGAACCGGGAGGAGGTGAAAGCCAACAACGAGACGCGCGCCGAGTTGCGCAACTTCATCTTCATCAAGGCCACCAACCTCGAAATAGAGGCACTGATTGGCAGCGACTGGAACCGATGGGTGCGCAACCGCCTCCAGTTCTACCGCGACCGGCAGCGACAGCGCATCACCGTTCCAGACCGCATGATGAGCCAGTTCATTGATGCCTGCTGTAACTATCGTGACAAGTTCGACCTCTGGCCTGCCATCGACGACATCGAGAAAAACGAGACCGTCGTGCTGAACTCTGGTCCTTTCATGGGTGAGAAGGCCCACATCCTTCAGGTCCGGCATTCTAACAAGGGCATCACACTCACCGTGGGCATCGAGATGTTTTCACGCACGATGACCCTCCGCCTGCACAACGTAACTCCCAGGGACATCGTACGGCAGAAGGAGAACGCCGCAGCCACCCTCCACCATGACCCCATCGAGGATGCACAGCGCCACCTCTTAGCCATCCTCAGCCGTAAAGTCTACCGCAAGGAGACCGACGACACGGCGCGCAAAGATGCTGCCACCCTCGACCGGCTCTACAACTATCGCCACCTCGTCATCAGCAACGATGCCGCCCGGCGCCATTTCCTCGCCCTCATGCTCATCTGCGCACACCTGCGCCACGACGACGAGGCTCGCCGCGAACTCACGACGCAGGCCCTTCACGAGTTAGAAATCATCAACGCCCGTGGCGACCAGAAGGCAGCCACCGATACCCGTACCTATCTCTGGGTAGCCCTCTACGTAGCCACCGGTCTCCCTGACTATCGCAATGCCGCCAAGGCATACGTCCAGCAGCATAGCCCCAAGTCACAGAAACTCCGCCGCTTCGTCACCCTCATCCGCAAGCGCCAAAAGATTTAACTTGCTTTATCATATTCCTTTTTCATAGATTGCCGAGTAAACACTATGTCCCTATGTTCCTATGTCGAAAAAAACAACCCAGTTCCTATGTCCCTAATTTTGTAATTTCTATTATACAACCGATATGTCAGAAGAATCAAGATTGAA
>ERZ842401.3810-NODE-3810-length-18307-cov-10.623767_pt1 | contig 18307 bp, 17 predicted proteins | sample MGYA00521270_ERZ842401 | MGnify/ENA primary metagenome ERZ842401 (study PRJEB31892, sample SAMEA3878208) | bioreactor metagenome | biome: Moose rumen | place: Sweden | collected 2011-10 | study: EMG produced TPA metagenomics assembly of the PRJEB12797 data set...
AGGGGTTTTTGAGGTTTTTGTTTAAATTATGAACACAGGGGTTTGCAGGTGACCCCAAAAATCTTGTATTTTGTCGTAGACCGCAATGAAAATGTATTACCTTTGCATCGTGAAATTAAGAGAGAAAAATTGCTACCATTAAGGGAAAAAATTGCAACCCTTAAGGGTAACAAAAAAAGAGGATAATTCTTGCTCCCTACGCCTGAAAAAAAATTCTTGGCGCATCAATATATACATAAGCGATCTTTGACTTACTGATACAACACAGGAGATTATCAAACTGCTACGCCCGTGCGCATCACGTCATCGTAGAGCGGTGATTGGCGGTCTTCGGCCATAAGGACTGGCTCAATGAGAAAACTCACGTCACGTACATCACGCCAGAGATTCTTGGAAATCTCAAACTTGCGGTCGCCGTAGGTAGGAACAATGACAGCCACATCTATGTCGCTGTCAGGATTGGCATAACCCTTACTATAGGAGCCGAACATCATTACCTTCGGTTCAACAGCGAACCGAGGTTTGATTACTTCCTTATATCTACGGACAAGCGCCAGGGCTTCATCGCGTGTCAGAGTTTGTCTTTTATCCATTGCTGCAGCTGTTTGGTTTCATCAATTATCTGTCGGCAGAAATCCTTGGTAAGTGTCCGCGACAGTTCTTCCTTATCCTCAGGATAGCGAGCCTCGATGTTATAGTTGATTAATGAATTTCTATTGCTTGGCTGCCACCTTTCACGGTCTTTTGTAGCAGTTTCACAGCGCTTTGCGCTGCAAAGATAATACTTTTTTATAAAAGCACAAAAAAAATGCAAAAAATTTGCATATTCCTGCATTTTTATTTGGTAGTTTGCATAAAAATTCCTACCTTTGCAAACTGAAACGATAAAAAATCGTAAGCATCTAAAAGCAACTTGCATAAATCCAGAACATATGCAAAGAACATATAACAAAAATGACAGACTGGCGGCGTTGAGACTCCTGCTGACTCAGAACGAGATGAGTTCACAGGAAGACATCATACAGGCTCTTGCACGCCAGAATATTTTCGTCACACAGAGCACGCTGTCACGCGACTTCAAGCGACTGAAGGTTGCCAAAACCACAAACGGTGAGGGCGGCTACTACTATACCATTCCACGCGAGACGGCATACAAGAGGCAGCACAACCCCGTACAGCCAGTACAGGGAACAGCACCAGAGGTGACAGAGAATATCCAGAACGCTTATCGCGGCATTTCTTTCTCAGGGAATATGGCTGTGATTCACACCCGTCCCGGATTTGCTACCGGCATAGCCAGCAATATTGACTCTGCAGCACTGAAAGATGTTCTTGGCACAATAGCCGGTGATGACACCATCTTTCTCGTGATAAGAGAGGGTGTAAGCCACCTGGAGATAACAGACCAACTGGCAGCGGTGATACCGAATGTTTAATGGTTAACGGTTAAAGGTTAAAGGTTAACGTTTAAAGACCTAAAACGATAACGAAAACGAAAACAATAAAGAATAAAGATTATAAAATATTGAATGGAGAATAAAGCAGAACATAACATTCGCATATTGGTTGCTGACGCATCGCACGAGAAGTATGTGGACGAGATTCTCGACACAATCCGCGAGGCAGCAAAGAAGCGTGGCACTGGCATCGCAGAACGTACCCATGAGTATGTAGCCACAAAGATGAAAGAAGGAAAAGCCGTCATCGCACTTGACGAAAACGACAGATTCGTCGGCTTCTCATACATCGAGACATGGGGCAACAAGCAGTATGTCACCACATCGGGACTCATTGTACATCCCGACTATCAGGGACTTGGCGTAGCAAAGCACATCAAGGATTACACCTTCACACTGGCACGAGTCCGATGGCCTGAGGCAAAGATTTTCTCCCTGACATCAGGCGATGCCGTGATGAAGATGAACACTGCCCTGGGATATGTGCCGGTAAGCTTCAGCCAGCTGACCGACGACGAGGCATTCTGGCGTGGATGCCGGGGATGCGTGAACCACGACATACTGGTGGCAAAGAACAGGAAATTCTGTATCTGCACAGGAATGCTCTACGACCCTAAGCAGCACAAGGGTGAACCAACGCCTGCAAGCGTCTTTCAGGATGTTATGAAGACATTGGCGAAGAGGGGAATTGAATTTTGACCCCCTCTCTGTCAGCAAAGCTGACATCTCCCCCCAAGAGTGGGAGAGATATATACTAAAAGGAACAATCAAATAATATACATAACAATTTAAAAACAAATCCTCACTAAGACAAGCCTCAATCCCTCCCACTTGGGGAGGGAAGCCCCATAGGGGTAAGGAGGGGGTCGGTGTGGTGCAAACTTATGAAAAAAGTAGTAGTAGCTTTCAGTGGAGGTTTGGATACCTCCTACACAGTAATGAAATTGGCACAGGATGGATATGAAGTTTATGCTGCATGTGCTAACACTGGCGGTTTTTCAGCTGAGCAGCTGAAGACAAACGAAGAGAACGCCTACAAACTGGGCGCAAAGGAGTATGTCACTCTCGATGTGACACAGGAGTATTACGAGAAGTCGTTGAAATACATGGTATTCGGCAACGTACTGCGTAACAACTGCTATCCTATTTCTGTCAGCTCTGAGCGTATCTTCCAGGCTATTGCCATAGCCCGCTATGCAAACGAGATTGGTGCCGACGCCATAGCACACGGCTCTACTGGCGCTGGTAACGACCAGATACGTTTCGATATGACATTCCTCGTAATGGCACCAGGCGTGGAGATTATCACTCTCACACGTGACGGCAACCTCTCACGTCAGGAAGAGATAGACTACCTCAACGAACACGGCTTCTATGCTGACTTCACAAAGCTGAAGTATTCATACAACGTGGGCATCTGGGGCACATCAATCTGCGGAGGCGAGATTCTTGACTCAAAGCAGGGACTGCCTGAGAGCGCATACCTGAAGCACCCAACCAAGGAAGGCCCTGAGACCCTGAAGCTGGGCTTCGAGAAGGGTGAGCTGTGTAGCGTTAACGGCGTAAAATATGACGATAAGATAAAGGCCATTCAGGCTGTAGAAGAAATCGGTGCTGCCTATGGCATAGGTCGTGACTGTCACGTTGGTGATACTATCATTGGCATCAAGGGTCGTGTAGGTTTTGAAGCTGCTGCACCAATGCTCATCATCGGCGCACACAGATTCCTTGAGAAATATACCTTGAGCAAATGGCAGCAGTACTGGAAAGACCAGGTAAGCAACTGGTACGGAATGTTCCTGCACGAGAGCCAATATCTGGAGCCTGTAATGCCAGACATTGAGGCAATGCTGACATCTTCACAGCGCAACGTGACTGGCGAGGTGACACTCGAACTGCATCCGCTCTGCTTCCAGACCGTTGGCGTTGATTCTCCTAACGACCTCGTAAAGAACAAACTGGGCGAATATGGCGAGACAGCAAAGGCATGGTCATCAGAAGACGCTAAGGGATTCATAAAGGTTTCATCAACAGCATTACGTGCTTACTATCTGGCACATCCGGGAGAAAGAAAATAAGCGACCCCTCCCCAACCCTCCCAAGGGGGAGGGAGAAAGAAGGGGGAAATAATCCGTATGGGCTTTAAGTACAAACATAATTACGCATCGCCTGATTGGTACAGACTTCTAAAGGAGTTTGCAAAAAAGAATAAGCAATTTGCTACTGATGCAGAAAGTCACATATGGAATTATCTCCGAGGTAGCCAGCTGGGAGTAAAGTTTAATCGACAGTACATAATAGGAGATTATATAGTTGATTTTGTATGTCTTGATAAAAAATTAATTGTAGAGATTGACGGAGGCTATCATTCTGAGTATGAGCAAATACAAAAGGATGAACATCGTACTGAGAAACTAAAGGGTATGGGGTTCAATGTCATTCGTTTTGCAAATGAAGAGATCTTTGCAAACATCGAATTGGTAACAAGTAAAATTAAAGAACAGTTTATCAAATAAAAATAATGAATACGCAAAACAATAACCAACACCTCCCCCTTGGGGAGGCCGGGAGGGGGTCGGTTAGCATTCGGGTTGGAATTCTTGGTGCTGCCGGCTATACTGGCGGTGAGCTGATAAGGTTGCTTATCAACCATCCTGACGTTGAGATAGTCTTTGCCAACAGCGAGTCGAACGCTGGCAACAAGGTCTGCGACGTTCATGAGGGACTGATTGGCGAGACAGAACTGGAGTTTACATCGGAGATGCCATTCGACGATGTGGATGTGGTATTCTTCTGCTTCGGTCACGGAAAGTCTGAGGCGTTTCTGAAGGAGCACTCCATCCCCGAGAGTGTGAAGATAATAGATATGGCACAGGATTTCCGCATCGCGGCCCCTACGCACGATTATGTATATGGTCTGCCAGAGACGCATCGCGAGGCGATAAGCAAATGCCAGCATCTAGCCAATCCGGGCTGCTTCGCCACCTGCATACAGTTGGGATTGCTGCCACTGGCAAAGGCCGGACTGCTGACTCACGACATCGCCGTGAATGCCATAACAGGCTCCACAGGTGCCGGACAGAAGCCTGCAGCAACGACACACTTCTCTTGGCGCGACAATAATTTCTCGTTCTACAAACTGTTCTCACACCAGCATCTGCACGAGATATGTCAGACTCTGAACGAGCTAAAGCCGGAGGGGGCTCCACACGTAACAACACCGACCCCTCTCCAACTCCCCCAAGGGGGAGAGACCGCCCACAATGATATTCCTTCCCATTGGGAAGGTCAGGATGGGGTCATAACAGTGGATTTCATCCCTTACAGGGGTGACTTCCCGCGAGGAATATTCTGCACAGAGGTTGTGACTCTCGACAAGGCTATCAACAAGGACGAGCTGATAAAGCTCTACAAGGACTTCTATGCCGATGCAGCGATGACACACTACTGCGACAAGGCGCTCGACCTGAAACAGGTGGTGAACACCAGCAAGGGACTTGTACACATAGACGTCTTCGGACGCAAGGTTGTCGTAACATCAATGATTGACAACCTGCTGAAAGGTGCCGTAGGACAGGCCGTGCAGAATATGAACATCATGTTCGGACTCGACGAAAGAGCAGGACTGAGACTGAAGGCATCAGCGTTCTAAAGTTTAAAGTTTAAAGTTTAAAGATAACATATGAAATTATTTGATGTATATCCCCTCTTCGACATTGCCATAGATCATGGTAAGGGTTGCAAGGTTTGGGACGAGAAAGGTCAGGAATATCTTGACCTATACGGTGGACATGCTGTTATCAGCATCGGCCACTGCCATCCTCATTATATAGAGGTTCTTACAAAGCAGTTAAACAAACTGGGCTTTTACTCAAACTCCGTACAGAATCCTCTTCAGAAGGAACTGGCAGAGCGTCTGGGTAAGGCATGCGGTTATGACGACTACCAGTTTTTCCTTATCAACTCTGGTGCGGAGGCTAACGAGAATGCCCTGAAGCTGGCATCATTCCACAACGGCAGAACACGCGTTCTCTCTGCAGAGAAGGCTTTCCACGGACGTACCTCTCTGGCTGTGGAGGTTACCAACAACCCTAAGATAATAGCACCTATCAACAACAACGGTCACGTGACATACCTGCCGCTGAACGACCTTCCTGCTTGGGAGGCAGAACTGGCAAAAGGCGACGTATGTGCTGTGATAATTGAGTGCATCCAGGGTGTTGGAGGTATCAAGGTCGTAACAGAGGAATTTGCCAAGGGACTGGCTGCTGCATGTAAGAAATATGGTGCTGTGCTGATTTGCGACGAGATACAGTGCGGATACGGCAGAAGCGGAAAATTCTTCGCTCACCAGTGGCTGGGCATCAAACCAGACCTCATCAGCGTCGCTAAGGGCATAGGCAACGGATTCCCTATGGCGGGACTGCTTATCTCACCAGAGTTCGTACCGGTATATGGTCAGCTGGGCACCACCTTCGGAGGCAACCACCTGGCTTGCGCCTCAGCACTTGCCGTACTCGACGTGATGGAAGAGGAGAATCTGGTGGAGAATGCTCGCGTCGTGGGCGACTACCTGATAGAGAAACTCAAGGAACTGCAGAAGACAGAGCCACACATCGTGGACGTTCGTGGCAAGGGCCTCATGATAGGAATAGAACTGGACATTCCATACAAAGAGGTAAGGACACGCCTGGTAAAGGAACAGCATTGCTTCACAGGATGCGCAGGAACCAACGTACTGCGTCTGCTGCCACCTCTGTGCCTGACAAAGGCAGAGGCTGATGACTTCATTGAGCGCCTGAAGAAAGTAATGTGACCCCCTCTAATTCTCCCCAAGGGGAGACTTCTAAAAGATGCATTTATCATTATAAAAGAATATAACAATGAATACTCAAAACAACACAGTCATACACTCCCCCTTGGGGGAGACGAAGGGGGGTCTGCATGTTGCCGTGATAGGTTGCGGAAACATGGGAGGTGCACTGATACACGGATGGGCTAAATCCGGACAAGTAACCCTCACCATAGCTGACAAGAATGAGGCCCTTTTGGAATCGTTCAAGAGCAAATATCCATCTGTCACTACCACTACCGATAATGTAGCGGCTGTTAAGGGTGCCAACATTGTTGTGGTAGTTGTAAAACCCTGGCTAATGCCTACAGTACTCGACGAGATAATTCCTGCTCTTGATATGCAGGAACAGATTATCGTTTCCGATGCTGCCAACTTTACTACCGACAAGATGGAGGAAAAGCTTGGAACAGGCGACGTCTGCTATGTCATTCCAAACATAGCTGCCGAATACGGAGCCAGCATGTCATTTATTGCCAAAGGTGCCCACACCTCTGACGAGGCTCTTGCAAAGGTCGATGCGCTCTATTCCCTCTGCGGCGACACCCTTGTTGTAGCAGAGGATCTCGTCGGGTCTGGCATGATGATGGCTTCTTGCGGCATAGCATACGTAATGCGCTATATCCGTGCCCAGATGGAGGGTGGATGCGAAATGGGCTTCTATCCTGATCAGGCAAAGCAGATAGCCCTTCAGACAATGCAGGGTGCCGTATCGCTCCTGAAAGAGACTGGATGGCATCCGGAAGCAGCCATTGACAAGGTTACAACACCTGGAGGAGTAACTATCAAGGGACTCAACGAATTAGACCACAGCGGATTTAATTCGGCAGTAATCAGGAGTTTAAAGGCGGGGCTATGACCCCACCCCTTCCCTCCCAAAGGGAGGGTGAAGGACGATATAATAAAGACAATTAAAAACAATGACATAACCATTCTTCCTCCCCTTGGGAGGATTGAGGTGGGGTCGATTTTATGCACAGAATAGTAGTAAAGGTGGGCTCCAACGTGCTCACGACAGAAAAAGGAAAACTCAACATCACACGACTCTCGTCACTCGTTGACCAGATAGCATGGATGAAAGAACACGGATACGAGGTGATTCTGGTCACCTCGGGTGCTGTGGCATGCGGACGACAGGAACTGAAGGTAGATCACGAACTGGATTCTGCCGAGCAGCGACAGTTGTTCTCTGCAATGGGACAGGTGAAACTGATAAACCTGTACTATGACCTCTTCCGCGAATACAACATCCACATCGGGCAGGTACTGACGATGAAGGAGAATTTCGTGCCTGGAGAGCAATACACAAACCAGCGCAACTGTATGGCGATAATGCTCGACAACGGTGTCATCCCTATCGTCAACGAGAATGATACGGTATGCCTTACAGAGCTGATGTTCACAGATAACGACGAGCTGTCAGGACTGATAGCACAGATGATGGGAGCAGAGACACTGATTCTGCTTAGCAACATTGACGGAATATTCACAGGCAATCCCAAAGACCCTGAAAGCAAGATAATCAGGGAGGTGAAGCCTGAGGATAATCTTGACCAGTACATTCAGACCAGCAAGAGTAGCGCCGGCAGAGGTGGTATGGAATCAAAATACCACACTGCACGTACAGTAGCTGCCAGCGGCATCAGAGTGATGATAGCAAACGGCAACAGGGATAATATCCTTACTGCCCTGCTGACAAAGCCAGAAAAAACCATACACACTGAGTTTATACCCTTAAACTCTTAAACCCTTAAACTTCTCAAACCTCTTAAACTTTAATATATGTTATCACAATTTCAACTTGCAAAAGATGCATCACGCAATCTTGCTCTTGTATCAGATGAAAAACGCAACGAGATTCTTCTCGCTGTTGCTGATGCTATAAAAGTCAACGAGAACACTATTCTTGAGGCTAATGCGAAAGACCTCAGCCTCATGGATAAGGCGAATCCTCTCTATGACCGTCTGCAACTGACTCCGAAGCGCCTTGAGGACATTGCCAACGATATGCGCAATGTGGCTTCCCTACCCTCTCCATTGAACAAGGTATTGAGCGAAAAGACACTTCCTAACGGATTGGAACTGAAGAAGGTTTCTGTTCCTTTCGGTGTCATCGGTATGGTATTCGAGGCTCGTCCTAATGTGGCTTTTGACGTCTTCTCTCTCTGTTTCAAGAGTGGCAATGCTTGTGTCTTGAAAGGTGGACATGATGCTGATGAGTCTAACAAGGCTATCGTTGCCCTGATAAAGGATGTTATCTCCAAGTGTGGTTGTGATGCTGATTGTGTACAGCTGCTGCCTGCTACCCATGAGGCAACTGCCGAAATGCTGTCTGCAGTGGGATATATCGATGTCTGCATACCACGAGGCGGAAGAAAACTCATAGACTTTGTCCGCAATAATGCTAAGGTGCCTGTCATTGAGACTGGTGCCGGTGTGGTGCATGCTTACTGGGATAAGGATTCTGACTTTGATATGGCTTCCCGCATCATCATCAATGCCAAGACTCGCAGAGTCAGCGTTTGCAATGCTCTCGACTGCCTCATAGTACATAAGGACCGCCTCAAGGACCTCCCTACCCTTGGTATGTTGTTGGTACCTTTCAACGTAAAGATATATGCTGACCCAGGTGCTTACGGATTCCTCAACAAGAGTTATCCAAGCAACCTCTTGGAGCAGGCTACTGAGGTTTCCTTCGGAACAGAATTTATGGATTATGCTATGGCTATCAAGACAGTCAACAATGTTGATGAGGCAATCGAGCATATCAGCCTTTACGGCTCTGGTCATTCTGAGAGCATCATAACTAATGACAGCGCAGCTGCAGAGAAGTTCCAAAAGCAGGTTGATGCTGCTTGTGTCTATTGGAATGCTCCTACCAGTTTCACTGATGGTGCACAGTTCGGACTGGGTGCCGAAATCGGTATCTCTACCCAGAAGTTAGGTCCTCGCGGCCCAATGGCTCTCGAAGAGATGACTACCTTCAAGTGGCTCATCAAGGGTAACGGACAGATTAGGGCATAACCCCCTCTAAATCTCCCCAAGGGGGAGACTAAACTATCACAACTACATATTACTTATGAATCAAGCATCTCTATATGACTTATTCCTACACTCCTCCTTGGGGGAGGCGGAGGGGGGTCGTATCACTACCGACAGCCGCGACTGCCCTGCCGGAAGTATCTTCTTTGCCCTCAAGGGTGAGACATTCAATGGCAACTCCTATGCTGCCGCAGCTCTTGAAAAGGGATGTTCATACGCTGTTATCGATGAACCACAGTATGCTACCGATGACAGATTCATTGTAGTACCTGATGTCTTGACTGCCTTGCAGCAGTTGGCAAACGAACACCGAAAGGCTCTCAAGACTCCTATCATCGGTATTACAGGTACCAACGGCAAGACGACAACAAAGGAGCTGGTGGCAACAGTATTGGGAAAGAAGTATAATGTGCTCTATACCCAAGGCAATTTCAACAATCATATCGGAGTGCCTAAGACACTTCTCCAACTGACAAAAGAACATGATTTGGCTGTCATTGAAATGGGTGCCAATCATCCTGGTGAGATAAAGACATTGGTGAATATCGTCGAACCCAACTGCGGTCTGATAACAAATGTCGGCAAGGCTCATCTCGAAGGCTTCGGTTCTTTTGAGGGTGTCATAAAGACGAAAGGAGAACTTTATGACTATCTGCGTGCACATAACGGGAAGGTATTCATCGATAGTGAGAACGAGTATCTTATGAATATCTCTTCTGGCTTAGACCTTATTCCGTATGTCAAAGGAGAGGTTATTGATTGTGCTCCTTATCTGCATTTCAAATGGCAGGGTGGCGAAATAATGACCCATCTCATTGGAGCTTATAACATAAAGAATATGATGGCAGCAGCTACCGTAGGTCTGCATTTTGGCGTTTCCGAGAGTGACATCAATGATGCTCTTTCCGGTTATATACCAAGCAACAACCGTTCACAGCTAACTGTTACATCCCACAACAAACTCATCGTAGATACTTATAATGCCAACCCTACCTCTATGATGGCAGCATTGCAGAATTTCTCTATCATGCAGGTAAGTCCAAAGATGGCTATCCTCGGTGATATGCGTGAATTGGGAGAGGTCAGCGCAGCAGAGCATCAGAAGGTTGTTGACTTCCTTCTTCGTGAAGAGGAATCTGCCAAAGAAGGAGAACTGCTGATATGGCTCGTGGGAAAGGAATTTGGTAATACACAGTGCCACTTCCGTAAATTCCCCGATGTTGCTGCTGTCAAGCAAGCCCTTGAGGAGGAAGGTGTTCCTTCTGGATACCACATCCTCATCAAAGGCTCTAATGGTATCCGACTCTTTGAGTTGCCGGAACTGCTGTAGTATATGCAACGACTACTCCTGATATCCCTTTTATCTTTCCTTTCCTGCCTGCTGACAATAGCGCAGGTGGACTTTTCACATTATGTAAAACAGACTGCCGATGACGAGATAACAATCTTCTTCAGCGGCAAGATGTCTGACGGATGGCATATCTATTCGCAGAATGAAAAGAACGGCCCAACTCCGACTACTCTTACCATCAGCAGTATCAAGGGAGCAAAACTTGTAGGAACACTTACTGCTGACCAAAAACCCATAAAGAAGTTTGAGGAGGTCTTTGATGCTGAGGTGATGTATTTTGAGAAGAATGTTCTGTTTTCTCAAAAACTGAAACTCACTGGCGGAAAATATTCTGTTGAGGGATATCTGGAATATGGTGCTTGTAATGAGCAGAATTGTCTGCCGCCTACAAGTGTTGACTTCTCTTATCAAGGAGAGGCTTCAGCCCCAGGGAAAGCAACTGAAGAAGAGACAGCGACTAGTCAAACTAGTCTAACTAGTGACACTAGTACAACTAGTACGACTAATGATACCAGTATCGCAAGTTCTCCCCTTCCGTCCGCTCCTGTTCCGTCCTCTACGTCCGATTCTTCCTTCCCTTCTCTATGGACTATCTTTTTATTGGGATTGATGGGTGGCTTTATTGCTGTTCTCACCCCTTGCGTGTGGCCCATCATACCTATGACGGTGAGTTTCTTTATGAAGCGTGGCAACCATGAGTTAGGCAAGACTGGCACAGGACGCAATACCAAGGGCATCCTTGATGCTGTAACCTATGGTATCTCTATCATTGTTATATATATGCTATTAGGACTGGTGGTAACATCATTATTTGGTGCCTCCGCCCTCAATGCTCTCTCTACCAATGCCTTCTTTAATATCTTCTTCTTCCTGCTTCTGCTGGTATTCGGCATATCACTTCTGGGGGCATTTGAAATAGTCCTGCCAGCAAGTTGGACCAACTATATCAACAGAAAGAGCGAGGAACTTTCAGAAAAACCATCACCCATCATACATCATACATCATACATCTTACCTCTCACCTCTTCCCTCTCTATCTTCCTTATGGCATTTACATTGGTGTTAGTGAGTTTCTCATGCACAGCACCTATTGTTGGCTTCCTTCTCGTCGAATTAGGCACCTCCGGTAATGTTATGGGAGCAGCCATTGGTATGCTGGGATTTGCTGTCGCTTTGGCTCTGCCATTCATGCTCTTTGCGCTCTTCCCTGCCTGGCTGAAGGCAGCACCGAAGTCCGGCAACTGGATGACTTCTGTTAAGGTGACACTGGGAGCTATTGAGATAGCCTTCTCACTGAAATTCCTTTCTGTTGCCGACCTTGCCTATGGATGGCATATCTTAGACCGTGAAGTGTTCCTCGCACTGTGGATAATCCTGTTCTTCGGCCTCGGCTGCTATTTCATCATCAAAGCAAGAAAATCCTACCACTTCCCTCAGCCATCTTACATCTTACATCTTACATCATCACTTCTCTCCTTTGCCTTCGTTGCATATATGGTACCGGGCCTGTGGGGAGCACCGTGCAAGGCAATATCAGCCTTTACCCCACCTATGAGCACACAGCATTGGAATCTTTACGCCGATGATGACAGCAAGGGAGCCAAAGGCACCATCAAGAATCCTTATCGCGATTTCCAGGAAGGTCTGGAAGCTGCAAAGGCAGAAGGAAAACCTGTTATGATAGACTTCACGGGCTACGGCTGCGTCAACTGCCGCAAGATGGAGGCTGCTGTATGGACTGATGCTGAAGTCAAGAGCATTATAAATGACGACTACGTCCTCATACAGTTGTTCGTTGACGACAAGACACAATTGCCCCAACCAATAAAGGTAACAGAAAACGGACAGCAGCGCACTTTGCGCACCATTGGCGACAAGTGGAGCTACTTCCAGCGTTCACGCTTCGGGCATAACACCCAGCCCTTCTATGTGCTGCTCGATTCGCGGGAGTCATTTACCGAAGGCGAAGGCAGTTACAGACATGCCCTTCTCCAAAAGCCACGTTCCTACGACGAAGATATTCCGGCATACATACAGTTCCTGCGTTCAGGACTTGCTGCCTTTCATAGCAGATAAAAAATAACGGCACCCCTTTCAGGATGCCGTTTTATTTTGTCTAAAGTCTAAGTTCAAAGGTCAATAACCTATAACCAATAACCTATAACCATTATCCATTAAAAGTCCAAATTCGCACCTATAGCAAGTACTCTGTTAGTTCTTGAGAAGGCGTTCTGACTAATGCCGATTGGATTACCTTTTGTATCATTAACCATCACAGCCTGCGTAGTGTATTTATCATAGTTTGTCTGGAAGAATGCAGCCTGCACAGCCAGTCTGTCAGACACCTGATACTTGGCACCAAGGCCGAAGCTCCATGAGTTTACTACGAAAGAGATATCGTTGATGAACTCATCAGTATTTCCGTAACGTGTAATCTGGAAACCGGCACTTGCAGTCCATTTCTTTGCAATGTCAACTTCTACACCACCCAGATACTCATCAGTACCCTTCTTCAGCTGGCTATTCTTGTTGTCATAGCGTACAGAATTTACGTAATAAGTCTTCTTGGCATTCTTGTCGTAGAAGTGGTGATAGCCGGCATTGATGCGCACTTTCTCAATAGGACTGTACTGCACACCAAAAGCAAGCAGGGATGGCTGGTCCTCTCTAATCTTTGAGTCATCCAAATAATTGTTTACTGCATCAATAGCATAAACCTTGTCAACAGTTGACTCGTTAGCCATTGCCATCTTTGTGCGGAACTCATACTTCACAGCGAAGTTAAAGTCACCCCATTTCAGGTCAGCACCAAGAATTGGAGCAACGCCAGTACCATTTTGGTTTGATATGAGGTTTACACCATTACGATAAGACTCCAGTTGATCCAACTTCTGCAGTGTGCCCACTACCTGCTGATAGGTAGGAGTTGCTGTTGCGCCAGCCTGTTCCAAAGCATATTTCGTCAACTTCAGGTTATCCATCCTGTCTGTAAGGAAATTGTTGAAAGACTGAAAATCACTGTTCTGTGTCTTTACCCTGATATCGTAAATCTTTGCCTTATAACTTGCAGTGCCGTAGAGCACACGAAGACCACCATATACTGACAGGTTTTCTGTTATCTTGTATGCAGCACCCATTGTAAAGCCAAAGTAATACTGCTTACCCTGCATATAGCCAGCACAGTCATAATTAGAAACACCGAGTCCTTGCAAACCAGCAGCAATCTGGCCCACAGCATTCTCGAAAGAACCCAGGCCCTCAGCAAATTCACACTTACCGCCACCACCGGTAACAGCGAAGTTAAACTGGAAAGACCATTTATCCTTATTATATGCAGCCTGCAGAGAAGGGATAAACATAGCTCTCGATGTTCCTTCAAAACTCTTTTCCATAGCACCATTATTCTTAACACCAAGGGCAAAGAATGGACTTGTAGTGTCAATCGTACGTGTTTGGAAAGCTGCCTGCCAGTTAAAAGACAAGTGCAGACCATCCTTCAGAAAAGCCACACCAGCAGGGTTAGAGTAAACACCATCAATGTCAATGGCACCGTCACGGGCTGGGTTACGCAAAAAAGCAACATTCTGGTTTGTGTTGGTGAGAATACCACCAGCCATTACTGGGCATACATTAATGATTGCCAATAGCGCAATGGCTACAATTTTCCATGTTTTCTTCATATTCATAAATTTAATTTTTATTTACCTTTTCACAAGGTCGTTTTAAGAATACGGGCGCAAAATTACATATTTATTAACAAATCAACATTATTTTTAATTAAAAAATGCAATAATATCTTTATTTCTTGACATTAAATATGTTGTGAGCATTTTTTTTTGTACCTTTGCAAGCACAAATGAACAGAATAGAAGAAATATTTGGAATACAATATCCGATCATCGCCGGAGGAATGGCCTGGTGTAGCGGGTGGCGTTTAGCAGCAGCCGTAAGCAATGCCGGTGGGCTGGGTCTCATAGGTGCTGGTACTATGACAGTCGATTTGCTGCGCGAACATATCCAGAAGCTCAAGGCGGCAACGTCAAAGCCTTGGGGCATCAATCTGCCTCTGATGTATCCGCAGATTGATTCGCTCATAGATATGATTATCGAAGAGGGCTGTAAGATCATCTTCACCTCTGCCGGCAGTCCAAAGAAATACACACAGCGTTTCCACGATGCTGGCATGATAGTGGCACATGTAGTCAGTTCTTCCAAGTTTGCACGCAAGTGCGAGGAAGCTGGCGTCGATGTTGTCGTTGCCGAAGGTTTTGAGGCAGGCGGACATAATGGAAAGGAAGAGACCACCACTATGTGTCTCATCCCTCAGGTACGTAAGGCCACTACCCTTCCCCTCATTGCCGCAGGTGGCATTGCCTCTGGACAGGCATGTCTCGCAGCACAGGTACTGGGAGCAGAAGGTGTACAGATAGGTACCCTCTTTGCCCTCTCTGAAGAGAGTAGCGCCAGCGATGCCTTCAAGCAGGCATGCACCAATCTCGAAGAAGGTGACACGATGCTGTGTCTTAAGAAACTCTCTCCTTCACGCCTTGTGAAGAATGGACTTTATAAGCGCCTTGAAGAAGCCGAAAACCGTGGTGCGGAAGTACCTGAGTTGCTCGAAATCCTTGGCGAGAAAGCCACACGTAGGGGCATCTTCGATGGCGACATCGAGAATGGTGAGATGGAGATCGGCCAGATAACATCTGCCATAAAGAGTGTAGAGCCCGTCAGCACCATCATGGAGCGTTTAATAAAGGAGTACAACGATGCCAGAGCAGCAGTCAACGCTTAGGTCCGAAGGACTTGTAAAAATCTACGGCAAACGAACTGTCGTCAACGATGTCTCCTTCGAGGTGAAGCAAGGCGAGATTGTCGGACTGCTTGGCCCTAATGGTGCCGGTAAGACGACCTCCTTCTATATGACCACCGGATTGGTAGTCCCCAATGCCGGACGTGTCTTCATTGATGACAAGGAGATTACCTCTATGGCCGTCTATGAGCATGCCCGCAACGGTGTGGGTTACCTGCCACAGGAGGCCAGCGTCTTCCGAAAGATGTCTGTCGAAGACAATATCCTGAGTGTCCTCGAGATGACAGGTCTTCCACGTGAACAGCAACTCGAAAAACTCGAAAATCTCATCAGCGAATTCTCCCTCCAGAAGGTACGCCGCAACCTCGGTGACCGTCTCTCTGGTGGAGAACGCCGCCGCACAGAGATAGCACGCTGTCTCGCCATAGAACCGAAGTTCATCATGCTCGACGAGCCCTTTGCAGGCGTTGACCCTATTGCTGTAGAAGAGATACAACGGGTAGTATGGCAGCTGAAACATCGTAATATCGGTATCCTCATAACCGACCACAATGTGCATGAGACACTGAATATCACAGACAGAGCATACCTGCTCTTCGAAGGAAAGATCCTCTTTCACGGCACACCGGAGGAGCTGGCAGATAATTATATTGTACGCGAGAAATACCTCGGTACAAACTTCCGACTGCAAAAGAAGAAGTTTGATTAGAGAACCCCCTCCCGACCTCCCCAAGGGGAGGAGATGGTGAGAGGTAAGAGGTGAGAGAAATAATTGTCAATTGTCAATTGTCAATTGTCAACTAAAAAAGCGGGATGTAGCGCAGTTGGTAGCGCACTACGTTCGGGACGTAGGAGTCGCCGGTTCGAGTCCGGTCATCCCGACAAGATAAAATCCAGAAGTGTTTCTGGATTTTATTTTTTTAAACGAAACTGGTCTCCATCTCACGTAAATCTCGCTTCAATTCTTATGTAAAATCTACGGGCATTCCCGTCTAAACTCGTCTAAATTTTCGTCTAACTCGTCTAAATTTTCATGGCAAGAATGCCCTAAAATCAGGGGCTCCAGAAGACTCGCTCTTAAATTCGCTCTTAAATCGCTCTTAAATCGCTCTTAATTTTTCTTTTTTAAGAGCGACCATATAGACACATTACCTTTTGTCTCATTTACGATTATCTTTTCTTCTCTCATCTTAGTCAGCATGTTTCCTACTTTTACCTTTTTCTGTTTGTCAGACAACACATCAGATAAAAGATTCCACCACAACTTGTCTATCTCTTCCCGAGTAAGATACTTGTGATCTTCAAGCGCATCCTGCAACAAAACCTTGCATTTCTTATATTCTAGTCCTTTATGCATGGAATACTCTGCCTTTTGATCAGTTACTTGTGCCACCTGCTTTGATACATACACTTTGGGCATTCTTCCTTCTATAAACTTCTTTGCCCGCAAATATCTTATAGCCTCGTTGGTGAGTGTAACAGCCCTACCCTTCTGTACCTTATCAAGTAGCACAGTAGTTGTCAAGTCAATATCCGAATTCTCTAACAACAACAAACTATAGTTCTCGTCAATAACAGTACCCGGCAACGTCAATATCACAGTATCGCTGTCACTCTTGTCGTAGTCTGGCATCGGTAGGTATCGGTCTTTTTGCGAAACGAACATCTTGTGAATGCCGAATCCTTCGGTATCAATCATCTTGATGTTCGCCATTGCCTGAACCAAGAATGGATTACGGTATTTCGTAGGAATGCGCTCTCCCGTAATATAATCCTCATAAGTACCATCATAGAACCCTCCACTATTCCTAAATTCCAGTTCGTTTTCTCGTTCAATCACAATGATACGGGCATTCTCAGCGTAGTTTTGATGGGCTATGCAGTTATGAAGTGCTTCGAGTATAACCTCATTGTCATACTTCATACCCTCGCCTGGCATAAAACTGTTGTTTGGGAAAATCTTAAACGGATAGTTCCGGATTTTACGCATCACCTCCGTTGTTGTCAGCAGAAACGGGATAGTAAACACCTGTCCCACATTATCCATACCAGCCAGACGCCATACAATCTCCCCAATATGGTTGATGTAGTGCAGCGACTCAGGCTTCCCCAAAAGCAATATAGCAGCATTGGTAATCTTGCCGTCAATAGTCAACTTTGCCTTGTTCAGAAAGACCTCGTCGCTCCACGTATCCACCTCCTTCTTCTGGTTTGGGTAGTGTTCCTTATATCCCTCGCGTGCTTCCTTGATAGCCTTCTCGTACAAATCAGCAATAGTCGCACCATCAACTATCTGCTTCGACCAGTCGAAATCCGATGTCTGCCTGCGAATCTCCTCAAATTTGCTCATATCAAGAGCACCTATGCTCTCACCACGACGAGCATAGAAATGCCCCTGCTATGCCATTGGAATACCGCGTGGTGCTGCCGGTATCTGGAACATCAACACCCGCTTGCTCTCAACCTCCAGTTCGTAGATGTCCCTGAAGGTGTTACCGTCAGTGGTATGTTGCGACAAGTCATACTTCAACTTCTGCAGGATCTTCATCCCGTTCTTGTACGACGTACCCAGTATCTCCCTCGTCTTGTCATGCACTCCGAACACCAGCCAAGCGAATCCCTTATCTCTCAGGTTCGCCTCATTGCTCAGTGCAGAGAAATACTTACCCAAATCATCAAAGTCAAAGTTGTTTTCCGCTTTCTAGAACTCCACCACCTCGTTCTCATGATGGTAGCGCAGATTGTTGAATATCTTGTATATGTTCATTGTCTCACACATAATTCATTTGCAAATA
>ERZ842401.3812-NODE-3812-length-18305-cov-4.195342_pt1 | contig 18305 bp, 17 predicted proteins | sample MGYA00521270_ERZ842401 | MGnify/ENA primary metagenome ERZ842401 (study PRJEB31892, sample SAMEA3878208) | bioreactor metagenome | biome: Moose rumen | place: Sweden | collected 2011-10 | study: EMG produced TPA metagenomics assembly of the PRJEB12797 data set...
GCCGAGTCCAAAGTCCGCTTCCTCGGCCATCCCCAGCAGCTCGCCGTTTCGGAGGACATGCTGGGCCGCGTCTTCAACGGCATGGGCCAGCCCATCGACGGCGGCCCCGCCATCCTGGCCGACGCCCACATGGACATCAACGGCCTGCCCATGAACCCCGCCGCCCGGAACTACCCCCAGGAGTTCATCCAGACGGGGGTGTCCGCCATCGACGGGCTGAATACCCTGGTGCGCGGCCAGAAGCTGCCCATCTTCTCGGCTTCCGGTCTCCCCCACGCCCAGCTTGCGGCGCAGATCGCCCGGCAGGCCAAGGTGCGGGGCACCGACGACCCCTTCGTGGTGGTGTTCGCCGCTATGGGCATCACCTTTGAGGAATCGGATTACTTTATCCAGAGCTTCAAGGAGACCGGGGCCATCGACCGGACGGTGATGTTCGTCAACCTGGCCAACGACCCCGCCGTGGAGCGCATCGCCACCCCCCGGATGGCGTTGACCGCCGCGGAGTACCTGGCCTTTACCAAGAATTACCACGTGCTGGTGATCCTCACGGATATCACCAACTACGCCGACGCCCTGCGGGAGATCTCCGCGGCCCGGAAGGAAGTGCCCGGCCGCCGGGGCTACCCGGGCTACATGTACACCGACCTGGCCTCCCTCTACGAGCGGGCCGGCCGGCAGAAGGGCAAGAACGGGTCCATCACCCTGATTCCCATTCTGTCCATGCCTGAGGACGACAAGACCCACCCCATCCCCGACCTGACCGGGTATATCACCGAGGGCCAGATCATCCTGAGCCGGGAGCTGTACCGGAAGAACATCGCCCCGCCTATCGACGTGCTGCCCAGCCTGAGCCGCCTGAAGGACAAGGGCACCGGCGAGGGCAAGACCCGGGCGGACCACGCCGCCACCATGAACCAGCTCTTCGCCGCCTACAGCCGCGGCAAGGACGCCAAGGAGCTGATGGTGGTGCTGGGCGAGGCGGCCTTGACGGAGATCGACAAGCTGTACGCCAAGTTTGCTGACGCCTTCGAGCAGGAGTACGTCAGCCAAGGGTATGACGTAAACCGGGATATCGAGGAGACGCTGAACATCGGGTGGAAGCTGCTGAGCATCCTCCCCCGCAGCGAGCTGAAACGGATCAACGACAAGTTCCTGGACCAGTATTACGGAAAGGTGTGATGACCGGTGGCCGGTACGCAAGTCAACCCCACCCGAATGGAACTCACCCGGCTCAAGCGCAAGCTGGTCACCGCCACCAGAGGGCATAAGCTCCTCAAGGACAAGCGGGACGAGCTGATGCGGCAGTTCCTGGAGAAGGTGCGGGAGAATAAGGAACTGCGGGAGAAGGTGGAGGCGGGCATCCACGCCGCCAACAAGAACTTCCTCCTGGCCCGGGCCGGCATGCAGGACCCGGTGCTCAACACCGCCCTGCTGGCCCCCAAGCAGCGGGTCACCGTGGAGCAGGGGGTGGAAAACGTCATGAGCGTAGAGATCCCCCAGTTCACCTTCAAGACTCGGTCCCCCGACGAGAACGACATGTTCTCCTACGGGTTTGCCTTCACCTCCAGCGACCTGGACGACGCGGTGAAGAGCCTGGCGGACGTGTTCCCGGACATGCTGAAGCTGGCTGAGTGCGAGAAGAGCTGCCAGCTCATGGCGGCGGAAATCGAGAAGACCCGGCGCCGGGTGAACGCCCTGGAGCATGTGATGATCCCCCAGCTGCAGGAGAACATCAAGTACATCACCATGAAGCTGGACGAGAACGAGCGCAGCACCCAAATTCGCCTGATGAAAGTGAAGGATATGATGCTGGCGCAGGCGCATGGCTACGAGGAAATATAACGGAGAAAAATCGGCAGATTTTTCTCCGAGAGGAGGGCCAAGGGAGCGGCGCCGGCGGCTGCTTTCGCAGAAAGCGGCCGGGGCAAAGCGGACTTTGGCCCGACGAGATGAAAGTGAAGGATATGATGTTGGCTGAGGCTCACGGATACGAGACCCTGTAACGAAAGAGTCGTGTTTTTCGTTTGCTGGAAATAGCACAGTTGATGCTTTTTTGAGGGAAACCCCCGGCGAGGGGCGCAGGTCTCCAGTGGAGACCGTTCTGCGCCGACCGAGTCGACAGACGAGACTTCCCTCTTGCAGGCACTAAGTTGAGCAAAGCGAAACTTGAGTGCAACCCACCGGGGATTGCAATTCACCCATCCTGCGCTTGTCGACGAATAAAGGTCGTGGGACGCTGTCCCACACCCTGCGGCCTTTGAAAAGGCCGGCGAAACTTTGATGGCTTTCCGTGCGGCAATTGGCCTGACAAAAAAGAACCCCTGCCGATGACTCGACAGGGGTCTTTTGCGTGTACCCGAATTGCCTGCGGGTACCGAGCCTGGTGCTTACTCCTCAGCGGCGAACTGGTCTTTGCCGACGCCGCACAGAGGACAAACAAAGTCCTCCGGGACCTCCTCCCAGGGCGTGCCGGGGGCAATGCCGTTATCGGGATCGCCCACCTCCGGATCATAGCGGTAACCGCAGACTTCGCAAACGTATACCATAAATACAACCGACCTCCTTTCTTAGGGTTGGGACAAGCATACCCTATATAGGCCGGTTTATTATTCTGGAATAGAAATATAAAATGGATATTTTGTAAAGAAAAAGCCCCGGGTCTCCCCGAGGCTTTTTGGGTTTTGTGCTTACTTCACCAGGTTGGCGATCTCCTCGGCGAAGTTGTCCTCGCGCTTCTCCAGGCCCTCGCCCTTCTCGAAGCGGGTGAAGGCGCTGATGGCGATGGAGCCGCCCAGCTCCTTGGCTACGTTCTCGGTGTACTGCTTGACGGACAGCTTGCTGTCCTGCACATACTGCTGGTCCACCAGGCAGATCTCCTTGAAGAACTTGTTCAGCCGGCCGGTGACGATCTTCTCGGCGATCTCGGCGGGCTTGCCCTCGTCCATGATCTGCTGGGTGAGGATGGCCTTCTCCTTCTCCTTGCGATCCTCGGGCACAGCGGCCTCGTCCAGGAACTCGGGGTTCAGGGCAGCGATCTGCATGGCAACATTGTGGGCGTAGGTCTTGAAGCCCTCGGTAGCAGCGACGTCGTCGCTGGTATCGAACTTGGCGATAACGCCGATGCGGCCGCCGCCATGGACATAGGCGGTGACAGCGCCCTCATAGCGGGCAAAACGGCGGACCTTGATGTTCTCGCCGATGGTCTGGATGTTCTCCTTGAGCAGGTCGTCCACGGTCTTGTCGCCGTCGGCCTTGCAGGCCAGCAGGGCCTCCACATCGGCGGGAGCCTGAGCGATGATCACATCGGCGCAGGTGTTGACGAAAGCCTGGAACTGAGCGTTCTTGGCCACGAAATCGGTCTCGGCGTTGACCTCGATGACCACGGCCACCTTGCCGCAGTCAGAGACCTTGGCGAAGGCCACGCCCTCGGCAGCGATACGGCTGGCCTTCTTCTGGGCAGCGGCCAGGCCCTTCTCCCGCAGGAAATCAACAGCCTTGTCCATGTCGCCGTCACACTCGGTGAGGGCCTTCTTGCAATCCATCATGCCGCAGCCGGTCATTTCCCGGAGCTTGGCAACGTCTTTGGCGGTAAAACTCATGTTTGACACATTCCTTTCAGCAGTAGTTGATTTCCTGGGAAATTACTCCTCGACGGGAGCCTCGTCCTCGGCCTCCTCAGCGGGAGCCTCCTCGCGGGCGGCGGCGCCCATCTGGCCCTCACGGCCCTCGATGATGGCGTCGGCCATAGCGCCGGCGATCAGGCGGACAGCACGGATGGCGTCGTCGTTGCCGGGGATGACGTAATCGATCTCATCGGGATCGCAGTTGGTGTCCACGATGGCGATGATCGGGATATGCAGCTTGCGGGCCTCGGAAACGGCAATGCGCTCCTTGCGGGGGTCCACGATGAACAGGGCGCCGGGGAACTCCTTCATCTCCTTGATGCCGCCCAGGTACTTCTCCAGCTTCTCGATCTCCAGCTGCAGGCCGGCCACTTCCTTCTTGGGAAGCAGATCGAAGGTGCCGTCCTCTTCCATGCGGCGCAGCTGAGCCAGGCGCTGGATGCGGGTGCGGATGGTGGTGAAGTTGGTGAGCATGCCGCCCAGCCAGCGGGCGTTGACATAGTAAGCGCCGGCGCGGGTAGCCTCCTCACGGACGCTCTCCTGAGCCTGCTTCTTGGTGCCCACGAACAGAACGTTCTTGCCCTCCATGGAGAGCTCGCGCACGAAGTTATAGGCCTCTTCCAGCTTCTTCACCGTCTTCTGCAGATCAATGATGTAGATGCCGTTGCGCTCGGTGAAGATGTAGGGAGCCATCTTCGGGTTCCAGCGACGGGTCTGGTGTCCGAAATGGACGCCGGCCTCCAGCAGCTGCTTCATAGATACGACTGCCATGATTGAAAACCTCCTTGGTTTTTCCTCCGCCTGCTCGTTTATTCGGGGGTCTCCCGGAGAGCGGGCGTGCGAAATGATTCGGTGTCCTGGCGAGACACCTTCCCGAGTATACCACAGGGCCGGGCGGGAATCAAGCTATTTTTGCAGGGAAATGCCGATTTTTTCCAGAAAACCCGGGCGTTTGGGGGCCGGGGGCTCGGGGGCGCAATCCACCAGGACGGTCTCCTCCCCGATAAGCTGGATGCTCCCCCAGGGGAGGACGCGGTCCGGGGCGCGGCCCAGCAGCCCGAAGAGCCTGTGCCGCCCGTAGATGACCAGGGCGGTGAGCCGGGCGGTGCGGGGGTCCAGCTCCACGTCGCAGACGGGGCCCAGGCGCTGGCCGTCCCGGAGACTGATGACTTCCTTTTGGCGCAGGTCGGCGATACGGGTGGGCATTTCCATCATCTCCTCTCTGTGCTATTTCTATGCAGGAGAAGGGCAGGAAAACCCCCGGCGAGGGTTTTCCTCTCGAATGTCCCACCGGAACATTCGATTCACCTTTCCTGCGCTGTTCTGCTCAGGCAAAAGGTCGCGAGATTCCATCTCGCGCTCTGCCACCTTTGAAAAGGTGGACGAAACTTTTTCTGTGCCGTTACCCAAGAAGATCCGCTTTAATCTTGTTCAGGGCGGATTTCTCCAGGCGGGAGACCTGGGCCTGGGAGATGCCGATGGAATCGGCCACCTGCATTTGGGTGCGGCCCCCCAGGTACCGCAGGGAGAGGATGTTCTTCTCCCGGGGGGTGAGCCGCCGGACGGCGTCCTTCAGGGTCAGCTCGTCCAGCCAGTCCCCTTCGCTCTCCGGGGCGCCCACCTGGTCCATGAGGTAGATGGCGTCCGCCCCCTCCCCCATCACGGGCTCGTAGAGAGACACGGGCTCCACGATGGACTCCAGGGCCACCACCACGTCCTCCCGCTTCATGTCCAGGGCCTTGGCGATCTCCTGGACTGTGGGCTCCCTGCCGTCCCGGCGGGTGAGGCGCTCCCGGCACTGGATGGCCTTGTAGGCGGTGTCCCGCAGGGAACGGCTGACCCGCACGGGGTTATTGTCCCGGAGAAAGCGGCGGACCTCCCCGATGATCATGGGCACGCCGTAGGTGGAGAACTGCACATTCTGGGTGACGTCGAAATGGTCGATGGCCTTGATCAGGCCGATGCAGCCCACCTGGAACAGGTCGTCGGGATTCTCTCCCCGGCTGCCGAAGCGCTGGATGACGCTGAGCACCAGCCGAAGGTTTCCGGCGATAAGCTCCTCCCGGGCCTGCTTGTCCCCGTCGTGAGCCCGCAGCAGCAGGGCCCGGGTCTCCTGGGGAGAAAGGACTTTCAGCTGCGAGGTGTTCACCCCGCTGAGCTCCACTTTTCCTTGCATGAATGACCTCCGATGGAATTTCCTTCGGAGGTAGTGTGGACCGGAAGGGGGAGAAATAATCAGATAGACAGCAGAACGGCCCCCCGCCCGTGGCGAGAGGCCGTCCGTAAGAAAACAGGAGGTCATTCTGTTGTACGCAAATAAAACTGGGAGATCACAGGTCCCGGCCGTGGCACTTCTTGTACTTCTTGCCGCTGCCGCAGGGGCAGGGGTCGTTGCGGCCGATCTTCTCCCCCTTCACCACGGTGGTGGAGGTCCTCTGCTCCTTGTAGAGCTCCTTGCGGCGCTCCTCGGTGAGGAGAGGCTCCCACTCGGCCAGCTCGTAGAGCCAGGTGGCCTTGGCCTTGACCATGTTCTTATAGAGCAGCTCGGGGTCGTAGTTCAGGTTGACTTCCGACTCCTCCTCCAGCTCGTCCAGAGGATTGGGGACCTTCAGGCTGTCGTTGATGCCCTCCAGAAAGCCCATCATGGTCATCAGGTCCACGCCGTATTTCTCGGCGTAGCCCTTGACGGTGTTCTTGCGGGGCTTGCTGGCGAGGATCTTCCGGTAGATCTCCTTCTCGGCCTGGTAGTAGTTCTGGATGAATTTGCCGTCCTTGAGCTGCTGGTCCCTGGCGTAGGCTTCCCATTGGGCCATCAGTGCCATGGTGCTTCCCTTCCTTTTTTCGGTTTTCCAGGGAGATTTTAGCACGATTCGGCCGTTCTGTCAAACCCGGGGAGGCTTGCAAAAAATCGCCGGGCGTGCTACCCTTGAGGAAAGGAAGCGGAAAGGAGGGCGCGGCATGGAGATACAGGCGCCCCGGGCGGTGCGGAACGTGATGGACCGGCTGGAAGCGGCGGGCTATGAGGCCTGGCTGGTAGGCGGGTGTGTCCGGGACGGGCTGCTGGGCCGCGCCCCCCAGGACTGGGACGTGACCACCAACGCCCGGCCGGAGGACATCCACCGGGCCATGGGCGGGCTGGAGACTTTGGACATCGGGGCCAAGCACGGCACGGTGACGGTGCTCAGCGAGGGCACCCCGGTGGAGGTGACCACCTACCGGGCGGACGGCCTCTACACGGACCACCGGCGGCCGGAGACCGTGGCCTTCTCGGACTCGCTGGAGGAGGACCTGGCGAGACGGGACTTCACGGTGAACGCCATGGCCTGGCACCCGGCCCGGGGCCTGATGGACCCCTTCGGGGGGCAGGGGGACCTGGAGGCAAGGCTCCTGCGGTGTGTGGGAGAGCCCGCCCGGCGCTTTCAGGAGGACGCTCTGCGGATCCTCCGGGGGCTGCGGTTTGCGGCGGTGCTGGGGTTTGCCCTGGAAAGGGAGACGGACCGGGCCCTCCGGGAGCAGCGGGAGCTGCTGAGGGTCCTCTCTCCGGAGCGGGTGCGGGAGGAGCTGACGAAGCTGCTGTGCGGGGCCAACGCCGCCCAGGTGCTTCGGGAGCACCCGGAGGTGGTCTTCACGGCGCTGCCGGAGCTGGCCCCCATGGAGCATTGCGCCCAGGAGACCCGCTACCACTGCTGGAACGTGTGGGAGCACTGCCTCCACGCCATGGAGGCGGTGGAGCCCTCTCCCCTGCTGCGGTGGGCGGCGCTGCTCCACGACTGCGGAAAGCCTGCGGTGAAGGTCTTCGACGAGGAGGGGGTGGCTCATTTCCGGGGGCACGACAAGGAGAGCGCCCGCATCGCGGACGAGCTGCTGCGGCGCCTGCGGTTTTCCAACGGGGAGCGGGAGGAGATCGTCACCCTGGTGGGGAGGCACGGCCCCCCCCTGGACCCGCCGGAAAAGCGGGTGCGCCGGCTGCTGAGCCGGCTGGGCGAGGAGACTTTCTTCCGGCTGATGGCTGTGAAAAAGGCGGACGCCCTGGCCCATGCCCCGGACTGGCGGCAGGAGCGGGTAGGCTTTGCGGAGAAGGCGGAGGCCATGGCCCGGGAGATCCTGGCCCGGCAGGAGCCCCTGCGAGTGAAGGACCTGGCCATCGGCGGGGAGGACCTGCTGACCCTGGGGGCGCCCCGGGGGCCGGTCATCGGGCAGGTGCTGAACGCCCTGCTGGACCGGGTGCTGGAGGGCACGCTGGAGAATGAGCGGCAGGCGCTGCTGGAAAGAGCCCAGATGGAATTAGGAATTAGGAATTAGGCGGCTGCGGCCGCGGCGCAGGACGCGTGACGCTCGCGGACTCGCTTTCCCTGGGTGCAGGGTATCAGCATTGCGTCCGCGGAGCGGGCAACAGGAATGAGCAAGGAGCAATGAAGGTCAAGGGCAAAGGGCGGCTGATGGAACGGAAAACTGCTCGAAACAAAGCGCTGGGGTATTCAGGGCATGGAGTGAGCTGCCAACGAAGATAGTGGCTTGCCGGTCTGGAAAACGAGAAAAAACAGAAAGAGCCGTCCCTTGCGGGGCGGCCCTTCCTGAAAAAGGAGATAAATGAGGCGTAATCGAGGTTTATTCGGCCATCTTCTTCAGCTTGGCGTACTTCTCCTCGGCGTACTTCTCCGCCTGGGCGAACAGCTTTTCGGCCTCGTCCGGGAAGGAACGGGTCAGGCTGTTGTAACGGACCTCGCCCATGATGAAGTCGCGATAGGAAGCGGAAGGCTCCTTGCTGTCCAGCTGGAAGGGATTCTGGCCCTCCGCAGCCCGGCGAGGATCGAACCGGAAGTTGTGCCAGTAGCCGGCGGCCACGGCCTTCTTCTCCTCCAGCTGGGACACGCCCATGCCGCCCTTGATGCCGTGATTGATGCAGGGGGCGTAAGCCAGAATGAGGGACGGGCCGTTGTAGCTCTCAGCCTCGGAGAAGGCCTTGATGCACTGATTCATATCGGCGCCCATAGCCACCTGGGCCACATAGACGTAGCCGTAGCTCATGGCGATGGCAGCCAGATCCTTCTTCTTGGTCTTCTTGCCGGTGGCGGCGAACTGCGCCACAGCGCCCACGGGGCTGGCCTTGGAGGCCTGGCCGCCGGTGTTGGAGTACACCTCGGTATCGAAGACCAGGATGTTGATGTTCTCGCCGGAAGCGATGGCATGGTCCAGACCACCGAAGCCGATGTCGTAGGCCCAGCCGTCGCCGCCCAGGATCCACATGGACTTCTTGGCCAGGTAATCCTGATCCTTCAGGATCTCGGCGGCCAGCTCATCCTTGCAGCCCTTGAGGGCTTCGATGTAAGCCTCGGCAGCGGGGGCGTTGGCCTTGCTGTCGAACATGGTGTCGATCCAGGCCTGCGCGGTCTCCTTCAGGGCAGGCTCCTTCTCCACCAGCTTCTCGGTGAGCTCCTTGAGCCGGAAGCGCACGGCGTTCTGGCCCAGGGTCATGCCCAGACCGAACTCGGCGTTATCTTCGAACAGAGAGTTCTGCCAAGCGGGGCCGTGACCCTTCTTGTTCACGGTGTAAGGCGTGGCAGGCGCGGAACCGCCCCAGATGGAGGAGCAGCCCGTGGCGTTGGCGATGAACATCCGGTCGCCGAAGAGCTGGGTGGCCAGCTTGGCGTAGGGGGTCTCGCCGCAGCCGCCGCAAGCGCCGGAGAACTCCAGCAGGGGCTGCTTGAACTGGCTGCCCTTGACGCTGGTCTCCTTGAACTTCTCGGCGACGACTTCCTTCTCAGGCAGCTCGATGGCGTAATCGAACACCGCCTGCTGAGGACGCTGGGAATCGATGGAAGCCATCTGCAGGGCCTTGGTCTTGGCCGGGCAGGTGGTGACGCAGGAGCCGCAGCCCGTGCAGTCCAGGATGGAGATGACCATGGCGAAGTTCATGCCGGGCACGCCGGTCATGGCCTTGCTCTTGATGGCCTCGGGGGCCGCGGCCAGCTCCTCGTCGGTCATGGCCACGGGGCGGATGACCGCGTGGGGGCAGACGTAAGAGCACTGGTTGCACTGGATGCAGTTCTCGGGGATCCACTGGGGCACGTCCACGGCCACGCCGCGCTTCTCGTAAGCAGCGGTGCCCTGGGGGCTGGTGCCGTCAGCGTACTTCTCGAAGGTGGAGACGGGCAGGTCCTTGCCGTGGAAGGTGTTCACGGGGATGACCACGTTGTTCACGTAGTCCACCAGTTCCTTCCGGGGGCCGGTAGCCACAGCGGCCACGGAGTCGTCCACAGCGTCCTTCCAGGAGGCGGGCACGTCCACCTTGGTGTAGCCGTTGGCGCCGCGATCGATGGCGTTGTAGTTCATGTTGACGACATCCTCGCCCTTGCGGCCGTAGGACTTCAGAGCGGCGTCCTTCATGTACTGGATGGCGTCGGCAGCGGGAATGATGCCGGCAATGCTGAAGAACGCGGACTGCAGGATGGTGTTGGTGCGGGTGCCCAGGCCCAGCTCCTTGCCGATCTTAAAGGCGTCGATGGTGTAGAAGTTGATGTCGTTCTCGGCGATGTACTTCTTCACCTTGCCGGGCAGGCGCTCCTCCAGCTCCTTGGCGTCCCACTCACAGTTGAGCAGGAAGCTGCCGCCCTTCTTCAGATCCTGGACCATGTCGTACTTGTCCAGATAGGCGGGGTTGGAGCAGGCCACGAAGTCCGCCTTGCTGATGTAGTAGGTGGACTTGATGGGGGTATCGCCGAAGCGCAGGTGGCTGATGGTCAGGCCGCCGGACTTCTTGGAGTCGTAATCGAAATAGCCCTGGGCGTACATGTCGGTGTGGTCGCCGATGATCTTGATGGAGTTCTTGTTGGCGCCCACGGTACCGTCGGAGCCCAAACCCCAGAACTTGCAGCTGGTGGTGCCGGCAGGAGCGGTGTCGGGGTCTTCCTTGATCTCCAGGGACAGATGGGTGACGTCATCCACGATGCCGATGGTGAAGCGCTTCTTGGGGGCGGCAGCCTCCATGTTGCGGTACACGGCGATGATGTCGGAAGGCTTGGTGTCCTTGCTGCCCAGGCCGTAGCGGCCGGAGTAAACGGGACATGCGCCGAAGGGAGTGCCGTTGATGGCAGCCAGCACGTCCAGGTAGAGAGGCTCGCCGATGGAGCCGGGCTCCTTGGTGCGGTCCAGCACGGAGATGACCTTCACGGTCTCGGGCAGGACGTCCAGCAGGTACTTGGCCACGAAGGGACGGTACAGGTGGCACTTCACCAGGCCCACCTTCTCTCCGGCGGCCACGAGATAGTCGATGACCTCCTCGATGGTCTCGCAGGCGGAGCCCATGGCGATAATGACCTTGTCGGCATCGGGAGCGCCGTAGTAGTTGAAGGGCTTGTAGTCGGTGCCAGCCTTCTCGTTGACCTTATTCATGTACTCCACCACCACCTCGGGGATGGCGTCGTAGTACTTGTTGCAGGCCTCACGGGCCTGGAAGAAGATGTCGCCGTTCTGGGCCTGGCCGCGGAGCACGGGGTGCTCGGGGTTCAGGGCCTTGCGGCGGAAAGCCTCCACAGCGTCCCAGTCCAGCATGTCGCCCAGATCCTTGTAGTCCCAGATCTCGATCTTGTCCACCTCGTGGGAGGTGCGGAAGCCGTCAAAGAAATGCAGGAAGGGCACCTTGCCCTTGATGGCGGAGAGATGGGCCACGGCGCCCAGGTCCATGACCTCCTGGGGGCTGTTGGAGCACAGCATGGCGTAGCCGGTCTGGCGGCAGGCATACACGTCGGAGTGGTCACCGAAGATGTTCAGGGCATGGGTGGCCAGGGTACGGGCGGAGACGTGGATGACGCTGGGCAGCAGCTCGCCGGCCATCTTGTACATGTTGGGGATCATGAGCAGCAGGCCCTGAGAAGCGGTGTAGGTGGTGGTCAGGGCGCCGGCGGCCAGAGAGCCGTGGACGGCGCCGGCAGCGCCGGCCTCAGACTGCATCTCAGTGACGCGGACTTCCCGGCCGAACAGGTTCTTGCGGCCTGCAGCGGCATACTTGTCCGTCTCGTCGGCCATCACGGAAGAAGGCGTGATGGGATAGATGGCGGCAACGTCAGTAAAGGCATAGGACACATGAGCCGCAGCGTTGTTGCCATCCATGGTTTTCATTTGTCTTGCCATGGGAACGAACTCCTCCTTCAAGATTGGATTGGGTGGCGGCGTGGCATACTCCCGCACTATTAACTGTATACTACCACTTTTTCGGGGTGCTGTAAAGGAGAAATTAGCGGGTTTTCCAAAATTAGGAAACACTAACTGCGAGAATTTGACAAGCGGCACAAACTTATGTAAAATAGAGGGCACTAGTGATCCCTTGAAAGGAGTTTCCCCGAAAATGTTGGACCCTGACCCTGGGAATACCCTTCCCGTTATCCTGTTGTCCGGCCTGAGCCTGCTGACCCTGATCGAGGCCGCGGCCTGCTCCGCCTTCCACTCCGCGCTGGAGGCGGTCTCCCCTTCCCTGCTGAAGGCCGGGGATGGCCGAAGCGCGGACCTGAACAAGGCCGTGGACGCCCGGCGGGGGCTGGTGCATCCCCTGGAGAGCACCGTGCTCTGCGACGCCCTGCTGGGCGGCAGCGCCTGGGCGGTGGCATTGGTGCTCCTCTTCCCCTGGCGGGGCGTGCCCATCCTGGCCGGGATCCTGGGCTACCTGCTGGTGTTTTCCGTGCTGGGGGTGTTCCTGCCCCAGAAGGCCGTGCGCCGGGATCCGGACAAGTTCGCCATCAAGCACGCCGGGGCCATCCGGCGGTGGTCCCGAATGGGGCTGCCCTTCCTGGGGCTGTGCTCGGCCATCGTCAACGGCCTGCTGCGGCTGCGGGGCATCGACCCCCGAAGCCTGGAGGAGGACGTCACCGAGGAGGATATCCTCCAGGTGGTGGACGAGGCGGAGGAGCAGGACGCCATCGAGGAGAACGAGAAGGATATGATCGCCAATATCCTGGACTTCAACGATACCACCGCCGGGGAGACTATGACCCACCGCACCGACGTGGTGGCGGTCCCTGACGACGCCGACCTGGCCCAGGTGGTGGCCGCCGCCGTGGAGAGCGGGGCCTCCCGCATCCCGGTGTACCATGAGGATATCGACAGCGTGGTGGGCATCTGCTACGTGAAGGACCTGCTGCCCTACGTGGGGAAGGAGATCCCCGAGGGGGTGCGGGTGACGGAGCTCATGCGGCCGGCGTACTTCGTGCCGGAGAGCAAGAAGTGCAGCCAGCTGTTTACAGAGATGACCGACCGGAAGGTGCAGATCGCCATTGTGGTGGACGAGTACGGCGGCACCGCCGGGCTGATCACTCTGGAGGACCTGGTGGAATCCATCGTGGGGAACATCCAGGACGAGTACGACCAGGAGGAGGAGGGCGAGCCCCGGCAGCTCAGCGAGCGGGCCTTCACCGTGGACGGGACCATGTCCATCGACGAGGCCAGCGACCTGACGGGGGTGGAGCTCCCCGAGGGGGACTACGACACCCTGGCCGGCCTGGTAACGGAACAGCTGGGGTACCTGCCCAAGGAAGGGGAGCACCCCAAGATCGAGGTGGCGGGGATGACCATCACCGTGCTGAAAGTGGAAGATCAGCGGCTGGCCCGCCTGCTGCTGGTAAAGCCTGAGCCCGAGGAGGAGGAGCGTCATGAGTGAGCCGTTGACCGTGGACGAGATGCTGGAGGGCCAGCGGGAGCTCCAGGAGCACTACCTGGACCGGTGGGGCGGCCTGAGCCCCCGAAAGGGCCGGGACCAGCTGCTGTGGATGATGATCGAGGCCGGAGAGGCCGCGGACATCATCAAGAAGTGGGGGGACGAATATATCCTCCACGACCCGGAGCAGCGGGCCAACTTCGTGGAGGAGCTCACTGACGTGCTCATGTACCTGGGGGACGTGATGCTGTGCTATGACATCACCGCCGAAGAACTGGCGGAGATCTACCGGAAGAAGCACGACCGGAACATGCACCGTTGGGAGTGACGGACCCACTTTTTCCTTGCCTTACTTCGTGCGGCATTTTGCTTCGCAAAACCGGAAAAAGTGCTCCAGCGCTGCACCTGCTTTCCTGGGGCAGGGAAACTGGAAATGCTTTCGGCAACTGGAAAACGAAAAGAGCCTCCCAAGCGGGAGGCTTTTGTTATGCAGTTTTGCGCGCCCGGAGGGCCTTGGTCTTGATCCCCTGGCCGGTGAAGAGGAGCTCGTGCTCGGTGAGGATGTTCCCCGGGGCGTCGGGGGCCAGGTCGTCGGTATCGAAGAAGATCTCCAGGCCGGCCTGGGTGAAGTAGCGCTTGGTGGCCAGGTACAGGTCGTCGTTATCCGTCTTAAACCAGATCTCTCCCCCCTGGGCCAGGAGCGGCAGGTAGGCCTCCAGCTGGCGGGTGTGGGTCAGGCGCTTCTTGTGGCCCCGGGCGGCAGGCCAGGGGTTGCAGAAGTTGATATACAGCCGCTGTACCCCGTCCTCCGGGGTGAGGATAGCCGGGAGCTGCTCGATATTCCAGAAGGTGAGAAGGACGTTGTCCGGCTGCTCCTCCCCGTATGCCGCCTCGATGTTCCGCCGGGCTACCCCCAGGATATCATGGGACAGGTCGATGCCCAGGTAGTTCACGTCCCGGTTTTGGTGGGCCAGGGGCGCCAGGAACACCCCCTTGCCGCAGCCCAGGTCCAGGTGCAGGGGGCGGCGGGCCCCGAAGCGCTCCTGCCAGCGGCCCTTCAGGGCGGCGGGGTCGTCGATATAGTAAGGGCACACGGCCAGCTCCGGCCGGGCCCAGGGTTTCTTGCGCATACGCATGGGGGTCTCTCCTTTTCGTCAGGTGCAGAGGCTATTATACAGGCCGGGGGCGGATTTTGCAAGGCTTGCGCCCGGCAAAAAAACGGTGTACAATAACCGGGAAAAGGAGGCGTTTGCCATGGGCAAGACAGCATTGGTACTGGAGGGCGGCTCCCTGCGGTGCATGTTCTCCGCGGGGGTGACCGACGTGTGGCTGGAGCAGGGCGTCCGGTGGGACGGAGTGTTCGGGGTATCCGCCGGGGCGCTGACGGGGGTGAATATCCTCTCCGAGCAGCCCGGCCGCACCGCCGACGTAAACCTGACCTACACCAGCGACAAGCGGTACCTGGGGATGCGCAACCTGGTGCTGCACCGGAGCATCTTCAACTTCGACTTTCTCTTCGGAGAGATCAGCACGGAGCTCATTCCCTTTGACTTTGAGGGCTTTGCGGCCAGCCCCCGGCAGTTCACGGCGGTGGCCACGGACCTGCGCACCGGCCAGCCGGTGTACTTTGAGAAGCACGCCTGCCCGGAGATCCTGAAGGCGGTGCGGGCCAGCGCCAGCATGCCTCTGCTGGCGCCCATCGTCCCGGTGGAGGGGATCCCCTGCCTGGACGGGGGATGCTCGGTGAACATCCCCTATCAGAAGGCGCTGGACGAGGGATATGAGAAGATCGTGGTGGTGACCACCCGGGAGCACGGCTACCACAAGGAGCCGATAGGCGCCGGCCTGGCCCGGATGTACGCCCGGATGTACCGGCGGTACCCGGCCTTTGTGAAGGCGCTGCTGGAGGGCCCCCGCCGGTATGACCGGGAGCTGGCGGAGCTGGACCGGCTGGAGCGGGCCGGGAAGCTGCTGGTGGTCCGGCCGGAGAAGCCGGTGACCATCTCCCGGACGGAAAAGGACCGGGCGAAGCTCCAGGCTCTGTACGACCAGGGACGGGCCAAGGGGGAAGCGACCGCAGAGGCGGTCCGGGCGTACCTGGGAGAGCAGGGATGACCGGCCGGGTGGAGCTGATCTGCGGGAAGGTGTGCAGCGGCAAAAGCACCTACGCCGAGACTCTCCGGCAGGAGAGCGGCGGGGTCGTCCTCTCCGCGGACCGGCTGATGCTGGCTCTCTTCCCCGTGTACCTGGGAGACCGGCATGAGGAGATCAGCGGGAAGTGCCGGGCCTACCTGCTGGACCAGGCGGTGGACCTGGCCCGGGCCGGGGTGCCGGTGATCCTGGACTGGGGCTTCTGGACGGCGGAGAGCCGCCGGGAGGCCACGGCCTTCTTCCGGGAGCGGGATATCTCGGTGCGGTGGCACTACGTGGCGGTAAGCGAAGCCCAGTGGCTGGAGCGGGCGGCCAAGCGCAACCGGGAGGCCCCCAAGGACGCCTACCCTGTGGATGAAAACCTGCTGCAGAAGTGCCGGGAGCTGTTTCAGGAGCCCCGGCGTGAGGAGATCGACTGCTGGATCGGACCATGAGAAAAAGCCCTCCCAGGCGGGAGGGCTTTCGGTTTGCCGGTCACTTGACGATGCTGGCGCCGGTGCTGTCGATGGCCACGATCAGGGGGAAGTCCTGCAGCTCCAGGCGCTTGACGGACTCACAGCCCAGGTCCTCGTAGGCCAGGACCTCCGCCGAGGTGATGCACCGGGCGGCCAAAGCTCCCGCCCCGCCGATGGCGCAGAGGTACACGGCACCGTTGCGCCGCATGGCCTCCACCACCTCCGGGCTGCGCTTGCCCTTGCCGATCATCACCTTCAGGCCCAGGTCGAGAAAGCGGGGGGTGTAGGGATCCATGCGGCCGCTGGTGGTGGGCCCGCAGGAGCCGATAGCCAAGCCCTCCGGAGCCGGGGTGGGCCCGGCGTAGTAAATGGCCGCCCCGTCCAGCTCATAGGGGATGGGGTCGCCCCGATCCAGGGCCTCGGTGATGCGCTTGTGAGCGGCGTCCCGGGAGGTATAGCAGGGCCCGCTGAACAGCACCCGCTGGCCTGCCCGCAGGGTGGAGGCCCACTCCTTGGCCTGGGCGGTGTTCAGGCGCAGCGGCTCACTCATGGCAGTTCTCCCAGAAGAGCTCGATCTCCTCCCCCACCGGGCCGTAGAAGAAGGCGATGCGGCAGGGGGTGCCGGCCAGCACCACGGTATCGGGCTCCTTTTTGATGGGATAGCCCTGGCCTCGCAGGACCTCAATGAGCTCGTCCACCTTCGTGGTGGCCAGGGCGAAGTGCGGGATGGCGCCGTCCGAGGGGGCGGGGTCGTCCCGGGAGAGCAGCTCGATGCAGGTGCCGTCTCCGCAGGAGAACATGCGGTTAGGATGGGTCGGGTCGCCCCAGGCACGGACCTCCTCCAGACCCAGCAGGTCCCGGTAGAAGGCCACGGTGTTGGCGTACTGGGACAGGGTGGGCTTCAGGGCGATGTGGTGCACACCGGTGATCCATGGACTGGACATGGGGAACACTCCTCTCTGAAACAGGAAGGGCCGCTATGCGCGGCCCTTTTAGCTTTTACTTGCGGTTGAAGATGGACATGATGTCCGTGAAGGTGTCGTCATCGTCGATGACGGCGGGGTCCACCCGGGGCTCGCTGGGACGGGAAGCCGGGGCGGGATCCACGGAGGTGGAGCTCAGGAAGTCATCGTCGTCCAGCTCCATATCCAGGGCGTTGCGGACCTTCTCGCCGTTCATGCCCTCGAAGCCGGTGGCGATGACGGTGACGGTCATCTCGTCCTCCATGTTGGAATCGAAGGTGGCGCCCCAGATGATGTTGGCGTCCTCATGGGCCCGCTCGGTGACGATCTGGGAGGCGGTGTCGATCTCGTCCAGGGCGATGTCCGGGCTGGAGGTGATGTTGATGATCACGCCCCGGGCGCCGGAGATCTTGGTCTCCAGCAGGGGGCTGGAGACGGCGGCCATGGCGGCCTGCTCGGCCTTGTCCTTGCCGCTGGCGTGGCCCACGCCCATGTGGGCGTAGCCGGCGTTCTGCATGACGGACTTCACGTCCTCGAAATCCAGGTTGACGATGCCGGGCAGCTGGATCAGGTCGGAGATGGACTGCACGCCCTGACGGAGCACGTCGTCGGCCACCTGGAAGGCATTGGCCAGGGTGATGCGCTCGTCGCTCACCAGCTTCAGGCGCTCGTTGGGGATGACCACCAGGGAATCCACATGCTCCCGCAGAGCGGCGATGCCCTGCTCGGCCTGCTCCATCCGGCGGCGGCCCTCAAAGGCGAAGGGTTTTGTAACGATGCCCACGGTGAGGGCGCCCTGCTCCTTGGCGATCTGGGCCACCCGGGGAGCGGCTCCCGTGCCGGTGCCGCCGCCCATGCCGGCGGTGATGAAGACCATGTCGGCGTCCTTGAGCACCGCGGCGATAGCCTCCCGGCTCTCGTCGGCGGCCTTCTCGCCCACCTCGGGCTTGGAGCCGGCGCCCCGGCCCTGAGTCAGGCGCTCGCCCAGCTGGACCTTCACGGACGCCTGGGAGCGCTGCAGGGCCTGCTTATCGGTGTTCATGCAGACCAGCTCCACGCTGCGCACACCGGCCCCGGCAATGCGGTTCACGGCGTTTCCGCCGCCGCCGCCGACCCCTACGACTTTGATGGTCTGGGGAGTTTCATCCAACAGGTTGTCAACTTCAAACGGCATAGGTTTTTCCTCCTTGAGTGGTCCTAGTGCTATGTCTCAGCCGGCAGGACCGGCAACATCTGACCCTTTCATTTTTTCATACTGTTTTATGGTAACACCTTTGTGCGGGAATTTCAAGTTTTTTCTGAAAAGTTCCCGCCAAAAGCCGGGGTTTTCTTCCTTTTTCGGGCCTTATTCTTCCCCTTCGCTCTCTCCGGACCCGTCCTCCGGGGTCCAGTCGTCCTCCGAGGGCTCGTCCCAGGTGGGCTCCTCCTCCGGCTCGTCATAGGTAGGCTCGTCGTCGTAGACCGGCTC
>ERZ842401.3814-NODE-3814-length-18300-cov-3.796109_pt1 | contig 18300 bp, 14 predicted proteins | sample MGYA00521270_ERZ842401 | MGnify/ENA primary metagenome ERZ842401 (study PRJEB31892, sample SAMEA3878208) | bioreactor metagenome | biome: Moose rumen | place: Sweden | collected 2011-10 | study: EMG produced TPA metagenomics assembly of the PRJEB12797 data set...
GGATTGGGGATTGGGGATTGGGGAGGGGGGTGTGGGAGGAGGTTGCGGAGGCGGGGGTGTCGGTATCGGTGCAGCTCGACAGCAGCAGGAGGAGTGCCGGGAGCACCACCACGGCCGCCACGATGAACGTCATGCCGGTCTCGCGGCCCTCAATGGGCGAGCCGTGTTCCAGAGTGCCGGTAGCGGGGCGGCTGTGAGTGAAGAGGTGATTAAGACTACGTTTCATAAGGTCGTTTGCACTATTGACGCGGTGCGGGTTTTCTGTTTCTGTGGTTCCCGTGGCGGGTGCGAATCCGCCACGGGATGAAAATGTCCTTGTGATAAAAGAAAAAGGTTATGCGGGGTTGGCAGGCAGCGTGACATCAACCGCGGTGACATCGACCCAATCTGTAACAACAGCATCGAGCTTGACGCTGTTCATGCCGAGGTGCAGGTTGAGGGTGTAGTGCTTGCCGTTGGTCATCTGCGCGTCAGTGCCGAAAATAACTTTCTTGCTGATGCGGTTCTCGATGGTGCTGCCGTTGGTCTTGCCGTCGCTGACGTAGTTGGCCAGGTTCTTGTCGATGGTCTCCACGTCATAGACGATCTCGACCTCCACCTCGTCCTCGGTGGGAATCACCATCACAGGAGCATCGCTGGCGACATACTTGGACTCGGAAGTGTCCCACTTGCGGAAGAGGCTGACAGCGTCCTTGGTGACACCCTTGTTGGCAGCCTTCCAGGCAGCCGTTGCCGTGCCGGCGTTGTCGATGTCATCGCTGCTCTGGATGAGCTGCGGGTTGAAGCCGAGGGACTTCTCGTTGCTGGCCACGTTGCTGGCGGTGCCTTCCTTGCCGTCCTTCAGGCCGTCATAGACAGTGATGTCCTCGCCGTTGACGAAGTCGGAGACGCCGTTGTAGTCAATCCACAGAGGAGTGTTGGCAACGGCGTTGTTGAGGTTGAGGGCACCCTTCATGGCGAAGCCCTTGAAGGTGATGCTGCGCACCCAGATGCGGGTCTTGCTATCGACGTCATTGTCATGAGCGACAGTAGCCGCGTCCACATCGGCGTCGATGTTCACGGAGAGCTGTGCCAGAGCGTGCTCGAACTGGAACTTCACGCGCTGTGTGCCGGCTGCCTGAGTGCCGGAGACTTTGGGACGCTGCACATTGAGCCAGGGCATACCGACGGTGAAGGTCTGGTCGGGAGTGCCGTTGGAGAGAGCCCATGTGGCGACGTCCTTGTTGACACCCCAGAGCAGATCGACGCCCTTGTCCTGGTCGAAACTGGCGATGTACTTCACGATGGGGTCGCCGGTGGCGGTGTTACGGCTGAGGGCCGTGATGCCCCACTTGTCATCGTCGTCGTCGGCTTTCACAACCTTACCCACAGAGGGAGTAACCTCTACGTAGGGAGCATAGGCAAAGAAAGTCACCTTGTCGGCATCGTCGCTGATGGCATTGCTGCCGTACTCGTTGGGCCAGTACTTGACGGGCTCGTACTGCCAGTACGAATCCGTGCTATTCCATGTAACCTTCTGGTTGTACATGAAGTTGGGTGTGGCCTGAGGATCATAGTCGTTGTTGTCGGTATAGTAACCGAAAACGCCGAAGCCGCAGTCGTTGGCCTTCAGGGCATCATTGTCGATGGCAGCAGTCTTGCCGGCACGTGTGGCACGGGGAGTATAGACCTCGAAGCCTACAGCACCGTCGGCGAGCTGCGCCTGTGTAGCGGGCTGCTCAGCAATGGCAGCCTCTTCCTGTGAGCAGGAGGTAAAGGCGAGAGCCGACACCGCTGCTGCGAAAAGAATTGTTTTGTTGTTCATTTTGTTGTTAATAATTTAATTTAATAATAAAGGGGTTGTTGACGCATTATGAATTATGCATTATGAATTATGAATTATGAATTGCTTCTCAGAGCCCCACATCGATGGCTTCCTGGTCCTCCCAGGGTGTGACATCGGCTCCGAAGCCGGCACCGCTGTAGGCATCCACGTAGGGCAGCACGATGCCGGGGTCTATGTCGATGCGGAGCACGTGCTGGTCGTCGTAGGAGACGACGGCATCGCCCACATCGAAGTGGTAGTTGACGACCGTGGCGTGGTCGCGGAGCACGAAGGAGAGGTTCAGGCGCAGGGCCTCGGGCAGGCACACGGCGGTGCGGTAGTTGCCGAGGGCTTCGCTGACATGGTACTCCGCATCGGGAAGCTCTGAGGCGGGACGCAGGCCGAAGGTGGTGAGCGTGCAGGCCATGTAGCCCTCGTTGTCGGCCGTGCGCTGGAGTTCCCACTCCGAGGTGCCCATGATGCAGGCGCGGTCTGTGTTCGTGTCGAGGGCCAGCAGGTGGCCGTCGGCAAGTCCGCTGATGCTGGAGGGTGTCTGCCACATATAGTTGAAACCCTCGCGCACGCGGATGCGCACGCGCAGTTTCCATATCATATCGTGGGGCACCGACTGCCAGTGCTGCACGGTGAGCGTGGACTGGTATGTATCGCGCTCCCGCCACGGTATATATTCGCCGTATTCACCGCCATAGACCATGCGGTTGTCGAGGGTGTCGAGGGCCATCCTCTCGGGCTGGTCGGCAGCGATGTAAAGCCCCGTAGCCTCGCGGTAGGCGGTGCGCTCGGTCTGGAGGGCTGTCCATGCGCCGGCGCCATAGAGCTCGGCGTTGACCCGTGGGGTGAGCGAGGCGGGCACACCGTCACCGTTGATGAAAACCTCGTCGGGCTGGTAGGGTGCGGGGCGGCTCTCCACGCGGGCTGTCTCCACGCGGTCCATGCCGAGGAACTGCTGACGCGAGAACTCGTCGGGGGAGTAGTCGATGACCACGCCTTGATATCGGCCTCCGGGGAGATAGAGTTCCTTGCGGCGGACGCTGGCGGTGGTAGTGCGGTAGGGGCCGTGGTCGGGGTCGTCGAGGGGATAGAACCACACGGTCATGCCGTCGGGGTCGCGCTTCTCGTCGTACTCACGCCAATCCACTTCCAGGATGACGGAGTGGAACTCATCGCCATAGACGTAGAGCTCACGACGCTCGCAGGCGCCGAGCAGCAGCGCCAGTGCCGCAGCCAGGAGAAGGGAAAGACGTTTATTCTTGATCATGAGCGTGTGCTTTAGGGAAGGGGTCGTCGAGGACGAGGGTCCCCGGGGCGGCCTCGCGGTAGGCGCGCAGCTTGCGGTCGCGGAAGCGGAAGGGCCACGCGTTGAACATATAGACAATGGAGACGTGGGCATGGGTGGCGCCGAAGAAGACGCGGCTGCCGCTGTGCTGGTACATGAGGTGGCGGTCCCACTCCTCCTCACGGCCCTCGGGGAACGTGGAGGAGCCGAGATAGTAGCGGTACTTGGTGGGGATGACGCCGAAGCCCAGGCCCGCGTCGATGGCCCAGTGGCGGCCCCAGCGGTGCTGGTAGCCCACGTTGACATAGGCATTGACGTACTCGCCCTGCCAGCCCTCATGGCGCATCCACTCAAAGTCGTAGTAGCCCACGCCGGCGGCGAGGCCTATATGCCAGCCGTCGAGCCAGCGGTGCCAGCGGCGGTTGCCGAGGTAGAGGCGCACCTCGGCACCGAGGTTCATGAACTGCGAGGCATGGGCATTCTCGCTCCAGATGAACCAGGGGTGGAAGTATTCGAGCTCCAGGCTCCAGCGGTTGCGGCGCCCCAACGGGATCTCCACCTCTATGTTAGGTGCCACGACGCCCCACATCAGCAGGTTCGTCTTCACGGCCCACGCGGGGTACTGCAGGCGTTCGAGCAGGAGGCTGTCGCGCGCCGTGAGCACGGAGTCGGCAACGGCAGCGATGAGGGCGTTGTCACAGTCGGGACAGCGGGGCTCGTCGTCGCAGCGCACATAGATGGTGTCGTGCACCGCTGCGCCTCCCCCTGAGACCTTGGAGAGATGGGCCGTGGTGCCGCTGCGCAGGGGCGGCAGGTATTTCTCCAATAATACAGACCACACCCTGCCACCGTGCAAGGCGCGCAGCTTCACCTCGCGGTGGTCCCACTTGGTCTCGTCCTGCGAGGCCGGCATACTGATGATGTCGAGGACCTCGTCGCGCCAGGGTTCATTGCTCTTGGCGATGACATCGTAGAGGGCGTTCCAGCGGGCGCACTCGTTGTGCACAACGATATTGCCGATGCGCCCGGGCATCCGTTGGCGCACCAGGGAGCGGATGGCCTGCCCTCGGTTCTCGCCGAGCCAGCGGTTGTGCTGCGCCGTGCCCTCGGGCGAAGCGCCCGAATAGATGTCGAGGCGCAGCTGCTCGGGCGGCACGTCGGAGTAGCGACTGTTGAGTGTGTGCTCGAAGGTGTCCCACGCCCGCTGGTTGTCGGCGTAGGACATGTCTATGCGCACGCTGTCCAAGCGGAAACGCATGAACAGCGAAACGGCCTGCTGGTCGGATTGTGCCGCCACGAAGGGCGTAACCATCTGGGCAATAGCAAACAAAAGCACTTTTAGTACATTCGCTTTCATTCCTTATCCATCTACTTTTTCTTTACGGCTCATCCTATTATGGAATAGGAGGACGATTTTTCTTGTATCTTTGCACCCGCTAAATCTAAAAAAGAGAAAAACAATGAATTTAATTGGAAATGCATTTGCGAGAGTAATCAAGGGAGTCTTTCACTTCACGCGCGATGACAGCCGCCGCCCCTTCTTCCCGATGGCCATAGCAGAGATAGGAGGCCGGAGCGGCAAGGTGGCGGTAAGTACCATCACCAACGAGCAGACGGCATGTAACGCGCTGTACACATTCTGCAAAGGACAGCTACGCATCTGCGACATCACACCCGCTCTCATCAGCGACTTCGACCAGTGGAACAAGTCACGCGGCATTTCGACCAACACCAGGGCTGCCTATCTGCGCTCGCTAAGAGCGCTACTCAACCGCATGGGCATCGGCGAGGGCTGCCGCCTCTTCGAGAACGTCAGGACAAGCAAGGTGAAGGTGGCGAAGAGGGCCATCGAAGAAGAGGACATAGCCCGCGTGTGCAGCCTGCAGCTGAAATCCAACGAGCCTCTCTCACGCGTGAAGGCGCTGTTTCTCTTCTGCCTGCTGGCCAACGGGATGCCATTCATCGACGTGGCATTTCTCAGATGGGAACAGATCAAGAACGGATTCATCACCTACCACCGACATAAGACTGGCATCAAGGTCATCGTGCCGATGACGACAAAGCTAAACCAAATTATCCACAGCTGGGGCAAGCGCAACTCGCCATACGTGTTCGGGCTGCTCTCATCGACACATCCAATGCAGGCTTATCAACAATATATCACGTGTCTCCGCCGCTACAATACAGGGTTGGCAAAGATTGAGACACTGGCAGCATTGGACGTGCACCTCACCTCATACACCGCCCGCCACACCTGGGCCTCCTTGGCGGTGAAGCGCGGAGAGCCGCTCGCGGCCATCTCGAAGGCGCTGGGGCACACCAGCATCCTGACCACCGAACTGTACCTGAAGGAAATCGGCGTCGAAGACTTGAAGAAGACAACCCGCAGAGTGGCGGAAATGATAAAAATAAACGGGAAGATATAGCCTATGTGAAGAGCTCGTCAATAGTCACCACCTTCTGGACTTTCCCATTATGCTTACCCTGAACAAGGCCATAGGTGGTTACGAGAGTCACATGAACAGTCTGCTTCTCTGAAAGCGTTCTTTTGAGCATCTCCACACGGTACAGCATCTTGGCTTCCTCTTCCTTGTCGATGGAATAGAATGAACTGCAGAACTTCATCTCGCAGAGGTTGACTATATTGTCATCTCGCAGAATCAGCAGATCCACCTGCGCCCCTGTTTTTTGCGCCGTACCAGGCACATACCATGCAGAAACAGATGCTCGGACACCACTAATCTCAAGAGCCCGTCGAATCTGAGGTACATGCTGCCAGCAAACTTGTTCAAAGGCTACTCCCCGCCACGCTTTCATCACATCTGAGGTGAAATTGTCATTGATAAATGTGGCATTCTTCTGATTCTTCTCAACATACTTCAACCAGAACAGGCAGAAGCTGTCGATGAGCTTGTAATACTTGCCAGTTCCTTTGCCATAAGGGCTATAGCGCATGATGAAATCGCTCTCCGCAAGTACTGAAAGCGTGACGCTGAGTCCGCCACCAAGGGGCAGCCCCGTGGCAGATGCTATCTCCTCACGTGTAAAACCATAATTACGGGTGGCAAGGAAACGGATAATCTTTTTGCAGTCCTCAGCATTCGTGAAAATGGCTTTGAAGAGACGGTTGAACTCGTCCTTCAGCCTTGGCCTGCTGCCGAAGAGAATCAAGTCTGTGTTCCTCTCAAAACTATAGCCCCTGCGGAAATGACTGAGGTAATAGGGTATTCCTCCAAAAACCATATAGGACTGCACAATGTCGTAGCGGGACATCTCTATATTCTCATGCTCAAAGTAGTCCTCACACTCCCTGAGCGTGAAGGGATAGACCTTTATTTCAGCAGTAAGTCGGCCATATAGCCCTCCTCTGCTTCTGGACAGGTTGCTGAGCATCCATGATGTTGCGCTGCCACAGACAACAAGCATCACATTGTCATGGCCGTTGCACCATCCGTTCCAGAAGCTCTCAAAGGCAGACAGGAAACGGCTTCGTGGAGTGTCCATCCAAGGCAGTTCATCAATGAAAATCACCATGCGCTGACCTTTGTCGAGTGTCTGAAGTAAATTTTCCAATTGATAAAACGCCTCCATCCATGTCTTCGGCTGGCTAAAACCTTCAAGACCATGATTCAGCAAAGAGTAATAGAAGCTCTCCAACTGGGTCTTCATGCGATTCTTCTCGTCTTGCTTATCCACTGGCGACACTCCTGTGTGCTGAAAAGTAAACCTGTCTTTTAGCGCCTGCTTGATGAGAAACGTCTTGCCGACTCGTCTCCTGCCATAGACAGCCACGAATTCCGGACGGTCACTATAGTAGAGTCGCTCCAACTCTTCTATCTCGTTCTTTCTTCCGATGATTGCACTCATAATTGTTACATTTTGCCGCAAAAGTAGCAGAAAATCGCCAAACGGCAAAATATAATATGTTTTATTCTGCCGATTGGTCGGATTTTTTGCGCAATCGGCAGATTTAAGTTCATATTGATGCCTGATTTATGGTCATTCATGTGCCCATTGATGGTCATTGGTGTGAAAAATTTTTTTGCATGAAGTTCATTCGTGGTTTAATATCTCGCAAGAGGGATTCAAGGCGCAAGAGACTCACAACAAATGTTAATTAGGGGGGGCAAATGTTTACAAAGATTAAATTATCTCCGAAATCTTAAATTGTTTTAAGAAGTCCTTGCTCTGTCAATGAACTTTTCACTACTTTTGCACCCGGAAATCGTCCTCCTATTCCATAATAGGAGGACGATTTCTTTCGCGCGCGAACCTATTAATTAGTATCGTTTTTTACCGCCCGCAGGTTTCTGGGAAAATTGTTTAAATTTTGGCGATTTGGCTACCATTTCTTACCTCCATTTGCAAGAATAGCGTACCTTTGTCGGACGTGATTCATTTAGTGCGCATTACTTCATCTCTACCTCTCAGCTACATGTGAGTAAGGTCTCATCAGGGCATCGTATAAATAAAAAGACCTCTGTCAGACGGCAGAGGCGAGGGGATGGTGTAGCACAGGCTGTAGAGTATTTATGGCTTCATCTCATTGAATATGTCTATCTCACTTTCAAAATACTGGAGTAATGTTTCTATACGAGGATTAGAACGTTGGGCTATAAATGCAATATATTCCTTATCAGTCCCCTCACCTTTCACTTCAGCTGTACGGATAATATAATGCTTCTGTTGCTCGGCACCATTGAACCAACGGAGAAAGAGACGGGCTCTCTGAGCTTGCTGTCCACCATCAGTGCTGCACAAATAGAGAAGGATATCAGGATTCTGACGAAAAAATTCCTCGATTATGCAAATTACTGTCTGCGCTATCTTAACATCACTCGGGGACTTCGCATGACTGGGATTTGTCAAGTTAAACCAATAAGCTGTGTAGAGGGCATTATCATCCTCATCAAAAGAAACCACATATTCTATACCATGATCAGTTCTGAAAAGGAAGTTCCCATGAAGTTCTGCCACCGTGTAAGGTGCCAAAAGATTGATATTGCCGAGATCAAGTGCTTTCATGGTTTACACCCATCCCAGATTGAAAAGCCCAGTTTTTTCAGCTTCCTGTTGCCTACGTCTCCGCTCAGAGATCCATTCCTCGGCCTCCTTCTGGCGTCGAGCCTTAATCTGACGCCCACGTTCCAACAGTGCAAGAAACTCTTGGTGTACGTTTGTGACATGAGTAGTAGTTTTTGTTTCAGACATAAGCTAAATCACATTTAGTTTTCACGATGCAAAGGTATAGTTTTTTATGAATTATCACAAATATTTCAAGCATTATTCATCAATCATACAACAAATTTAGTGCACCAGCCGTAAATATCAAATCATTAATCCCTTAAACTCCTATGAAGGAATCGACAAAGAAGACGCTGAAGCGGATTGGTGAGATTGTCATCACCATCCTCACGGTCCTGCTCACCACCCTGGGGGCACATGCGGCTATCCGATGAAGAGAAGAGAGAGACTGTGAAAACCGGAAAGGGAATGAAAAATGAAAAATAAAAGTTACTTATGCGCAGCTAATTATGAATTATGAATTATGAATTGTGAATTATGAATTATGAATTGTGAATTATGAATTGTGAATTATGAATTGTGAATTATGAATTGAACAGTATCTGAACGACACAGTCTCTGTTGCGGAGGATGGTGCCTGCATCAGCAGGGACGAGGCGCTATTAATCGACGTAATAGACACGCTTGACACGCGGCGATACGGAGGTGAGAATCTCGTAGGGGATGGTGCCGATGGCATCGGCGAGGACGGCGGGAGAGAGGTCGGGGCCGAAGATGACGGCAGTATCACCTTCGTGGCAGTCGATGTCAGTGACGTCAATCATGCAGACATCCATGCAGATATTGCCTACGTAGGGCGCTTTCTGCCCGTTCACGAGACAATAGCCATTGCCGCAGCCGAGATGGCGGTCGAGTCCGTCGGCATAGCCGATGGGGAGCGCTGCGATGCGGCTGTCCCGCGTCAGATGACCCTTGCGGGAGTATCCCACGGTGTCGGTGGCAGGCACATCGCGGATCTGCAGGATGGTGGTCTTGAGGGTGGAGATGCAGGAGAGCATCTCGTTGTTGCGGGCGTTGATGCCATAGAGCCCCAGTCCGAGGCGTACCATGTCGCAGTGGCGCTCAGGGAAATGCTCGATGCCGGCACTGTTGCAGATATGGCGCAGGATGCGATGCGGGAAGGCGGCCTGCAAGCGGTCGGCAGCTTCGCTGAAGAGTGTCCACTGGTGCTCCGAGAAGGCATCGAAGTCATCGCTGTCGGAGCCCACGAAATGAGAGAACACAGAGCGTACGATAAGCGCCTTCTGCACCTGTAGTCGTCGGATGAGTTCATCGAGATCCTTCTGCGGTTCGAAGCCGAGGCGATGCATACCCGTGTCGAGCTTCACGTGGATGGGGAAGTTCGTGATGCCCTCGCGCTCGGCTGCGTGGGAAAGCGCATCGAGCAGACGGAAGTTATAGACCTCCGGTTCGAGGCCATATTCAAAGAGGGTGCGGAACGATGACATCTCGGGGTTCATCACCATAATGTTGGCCGTGATGCCGGCGCGGCGCAGCTCCACACCCTCGTCGGCCACGGCCACGGCCAGGTAATCGGCGCGGTGGTCCTGTAGTGTGCGGGCTATCTCCACGGCCCCCGCACCATAGGCCGATGCCTTGACCATGCAGACCATCTTCGTCTCAGGGCGCATGAAGGCGCGATAATAGTTGAGGTTCTGCACGACGGCCGAGAGGTTGACCTCAAGGATTGTCTCGTGAACCTTCTGCACGAGGGCGTCGGCGATGCGGTCGAAGCGCGCCTGGCGGGCACCCTTGATGAGGACGATGCAGTCCTGCAAGTCTGCAACGAGAGAGGAGGCAAGGAAGGTGTCGATGCTCGAGAAGGTATGAGTGGACAAGGTAGATTGTCCACTGTCCATTGCCCATTGTCCATTGTCCACATTCGCCATGCCTGCGCTGACCTCCGGTCCGATGCCGATGAACTCCTCCACGCCGTACTGGCGGATGAGGTCGGCCACCTGACGGTAGAGGTCGGTGAGAGTGAGACCCGTCTGCTTGATGTCGGAAAGGATGAGGACGCGGCGACGGCCGACGGCCTCGGGGCGGCGACGCATGAAGTCAAGGGCAATCTCGAGCGAACCGAGGTCACTGTTGCAAGTGTCGGTGATGAGGGTACAGCCGTTGCGCCCCTCCTTCACCTCCAGGCGCATCGCGACGGGTTCCAGACACTGCACACGCTTGCTGATGACTGCATCGGGGAGACCGAGGTAGCGGCAGACGCTGATGCACGTGCAGACATTCTCTGCGCTGGCGGCGTCGAGTTCCTGCCATCTCCCGGGGCTAAGCATGGCTTGCAGCAGCGACTGCCTCCACCCGATGAGCTGCCCTCGGAAGCCGCTGCGAGCGATGCAGTCACTGACGAGTTCATCGTCGGCGTGGTAGATGAGCACCTCGGCATCGCGGAAGAGGCGCAGCTTCTCCATACATTTCTCGCGACGGTCGGCGAAGTTCTCGTCGTGGGCGGAACCAAGATGCGTGAGTACACCGATGGTAGGCTGAATGATGCCCTGCAGGGCGTCCATCTCGCCGGACTCGCTGATGCCAGCCTCGAAGATGCCCAGCTGCGTCTGCTCCGAGAGACGCCACACGGAGAGAGGCACGCCAATCTGCGAGTTCCAGGAGCGCGGCGATCGCGTGATGTTGAAATCGGGCGACAGCAGCTGATAGAGCCACTCCTTGACGATGGTCTTTCCGTTGGAGCCGGTGATGCCGATGACAGGGATATTCAGTCCCTCGCGATGACGCTCTGCCAGGCGCTGCAGCGCCTTCAAAGGGGAGGGTACCTGCAAATAGTTGGCGTCCGCCTCGGGGTGTTCGGGGAGCTGGCTGACAACGAAATTGCGCACGCCGCGGCCGTAGAGTTCAGGGATATAGCGATGACCGTCATTCCTCGCCGTGCGGAGGGCGAAGAAGAGCGAGTCTTCGGGAAAGACGAGGGAGCGGCTGTCGGTGAGCAGCCAGTTGATGCGGCTGTCGGCCGTACCGATGCGATGGGCACCTATGAGGGTAGCGATGGTAACGATGGAATAGGTCATTATAATATGTTATAATGTAGAATGTAGAATGGAGAATGAACATCATTGGGCGCTTTACAGCTCCAGATGATATTTAGTCATGAGCTCGCGTAGGCGCTCCTGTGCCTGCTCGCGGAAACGGCGGGTAGCAGGGGAGTCCGGGTCGTCGGGACGATGCTGGAACAACTTGCGGATAGGTTCGTAATCGACCAGATAGCGACGCGCTTCTGCATCGAGCCAACGATTCGAGAAACGTTCCCAGATATAATCGACAGCCTGCTCCGAGGGGTGCAGGAGGTCGGGGGCAAAGCAGGAGCCTATGAACGCCACGCGGTGATGCAGTCCAATGGGATGTTCCAGCGACGGAATCTCTACGGCAGTCATGAGTTTCATACTGCAAAGGTACATTATTTTTGGAATTTGAGCACGCAAATCGTGATTTTAATGTATCTTTGCCGCGAAAAACTGACTCATGACAGAAAAGGACCCACAAGAATACCCGCTACTGGAGCAGATTCCACTGCCCGCCTACCTGCGTCAGCTCCCGCTGGAGCAACTGCCGGAGGTGTGCCGTGAGCTACGGCAGAACCTGATTGCGGAGCTCTCCGACAACCCCGGCCATTTCGCGTCGAGCCTCGGCGTGGTGGAGCTGACGGTGGCGCTGCACTATGTCTATGACACACCCTACGACCGCCTCGTCTGGGATGTGGGGCACCAGGCCTACGCCCACAAGCTGCTGACAGGCCGCCGCGCCAAGTTCTCCACGAACCGCCACTTCCACGGGCTGCGCCCTTTCCCGTCGCCCGCCGAAAGCGAGTACGACAGCTTCACGGCCGGCCACGCCTCCAACAGCATCAGCGCCGCGCTGGGCATGGCACTCGCCGCGAAGGCCAAGGGGGAGACGACGCGCCACGTGGTGGCCATCATCGGCGACGGTGCCATGAGCGGTGGCCTCGCCTTCGAGGGTCTGAACAATGCCGCCAATACGCCCAACGACGTTCTCATCATCCTGAACGACAACAACATGAGCATCGACCGTAGCGTCGGCGGCATGAGAAACCTGCTGCACCAGCTACAGATCAACCCCACCTACAACCGCCTGCGCTACAAGACAGCGCGCAAGTTGCTCTCGTGGGGATTCATCAGCGAGCGGAGCAAGAAGAGCATCCTGCGCTTCAACAACTCGCTGAAGAGCCTCATCAACCACCAGCAGAACGTGTTCGAGGGCATGGACATCCGCTACTTTGGACCCACCGACGGCCACGATGTCATCGAGCTCGTGCGCACGTTGCGCGTCATCAAGGACATGGAAGGTCCCAAGCTGCTGCACATCCACACCGTCAAGGGCAAGGGCTTCGAGCCGGCGGAGCACGGCGGTGCTGTCTGGCACGCCCCCGGCAAGTTCGACCCCCAGACAGGCGAACGGCTGCAATGCGACGAGACAGGTCTGCCACCGAAGTTCCAGGACGTATTCGGTAACACCTTATTAGAACTCGCGCGCGCGAACGAACGCATCGTCGGCGTGACGCCTGCCATGCCCACGGGCTGCTCCATGAGCATCATGATGACCGCCCTGCCCGAGCGCGCCTACGACGTGGGCATCGCTGAGGGGCACGCCGTGACCTTCTCCGCAGGCATGGCCAAGGACGGTCTCGTGCCCTTCTGCAACATCTACAGTTCGTTTGCGCAGCGCGCCTACGACAACCTGATCCACGACGTCTGCATCTCGCGCCTCAACGTGGTGCTGTGCCTGGACCGCGCCGGTCTCGTCGGCGAGGATGGCCCCACGCACCACGGTGCCTTCGACCTGGCCTACCTGCGCCCCATCCCAGGGCTGATCATCGCCTCGCCGATGGACGAGCACGAGCTGCGCCACCTGATGTACACAGCCCAGCTGCCCGAGAAGGGCCCCTTCGTGATCCGCTACCCGCGCGGTCGCGGTTCATTCACCGACTGGGAGTGTCCGATGCACGAGATTCCCGTGGGCCGCGGACGGCGCCTGAAGGATGGGCACGACGTGGCCGTGCTGACTATCGGTCCCATCGGCGTGGCCGCACGAGAGGCCATCCGCCAAGCCGAAGCAGAGCACCCGAGCTGGAGCGTGGCACACTACGACATGCGCTTCCTGAAGCCCCTGGACGAGACGCTGCTCACGGAGGTGGCCGCGCGCTACCGCCGCATCGTGACGGTGGAGGACGGCGTGCGCACGGGCGGCCTGGGCACGGCAGTACTGGAGTGGCTCTCGGATCATGGCATGAGCATCCCCGTGATGCGGCTGGGGCTTCCGGACGCGTTCGTGGAACACGGCTCCCTGAAAGAACTACACCACCTCTGCGGCATCGATATCGAAGGCATCAAGCGTGCGCTGGTATCATGAATGACGAGTGACGAATTATGCATTATGAATTATGCATTATGAATTATGCATTGTGAATTATGAATTGTGAATTATGAATTGACATGAAGATAATCATCGCCGGGGCAGGAGCAGTCGGCAGCCATCTGGCAGCCCTGCTCACAAAAGAGAACCACGACATCGTCCTGCTGGACGAGGACAGCGCCAAGCTGGCCACCGTCAGCGACGGGCTGGACCTGATGACCCTGAACGTCTCGCCGACGAGCATCAGCGGTCTGAAGGAAGCGGGGACGCCGCAGACGGACCTGTTCATTGCCGTGACGCCCTCCGAGACAAAGAACCTGACGTGCTCCATGCTGGCCCACAGTCTGGGTGCCAAAAAGACCGTGGCGCGCATCGACAATGCCGAGTACCTGAAGCCGTCGAACCGCGACTTCTTCACCTCGCTGGGCATCAGCTCCCTCATCTACCCCGAGGTGCTGGCGGCGCAGGAGATCGTAGCGGGTGTGCAGCGCTCATGGGTGCGGCAGTGGTGGGAGGTGCATGGCGGCGCGCTCGTCATCCTGGGCATCAAACTGCGCGAGGAGGCCGTGGCGCTCTTCGGACAGCCGCTCAAGGACCTGTGCAAGCCTGACTCTCCCTACCACATTGTAGCCATCAAGCGCGATGAGGAGACAATCATCCCCGGCGGCTTCGACGAGCTGAAGCTGGGCGACATCGCCTACTTCATGACGACGAAGAAGTTCGTGTCCAACATCCGACAGCTGGTGGGCAAGGACAGCTACCCCGACGTGAAGAAGGTCATGATCATGGGCGGCGGGCGCATCGCCGTACAGACCTGCCACCGGTTGCCAGACTACATGGACGTGAAGCTCATCGAGCAGGATGCCGACCGCTGCCGCAAACTGACGGAGCTGCTCGATAACGACAACGTTCTCATCATCACCGGCGACGGCCGCGACACGCAGCTACTGCTGGAGGAGGGCATCCGACAGACACAGGCTTTCTGCGCACTCACGGCCGAGACAGAGACGAACATCCTGGCGTGCCTCGCCGCCAAGCGCATGGGCGTGCGCAAGACAGTGGCACTCGTGGAGAACTCGGAGTATATCACGATGGCGGAGAAGCTGGACATCGGCACCATCATCAACAAGAAGGCCATCGCCGCAGGCCACATCTATCAGATGCTGCTGGCAGCGGACGTAGCGAGCGTGAAGAGTCTCACCATCGCCGATGCCGACGTGGCGGAGTTCGATGTTAGCGAGGGGGCCCTCGTGACGCGGCAGCCGGTCATGAAGCTAGGTCTGCCGAAGGGCATCACCATCGGCGGCATCGTGCGGGGCGGCGAGGGGTTCCTCGTCAACGGCAGCACGCAAATCATGCCGGGTGACCGCGTCGTGGTATTCTCGCGCACGGCGCTGTTCAAGCAGCTGGACCGCTTCTTCAAGAAACCCGAGGGCGGTCTGTTCTCCATGTTCCATTAAAGGCTATCCCCCATATCTTCCCCCTTTTATTCACCCTTAAAAAGAAAAGAATGAAGTATTCGAGACAAGACATGCCCTCCCCCGCAGGGAGGGTGAGAGGCAGGATTGCGACCTTCCGCCGCTTCTCGCGCGGTGGCTACGCCATCTTTGCCAGCCTGCACCGCGAGGTGCGCATCGGCGTGCTCACGGTAGGGATGCTTGCCAGCGTGAACATCCCCAAGGCACAGGCGCTGCAAGCAAGCACCCACCCCGACACCGAGGACAGCGCCGACGAGAAGGAGCTCGCGGAGGTCTCCGTAGCAGGCACGATGGCACCGCTGACAGCCCTGCAGTCGGCCCGCATCGTGGGCGTCATCACCCGCCAGGAGATTGAAGCGTCGGCGGCGCAAAGCGTCAACGACCTCTTGAAATTAGCCGTCGGCGTGGATGTCCGGCAGCGCGGCGGCTTTGGTATTCAGACGGACATCAGCATTGATGGCGGCACGTTCGACCAAATCACTCTTCTGCTGAACGGCGTCAACATCAGTTCCCCCCACACAGGCCATCTGGCCGCAGACTTTCCCGTCAGTCTCTCCGACATCGAGCGCATCGAGGTGCTCGAGGGCGCTGCCTCACGCGTTTATGGTGCCTCCGCCTTCGGGGGAGCCATCAATATCGTGACGCGTAAGGATTATACGCCTCACATCGATGCGGGTGTGCAAGGCGGCATGTACAAGACCTTCGGCGGCGACGTGCGCGGTACGTTCAAGGTGGGAAGCCTCTCTGCCACCTACCAACGTAGCGACGGTGCCACGACGAACTCCGACTTCCAGCGCGGCCAGGCCTATCTCAGCAGCGGCTACGATGCCGAGACCTTCCGCATCGACCTACAGGCTGGCTATAGCCAGAAGGCCTACGGCGCCAACACGTTCTACAGCGCCGCCTACCCGAATCAGTATGAGCGCAACCGCCGCTATTTCGTCAGCCTCGGCGCCGAGACAAAGGGGCGCTTACGCGTACGCCCGGAAGTCTTTTGGAACCGTCTCCTGGACAACTTCGAACTCATCCGCGATACGCCCACGGGCGAGAACTTCCACCGCTCGGATGTGCACGGCGCCCGTGTCAGCGCCGACCTGCACTGGGCCGCAGGGCGCACCGCCCTCGGCGCGGAGGTGCGCGAGGAGGGCATCTACAGCACCGCCCTCGGCCTGCCACTGAGCAACCCGACGACCCACAAAGTTCCGGGCGAGGATCTCTTCTACGCAAAGCACGATCACCGCACCAACTTCAGCATCAACGCCGAGCACAACATCCTGCTGCCCCGTTTCACGGCCAGCATCGGCGTGCTGGCGAACTACAACACGCGCTTCGACAGCCACCTGCGCTTCTATCCTGGCGTGGATCTGGCCTACACACCGGCGGCTCACTGGCGCCTGTTCGCTTCCTACAACAAGGGCTTCCGCCTGCCCACCTTCACCGACCTCTACTACAAGAGTCCCACCCATGAGGGAAACCAAGGCATGAGCGCCGAGGAGAGCCACAGCGTGCAGCTCGGCACTACCTACCGCACGGAGGCCGTCGATGCCACGGTGAAGGCGTTCTACCACCGTGGCACGAACATGATTGACTGGGTGATGTACACAGCGGATGACGTCTTCCACAGCGCCAATTTCGACCTGGACAACATGGGCGTGCAGGCACAGGCCACGCTCCGCTTCGCACCGCTCTTTGGGAAGGCGGACAGCTACCTCCAGCGCCTCAGTGTGGGCTACACCTATCTCCACCAGCGGCGGCGCGACGACACGGAGATCTACAAGTCGAACTACGCCATGGAGTACCTGCGCCACAAGCTGGTGGCGACACTCGACCACCGCATCGTCTCGCACCTCAGTGCCTCGTGGTGCGTGCGCTGGCAGGACCGCATGGGTGACTACATCCTCTACGAGGACGGGCGCTCCACGGGGCAGCTCGTCAGCTACTCGCCCTATGCCACACTGGACCTGAAGCTACGCTGGACGGAGCGCCACTATGAGGTATGGGTTGAGGGCACGAACCTCACCAACCACACCTACTACGATCTGGGTAACATCCCGCAGCCCGGCATCGTCGTGCTCGCGGGAGTACGGGTGAGGTTCTGAAGCCGCCTAGGCAGGTCTTCCCAGCCCGCAGAGCAGACATGACGGAACCCTTCCCGTCAAGAAATACAGGGGCAGCCGCAAAGAATTTGCAATATTGATTGGGGGATTACCAATAAATCGCTAACTTTGCAGCTGCCCTTTATTGAATCATACCCCCCTATGATGGATACAAACAGAATTGAGCACATCCTCTTCAAAGCCGCCATGGTGGCGCCCTTCACGTTCGTAGCGGGCTGCGTCGGGTTGGCCTATGCCGTCCTACAGGACACCACGTTCGGCATCAACGTCGGCGGTGTGGTGGCGCTGCTGTCTCTGGCAGTCATCCTCGTCGGTATCGTGGCACAGCTGCTCCACCGCCAGTGGTGGAAGGCGCTGGGTGGCTTAGGTGCGTTGCTAGCGTCATTGGTCATCGGCGTCCTCTTCGGCGTGATGATCGGCGTGGGACAGCACCATCCGCAGCGCCCCGAGGAAGTGGCAGACACCACAGCCCTGGAGTTTGACTACGAGGACGAGGAACAGCCCACCGTGCGGGTGGATCGCCACGGCGTTGCCGTGGAGCTCTTCTGCGAGGTGCCGGCCGACGATGCCGCCCTCGCACAGAGCGTGGCAGCATACCTGCGGAAGCAGATCTTCATCGATGACGAGAACCCCGAGACACCTGCCTTCGAGGGCGACTTCCTTGCGTTCCTGGAAGCCTGCGCTGAGCGCAAGTGGGAATACCTGGAGCGTGACACCTACGCCGATTTCCCCGCGACCCTCCCCGATGATGCCGACGAAGGTCTCACGGCCGACGATATGCGGGCCGCCGCCGAGGAGGGCGCAGCCTACAGCAGCTACAGCCTGCGCTGCGACCCCGTCGAAGAGACGGATGAGACGATTACCTGGTGCGTCAGCTACTGCCTCTACCTCTATGACACGGCCCATCCCTCCACGGGCGAAGAGACCGTCACGTTCCACCGACACTCCGCGGCAGCACCCGCCATCCGGCCATGAGACAGTTCCACACGCGCCTCCTGCTCCTCCTGCTTCTCGCCGCTCCTGCACCCCTCAGAGCGCAAGCGAACAAGCCCTTCACCCTCGTGCTCGACGCTGGCCACGGCGGCAAAGACCCCGGCGCACTCGGCACCACTGGCAAGGAAAAGA
>ERZ842401.3815-NODE-3815-length-18296-cov-5.460172_pt1 | contig 18296 bp, 13 predicted proteins | sample MGYA00521270_ERZ842401 | MGnify/ENA primary metagenome ERZ842401 (study PRJEB31892, sample SAMEA3878208) | bioreactor metagenome | biome: Moose rumen | place: Sweden | collected 2011-10 | study: EMG produced TPA metagenomics assembly of the PRJEB12797 data set...
GTTATATATATTTAAATATCAATTAGCTACTAATAAATCAGCAAACACTAATTAAACTCTTTTCGTTTCTTTGGTGCAAATTTACAACAAAATGCCGACATTTCCTAACAATTTCATAAATAAAATACCGAAGTTTTTTCAACTACTAAAAATTAGGTATTGCGTATATGCAATAAATTTCGTAACTTTGCAGCGAATTAGACACATTGTTTTACAATCACTAAATAAATAACAACATGAAAAAATTAAATTTTTACATGAGTGCAGCCGCCACAATGGTGCTTGCACTGGGCATGTCTGCCATGATGCAGTCGTGCAGCAACGTTGACAACTCGCTCAGTAGCGAGGAGATTCAGGAGCTGGCCGAGCAGCGCCAGTATCCGGGCAACCTGATTATCAAGGAGTTCAATGTGGGTGGTGGCTACAAGACCATTGAAGGCAACAAGACCTACAGCTGGTGTAAAGGCATGGTGCTCTACAACAATGGTGCCACAGCCGTGAAGCACAAGAATCTGGCCATTGGTACCATTCCTCCAGGTAATGCACATGCCAACAACGGTAACTACGTAGACGGCAAACTGGTGTACGAGACTGAGGACTACGTGCCCATGATCTACGGCATCTGGTACAACCCCAACACCATCACCGTGGAGCCGTTCCAAGACGTAGTCATTGCCATCAATGGTGCTATCGACCACAGCGCCATTGCCACTGGTGCCTTCGACCTGAGCAAACCTGAGTATCACGCCATGTACGACCCAGAGAGCCCATACATTAACCCCAGTGCCTACCCAGAGCCCGCTGCCGGCATTCCCGCTGCCAACATCTGGAAAGCTGCCGTCTTCGGACTGGGCAACGCCTGGGCTATCAGCGTCATGTGCCCCAATTTCGTGCTGTTCCAGTTCCCAGAGGGTGTGGATCCTGCTGCCTATTGCGCCGACCCTGCCAACAGCTGGTATGACAGTGGCAAGGAGAATGCAGCCAACTATTGCGTGAAGATTCCCAAGGCTTGGATTATCGACGGCGTTGAGACCTATCGCACCACGATGGTGGACAGCAGTGTGAAGCGCGTTCCCTCTGACATTGACGCCGGCTACGGCCTGTACAACAGCAACAAGGGCTACTCAGCCTACCGTAACGTGGACCAGAAAGCTACTGAGGCGCTGTACAAGAACGCCAACAAGCTGGTCTATGGCTACGACCAGGAGGTTGAGGGTGCCAAGGAGACCAGTGGCATTGATGCTGCCGCTTCGCTGAAGAATGGTGCCAAGATTATCTACAAGGACACCAACAACTCTACCACCGATTTCCACGTGCGTAGCGACTGGTCGCTGAAATAAATATAGACGACAGCGAGTCCATGAACTAACAACTGACGACCATCGTCACACAAGTAAAAACAGAATCTCCAGTCTGGCTGTCAGGCTGGAGATTCTGTTTTCTGTCTTCGTTCCGTCCGCAATGACTTACCGCTCTACTTGACGACAACCTTGCGACCACCCTGAATATAGAGTCCCTTTGTCGTAGGACGTTCCACGCGCTGGCCTTGCAGGGTGTACCACGCACTGCCATTCTTTCCACTCTCAGCCGTCACAGGGCTGATGCCTGCCACCACAGGTTTCACAGGCAGCTGGAAGGCACATATGTTACAGCAATAGCCTGCATAGTCCTGCACTATGCTCTGCGTCCCGTCAGTCAGGGCATTGGGCACAGCGTTCGAACGGGTCATGGTAAAGATCCGACCGTCAGCATCGCCCAAAATGGTCTGGCCTCCACCCACATTCTGAATCAGATTGTCCCAAGTCACAAGGGGAGCAGAGAGGTCAGCAGGGTTGAACTTGTCAATGTACAGTGCACCATTGTTGGGTCTCCTGTTAGACAGCATACCCTCATAGCCTGCAGCATAGATATAGCCGTCCACATCCTCGAACATCGAAAAATAGGCAGTCTGGAACACAGGCTTCAAATAGCCGTCCACCAAGTCTCCATTGGCAGCATCAAACTTGAGCAGCGTCCCCACTCGGTTCATGTTCTCGCCTATTTTCAGCGACTTACCAGACTTGGCAGTGACCGCCACTGAGGCCATGCCAGCCAACCAGACGGTATTATCAGTAACCCACAGAGAGCTCTGCTGCATATTAAAATTTTGGCCATCAGAGGCTGTGGCCTGTGCCCAGTTCACGCTAAGGTCACTGTTGACAGAGGCAATAAAGGGGGCAGAATAGGAGTTTGTGAGTGTCAGCGCCTTGCCTCCAAGCACTGCTTGCACACCGTCAGCACCCGTCAGCGTTCCCATCAGATAGAGATGCCCGTTGGCACGCTGCACGGCACGCACTTTGGCCTCCGTCAAATCACCCTCCATCATCAAGTGGCTTTGGTAGTAGCCGTTCTTGTCCAACTTGACCAAAAAGAAGTCGGCTGAACGTGCGGCAGCCACAGTCTGCTGAGTACCGTCAGCTTTTGGGAAATAGAGGTCAGCCCGCTGTTCTCCAGCAAGGAAGATGTTGCCGCCCTCATCCGTCAATATGCCACACAAAGACAGTCCTTGGTCTTTGACAGGATTGGCGTCTATCTGACGTAGCCATTGGACAACCCCTTGCTTGCTCAGTTTCAGCACCACAAAACGATTGTAACGGGTGGCATTGTCTGTTGCTAATGCCCATTGCAAATCTGACTCCTGACCGTCAGCACCCACGATAATGATGCTCTTGGATGCCATTTTCGAAACGTGTCCAATACCAATCACAGCCACCAGGCCATCGCTCACTGGCTGCAAGAACGTGTTGGCACTGAGCACATGGCCATTTTTGGAGTACACTGTCCATTGGGGTGTTCCGTCGGCAGCAATCTTCGAGATAAACAGACTCTGGTTGCCCACGTCGCCATTACCAAAGAAAGGCGTGGCCGGAGCTGCAATCTGCTCATTGCCAAAACGAACAATGTCGTCAACAGTCTTCGTGCCGACACCACCACAGATATAGATGCCGCCGTCTTGAGCCAATTTCATGTCGTAGCCTTGCGACGTCACCTTGGTACCCAAAGTTCCTTGTACTGCCTTTCCCCATAGTGCCGTGGGAGTCTGTGCCACTGCCGCCAGTGTCATGGCCATCAATGTTGCTATAAAAAGTAGTCTTTTCTTCATATGCATCTTGTCTTTATTACGTTTAGTTTGGTGCAAAGGTACGAAAATAACTTATAACTCTTGCTCGTAGCACTTAAAAAATTTTTCAATATCATCATAGTTAGGTATTGGCCGTTTCAATAAAAATGCGTAATTTTGCACCCAATATATATAAAATAGGTACACATGAATCAAAGAAACTACCTGCCACTCATCATACTGCTTCTGCTTAGCATCGCTGTCCAGGCACAGCGCGTCACGCTGAAAGGCACCGTGCTCGACTGCGACACGCGACACCCTGTGGAGTTTGCCTCCGTGCTGATGAAAGAGACGGGCCATTGGGCCATCAGTGCCAGCGACGGCTCGTTCATCCTGAAGGACGTGCCCACAGGGCGCACCACACTGACTGTACAGAGTCTGGGCTATGCCCCGCGCACTCTGGTGCTGAATGTTGACAAGGACATGCCTCGCATGCGTGTACTGCTGAAACCAGAGAACTTGAAGCTGGATGAGGTGACCATCACCGCACGCCGCAAGCAGGACGAGGCCACCACTTCTTACTCCATCGACCGCACGGCACTCGACCAGCAACAACTGCTGAATCTGGGCGACATCGCCACACTGTTGCCTGGCGGCAAGAGCACCAACCCCTCGCTAATGAGCGACCAGCGACTGGCCCTGCGCAGTTCCACACAGGAGAAAGGCAATGCCTCGTTTGGCACGGCCATTGAGGTAGACGGCATGCGACTTGACAACAATGCAGCCGCTGGCGAGACGACAGGAGCCTCGACACGCACCGTAAGCACGTCGAACATCGAGTCGGTGGAAATCGTAACGGGTATCCCCTCGGTGGAATATGGCGACCTCTCGAACGGCGTGGTCAAAGTGAACACACGCAAGGGTAAGTCACCCTTTATTGTGGAGGGCAGCATCAACCAGCACACCCGCCAGATAGCACTGAACAAGGGCTTTGACCTGGGCCGGCAGCTCGGCGTGCTGAATGCCTCACTGGAATACGCCCGCTCATTCAGCGATGCCGCCTCGCCCTACACTGCCTATCAGCGCAACATCCTGTCGCTCCACTACATGAACATCTTTTTGCGAGAGACAACACCACTGACACTGAACATTGGAGTGACAGGCAATGTGGGTGGCTACAACTCGGAAAATGACCCTGACGAGGAGTTAGACGACTATGCCAAAACCCGCGACAATGCCCTGCGCGCCAACTTCGAGCTGCACTGGTTGCTGAACAAGCAGTGGCTTACCAATTTGTCACTGCGGGGCTCTTTGTCCTACAGCGACCGCCGCTCTGAGAGCTATGCCCACGCCAGCAGTGCTTCCACACAGCCCTACATACACACCACGGAGAAAGGCTACTTCATAGCACAAGAGTATTCTCCCTCCTCCCCTTCCCCCATCATCCTCGGTCCTACAGGTTACTGGCACGTGCTCAGCTATGCCGACTCCAAGCCGCTCAGCTACTCGCTTAGGCTAAAGGGCGACTGGACGCGACGCTTCGGCAACGTGCTGAGTAAACTGATGGCAGGTGCCGACTATACGGGTTCGCAGAATCAAGGCCGCGGCACCTACTACGACGACATGCGCTATGCCCCCACATGGCGCGAATATCGCTACGACGAGTTGCCTGCCTTAAACAACGTGGCGATCTATGCCGAGGAGAAAGTCAGTGTGCCCACTTCCAAACTGTCGAAACTGGAAGTGACGGCAGGTCTGCGCGATGACATCACGCTCATCAGCGGCTCTGACTACGGCACCGTCAGCAGCCTGTCGCCACGCATCAATGGCCGCTATGTGTTCTGGCAAAACCGCCGCAGCCGCCGCGTCAGCAACCTGAGTGTGCATGCCGGATGGGGCAAAAGCGTCAAGCTGCCCTCATTTCAGGTGCTCTACCCCTCGCCAGCCTACCGTGACCTGTTAGCTTTCAGCTCGCCCAGCACTGACACCAACACGTCGTTCTATGCCTACTACACACATCCCTCGCAGGCCGTCTACAATCCTGACCTGAAGTGGCAATACACCCACCAGACCGACCTTGGGGTAGAGATGGACATCATGGGTGCCCATGTCTCGCTGTCGGCATTCCACCATCGCACCTACAATCCCTACATGGCCACCCATGTTTACACACCGTTCAGCTATCTGTACACCCCACCCTCGGCCCTCGACGCCCTCACCATTCCGTTGGGCAATCGCCAATACTTCATTAACCGCCAGACAGGTGAAGTGACCGTCAACAGCACTGAGGGTCCACAGATGCTCACTGGCACCCCACGCCACACCTACCTGACCAACACGCGCTATGTCAATGCCTCGCCCACCGACCGCTATGGTCTGGAATGGATGGTTGACATCCCCATCATCAGCGGTCGCAACCAGGCTGCACTGCCGCGCACCTCACTGCGATTCGATGGCAACTACTATTACTATAAGGGAGTGGATGACGTGCTGTTCAGCGACATACCCACGTCAAACGCCACGATGAGCGACGGACAGCCCTACCAGTATGTAGGCTGGTATCGCGGCAGCAACAACACGTCAACAGGTTCGTTAGCAACAGCCACGGTGGCCAACGGAGCACTGTCGAAGCAACTGAATCTGAACACCACGTTGACTGTGCACGTTCCTCGCATCCGCACCATTGTATCGCTGCGCTTGGAGTGCTCATTCTACGACTACCGCCGCTCGCTGAGCGAGTTTGACAACGGTACACGCGGCATCGTGCTGGCCGACAGGAACGACTATACAGGTGCACCCTATGACGGCAGCGGCGAGAACCAATACGTGGCCATTTATCCTGAGTACTACTCCACTTGGGAACACCCTGAGGAACTCATCCCCTTTGCCGAGGCTTTTACAAAGGCTAAGACCGATGACCCCACGCTCTACAACGACCTCTCGAAGCTGGTGGTCAAGAGCAACTATGCCTACGTCATGAATGCCAACCGCATCAGCAGCTACTATTCGGCCAACCTCAGTGTGACAAAGGAGATTGGCGACCACGTGTCTGTGTCGTTCTATGCCAACAACTTCTTCAACAACATGCGGACCGTACACTCCTCACAGACTGGTCTGGACACGTCGCTCTTTTCAAGCGCCTACATACCCAGCTTCTACTACGGTCTGTCCCTCCGTCTTAAACTCTAACCCCACATGAGCAACATGACCACCCCCCATTTCCTCCGTCTCCCCCGCCTCCCCCGTTTTCTGTGCCGCGACACCGTCGCGGCCTTCACCGTCGCGGCCCTTGCCCTCCTCGTCGTCCTCACCTCCTGCAGCGACGACATCTTCGACCATAGCAAGACACCACTCTCCCTGGGGCAGGCTGCTATCTCGCTGACAGGCACCAGCGACGAGCTAAGCGGTGTCAACGTGCAACTGCGCAACACCACGACCAACAGCGTGTTCACTGAGGCCACCGATGCCACGGGTACAGCGCTGTTCAGCGTGCCGCCTGGCATCTACGAGGCCAGCGTCTCCGTCCGTCGCAGCAGCGAAGGCTATGCCTATATCTACAACGGCACCTCTGGGCTGATCACCATCATGAACGGCCAGCGCACTCCTGCCAGCATCGAGGTGAAACGCGCCAGAAAGGGACAACTCGTCATCAAAGAACTGTACAATGGCGGCTGCATGCGCGATGACGGCATCACCCAGTTCCATTACGACAAATACCTCATTGTCTATAACAACAGCGCACTGCCCGCCTCGCTCAGCAATCTCTGCATCGGCATCGTCACGCCAGCCAACGCACAGGCCGTCAACCACAACTATGACGACAGCGGACGGCTCACCTACGAGAGTGAGGGGTTCACCCCCGTGTGGAACGGCATTTGGTACTTCCAAGACGCCCTCTCCTTAGCCCCCTACCAGCAGGTGGTGGTCAACATCCACGGAGCCATTGACAACACCCAGACCGTCAGCCAGTCTGTAAACTTTGCCAACCCTGACTACTACTGCATGTACGACCCTGAGAGCGGCTATCTGAACACGAACTACTACCCCACCCCAGCTGACGTCATACCCACCAGCCATTATCTGAAAGCTGTTGTCTTCGGACTGGGCAACGGCTGGCCGTTCAGTGTCTCGTCGCCTGCTGTGGTGCTGTTCCAGACAAAAGACACTGCACCTCGCAACTATGCCAACGACACCAGTAACCTGTGGTACACAGGAGGCACCGTGGGACAAGTGAACGCCTGCATCAAGGTGCCCAACGACTGGATCGTGGATGCCATGGAGGTTTACGCCTCTGGCTACAAGACAAGCTGTGTGAAACGCCTGACGGCCGATGTAGATGCCGGCTATGTGTGGCTCACCAACCTGCAAGGGCACTCGCTCTATCGCAACATTGACCAGGAGGCTACCGAGGCACTGGCTGAAAACGAGGGTAAGCTCGTATACAACTACAGTCTGGGGGTGGATGGTGTGACGGACCCCAGCGGCATTGACGCCGAGGCCAGCATCCTGCAGGGTGCACACATCATCTATCAAGACACCAACAATTCTACCAACGACTTCCACGAACGACAGAAATGCTCACTAAGAAACTAATCCTCCTCATGTCCTGTCTGCTGGCCGCTCATGCCAGCATTTCCACCCATGCACAGGACTCGCTGCTGTTACGCGACTATCAGACGGTGCGGCAGCAGGACGCATGGCTCACCTCTGCAAATGCGGCAGCGCTGACACGATTCACGGCACCCAACATAGCCGAGGCTGAATTGTCGGTGACCAAAGGCGACGGCGGTCTGGTGGACTACTACCAGTCTGACAACACACTGCAGGCCAGTGCCTCAGTGGAGTCTTTCTTCAGACTCAGCCCTCGCACGGTGGTGTTTGGTGCCATCAGCTACGACAACCACACAGGCCGCAACATGACGGGCTCTGTGTTCATAGCCCCCACACGCCCCCCCTTTGACATCGTGGAAGACTCGCTGGCCAACCCTGGTCGAAAGCATCGCGACACCTATCATCTGACGGGCGGCGTGGGCATTGATGTCTGGCAGGGCTATGCCCTCGGCCTCAGCATAGACTACACGGCTGCCAACTATGCCAAATACAAAGACCTGCGCCACAAGAACAAGCTGATGGACATGACGCTCAGCGTGGGAGCCTACGCCCCTGTGCTGCCTTGGCTCAGCGCCGGTGCCAGCTACCAGTATCATCGCAGCACGGAGAGCATCAGCTTCGGCACTTATGGCAAGAGCGAAAAAGTGTATAAGTCGCTCATCGACTATGGAGCCTTCATGGGGCTTGTCGAACAGTTTGGCAACGACGGCTACACGGACAAGTCGCATGAGATGCCATTGTTTGAGGACAGTCATGGCGGCAGTTTCCAGCTGGAGTTGTGCCCCACCAAGCAGTGGTCCGTCTACGGCAGCTTTGCCTTCAGCCGTGGCGACGGATACTATGGCCGCAAGTCGCCTTACACCATCACCTACACCGGCCATCGGCGCCACACATACAACGACCAGCTCACCATTACCTATCAGCCCCTGTCACGCACGTCACGGCATCGCCTCAACTTTGCCTACCAGAACGAGAAACTGGCCAACCATGCGGAGACCTATCGGGAACTGACCAACGAGACAAGCGCCACCTACTACGAATACTACGACCCTGTGGAGACTGCCGACAAGCAATGGAACGACGTCAAACTGGCCTATACCGCCCTGCTTGGCATCAACGGCGAGTTGCCCACATGGGAACTGCAGGCTGCCTGGCACTGGGCAGACCGCAAGCAGGCCGCCTACCTGTTCCCCTACTACCGCCATCAACAACTGACGATGAACGACATCACGCTGCAAGCCACCCACAACCTCATTGGTCGGCAGGGCATATGGTCGTTCTCCTTGGAGGCTGGTTTTCAGAAAGGCAGCGGACAGCCCTACGAAGACCATACCTTCACCACACCCAATGCTGCCCAAGAGCACTCTGCCACCATGGAGGCTTTCCTCTATCGCGAGTACCAATACCTGACGGCAGCCCAGTATCATCTGGGAGGCAACGTGAAGTATGCATTCCTCTTTCCTGGCACACACCTGAAAACCCACGCCCGCGTAGCACTTAACTACCGCAGGGCCAATGAGACCTTTGAGTACAGCAATGGCCGTCAGCACACACTGGCCACCATTGCCATCGGATGCACATTCTAAACAAGACAACCTCAGAAAATTCACTAAAAAAGTCATGAAGAAAGCACTATTTACCCTATTCACCGTCATGGCTCTCCACACAGCCATGGCCCAGACTCCTGTCATGCAGCGGCTGACCGGCCAGTGGCAGCTCACTGCCAGCCCGTTTATCGGCGGTGCTGACGTCATCAAATTCACTGCCACGCCCTCCTCTGACGGCACACGTCTGGAGTGCCATGCCGACAACTTCTACACTCGCGGCAGCCGTCCCTACCCCATGGACTGGCAACTGGCCGTAGAGCAGAATGGTGACCAATTGCGACTGGGGTGGATGCTCACAGCCGACAAGCCTGCATCGACAGAGGAATTCCAAGAGCCTGCCAGCAAGTACGCCTTGGCAGGGAGAGACGCTGACGGCAGCCACCGCTACCTCTATCTGCTGACGGAGAACATCGAGACGCAACGATTAGAAGCACTGACGCTGTGGAGCGAATGGGCCGCACAGGATGCCACCCTGTTTACACTGCCCAAGACATATCAGATTTATGGCGTTGTCAGCCCTGACCAGCCATGCGGCACCATCATAGGCTATGCAGACATCTGGGCCAGTCCAAGACTGGAAAAGACTGACAATGAAGCAGCCATCAGGACCGTTACAACAGACGGCACGATTGCCGGTCCCTGGTTCGACCTGCTGGGACGCGCGCTCCCAGCCAAGCCCCAGAAGGGTCTGTTTATCTGCAACGGCAAGATTTACCTTGGCAAGTAATGCGCGGGGGCCACTGCGAAGACGAGGGTTGAAAGAGGGGATGGAGCGACTGCTTAAAACACGACACCTGCTCCGACCGAGACGGCTGACGTGCAGAGGCTCTCATAGGCCATGATGTTAAATAAGCCCAGCGATGAACTATACTCATAATTCACCGTGAGCCGTAACAGCTGGCGACCAATGTTCACGTCGGCACCCACACCAAGATAGAAGCCAAAGTCTATGTCCATGTTCTGCCTGTTGCCACCACTGATGTCCTGCATGTTCTCGTGCGACGAACCCAACAAATGGTTGAACGACACACCGCCACGCACCAGCGGCGACACTTTTCTGTCCAACAGGAAGCGGTAGGCCACACCCCATTGCGTCTCCAAGGTGCAGCCCTTCAGCCGATATTGCCCTTTAGACACGTTCATATAGCCCAAGTCCATGAGTGCCTGCAGCATGAAGTGCTGGCTCATGCGAGGAAGCAACACATCGCACCCCGCTGACAGGTGGGGCATGAAGGCTGAGAATGACAGGGTGCTATTGGACTCGTGCTTGAAGTATTTGGGTTTCACACTGCCCGCCTTGAAGCCCAGTCCGAGATATAGCCGTGCTGCAAAAGCTGCGGTTTTGTGCTGGTCGTACTCAAACTGCACACAGTCGCCCGCATCCGTGCAGTACCGTTCAGAATAGCGACGCGTAATATTGGTCAGCTCCTTGCGGTTGTAGTCTGTTTTCCACAACTGCTCTACCGTCTCATTGCTCTTGATAAACACTTGCGACACAGAGTTCATGTCGTTGCGGCGCAGGTCACGGATTTCTTCGCCATCATAGTCGCGAAAGTTGCGCTCGCGCATCAGGCCTGTCTTGCCGTCCTCGCCTTCGAAGATGTAGTAGTTGCTGCCATCGTCTGCCGCATAATAGTAGAGACTGACGCCTCCCTTCAACAGATACTCAGCAAAGAATGTCTGTGCGACACCATTCACGGCAAATGTACGCGTCACATAAAAAGCACCATTATCCGTCAGACGGTAGCCCTTGATGTCGCCCGGCTTGTAGGTCACAAACTGCTGCGCACCTTCTGCCTTGAACAAGCACTCTTGAGCATTGCGCTTGCCCATCCGATAGTCTATCGTGCCCTGCACGGTGTCGTTGTCATTCGTCAAAATATATCCAGCCTTGGGGTTCACCTGTGCTGACAGCCGCATAGGCAACATGGCGGCAAGCACCAACAGGAGCACGGCCATTCTTTCCTTTATGTGCATCATTGTTTTCTTCTCCTTAATTTTGGTGGCAAAGGTAATAACATTTATCAGAATGGCCAAATAATTATCATCCAAAATTTCTTCCCTACTATAAGGTTACCTATTTATAGCCCTATTAACTTACCTAACCCCAACCCATCAACTCACCTAACCTTTACCCCATCAACTTACAAAGTTATACCCCATCAACTTTGTAACTCTATCCCCATAGACTTACAAACTTTACCCCCATAAGGTTAGGTAACTTTAACCCTATAAAGTTACCTAACTTTTACCCCATAAACTTAGGTAACTTTATACCCATAAACTTAGGTAACTTTATACCCTTAAACTTAGGTAACCTTACAATGGCATAAAATAGAGGTGGGGCACATCAGCTTATGACATGTGCCCCACCCCGTTATGATAAAACGTTCAATGAAATCAGTTTAGAAAGCGAAGAATGGACGAACAAACAGTTCTTCGTTCTTCTGATAGCGCGAAATATTGACACCTACAGACTTGTAGAAGCCCACGCCGACAGCGTATGCAGCATTATACTCAGAGCTGGACCAGAACCACTGACCACTCTCAATGGTCTTGTCACCAGCCTGCTGCAGCCAGCCCACAACAGCCGTATAGGCAGCACCCTTGTTGTCAGGACAGGTACCCCACTGCTTCCAAGCAGCTACCGGTGTGCCGAGTGCACCCAGCACCTTCACCCACTGACCAGAGGTCGGCAGGAACCACTTGCCTGCACCTTCGGGCGTAGGCACAGCATACTTCTTGACCAGCTCAGCAGCAGGATGTACATGCTTCACAGAGTCATAGACGACGGAGTCACGCTTGTTAACCAGTGTGTCGCGCTGGTTGAAGATGGAGTCGCGCAGCGTACCGTCCACAGCCTTCATGACGCCGTCTACCAGAGTAGAGTCAGCCACCTGAACGGTATCTGCTACCTGAACGGTATCAGCCAAGTGCAGTGTGCGAGAGGTGATGTCGAAACAAGAGTCGGCCAGCACCAGCGTGTTGCGGTAGCCCTTCAAGTCGCCATAGGTGCCGGAGGCAGCATTCCAGTGGGCGGTGAAGTTGTCGCTCTGGAACACGTGCTGGGCGCAACGCTCACCAAACCAGCTGGCCACACCAGCATTGTCCAGTGCAATGGCCAGACCGCGGAACTGCGTGCTGTCAGCATCGACCGAACCGACTGCACCGACATAGGCCACCATGGCAATGCCCTGAATGCCAGGCGTGCCAGCCACGTAAACCTTACCGTCGGCAGCTATGATCTTGCCCAGGTCAGCAACGGTCACGTCCTTCAACTCCTTCACGTTTTGGGCATTCTTCAGTGAGATTTCAAAATTGTTGTCTGTCTTGCCGATGGTGATCCCCTCAACGGGCGAAGCATAGCTGTGCTCCTGATTGTTGGCGTCCTTGATAGTCACCGTAGCCGTCGTGACAGCCTGCATGGGCAGTGTCACCAGATAAATCTTCGACTGGCCATCAGGCTCAACGATGTAGTTGACCGTCTGACCGCTGACGGACAGTTTGGTCACGTTGGCAGTAATGTCCTTCTCGCCGTCGTTCACGGTGAACTCACTGAAAGCGGTCTGCTCAGCCCACTTAGCAACGTTAAGCGTAGCAGTGCTGTCGGCAGCTGTCAGATAAGCAGCACCCGTCAGCACGGCATAATTAGCGGCCACAGCCTGAGCACCCGTCTGGCCTGTTGCCAGTTTGGCTGTGTTGATATCGCCAGCGGCAGTAGCCAGCGAGGCAGGATAGATGAGCTTCACCAGACCGGCAGCCTTGCGGTTCAGCTTGGCCTCGATGGTGGCAGCACCATTAGAAGCCACTTCTGTCACCTTGGCCCATGCTGTGTCCTTGGTGTTCTCTGCATACACTGCGATAGTGTCACCTACCACCCAGTTGGCTTTAGCACCATTCAGGTTTGCCACAATGCTGTTCTTGGCAGAAATAGTGCCGCTCAGCACCACATTCTCAGCCTGCACGGGAGGCTGCGGCAATACGAACTGCTCGTCATCGTCAGAGCAGGCTGTCAGTGAAGCTGCTGTTACAGTAGCAGCAGCCAGATAGAAAAAGATTTTCTTCATTTTTGTTGTTTGTTTAATAATATTAATAATGTATGTCATTTTCGCACATGGCTATAAAACGGTGTAAAGATAAGCAAAAAAGCCGAACAAAAAAAAAAAAAAAAAAAACGTAAATAACGTTAAAGTGCAAGATAAGAATGCGGCAAATGCCTTTCAACAAGACATTTGCCGCATTCCTAAAGTCTTATGTAGCAGCAAACTACAGGCGATAGAGGTCGCTGGCAGCCAGCAAGTCCACCTTCTTTTCTGCCAGGATGCGCTCACAGCTTTCGAAGTCGGTAGGACGGATGACGACATGGGCCACGTCGCCGTTGGCAAACGAGTACATGTACTCAATAAACACGCCGCCGTCGCTGAGCAGCTTCAGCACCTTGGCCAGCGAACCACTGGTGTTGGGGCAGGTGAAGCCAATGACATCTGTGATTTTCACAGCAAAGTGCGCAGCCTTCAAGACCTGATAAGCCTTGTCTGGGTCACTGACGATGCAGCGCAGGATGCCAAAGTCTGAATTGTCAGCTATGCTCATGGCCGACAGGTTCACTCCAGCCTCGCCTAACACGTCGGTCACCTCCGTCAGGCGGCCCGACTTGTTCTCCAAGAAAATAGATAACTGTTTTGCTTTCATAGATAAATTCCGTATAATTTGTTTAATCTGTAGTCGTGATTATAGCTTGCGGTTGTCTATCACACGCTTGGCCTTGCCCGTCGAGCGCTCAATGCCCTTCGGCTCCACCAGCTTCACCTTGAAGCCAAGGCCGATGACGCTGCGGAGCTCAGCCTCCAACTTCTTCTGCAAGCCCACCATGGTAGCCATGTCGTCAGTGAAGAAATCTTCCTTCACCTCCACTTTCAGCTCTGACGTGTCGGTGTTGTTCACACGGTCCACAGTCAACAGGAAGTGTGGTTCAAACTCTGCCTGCTTCAGGATGACATCCTCAATCTGCGAGGGGAACACATTGACACCGCGGATGATGAGCATGTCGTCGCAACGGCCCAAGATGCGGTCCATGCGAACCAGCGTACGACCGCAAGCACACTTCTCGTAGTGCAGGGCCGTCAGGTCATGGGTGCGGTAGCGCAACAGCGGCATGCCCTCCTTGGTCAGATGGGTGAACGTCAGCTCGCCCAGCTGTCCCTCAGGCATGGGCTCGCCCGTGTCTGGGTTCAATATCTCAGGATAGAAATAGTCCTCGTTCAGGTGGGTACCGTCCTGACACTCGCACTCATAGCCCACACCCGGCCCGGCAATCTCGCTGAGACCGTAGATGTCGTATGCCTTGATGCCCATCGTCTCCTCCAGCTTCACGCGCATTTTCTCCGTCCAAGGCTCAGCACCAAAGGCACCTATCTTCAGCTTGAACTCATCGCGCGACCACTCGCTCTCGTTCATGGCTTCACCCAGGAACATGGCATAGGACGGCGTGCAGCACAGCACCGTAGCCCCGAAGTCGTGCATCAGCGTAATCTGCTTCTGCGTGTTGCCGCTGGACATGGGGATGACGCTGGCACCAATGTTCGTGGCACCGTCGTGGGCGCCCAAGCCACCGGTGAACAAGCCATAGCCGTAAGACACCTGGAAAATATCATCCTTAGTAGCACCATAGGCTGTGAAGGCACGCGATATAGACTCTGCCCACATGGCCAGGTCCTTGCGCGTGTGCAGCACCACAACAGGTTTGCCCGTCGTGCCGCTGGAGGCATGGATGCGCACAATCTGGCTCATCGGCACGGCAGCCAGCCCAAAGGGATAGTTGTCGCGCAGGTCCAACTTGTTAGTGAACGGCAGCTTCACGATGTCGTCAATACTACGGATGTCGCCTGGCTCAAGGCCCATCTCTTGAAATTTTTTACGGTAAAAAGGCGTGTTGTGGTACACATACTCCGCCATCTTTTTCAGTCGTATGCTCTGGATTTCGCGCAATTGCTCACGGTCCATGCATTCAACGGTCTCATTCCAAATCATCTTACGTTACTTTTTTGTGTTGTTTTAATAGTTTTATGTTTCGCTATTCTGGTTTCGATAGTGCAAAGTTACGAAGAAGTAGACGAAAAAACAAATATTTCCCCACTTATTTTTACATCTTTCTTGGCTATTTCGTTTTTTTGTTCTACTTTTGCAACCGAAACCAATACAGGAAGGATATGAAAAAGTATGTCTTTACTATCGCCATAGCATTGGCTTGTGCCTTTACCGACACAGCCACAGCACAAGAAAGCAAGAAGCCAACCACCAAGCCGTTCAGCCATCTGGACCTCGGCGTCTCACTCGGCTCCACGGGTGTAGGCATTGACCTGGCCGCCCCGCTAAACGACTATATCGGGCTGCGCACGGGCTTCGACTACATGCCACGCTTCGAGCACAACATGCACTTCGATGTGCAGTCGTTCGACGACCAAGGCAACGTCATCAGCAGCAAACTTGACAAGCTGACATCGACGATGTACGACTTGACGGGCTACCGCGTAGACGGCACCATCGACATGGTGGGCAAGCCTACCATGTGGAACTTCAAACTGATGGTGGACTTCCGTCCTTTCCGTAACAAGCAATGGCACCTGACAGCAGGCTTCTATTGGGGACCGTCAAAGATTGCAGAGGCTGTGAACACCATCGAGGACTCGCCCTCGCTGTTTGCCATCGGCATGTACAACCATATGTATGACAACGCCCTGAAAAGCTATTTCGGCAATCCAGAGCCAATCATCATCACTGGTACAGACGAAGACGGAAATCCCGATGGCATCTTGTTAGACGGTCTCATACAAGAGAAGCTGTTAAAATACGGTCGCATGGGCATCCATGTGGGCGACTATGTGGACGGACACTGGCTCACCCAGTACGTGAAGGACGAGGACGGCAACATAGTCTTCGACGAGAACGACAATCCCGTCACGGAATATGTATTGGATGCCAATGGCAACAGGATTCCCGCCCCCTACCGCATGGAACCTGACGAGAACAGCATGGTCAGTGCCCGCGTCACCACCAACAGCTTCAAGCCCTACCTCGGCTTCGGCTACGGTGGCCGTCTGGTGAAAGGCGACGACCGCTACACGGTATCATTCGACGCTGGTCTGATGTTCTGGGGCGGCACCCCAGACATCATCACCCACGACGGGACGAACTTGAGCAAGGACGTGAAGAACATCAATGGTAAGGTGGGCCGATATGTAGACATCATCAAGGGTGTCAAGGCCTACCCCGTGCTGAACCTCCGCATCACCCGCAGGTTGTTCTAACCAAGAGCCTTATTGTTGGTGCGTGACGGCTGCGCGCATCTCTTTCAGCAGGTCGCTGGCGAAGATGAAGTCGGTCAGTCGCTTGTTGGTGGAACCCATGATGTCGGCAGAGACACCCTGCCACTCCTTGTGCCCCTCATAGATAAAAATGATATTCTCACCAATGCCCATGACAGAGTTCATGTCGTGGGTATTAATGATGGTAGTCATCTGAAATTCGCGGGTAATGCTATGCAGTAGATCGTCAATGACGAGCGAGGTCTTGGGGTCCAGTCCGCTGTTCGGCTCGTCGCAGAACAGGTACTTGGGGTTCAAGGCTATGGCACGGGCTATGGCCACGCGCTTCTGCATGCCGCCACTGATCTCACCGGGGAACTTTCCCTCGGCACCTACCAAGTTAACGCGGTCCAGACAGTCCATGGCGCGCTGCTGGCGCTCACGCAGGTTCATGCTTGAGAACATGTCGAGCGGGAACATGACGTTTTCCTGCACAGTCAGCGAGTCGAACAAGGCAGCCGACTGGAATATCATGCCCATCTCGCGGCGCATGTGCACTTTCTCCTGTTTCGACATGCGCACAAAGTCGCGCCCGTCGTAGAGTATCTGTCCGCTGGTGGGCTCCAGCAGTCCCACGAGGTTTTTCATCAGCACCGTCTTGCCCGAACCGCTCTGTCCGATAATCAGGTTGGTCTTGCCGTCTTCGAAGACAGTCGAGATGTCTTTCAGCACCTCCTTGTCTTCAAAACTCTTATATAGGTTCTTGACTTCTATCATATTTTTGTCCGCTGCCAGATATTAACTTAACAGTTGGGTTAGGAACACGTCACTACACAGAATGAGCACACTGGACGACACCACGGCGTCGGTCGATGCCTTACCCACATTGACCGAACCGCCCTCAACGGTATAGCCGAAATAAGAGGGGACGGCCGAAATGATAAAGGCGAAGAACAGGCTCTTGATAATACTCATCCAGACAAACCACGGCTGGAAATCATGCTGCAGGCCCAGCGTCAGGTCGTCAGGCACGATGATGTGGCCAATATAAGCCGTACCGTAGGCTCCCACGATGCCCATGGCCGACGAGAAGATGACCAATAGGGGCATGATGGTGAGCATGCCCAAAATCTTAGGCAATATGAGATAGCACGCAGAGTTGACACCCATGATGTCCAATGCGTCAATCTGCTGGGTGACACGCATGGTGCCTATCTCAGAGGCAATGTTCGACCCCACCTTTCCTGCTAATATCAGACACATGATGCTACTGGAGAACTCCAACAGCATAATCTCGCGGGTGGTGTAGCCGCTGACCCATCTGGGCATCCACGGCGACTGGATGTTCAGCTTCATCTGAATACAGATGACAGCACCAATGAAAAACGAGATGAGCAGCACGATACCGATGGAGTTGACACCCAATTGTGCCATTTCCTTCACATACTGCTTCCAAAACATGCGGAAACGCTCAGGCACAGAAAACGTGCGCCCCATCAGGATAATAAACTTTCCGAATGTCGTCAGCCAATTATGTAGTAGCTTTATCATATTGGCTGCAAAGTTAGTTATTTTATTGAACATGGACCATTGAACATTCCTCGTTATGCCCATTGATTAAGGATATTTAACTCAAACAAGCATAAAAAATGCCTCATGGTCAATGGTCCATGT
>ERZ842401.3817-NODE-3817-length-18289-cov-3.744653_pt1 | contig 18289 bp, 10 predicted proteins | sample MGYA00521270_ERZ842401 | MGnify/ENA primary metagenome ERZ842401 (study PRJEB31892, sample SAMEA3878208) | bioreactor metagenome | biome: Moose rumen | place: Sweden | collected 2011-10 | study: EMG produced TPA metagenomics assembly of the PRJEB12797 data set...
TGCTTTAAAGAAAGCTTCTCTTCTTGAGAAAATAGAGGTTCCTGATGATTTATTATTTGGTATTCCTATTGCAATAAAAGATAATATTATGGTTAAAGATATGAAGTGTACATGTGCATCAAGGATGTTGGATAATTTTATGGCTATTTATGATGCTGGGTGTGTTGATTTAATTAAAAAGCATAACATGATTATTATTGGAAAGACTAATATGGATGAGTTTGCTATGGGAAGTACCTCTGAAACTAGTTATTATGGAGCACCAAAGAATCCATGGAATAGAAAAAAAGTTACAGGAGGTTCTTCAGGTGGTTCTGCTTCAGCAGTTAGTGGTGGGTTAGTACCACTGGCATTAGGTTCTGATACTGGAGGAAGTGTAAGACAACCATCTAGTTTTACAGGAATTGTAGGAATGAAGCCTACCTATGGAAGAGTATCACGTTATGGATTAGTTGCCTTTGCTTCAAGCCTTGATCAAATAGGACCTATGACAAGAAATGTGTATGAAAATGCATTATTGCTAAATTGTATCTCAGAGCTTGATAGAAGAGATTTAACGAGTTTTGAAACAATAGAAGATTTTACAAGAAAAATAGGTGATAATATATCTAATTTTAAAGTGGCTATTCCATCATATTTTATTAGTGATGTTGTCGATGAAGAAATAAAAAAGAAAATAATGGATATCAAAAAGATACTTGAAGATATAAGCAGCCATGAATGACTTGAAATTATAATAATATCTTTTGGCTCTCTCTTGCAGGCGGCAGGGGAGAGCATTTTTTGCTTCTTCACAGATTTGATATTGAAATATCCCAAAAAATATGTTACACTGATAGACAGAGAATTAATTTCTGACAGGAGGTCGTTTTATGGACAATTTTAATTTTTACAGCCCTACAGAATTTGTTTTCGGCAGGGGCAGAGAGAGTGAGTGCGGCGAGTATGTGAAAAAGTACGGCGGAAGCAAGGTGCTTATCCATTACGGCGGCGGCTCAGCAGTAAGGTCGGGTCTTATCGACAGGGTAAAAAGCTCGCTTAATGCCAGCGGTATCAAGTTCACCGAGCTTGGCGGCGTGCAGCCCAACCCGAGAGATACGCTGGTATATAAGGGCATAGAGCTTTGCAGAAACGAGGGTGTTGACTTTATTCTTGCTGTTGGCGGCGGATCTGTTATAGACTCATCTAAAGCTATCGCAGCAGGTGTTTTGTATGACGGCGATTTCTGGGAGCTTTACAGCGGCAAAAAGGTTGAAAAAGCCCTGCCCCTGGGCGTAGTGCTGACTATTGCGGCAGCAGGCAGCGAGGGCTCGCCCAACTCGGTCATCACCAAGGAGGAGGGCTCTCTTAAAAGAGGTACAGGCTCCGATGTTTTAAGATCGAGATTTTCTATCCTCGACCCTGAGTTAACACAGACCTTGCCTGCCTACCAGACCGCCTGCGGTGCTACTGATATCATGGCGCACGTTTTTGAAAGGTATTTTACAAACACCAAAGAGGTGGAGGTGACTGACCGCCTTTGCGAAGCTGTGCTGCTGACTATGGTAAAGGAGACCCCCAGAGTTATCGCTGACCCTGATAATTACGAAGCCAGAGCCAACATAATGTGGGCAGGCATGGTGGCTCACAACGGTCTTGTGGGCGTGGGAAGGTCACAGGACTGGAACAGCCACGGACTGGAGCACGAGCTATCTGCACTTTATGACTGTGCCCACGGCGCAGGTCTGGCAGTTATCATGCCATCATGGATGGAGTATGTTTATAAGCATGACGTAAACCGTTTCTGCCAGATGGCTGTGAGAGTTTTCGGCTGCCAGATGAATTTTGAGGACCCAGAAGCTACAGCTCTTGAGGGCATAAGCCGTTTCAGAAGCTTTTTAAAGAGCATTGGTATGCCCATAAACTTTGCCGAGCTTGACGCTAAAGAAGAGGATATACCCGCACTTGTTGACAAGCTGGGTGTCGGCAGCGGCAAGAGAGCAGGCTTTGTTGAGCTTGACTATAACGACTGTGTCAATATATACAAGATCGCTGTAAATGCGCACATTTAAAGCCATATATCAATAACAGCTCCCTCGGTTTACGGGGGAGCTGTTTTGTATATTTCGGCAAGCAGTGTCATTTTGTGTGAAATATATTACCATTTATTTCATGAATATACGAAAAATGTGTAAATTTCATATTTCAGGGTTGCATTAAGTGAACTTTTATGTTATAATTATATAAATTGTGATTATTTTATATATGGATTTCTTCTGACATAACACTTTTTAGTTAAAATAATTAATGATGTTACGCTGCTGTCCCCAAAGGCTTTGTCGGGGCAGACAGCAGATAGCTTAAAAGGGATAATCGTAATAATAATTATAAAAATCCCGATTTGCAAACGGTACCTAAAAGTGATATAATAGAAGCACTTCAACAAAGGAGTGGTTCGAATGTCAAACAGAAGAAGATCACGGAGAAAAACACCATGGGACAGTATTGAGAGCTTAACAGAAACACAGGAATTTTTAAAGGTGAAGTATACTATGATCTATGAACAGCATCACCCACATGAAGCAGATGATTATGAGATCAAAATGATAAACTCTTATATTCCAAAGTTATGTCCATACTGTTCTTCTCGATTCTTCACCAAGAAAGGTACTGACGATCATGGAATACAAAGATTTCGTTGCTCATGCGGGAAGATATTCAAGCCAACTACCGGAACTATCTTTGAATCACGTAAGATACCTGTAAGTGAATGGATAGAGTATTGCCTGAACATATTTCGATATGTCAGTCTGAATGCCGATTCATGGAATAATCGAAATGCTATCTCGACATCAAAGTATTGGCTTGAGAAACTATTCTTGACCCTTGAAAATACACAGGATGGCGTTGTTTTGAGTGGTACCGTCTGGCTTGACGAAACCTATTATTCGATCATTATGCGTGAAAGAAAACGAGATGAAAATGGAAATTTTCTTCGCGGACTTTCAAGAAATCAGATTTGCATAGGTGTTGCGACAGATAAGAAAAACACGATCTGTTTTGTGGAAGGATTCGGTAAGCCATCGCAAAAACGTAGCTATGAGACATTCAAGAATCATATTGCTCCCAGTTCTACTTTAATACATGACAAAGAAAAGACTCATAAAAAACTCGTTGAAAAGCTCGGGCTTAAAAGTATCAGTTATTCATCTGCTGAACTGAAGGGATTGGCTGACAGCGAGAATCCTCTATACCCAGTAAATAGGATTCATTGTCTGCTGAAAATGTTTCTTAATGCACATAGTGGATTCAGCAGAGAAGACCTTCAAAGTTATCTGAACCTCTATTCATTCGTGATAAATCCGCCGTCAGACCATTTGGAAAAAGTCGAGAAAATCATCAATTTGGTTTTTGAAAATTCCAAATCACTCAAATATCGGCGTAAACACAATGTAAATACGTGAGTTTTAGGTACTGTTTGCAAATCGGGATTTTAATTATAAAATGTTAGCTTACATATGGAGATAGATATGGATATACGTATAGGGTTTTCTGCGGTGTTCTTTCTGATAGTGGTGGCTCTTGCCTACTGCGGTGTGAACAGCCTAAGATCTCACAAAAATATCGGCAGAGCCGTGGGTATGCTTGACCTGGCGCTTATACCGCCGCTTTTGGGCAATCTTATGATAATCGGCACATCTGTTGAGCGTCTGGCTGTCATAGGCTATTATATTTATTTTCTGGGCATGAATATTGTTATGACCGAACTGGTGCAGTTCACGGCAGAATACTGCAAGGGCATAGGCAACGGTCAGCAAAAGCCCACGGTGGTCTATTATGCCCTGTTGTTTGATACTGTTCAGATGCTTCTTAACACGGTGTTCGGTCATGCATTTGATGTTGAGCCTGTTGATGTGCAGGGCAAGGATTATTTCAGGATAATCCCCCACTTTGGTCAGGCGATACACCGTGTTGTGGATTATGCCGTGTTTGGTGCGGTCATATTGATGTTCATTCTGGCTTCCGTCAAGACCGCGAGGCTGTTCAGAGAGCGTTTTACAATTATTCTGGTGGCAATGGTCATTATTGGTCTATGGCAGACCTTTTATATTTTTTCACGTACTCCCGTTGACCGTTCAATGATCGGGTACGGTGTTTTCGGGCTGCTCATAACCTATTTTTCACTGTATTACCGACCGCTTCGGTTACTTGACAGGACGCTGTCGGGCATAGTTGCGGATATGTCCGAGGGACTTCTGGTATTTGACCCCACGGGAAAATGCATATGGGCTAACGAGCACGGACTGAAAATAATAGGCTTGGATAACGGCGAGCTTGAAAATGTGCCGAATGCTATGAGAGCCAAGTTCGGCGACCATGAATACAGTATGCAGGAATGGAGCGAAAACAGGGTCATCGGCGTCGGCAATGATGCGAAATATTATACTATAGAAAATCACACCGTCAGCGACGACGGCAAGCATATTGCAGGCTCATTTCTGTCGCTGCGTGATAATACCGAGGAACAGCGCAGGCTGAAGAAAGAGTTTTATAACTCCACACATGACAGTCTGACGGGGCTGTATACCAAGCAGTATCTTTATGACTGCATAAGAAAAAAGCTCGACCTTAACAAGGATACCGAATATACTGCGGTTTTTATAGACGTCAAGAACTTTAAGATAGTAAACGACGTTTTCGGTTCGGATTTCGGTGACAAGGCTTTGCAGCAGCTGGCTGACTGGGTTAGCAGCAATATGAACTCCATGTGTGTTTACGGCAGACTGGCAGGAGATACCTTTGGCGTGCTTCTTCCCACCGAGCAGTTTGAAAACGACAGGGATACGATCGAGGATACGCTTTCTAACTTTGTTGTAAAATCGGGAAATATCGAGCATCACCTGCTGGTGCATATCGGCGCTTATGAGGTAGATGAAAGGGAAATTGATATCTCGGTGATGTTTGACAGAGCGCATCTTGCGCTGTCTGCAATAAATGATGATTACAAGACCCATATAGCCTATTACGATAAAAAGCTGAGGGAAAGGGTTCTGTGGGATCAGCGCATAACCACCGAGCTGCACAATGCTATATCCCAAAGGCAGCTGATACCTTATCTGCAGCCCATAACCGACAAACGGGGCAGAGTAGTAGGGGCTGAGGCTCTGGCAAGGTGGATACACCCCGAGCACGGCTTTTTATCTCCTGCGGTGTTTATACCCGTGTTTGAAAAAAGCGGGCTGATAGTTGAGGTGGACAGGCATATCTGGCGCTGCGCCTGTGAGCTGCTCAGTCAGTGGAAGGGCAAGTTTGATGATATGTTCATATCGGTCAATATCTCCCCCAAGGATTTTTACTACTGCGATGTTTCAGCCGAGATCAAAGAGCTTGTATCGCAGTATGATATCGAGCCATCAAAGCTGAGGATAGAGATAACCGAAACTGTCATGATGAACGATGCCGAGGATAAAATGAGGATCCTTGACGACCTGAGAAAATCGGGCTTTATAGTTGAAATGGACGATTTCGGCAGCGGCTACTCGTCGCTCAATCTGCTGAAGGATATGCCTGTTGACGTGCTAAAGCTGGATATGAAATTCCTCTCCTGTACCAATGAGGGTGACAGGTCGCAGACCATTCTTGAAACTATAATTGATCTTACAGAAAAGCTTGATATTTCATCACTTACCGAGGGTGTTGAGACCAAAGAACAGTTTATGATGCTCAACGAAATGGGCTGCAGGCTGTTCCAGGGCTACTATTTCGCTAAGCCCATGCCCTCTGATGATTTTGAGGTATTCGTCAACGAGAAAAATATCGCAGGCTAAGTTTTTATAGAATTATTGAATAAAGACCTTTCCGAATGGGCTGTGCTTTTCGGAAAGGTCTTTTATTTACTGTGTCATTAAGTATTCAGTTATCTGCCATTTTGTTTTTGTCATAATAGCTGCCCATTTTAAGGCGGTCCTCAAATACCTCAACAGGCAGGGGCCTGTCGAACAAAAAGCCCTGGGCACGATCGCAGCCGTTTTCTTTAAGTATATTAACGTGCTCCAAGGTTTCAACTCCCTCAGCAACACATTCAAGCCCGATCTCCTTTGACATGGCAACAACGTGGCGGAATATGATGTTGCTGACATTATCCGCAGCCTTGTCATTTATAGGCAGGAAGCTTCGGTCTATCTTCAAAACGTTCCACGGAACGCCCTTGATAAGGTTTATTGAGGAATAGCCCACGCCGAAGTCATCTATAGAGGTGTAAATACCAGCATCTCTCATGCCGCCTACAACTCGCTTGATGTCTTTAAATTCCACATCGGTGGTGGTCTCAGTGAGCTCTATCTCAAGATACTCATGAGCAACATGGTGGCTGTCGATTATATCAAGGATATTCTGCAAAAAGTTCGCATCAGCCATATGCCGCCTTGACATATTCACCGATATCCTTACGACCTTCTGCCCCTCATCAAGCCATTTTTTTATATCTCTGCAAACGTGCTCCAGCATATAAAAATCCAGCCTGCATATGTCGTTGTTCTGTTCAAGCACAGGTATAAAATCCATTGGCGGCACTATTTTGCCGTTTCTGAACCATCGGCAGAGTGCTTCTGCACCGCATAGCTCCCCTGTGATTATATTGACCTTAGGCTGGTAGAACACCTTAAATTCCTCGTTCCTCATGGCGTCGGGGAAAAGCTCCTGCACACGGTTGGCTGCTTCCTTGCGCTTGTTGAGCACATCATCGTAAAAAACGGCACGGCTGCTGCCGTTCTGGGCAGCACGGTATGCTACCATTATTTTTTCCATTATATCCCCGATATCGTGGAATACAAAACCATCGGGAATAACGAAAACGCCTGTGTTTGAGCGGATATTCACCGTTCCGCCGCCGTCGAAGGTATATGATACCTCTGTCTTGTAAAGATAAGTCAGCACATCATCAAGCTTTTCCCTTGGGCAGAGAGCTACAAAATTATCTCCGCCAAGGCGGTAAACTTCACCGCTTTCGCCGATCAGTTTGCTTATGCCGTCAAAATGGCGGCGCATTATCTCATCGCCTGCGGCTCTTCCGACCTCCTGATTGATAAGGGTAAAGTGCCTTAGATTATAATGCAAAGCCGCCTTGCCCACAAATCCGCCCTCTCTGTCAAGCTTTGCCAGATATGCCTGCAAGCTCCTCAGATTAGGATATCCGCTGTCATCCAGAAATGCCAGCTCTTCAACGATATCGCGAAGTCTGTTGCGGCTAACATAGCTGAGGGTCGTCCGCATTACAAGGTCCAGCCGTGAGAACTCCACATCGTTTAACGGCTCGGCGTCTTCTGTCATATAAACAGTCATCTCGGCTATGGACATAACGCTTGTTACCACACGGAATTTGTGTACAGGCTTGTCTTTAAGGTGCATATCAAAGCAGCAAAGAGTCTCACCGCCGCCCTCGGCTTCCTCCTTGGGATTGCGGTAAAGCCTGGTTATACCCTTTGACAGCCTGAGCATTTTTGCTATCTCTATCAGAAGATATTCAATGCCCGGCTTGTCTATGGGTTTATTAACATCAGTCATTTTTGATACTAGTTGTTCAAAGGTCTTATAAAACAACATGGTATTATCCTGCATATTTATTCCCTCCGTAAATATGAAACAGGTGAAAAAGGTATTTTAATTATTGTAGCATATATCCCGATACATTTCAAGCTAATACAGAAAATTAAGTATTTTTACAATTTTGACCATATACAGATCAGCTTCCCCAAGCTATCTGATCGTTCTTCTGTTGCCTGTAGTTTTGACAAAGTCCGAAAAAGCCTTGCGCATTATCGGGTGAGTGAATGTAAAGGAGACTGTGGGGTCGGTTATCTTGGTAACGATAACGCTCAGGTCGCCGATAAATATCTGTAAGCTGCCGTAATAATGCAGCGAGAATTTTTCGTTAGGAATAAAGCTGCTCATACTCATTCTCACCAGAGGTCTGCTGGTGGATATCATCTTATCATATGCAATTGCTCTTTTAGCAAGCAATGCGCTGTCGGTGATGTACTGAAAATCGGCGTATTTTTCATCGCCCTTTACGCAAAAGCTTTCTATGCTGGCTCTTTCAGGGTCTAAAAACAGGGTGTGAGAAAAACGCTCGCCTGATTTTTTAGTGTTGTAATAAGGCTCTATGAGTCCCGACATATAAAGGGGCAGCCAGCTGTTTATGGCATTTATCAGCTCATTGGCGCTGCGTTCAAGATGATGTATTATTTTGATGCTGGTGCCGTTTTTGATGCAGGCTGTCATCAGCGCAGCCCATTTTACGTTAAAATCACCGCTCATCCAGTCCATACCCTGGTCTGAATACAGTCTGAGCTCCTTGCTGCCGTATCTGTAGGCAGTGCCCAGAAAGCGTATTACTGCTTTTTTCAGACCCTCCTCGCCGTCATAGCAGCCGGTCTCATCACTGAGTATCTCATCATTGATGATAGTTTCGATATCGGGCAAAGGTCCTCTTTTAAGGGCAGGGAAAGCGTCTATGTTATCAATAAGAGTTTTTATCGCCTGGACGCTTTCGGGCATTTTGTTATCATAAAGCCAGTTGAAGATAAGCTCGGCTGTTTCTGTCTCGGTGACATACTCAGAGGGTATCTCGATAAGAGCAGCCAGATCAGACTGCTTCTGGTCGGCTATTATCCTTATACTAAGGCTCTCGCACAGCCTGAAAATCAGCCTTGATCTTCTCTGGGGTATCTTGCCGTTTCGCATGCGGCTTATGTATGATGAGTCGATATTGACGTCCTTGGCAAGCCTGCTGTTTGATACGCCTGCCACTGACATAACTCTTCTGAGCTTTTCCGAAAATACCTCGGGCGAGACCTTTCTGCGCAGATTGACTCTGTCCTTGCTGAAAAGCCAGTCGGATAGGTCGTTTTTTATATCCTCCTCCTGAGTTGAATGGCTGCCTATCAGCTGGCAGAGCTTATCCATATCTCCGCTTTCCAGCATACAAAGATACACGCCGCTGATAAAGCGCTTTACAGTGGGACTGCTTCTTTTATAGCTGCGTGAGCCGCTGCGAAGCCTGCTGAAGCCTGCAGGGGTGATGCTTGCGTGCTCAGCAACAGTTTTTGTATCAAGGACCAGATTTGTAAGCAGATATTCTATTCTTTCATTAAGCATTCTGATCACCTCACCATTGCCAGATATGCAGGCAGACCGTCGGAAGTTGTGAGCGTGCCAAGGGCATATTCCTTGCCGTCAGCCTTCCACAGACTGTTTATTGATATCTCGGCATCGCCCGAAACGTAAATACCTGTATCGGTAACGCTGCCGAAGAAATTGGTGTCCTCCATATCCTCTTCGTTATAGCTTTCAGCACTGTCTATGTCCATAAAGTACCAGTCGATAGTGAGTATGACTGAGTCCTCATACACGCCTATGTCGATGTTGTCAAGCTCTCTGATAAACGTGCCGTCATAGTTGCTGGGGTTATAGATTATCATAGCCTTCCAGCCGCCTGTGTAGCCAAGGGGATTTGTGACCATCTGCGCACCGCCGGGGGGCTCATATACAAGCCCGCTCTGACCAAAGCACCATTCAAACTCGTCAAAGGCAGGTCTTGTGTATGTAGAATAGTTCATGGCTTCCTCATAGACAGAGTTATTTTCCTCTATCCTGATATCCTCGGCTGACTTGGTGGTCGCCGCCGGCTTGGAGGTTGTCGTCTGTTTTTTAGTGGTGGTTGTCTGTGTAGTTGTTTTTTTGGTGGTAGTAGTTGTTTCGGCTTCGGTCTTTTTGGTAGTTGTGGTCTTTTTCTCGGTGGTCTCGGGGGCTGTGGTGGTCGTAACTGGGGCGGTAGTTATTACCTCCTCGGCTTGTGACGAGTCATCAACAGGGGCAGTTGTGACCTTCTCTCTTTCTGAGCTTTCGTCGGTTTTGCGTTTTGAAGTCTTTTTCTCTGTCTTTTTGGCGGTGGTCGTTACGCTTTTGCTGCTTTTTGAGCTGCTGCTGTCATCATTGCTATGGGTAAGATACCCCGGCTTTATAAACAAAAGCACAGCAGCTATAAGCAAAAGCCCTATAACTATCACAAGAGAGAATATAAGCAGCCCGTTGGGACCTTTTGCAGCAGGAGCCTGCGCATTGCCGTTCTGATACGGCGTAACAGGCGGCTGATAGGGAGTATTCTGCGGCTGGGCATATTGAGTATTCTTCGGTTGAGTATATTGAGTATTCTGAACAAGATCATACTGAACATTCTGTGCAGCAGAGCTCTGGGCAACGGTATTGCCGCAGAACTGGCAGAAAGTATCATCATCATTTATCTGAGAATTACAGTAGGGGCAGATCATAATATCACCTCAAACGTTTGAAATATACGCGCAATTAATATTTTCTTAATTATACCATATATAAGCAGTTACTGCAATAGTTTGTCAATTTAATTCAGTGAAAATTAGTGCACTTGCCAGCCTGTAATATTAATAAATACAGTCATCATCAACAGATAAAGAAAATAATGCTTTACAAACAAAGACCTTAGTGATATACTGTTATTTGACAAATAAAAGCCGAAATGAGGTAAATATTATGACAGAAAAGCTTTTTGACGACAGCACACTGATAGAATTTGATGCAGTGGTGACAGGGTGTGACAAGGTGAAAAATGGCTATGAGATCACACTTGACAGGTCTGCATTTTTCCCCGAGGGCGGCGGGCAGCAGGGTGACAGGGGTATGATCGGTGACACTTATGTACTTGATACTTTTGAAAGAGCAGGCGAGGTCATACACATTTGCAGCGCATTTATTGAGGTCGGCAAAAGGGTACATGGTGTTGTTGATAAAAATATAAGGCTGAGAAGAATGCAGAACCATTCGGGTGAGCACCTGCTAATGGCGTTTATACACAAAATGCTGGGGTATGATAACGTGGGCTTTCGGGTAGGCTCGGCAGGTGCTATGCTTGATCTTAACGGAGTTATCAGCCATGAACAGCTCAGGCAGTGCGAGCAGCAGGCTAACGAAGCTATCGCAGAAGATCTGCCTGTAACCATATCCTACCCCGACAGTGAGGAGCTGAAAAAGCTGACCTACCGCAGCAAGCTTGATATGACTGAGAACGTCAGGCTGGTCACTATAGAGGAGATAGATGTTTGTGCCTGCTGCGCCCCCCATGTCAGCTCAACGGGAAAGATAGGCTTGATCAAGGTGCTGAGCTTAGAAAACTATAAGGGCGGCACAAGGGTGTATATTGCCTGCGGTCTTGACGCTTTAGATGTTTTCAGGAACAGATCATGCAGTATATATAAAATATCGACCATGCTTTCGGCAAAGCCCGATATGGCAGAGGTTTATGTTGAAAGACTGCTGGAGGAAAATATCAGGCTTAAAAAGCAGATAGCTGAAACTGAAAGGCAAAGGGCTGAGGAGATAACCAACAGCATTAAAAACGATGACAGAAAAAGCTTCTGTATTTTCACAAAAGGGCTGAGCCGTGATGTTATGAGAGAGATAGCAAACAGGGCGGTGCTTATGACCGACGGCATTACAGGGGTGTTTGGCGAGGAAAACAATGGCTTTGGTTATGTGATAGCCTCAGAAAATGTTCCTTTAAGGTCGGTGGCTGGGGAGATAAATGCTGCACTTGACGGCAAGGGCGGCGGCTCTGACAAAATGATACAGGGAAGTGTCAGGGCTTACAGAGAAAGGATAGAGAAATATTTTTCAACGCTGTGAGTTAGGAGTTTGTTTTAACTAATTGTATGATATTTAAAGGAATAGAAAATTTTCTGAATTTTTTTATAAAAAAATACGTTAAATTGTGTTTTTATACTTGATTTGATCTGAAAAATAGTGTATAATAAAGTATATACTATCTTTTAAGCCGTAGAATGCTTGCGGAGGTTAAAGTATGATAAACAACGATCCTGTATTTACAAAAATAGCAGAGGCGCTGCTGGTGGATTATACAAGCGTTTATTATGTAAACGCAGTTACAAATGAGTATCAGTGGTATTCAGCTGACCCTGAGTTCCATTCACTCCATATCGAACAGGGCGGAGACGATTTTTTCAAAAACCTTTTGCGTGACGCTGACCAGGTCGTTTATGAAGAGGATAAGCATATTTTCATGAGGGATATCCAGAAGGAAAATCTGCTTTCTCAGATGAAAAAGGGTACTATGCAGAAAATAGAGTACCGTCTTATGATAGATGGTAAGCCTGTTTATCATGCGCTGAAGCTTATAAGAGGTATCAGCGACGACAGCGATTATTTCATTCTCGGTGTGCAGAATGTTGATAAGGCAGTCCACAATAGAATACTGACTGAGGAGCATGAGAAGGAACGTGAGATATACAACCAGATAGCAGACAGCCTTGCGGAGCATTATGATACGATCTACTATATAGATGTTGAGGACAACAGTTATTTTGAGTATTCATCTACCGATACCTACAGAAGCCTGCAGGTACCCGCCAAAGGCGATGATTTTTTCATTGAAAGCAACAAGAACCTGAAAAAGTACGTTCACCCTGACGATCAGGCAAGGATAATACCACTGTTCAAAAAGAATGTAATGCTTACAAATCTTGAAAATAAAAGCTCTTACACTATCAGCTACAGGCTTATTATGGGTGATGATGTCATGCATTGCCGCTGCTCGCAGATGTGGACAGGGGATAAAAAACATATCATAATCTGTATCGAGAATATAAACCATGAGGTAATGGCAAGAGAAGCACTGGAGGAGAGCCGCAGAAAAAGCGTTACCTACGGACAGATAGTTAACAGTCTGGTATCACGCTATGACCAGATATACTATGTGAACTGTTATGACGGCATATACACCAAATTCTCGGCGGACTCCGATTACGACAACCCGGGGCTTCGCAGCGATGGCAGCGATTTCTTCACACAATGCAGGAAAAAGATCAATGATGAAGTACATTCTCAGGACAGAGAGCGTATCTCCGATCTGCTCGACAAAGACCACATCATTTCAGCGCTGGAGGATAAAAAGCAGATCAGTGCCGATTACAGGATAATTGTTGACGGCAGGACCGAGTATACCCGTCTGACTGTGATATGGGCTAATGACAGGATACATTTTATAATCGGTATCGAGAATATAGATGAGGAGATAAAAAAGGAAAAAGAACAGATACAGGCTATAAACCACGCCAATGAGCTTGCCAGACGAGACGGTCTGACAGGCACAAGGAACATGACGGCATACCACGAGTTTGAGGAGTCTATACAAGGTAAGATAGACGACGGCGTAAATCACTCGCCCTTTGCAGTGGTGGTATGCGATATCAACGACCTTAAGCACGTGAACGATACAAAGGGCCACAAGGCAGGCGATGAGTATATACGCTCGGCATCAAGGCTGATATGCAGTATATTTGCACACAGCCCCGTGTTCCGTGTGGGCGGTGATGAATTTGCCGCTGTTCTGGCAGGAAATGATTTTGATAAGAGGGAATATCTTATAGATATGATAAGGTCCAAGTCTGCCGATAATCTCGGCAGAGGTGAAGGACCTGTGGTGGCTGCGGGAATTGCGGTATACGACCCTGATATAGACTTTAAAGTATCAGATGTTTTCAGCCGTGCCGACAGCAGGATGTATGAGGATAAAAAACGCCTGAAATCAGGTGCGTTTGAGAATAACAGCCAGGACCCCGGCGAGACTGCAAGAATGCATATCCCCGAGGATCGCATCAAAAAGCTCAACACGCTGTTTGAAGCTTTCTCGATAGTTGCAGAGGGCACTTATGTGTATCTCTGCGATATGGAGTATGATTATTCCAGATGGTCTAAAACCGCTGTTGAAGCCTTTGGTCTGCCATCTGAGTATATGTACGGTGCTGGACAGATCTGGGAGGAGCATATACACACCGAGGACAGAGAGACTTATCATTCGGGCATAGATGATATTTTCAGGGGCAACACATCGGGACACGATATGCAGTACCGTGCAAGAAAGATAAACGGCGAGTATGATGTATGCACCTGCAAGGGCATAGTTTTAAGAAATGAAGAGGGCAAGGCTGAGTATTTCGGCGGAGCTATAAGAAACCACGGCTTGCAGAGCCATATAGATACCCTGACGGGACTCAGGAGCCAGTATGGATTTTTTGAGGACCTGCAAACTAACATAATCAAGAACAAGGACATGAAAGTGGTGGTCATGGGCATTGCCAAGTTCTCGGAGATAAACGAGATCTACGGCTACCATTTCGGAAACCTTGTGCTGCAGAAATTCGGCAGATATCTGTTTGAGCACGTCGGAAACTTCGGCAGCCCTTACAGGCTTGACGGCACGAAATTTGCAGTGCTCTCCACCTCACAGACTATTGATGATATAAAGAAGCGCTATGACGACCTGAGACAGCATTACAGAGAGGGCATTGATATCGACGACAAGCACATTATGCTGGAGCTGAATGCAGGCGTTTTGAATGTTGACAACTTCAATGTTGACTATCAGACTGTTATAGCCTGCCTTAACTTTGCCTACAGCGAGTCGAAGCTGCGCAGGCACGGCGATCTGGTGGAGTTCTATAACGATCTTAATAATGACAACAGGCAGCGCATTGAAAAGCTCCACGCTATAAGGGCGTCTATCACACATAATTATGAGGGCTTTTATCTTATGTATCAGCCTGTGGTGGATGCTAAAAGCGAAAAAATGATAGGTGCTGAGGCTCTGCTGAGGTGGCGCAGCGACGAGTACGGAACTGTACCTCCCGATCACTTTATACCCTTGCTCGAAAAAGACCCGCTTTTCCCAGAGCTTGGAAAATGGATACTTGAGACCGCCATTAAGGCTGCCCAGAAGGTGCTGGAGCATGACGATGATTTTATGATAAATGTCAATTTATCCTACACCCAGCTTGAAAGGCCTGATTTTGTTGACATGGTCATAAATATCCTGGAAAGAACAGGGTATCCGCCTGAGCATTTGTGCTTAGAGATAACCGAGCGCTGCAGGCTGCTGGATATCGCACTGCTCAAAAACATCGTGGTAAGCTTGAGGGGCAGGGGAGTAAGGATAGCCCTTGACGATTTCGGAACAGGCTTTTCATCGGTGAGTATCGTTAAGGACCTTCCCTTTGATATCATCAAGATCGACAGAAGCTTTGTTATGATGATAGAAGAGGACGAAAAGGAAAGAGAGCTTATAAAATCCTTTGTTGGAGTAGCCTCTACATACGGTGCTGTTGTATGTATCGAGGGTATCGAGACCTCGGGCATGAGAGATATACTGCAAAGCTTTAATGTGCACAGCTTCCAGGGCTACTATTACGCAAAGCCCCTTGAGCTCAAGGATTTTATTGCTTGGAAAAACTAAAAAAATAAGGAGAGGACTTGGTTGGAAGTTCTCTCCTTTTAATTTTGAGATATAAAGGGCATTTACTTTTTGGTGACGCTGTCGCCCCATTCTTCAAGTGTAAAGTTATATCCCTTGTCGGTCTGTATTATCAGCTTTCTGCGGTCAAAATCAATGCTCAGGCAGGATATACTGTCATCACCCTTGGGGGAGATAACAGCATCCTTTTCCTTAAAGGGCAGCTTGTCGATACCAAGCGAGGCTATAAACTCCTCGGCCTCATCTTTGGTCTTGAATATCTCGATTATAGGCACAAAAACGTCCTCATCTCTGCGCACATTTATACCGCTTTCATCTATAAACACACCCTCTACCACATCGGGTCCCACTACCTTAAAGCTGAAATGGTCTGCATAACGTGTCTGCTGGTCGGGTTCAAGAATGGTGTAAAACTCATCACCGATAGAGTATGGTACTTCAAGTCCGCCCACTGTGATTTTTTTGCCTGTCATAATTATCAGCTCCTTAAAATATAATGATCGTTCAGTATTATCTGCATTCTGCTGATATTTTTTAAGTAAACGAGTCTGAACGCAGTTCTCTGCTTATTATTATAGCATAACCCGTTCAGCTTTTCAACCTTTTTATAAAGTTTTTTTATATAACTAAATATGATCGTATCTTAACTGTGCCGCCCAAAAAATAATATGGATAACAGCTGTCAAGGCAGCTTAGTATTTTTGACATTTCAGATATGAATAGTTTAAATCATTCTAATTCATAATTTGTTATTATAGGTATTGCATTTGGGAATTTTTTGTGTTATACTATTACATGAATTGATCTGTGCTTATTAACATTCGGAAATGAGGACATAAATGAAAACATCAAAAAGATCACATATCAGCACTGCGATCGTGGCAGCAGTAGTTTTGGTTATGCTGTCTGCTGTGTTTATAGTGTTCCGTGAACGGCTTAACGCCAAGCTGCGTGAAACTGAGGAGCAGCACCTGATAGAAAATGCAAATACGGTCGCTGAGGTATTTTACACCAAGCTCGATGACCAGCTGACAATGCTTGAATCCCAGGCGAGATATTTTCAGAGCATTGACCTTACAGACTATAATGCAATGAAGCGCACCATACTTTCAACAAAGGGTATAGGCGGTTTTAAGAACATCGGTGTTGCCAACTCAACGGGTGCTACTATCAACTATAACGGCACATCTTCGGGAAATATTTATCTTTCGGGGTATTATCAGGACGCTATGGAGGGGCATAACGCTATCTCAGAGACGACTATCACCGACGAGGACGGTGACGAGGTTCTGGTGCTGGCTGTGCCTATCGTTAAAGACGGTGCTGCCGTTGGTGTTATCTACGGTACATTCACCACTGAAACTATAGACTCAATAATCGACTCTATCAGTATCTCAAAAAGCGCTTCAAGCATTGTTGTCAACTCTGAGTGCAAGATACTTGCTCATTCCACCGGCGGTGAGGCTGATGACTCCGATGTGGAGCTCAACGATGTTATCCCAAGTGAGAAGCTGCCCTCGGGCGGTCAGTCAAAAACGGTGTATTTTGAGAGGCGTTCCACCAACTTTATTGCCGAAATGGTGCCCATTGGTTTGCATGACTGGTATTTTGTCACCATTCTTCCTGAGACGATAGTTACTAACCAGACCACTGAGATCACTATTTATGTGGGATTTGTAGTTGCTGCGGTGGCTGTTGTATTTCTCATACTATTCCTTCATATCAGCTCGCTGCTGAGAAGGACGGATATCATTAGCGAGAAGGCTTCTACCGACTCGCTCACGGGTATTCTCAACAAGGGGGCTTTCCGCACACGCTTCTGTGAGGAAATGGATAAGAACAAGAGCGGACTGGCAATGTTTATAATCGACCTTGATGATTTCAAGGCGGTGAATGATAATCTGGGGCACGTTATGGGGGATAAGGTGCTTACAGATACTGCCGATAAGCTGTCGGAGATATTCGGCAGCCGTGATATGGTGGGCAGGATAGGCGGCGACGAGTTCTCGGCAATGCTGCGCTGCGGCGGCAATATCGAGCTTATCTCAAAGACCGCAGCACGTATCTGCAAGGAGATGGACAAGACCTATTCGGCTCACGGTAATTCTGTTAATGTATCGGTCAGCGTGGGCATTGCCCTTTATCCTGCCAGCGGCAAGGATTATGAGGAGCTTGTGGCGTGGTCATTTCGGCAGCAGTGCGGAGCAAAGTGTTTCCAAAAGGGAACGGCCCTTGAAATGTGTATCATGGCGTATTTGCCGATCCCGAAAAGCGCCCCGTGGAAAGAACGGGCAAAGATGATCACCGGCGAGATCAGGCCAATCGTTACCCCCGATTGGGATAACATCGGCAAAATCGTTTCCGACGCGCTGAACAAAATCGCCTATGGCGATGATAAGGCCATCGTTGACGGATTAGTTCGGAAATTCTATTCTGAGGATCCTCACGTCGAAGTGATTCTCAAAGAAGCGAATCCCTATTAACGCGATCCCCGGCTACACAGGGGAAATCGAAAGGAGTTAAAAAATGGCTAAAAAAACTGAATTTGTGTACACAGAAAAAGTCACTGGCGAGATCGTACAGATCCCGCTAAAACTGCTGCACAATCACCACCAGAATCCCCGGAAAGATCTCGGCGACCTGACCGAGCTGGCCGACAGCATCAAGGCCAAGGGCGTCTTGCAAAACCTCACCGTCGTACCGTACTGGTTCGAAACCACCGGCGTAGGAGAGGACAGACCTGAAAAGCAGGCGGAGCTCGGCTACCTCGTCGTGATAGGCAACCGGCGCCTTGCTGCCGCAAAGCTGGCCGGGCTGGAAACGCTGCCCTGCATCATCGCCAAGATGACGCACGAGGAGCAGCTGCAGACCATGCTGCTGGAGAATATGCAGCGCAGCGACCTGACCGCCTTTGAACAGGCGCAGGGCTTCCAAATGATGATGGACATGGGAGAA
>ERZ842401.3818-NODE-3818-length-18286-cov-3.423455_pt1 | contig 18286 bp, 15 predicted proteins | sample MGYA00521270_ERZ842401 | MGnify/ENA primary metagenome ERZ842401 (study PRJEB31892, sample SAMEA3878208) | bioreactor metagenome | biome: Moose rumen | place: Sweden | collected 2011-10 | study: EMG produced TPA metagenomics assembly of the PRJEB12797 data set...
TTTCCCTACACGACGCTCTTCCGATCTTATCTGCAATATAATCTTCATTAGTGTGTGCCAACGATAAACCCGTCAGCATAGGATGAGCATTATATGTTATTGTAGCCATTTTAATTTACCTTTACCATATCTCTCGCAATTGCTATAAGGTCATTAGAATCGCAAGGACCGTCTGCATAAATGAATAAGCAAATGCTATTAGAGTCAATATTAGATAAAGTAATATATCCCATATAACCCTTAGTCTGTGCAACTCTCTGAGTATCTGTATAATTTATATTATAATAAACAAAACTACCAGTTTCTACAGTTACAGTACTGTTAGAAGTAGCAGTCCATAAACCATCGAGAAAACCTGTTGTAGGATATAGACAATACTGAGTAGCATTAATCACATTCGGCATAGAGGAGAATGAAACGTAATAAGTCATCTTCGTCTCATCATTCTGAATAGCAACTCTTTCATTCGTAGATGCTGATGTCTTAATCTTAAGAACAGAATCTTCTACCTCAGTAATCTTATAGACGATATTTGCTTCCTGCAAAAGAAAATACTTTTGACCAGACTGACCAATCTGAGAATCATCATTATCAAAGACATAATCTCTTTCCTGGTCATAATTATGCATAAGGATAATCTGTCCGTTCTCGTCAATAGCATAACCAAGGTCAACAGTTGTATTCTCCAAATCAGGATTCCATACCCAACGATAATAAGTATTTGTATCCTCGGGCCATGTGTAGTACTCAGGATATAGAGAACGATAAGTAGGAGTCTCAGGTCTAACTTCTACGACCTCTTCCGATTCAGTAGGTTCATCTTCAGGTTCATTGATTACAGGGTCAATAGAAACAACTTCATCATCCTCAGGCTCTCCTAAAATTACATTAACATTTCCAATAAGGAAGTTATTCTGAATAGAGGAAATTACCTTGTTTGACTCAGCATCAAAATTCTTAACATCCTCAATCATAGGAGTAATTGTTTTTTCCATTGTACCTCTCGTAAGCCACTCATGTAACTCTCCAACAAATGCATCATAAGAAGCAGGAGCTGCATTTGTAACTGCTCCAGTACTAGGATCGAATCCATTAAGAATATAAAGAATAGGCTGATAACCTACTATAAGCCAATCATAGTATGCCGTTCCGATATCAGTAGCATAAGTAGGTTCCTGTCCATCAGTAGGATTCTCAATAGCTCTGATGATAAGTCTTCCATTGTCAGGAATATCAGCATACCACATCTGAGTGTAATCTACCTGTGAACCTCCAACAGCAGCATAATTAAAAGATACGATAACTCTCTTGATAGGATACTGATTACCCTGAACATCATAAAGAACATAATCTGTATTTACAGTCTTAACAGAAACATTATTGTCAACGAACTGTTTAAGATAGTCCAGAATAGAATTGATATAAACATTAGTATCATCAGTAATAGTTATTGAATCAACTTCCGCAAGATTATCAATCTGTTCCTTAGCTTGATTAATGTAAAGCTTTGTAATAGCATTCTTAAGATAATGAGTATCCATACTATTCAAAGCAGCCTCAATCTCTGTAGGAAGATAACTTAAGGTAAGCCAGACATTATTGTCAAACTTAAATCCAGTTAAGTTAATATCTTTCTCAGCATTTGTATAAGTTGAAATAGAACCAGATCCATAAGAATATTCAAGAGCATCACTAAGGACTACATTGTTGCTACTCTTAGAATACATCTTTAAGGAAATGTCAGGTAATTCCCAAGCCTCTCCTAACTTTCCAGTAGACCAAGTATCTCTGCTTAAGGTAGAAGCAATAGCATCAGGAAGATTAATCTCAGGTGCTACAACACTCACACTGAATTCACTATCCCACGAAGTACCGTCGTCATATTCAACAATAACGGAATAAGAGAAGTCTCCAGCCCCTTTGAAAGTTATTGAATCTGTTACAGCTCCGACCTCATCCATAAACAGAATCTGTTCAACAATCTTATCAGGGTCAACAGAAACAGATTCTGAAGCAACAATGGTATCACCAATTTGATACTCAGCACTAAGGTCAACATACTCAACAGAATCAAAATCACCGAACTCATCATCAAATCCAAAATCCAAATCATCAACAGGAGTACTATTCTGCTGATTATCTTTCTTTCCAAAAGGAAGATTGGATAAAGGTGACGCACAGCCAGTAAGCATTGTAATAGATAACACAATACTCAACACTAAACAAAATTTCCTCTTCATTTTATTAATTCCTTTCTTTACACTTTTAATGCTTAACTTTTTCTTGTATGTGAGTAACATACTCATCATATCTTCCGTTCCATTGTCTCTGCAACTTTGTAGTTTCAGTAACATCAAAAACAACGTCCGCAGAACTTCTGAGATTGAACGCAATAGGGGAACCAATCTTTAAATTGTTCTCTACTATTGTTGCAATGTTAACAACAGAAACTTTAGGAAATGTTCTTCCCTCAACAGTTATAGGGAACACATCAACAATAAGAGCATTCCCATACATACCCTGAGATTCTTCATAACCGACAACATAAGAGCACATTACTTCTTCTTCCCATGCTCCTAATCTTACAGCATTCTGAAATGTTGAATTCTCAACTACAAGACCGTCAGTAAGATAGGGGTACTTCTTACTAATTGCAGAAAAGTAATTTAAAGCAGACTTCAATTGACTGAAGTTATAAACATATTTACACATAGGAGATTTGAATCCTAAAGACTTTAAGATATCATAAGAATCTCCTACCAGTGTTTCTGATTCGCTAAAAATATTAAAAGCTAAAAAACTCAAATACTCATATAAGTTTTGTGCAATTGCAGTTCTAACTGATGAACGCTGGTCAGAGTTACCAGTTAATAACTTAAATGCAAGCCATTTTGAATTAGGGATATTTAACTCTCCAGTAATAGCTACCCTTCCTTTATAAGGGATAGATTTAGGGAAAAGCTTATACATACCAGAGATGTCTAAATTGTTACCAGAACGACCTCTCGTCTCTACCTTTACAACCACACCATTATAGTAAGATACCCTACAATTCCAACCATCTATTTTGAAAGAGACTCTAGTCTTCTCATTTATAGAGTGACACACTTCATAAAAGGAATTCTCATCGTTTAGGGATGGTATAGATTCTGCCATGTATCCCATCGTAGTCTCTATTATTAAATCAGTTCTGTGATATTTATTAAGAAGTTCAGTAGGACATTCATCTAAAGACCAAGGTCTAGTAGAATAAACATCATCAGGATAAGTTTCCTTATACCACTTCTCAAGCTTATCATACTCCACATCTGAAATAAGATATTCACCACATAAGTAAGACCAACGAGATAAAATATATTTCTCAACATCATTTTCAAAAACCATTCGTAATAACCTCCTTTATAAGAGTAAAGTTTAATTTCACAACATCTAGATATGTTTGAATGTATCATTCACATCTTATGCTAACTAATAAGTTATCTGTTAAGAAATTTGAACGATGGTCAACTAAGCCATTTATATTTTTATTCCTAGCATAAGCAAGAATAGCTTCCCTTGTATTATTATCCCTAGACGTTGTATAAGCCCATAAACGCGTTTCGTCATTCTCATAAGTGAAACAGATATACTCTACTTCTTCATGTTCTTCACTGAATTCGCATAAGTCTACATATTCACCATTAGTAATGATAAGATTGCTGTTCTTGCTCAAATCTTGGCACATACCAGTTACCCTATCAAATGTATTTAATTCACTCATAAAGGTCTCCTTTATAAAAGCAAAGACTTAATCTCACAACATCCAGATATATTTGGGTTATACTTTTCTAAATCAAAAGTACAACTCCCATAATCACCATTGATGTATAATTCGCAACACCTTATTATATCCATGCCAATTAAATTATTAATCTCAGAATCAATGCTGGTATATAGTTTAATAGATGGTAAAAATACTCCGCCAATGATTACATTTCTCAAGTATATCCCATAGAGATTAATCCTTGATGAATTTGCCAACTTAGACTCTTGCAAATCTAAAGAAGTACTTCTTATATAATTAGAGAAGTCATTATGAAACATTTTATATAGAGTTTCAAGAGATATACTGTTAACTGTAGATATAGAAGACCCAGTGTCTAATAACATTTCTACAGTATTATTTTGACTTATCTGCATAGTAGTTCGCCAGTGCGTTGTATACTTACCATCACTATATCTTGTTATTATCATATTAAAGCAATAAATCCTCCACTAAGAAATTTGACCTATAATCAATTAAACCATCTATACCACTATTTCTCGCATAAGATAAAATATCCTCTCTAGTATCATTATCTCTGGATGTAGTATATGCCCATATACGCGCTCTACCATTTTCACGAGTAAAGAAAATATAGGCAACCTCCTCATGCTCTTTACTGAAATCACATAAGTTTATATACTCACCGTTAGTGATAACAAGCTTATCGTTTTTATTGGAATCCCGATATGCATTAATTGCATCTCCAAGTAAGCCTAACTCGTTCATATAAACCCTCCCTATAAAGTAAAGATTTAATTTCACAATATCTGGATACACTTATTAACGTTACAGTTATTTTAAAATAACAAGTCCTCCACTAGAAAATGTGACCTACGTCCAACCAATCCATCTATGTTGTTATTTCTAGCATAAGAGAAAATAGCTTCTCTAGCGTCAAGGTCTCCTGATGTAGTATATGCCCATATACGTGTCAAATTATTCTCACGTGTATAGAGAATAAATTCAACATTTTCATGTTCTTCACTAAAATCACATAAATTCACATACTCACCGTTAGTGATAACAAGCTTATCGTTTTCGTTCGAATCTTCGTATACATCGACTGCACCACTAAGTACATCTAAATTACCCATACGAATCTCCTTCATAAAGTAAAAATTACATATTCTTAACAACAATTATAATACTCTTTATATTTGGATTCGTATTTCAAAACAAGAGTACCTAATTCTTCCTCTGATAAGACTGTTTTATCGGAAGGACATAACCCATTAGGAAACATATCCATAATAGTAATATCTGAGCTGAACCTTTCAAAGCTAGGCTCAGCGATAATTCTACCAACAGTCATATTATCACAGACACGACCAGCTTCTTTTAACGTATAATACCTAGGACATCCATTCATACCACACAATTTCTGTAGAGTGTCAATAGAAGATAAATCTGCTACGTAGTAATCATTTCTAATCTTTATCCTGGGATATCCGTCAGTGCCAGCACAAATAGTACCTTCAAAAGTAGGAAACTTATCTCTATTCACTACAGTAGTAGTTATCCTGAAGAACCCTTCCTCTGTGTAACTATCCCCTCCTACCCAATTAGGAAGTAAGGATTGCAATTCTTTGCTATCAGAAATGTATTCAAACTCTCTGTAGCAAACAATATCAGATTTATCTATACATTGAAGTAAGGCTTCGTAGCACACAATAGGATTATTTCTCCTGACATTAAGGAAATCAGAATATATTATAGCATCTTCATTCCTTGTCTCACGATACATAATCTTAGCATACTTACTAACATCTTCAGGCATATCTTTACTGTAGCCCTGATAATCCTTATTTATATCTTTCATACTAAGAATTTTATTCTTATTAACTTCCAATTCAATAAGAACGCACTTCTGCAAATTGTATGAAAAATAGTGAGAGTAATAATTCATATCAGATATCAATGACCTAATAGAGAAAGTCAAAGAACTAGACACGTAAGGAGATGCAAAACAGTATATAGGAAATATATCTAATGGATGCTTAAAACCATCTATAGAAACACCTTCCTGAATGAATCTCTCATCTACAAATCTAATGTTAGGTGATTTATCCTTATAGAGCTTATCTCTATTAAACCACGTCTTAAACCAATTACTGTCCTGTATTGTCCAAAGTCTCATCTTCAACCTCCATCAAATATAATGATATAGTTTCTTCCTGTGGGAATAAAGGAAATAAATATTCAACAGTTATATAACACTTATTGAATGAATTGTAATACTCTTGTGAAATCCAGATATCACCAGGATGTAATAATCTTTCATCCACTTTTGTATCATCACAATAGAGAGTTACATCACAATCAAATAAACTATTCTCTTCCAATTCTATCCCAAGATAAATAGTATTATCATAATAAGAAATAACGGTATTGTATAGTAAATTCTCGTTCGCTCTAAATCCCACAAAATTCAAGAGAAACACAATACTAATAGCAATAGAGAGTATTACATCAATTGTGGGATTATATCTTCGTATATACACATAAGACGTGTTATTCTCTTCATTATATAAAATCTTAGATACGTAACCCTTCTCAGGTGATTCAAGGTATCTTCGTCTTTTATAGATATAGACCACATTTCCTTTAACAAATTTAACTCTTTTCATAACTTATTAACAATTAAATATGAGCCTAAGAATCCTCCATTTTCAATTAGTAGTAAAAACTCTATCTACATCATAAGAGTTACCATTTATGTAAATTGCAATATGTACACCATAGAACGAGCACATAGAACCAGAATTACCTGTATAAGCTATATGTTGATATTGTGATACATAATCTCCCTCTTTACCGAGAATCTCATCACAGTAGCAATACATATATCTTATATTTTCTCCTGATTGTATAACAATATAATTTCCAATTTCATTTGAAGTTCCTGTAGAAACAACTACACCATTGAATAGAGCACCAAGTTCAGTTCTGTGAGGTGCTTCATAATCAACCCCAGCATTGAATCTAATCTTAGATTGTGTTATAGGATCTACTCTCAAACCATAAGAATATTTTACATTTCTTTGAATAGGCATTATAAAGGAAATACCTCTCACATCTCCCAATCTGAATGCATCTATAGAATCAGCATAGAGAACCTTTGCTTCAACAACTCTATCCTGAATAGAACCAAAATCTATGTCAATATTCTTGAATGAATAATAGTTCTGATAATAAGATAAACCATTGATTAAATCGTCAGTTTTTCTTGTAAGAAGTTTATAAGAAGAATCCAACTTCTTTAGGTCGTTAATATCTGCTTCTAATATATCAGACTCAATATTAGAAATAACAGTTTTTACTTCTTTTAAATTGTTATTAATAGCAGTATTCGTCTTGTCTATAATTCCCTGTCTCTGCTGAAAATACTGCTCCATAAATCTGTTGTATTCATCGGTATCTTTCTTCAACTGATTAGCTCTGTCAAGTTCTACTAATGCCTGTTCAAGCTGAAGCTCAACATCAGATTTAACAGGACCTCCCAATGTTAAACCATAAACATTAAGGAGGTCTTCTGTTGTATCTGCTTTTACACTCAATGAATTCGATACCATAAGAATACAACTACTGCATAGAATTATCTTCCGCAATAATTGCATCATATAAATCTCTCCTGGTCAGAATGATTTGATTTGAATCTTCCTCTTCTACAACATTAACATGGAATAATCCATTAAGGTTATCTCCAAGCCTACTCTTCACATCTTCCTTTGTAAGAGGAATCCCACTAGGAACTTTCTCTATAAGAATCATGGGAAGTGAAGTATACATGTTGTAGTATATAAGAATAACAGAATCGTCACAATACCCTTGAATTTCAGAACCCTTCTCGAATTCTACGACCTTGTGGTGGGTATTAGACTTGTAAGAATAATCTGCATTCATCATCTCATTCCAACTTAAATTTAAAACACTGTACATAAGCTTACTCCATAAACTCAGCATAATCAGAACCAATGCCGATATTTAAACCAAATGATAATCTTGTCTTAGGGTTCTTCATCTCATCAACAGGATGAGTTAAAATTGCCCTAGGTACATAAGTGCCCATGTTCTCCATAATCATAGACTCAAAGAAGTCACTCCTGTATTTAGGTAATTCACCTAAACCGAGAATAGTGTATACTCCACCCACTGCACCGTCCTGAGCAAGATTCCATAACTCAGGTAAAGAGAGCATCTCACCAGCGGTATGTCCAAAACAATTCGTAAGGAGAACGAATGAAGCTAAGGAAGCAACGATTGTTTCAAAGTGCTTAAGACTCACAGCAGACTCATCATTGAATATCTTAAACATCTTGAATATAAGATACTTATAAGCGTCCTCATATCCTCTGTACTTAAGAACTTCTCTGATGTTTAAATCACCCTGAACCTTCTGGAATGAATCGCCTTTCTTTACGTAATCCTTGAGAACAGTATCCTCATGAACAAAATACTTTGTCAAGCCTAAGAGGTTATTACCTTCCTCGTCAACCACATATATCCTCTTACGTCCATCACCAGTAGATACAGTTCTCACGTAACCCTCCGCACGACTAAGAGCATCATAAGGAAGTAAGGTGTTTGCTCCATCCTTTTTCTTAATATCCGTAAGACCAAGATATTCTGAAATCTTCTGATACGAGGAAGTAAGATTTGCCTCTGTCTTTACACCACCAGTCTGGAACACTTTCATAGTGAGCTGTGTACTGAGTTCTCCTACAGACTGTGCCGCAACAAATCCAACAGGTTTTCCAATCCTAGGATATCTCATATTCGTAGAAGTGTCTCTACCATAGCACTTCTGACATACAGGGTTATGACACGTAATAGGACTTCTTACAACAATTCCGTCACCCTCAATAAACTCTCCGTTCTCTATTCTACCCACATATTGGTCAAATAGAACAAGAGCCTGATTTCCATTGCTAACGTACATATCACTCTTGCCTACAACCTCACCATTAGCATCCTTGTTATAAATAACAACATTTCTTCCGACCAAGGTAGGTGCAAACAATGAGCGTACGTTAAAGATATCATTAAGAGGATTTCCAGTGTATTGAATCTCATCAATGAACTGAATGATATCCTTATAAGTCCACCTAATTCCGTCAGGAGATGCATCATCACTAAGAACTCCACAATCTTCTGCTCTTATGACAATGTTAGGACAAGCATGCTCAATCTTTCTCGTAAGGTAACCAGGCTCAGCAGTAGCAAGAACCTTATCAGATAATCCCTGTCTTCCGCCATAAGCAGTGATAAAGTGCTCTAAGGAAGTCAACTGGTTTGATAAGGAGTTTCCAATAATAGTATCAAAAGCTACGATAGAATTCTTCATGATTCTACCTTTGATACCAAATTCCTGCATGATGTTGGATAAGCTTCCTTTAGCTCCTGATTTCCACATCTTTACATAACCATTGTCAGGACCTAATTCTTCAACAACGAGGTCTTCAACTTCTTTCTGCAACTTCTTAAGCTCAGACTCAAAATAATCTGAAAATGCAGATTCAATCTCGATACCTTTATGTAATAGCTGTTCTCTCTTTGCTATTCTGTTATTGAACTCAGTTACTTTATCTTCGATTGATATCGTATTGATTGTTGAAATTCCGGGTGGCCAAATCTTTGCAACACTAAATCCAAGCTTAACAACTCTGTCAACAACCTCAACAAACACTTTTGTATTATTAACAGTAGTTGTAGATAAGAGCTCCTGAAACCACTTAGGATTAAAATCCTTATCAGTAGCTCCCGATGAATATTTAGCTACAGGTTTAACACCAATGGCATACTCAGAATTTGTTTTTCCTAAAGCATACTTAATAGCAGCAATTCCCGCAGGGCATGCACCAGAATTATATTTTCCATCAACCTGATATTTTCCACTAATAGGAACCTTATCATAGATAGCGATATCCTGATTACATACAGCATGGAATATTACAGCCATAAGGCCAACATTGTCAGACATTCCGTATTTCTCTTTTAAGGCTTCAATATCTGATACTGATAAGGTTCTTGCACCTTCTTTATCAGTCACCTTAGAAGCAACCCATAAACCATATTGAATCTCATGTCTCGTTACGACTGTAAGACTTCCATCTCTAGGATAGAAGACGTTATTCGTAGAAGCTATTAACTTTGCAACTTCCAGCTTAGCCTCTTCCGAAATAGCAATAGTCTCATGCATCTGGTCTCCATCGAAGTCAGCATTGAAAGGCATAACAACTAAAGGAGAAAGACTAATTGCATCACCATCTATAGGAATTACCTTAAAAGCCTGCATACCAAGATTGAACAGTGTAGGCTGTCTTCCTATAACCATATACATATCTTCTGCAAGCTCATTAGCTTTACGCTGAAAATCCTTACGATACCTCTGCATATGAAGATAGGATAAATTCTCTTGGGAATACTTTGGTAAATCTCTATACCTCTGAATTACTCCTAACTCTAAAAGTTTAGGGAGAATCTTCTTAGGAACTCCAATATGGTCCATAGACATATTAGGGTCACATGTTATAACAGTACGTCCGGAGTAATCGATTCTAACACCCTGCATTCTACTCCTCATAAGACCTTGTTTTCCGGCTAACATATCTTTTATAGACTTGTAGCTATTTCCTGCATAACGGCTAATATCATCATCACCGACAAATATGTTTGTAATATATTTTACAATCTCCTCATACTTAACCATTATTGTTCGCAGTGCTACGCCCTGATAAGATATGTCTTCAGCAAGCTCAGTGTTAAGACTGACTAACTTGTTATATTGTCTATTAAGAGGGTCAATACGTTCTTCAATGTTAGCTCTGTACCCGTAAGGAAGTACAAAGATGTCATCCATAATCTGGTCTTCGAGATTCCTAGGATTCTGCTTGTAAGCTAAGAGAATAGTAAGATTAGCAAATTGATTCTTAAACTTATCAGCACTATTATCATAGATGTATTCATTCAAATCATCCAGGAGATATTCAAATCCTTCAAGTGGCTGAAAGTAATAGAAATCAAATACGTGATTGTAAGCATCAACAGGTTCGTCCTCAGAATAATAGAAAGAACCAAGCATTGTTCCATTGTCCAAGTAATCTTTCTTCTGAAGTCTGTCAAGTTGAGGAACAATAAACTCCTTATAGAGAGCATCCTTGATACGTTCCTCAATATCAACCTGTCTGATAAGAAACCGTAAGAGGTTACCACCAAATATTATCTCCTCAGAGTTTCTTACATTCTCCAAATCATTTCTGTTGAGCCATTCTTCGGTCACCTGGTTATAAGCAATTCTACCATAAACGATATCTTTAACTTCTGCTATAGAACGCTTAAGAACCACATGCCAAGCTTTTGCATCTGCTCCGGCTAAGAAAGGATTAAGAACAGGAACAGTAAGAGATATCGTTGCTGTCCGACAATAAACATCCTCATTGTCAATATTCTTATTCTGCTTATGTTCCCTCGTTGGACCAAACAATAGAGGATCACAGATTGTTCCAGTTAAACCGGATTTGAAATTCCTAGGAGCTTTCATTGTAACACGACCAGACGATATATTTCTGACATCATCTTTGTTAATAGGTCTTACATATATACTCACTCAGATATCAACTCCTTTCCATACTTTCTCAATATGGTCGTAAGAACAGTCTCATTTACAGAATAATTATAAACAAGACTCAAAGCATTACCGAGATTAAATACAGGCTTACAGAAAAAGAACTTCGATAAGTCGTAAACAGTCCTGCAAGGAAATACACCTTTATCTCTTGCAAATAACTTCTGATTGTCATCGAAGTCATGGACACCAGTTCCCTCCATATAAAAGAATGTCGTCTGGAAAATACTAAAGGCATGACCCTGAGTTCTTCCAAGATTAAATCCTTCATAAAGGAAGTTAGGAGCCTGAAGCACTATATCATTATCATCATCCGGTAAAGAGAACTGACAATATTGTAGAGAGTCTGCCTGTATCCAAGGCGTACCATGAAATGACTCATCAAGCCTCACATGCATAAGCTGACCAACCTGAGATAAGGGTGCCTTGAGAACATCTCCGAATACAAGGTTCACAGAAGTCTTAGACTTTATCTTGACACCCTTCTCAGTAAAGCAACCTTTCTCCATGTCATTCCCACCTAAAGCGTCAGGAATAATATCCTGAGCTTTAATAGAGAGTTCGATAATGGACTGCTGATAATTGCGATTAATTCTGAATACTGAATTCTCACCAATTTCCTCATGCCAATGAATCCCAACAACTCTATAATGCGGAATCCCATAATCGTATAAATCCTCACAGAACTTGGCATAAATCTTTTTCATATCCTGTTCGGAGAAGCTTTGCAAAAACATTATCTGCTTGTTTACAACAATACAGTTAGCAAAAGCATCTCCGTACATTCTCATGAATTCTTCATTCATATAGTTACCCTTTCATACAAATAAAGTATGCCAGACCTACTGCTAAAACAGCTAATACCACAGCACAAACAGTACAAGAACTATCTTTGGATTTAAGTCTCAATATTCTTATATTTACACGAGTAAAAGGAAATAGAATAGGACATCCAGCCACTGTCATCATATCAGCAATAAGGTGACTACAGTATCCTACAATCAACCCAATATCTCCATAAAACCAGATAGGAGACGCTGATATGTTTCTTGCAAGAAATAACAATAAAGGAACAACTAATGTATGCATTATTCCTCTATGAGATGCTGCCCAATGAAATATATCACTCTTTAATACAACAATTCTACAGACTGCTACAACAATCAGTCCAACAAAGACTAAAGCAACGTTCCTCATATCGAACGCAAATTGTCGCAAGTTAAGGGCTAAACATAAGAGCAATATTCCTGCAAGAATAACTCCTCCGTAAATAAGAACATTAAGAACGTTGTGACTAATTTCTGTCACAACTTTTCTCTTTCTTCCAAGCTTAGTCATATCATGGTCAATATCAGGTAACATACACCCTACTAAGGACGTAGCAGTAACAAGTGCACCTAAATCCTGACCATATTTATTCACTATGATATAGCTTGCTGCAACACCAAATCCGGCACCAACAATCTTATGTTGATACCCTAACATATTATCCCTCCATAAGGAGTTCCTCAACATTATACAAGGATAGAATAAATGTTATTCGTCATATAAGATTCAATTATAACGAAATCGAAACCATAGTAGGATAGGGGGAATCCTCCCCATATCCTTAAAGATGAAAATAAGAGTTACCATAAATGTTATGAACTCCGTTTAAAATATGCTACCATTGAGTAAATTCTCCAATTGCCCAACAGCATTGTTATAAGTCTCCTTCTGTTTCTTTTGCTCGGCTGCCGCACCTTCTCCATCAGTCTTAGCTTTCATAAGAGCTTTAACATTCCAAGATAACAAGTCTTCACAATTATCTCTCGATAAAGGGAAGAATTCTCCATCATCGCACTCACATACCATTCCTAAAGCTAAGCAAGAATAGAGGAATTGAGTTACAGCTCTTCTCTGTCCGGGCGAGTCAATAAGATAGCTTTCTCTGATATCAGGTGGCAAGTACTTCATAGCATTCATGTTAGACCTAGCTATAGCGTTATCTCCACGCTCATTGACCATCTCATGAATAAGGTTTGAAGCACCGTAAGCACACAAGGCATCAAGCTCCATGTTACCTTCACGCTGTCCACCATGATTAGAAGAGCCATGAGTAGGAGCAGCAGATAACGCACCGTAAGGTTCTCCTGCCATAAGACCAGCTCTTGCATGAATCTTCTTAGCAGATTCCTGTACAAGTTTCTCCTCGTAGATTACACCAATAGAAACCTTAGTCTCCGTCATCTTGCAATCATTATCAGGAAGAATAAGATACCCCTCACATCTCTTGTCAAATACACCAGCCCAGTCCCTAATGTACTCAATCCTCTTAATACTACGTCTATGAACAGCATCAGGAATATCAGGATAAGCGGCACATATAGTAGCAGGGTCATCGGTGCTATTTGCTAAGTCATAGGTATAAGAAACAATCATCTCAATCTCTTCCTCTGAAATGGAATTGAAAGAATCTGCACATAAATGCCAATCAAGAATTATCATCATCAATCCAAGGGTAGCCTCAGGAATCTGACCGATATTCATACGAGATGAAACACCTAAGGGATTATTCGCAATATCTATAGGTCTTCCGTTCATAAGACGCGGCATCTTAGAGGGTCGAGCCTGTCTTGGCATAACACCCTTATTCCCATGACGGTTTGTTAATTTATCACCGCCAGAGAATGGGTCTACAGAAACAAGCTTAACTTTGAACCCTGATACATATCTTCTACTATGCTGACCTATCTTTATAACAGGCTCAACAGTTTCCAGAAATCCTTTAGCTTTCTCCGTACGTACGATCTTCTTAATAGGCTCAGCCATTCCGGACTTCTGTATAAGAATCGTAGCAGCATCATTCTCACCAGGATTAACCCAGTTATTTATACTACTATCACATGGATGCATAAGAACAGTTTTCTTACCATAGGGAGAATCATAACTCTCCTCATTCACACGATAAGAAGACAATCTCTCACAGAAAGACTGATTTGCATAAACACCATCCTCGTAATTGTAACCATTAGGAATAAACGCAACTAAGGCATTCACACCTAAAGTTAAAACTCCGTCCTTGACGAAATTAGAGGATACGAGCAAATCACCTTTCTTAAATCTCTGACCGACAACGACTTCAATCTTTCTCAATGTAACAGACATTCCAGAATTAGAATACCCAGCTACATGGAAAATCTCTCCCTCATTACCATCAGGTAAAGGCTCATCGTACTTTACAATAAGAGAAATCTCAATGTCATCAGTCTTACTCGGATATAAGATATCATTAACTACTCCATCTCTCCTAGCAACAATAGAAAAGAAATCTGTCTGCTTAGGAATATCCAAATAAGCTGTAGTCATAACGCGTGGCCACTCTGCATTAACAAGACCCTTCGCCTGCTTCTCCTGTGCAACACCGAATACCACACGAGTAGCATCATTCGCACCAAGTAAGGGAATAGCATGAGCCGCCCAACTAAGAGTCTGAGCCGCATGAACATTCACATAATCCACCATATAGATAGGCATGTAGGCAAATGTGTGCTTATCAATCTTATCAGATGATGGACACCTGCAAAGAACCATCTTTGTGTTGTCGTAAATCATACCAGTCTTATCATCGAAATCAATGCTTTCTATATCTGCTATAACAAACTTCTCCTCATCCTCAACTTTCATATTATCGTAGGAATCGAGAATAATCTTTGTTTTATCAGCAGACAATCTGTGATAAGCCACAAGCATATTTCCATCGAGGTCATACTCACAGCCTAAAGCTGAATTTAATACAACACCCATCTTTCCAGATTGTGGAACCTCATAAGCATCCGTTCGACCATAAGAGCCAATAGCGATTCTTCTTTGAGCATCTGAGACAGAATGCTTGTTTGCAGTAAACACATTTATCTTTGTTAACGCAGATAAATATGCAATAGGATTTACAATACTGTCAGCAGATAAGGGTTGTAAGCATTTAGCTGTATCTCTAAGGTGCTTAAAGAAATTCTTCTGGAATGGATAAAACTTATTCTCAATTTCGTCAGGCTTGCATACGAAATCATAAGGACGACCACTCCAAAACTCCTTAAGGGTACGACTCATGATTTGAAAACTCTCTCTGCAAGAAGCCTCGAATGCTCTGTGATACTGCTCATCAAGCATAATCAAATGCTTTCTAAAACCTGTATCTGCATTAGTAATAACATTGAGATACTTCCCCTTAAAGAGTTGACTACAAAATGATAAGAGAGCAGCAATATCATATGTTGTAAAGAACTGAGTAGGAACCTCGAACTCATTGTTCACATTAAGGTAAACCCACTTAGTACCCAAATCAACTCCGACATCAGATGCTAAGAACATTCTGTTAGACAAGACTTCCTCAGTAAAGTACAAAGTCTGAATATCTCCATCTTTTCCTACGAATGCTTTGTTAGGGTCTTTTGATACCTGAATATAATTACGTCCACAAGCCTTAAGAACAGTAATCAAATCTTTTGTTATAACGGTATCATCTGGAAGCATCACAGGTCTCCCCATAGCAGCAAGGTTATAATCCTTAGAAACATACATTCCAGTCTCCATGGGAAGAATACTCTTTATAACACTTGTAACAGGAGTACCGATAGGAATCTTATCGATGAAGACACGCTCTGCAATGTAGTAACCCTCGAGACTAGCAGAGGTATCAATATAGAGGTTATAAACATAGTTCTGTCTACAACTCTTAAGAACACTGGAAGTAACCGTAGTACCCTTCTGGAATAAGACATCACCAGTCTTATTTGAAATTACATCCTCAGCCAATGTAGCACCTAATGCCCTATCAAGAGATAAAGCATCATTAATTGCATCTCTCACAACAACAGAGTTATAATTCTGATTCTTAAGCATACCAGTAGAATCAAGAAACTCTCCACGCAATTTACTCGCTGCTACGTTAATGTACTCGATGTAATCAACTCCACCCTCATTTCCTCCCATTACATCCATTGCATTCCTAAGGGATTCATTAGAGGGAAAGATACTCAGCACGTTATAACTTCTGAATTCATTCCACAGCATCTCAGGGTCGTAACCCTCAATCATAGCCATGGCAAACATCGTATTCGCAAGCTTATAAGAAACTAAACCAGATTTATTCTTTCTGTCGGAAAACTGAAGCTTCGGCCCTTTAGGACCATACACTACCTGTAAAAACCCTTTGGGTAATCTTATTTTGAGAATCTTGTCGTTTACTTTCTTCTCCTCGTATGATAAGGTAGGCTCCTGTTCAAGCATTTTGATAAAGGAGTAATATTTGCTATCATGTAATATCCGACCATCTTCCTCAACGTACGGTAAACTCATAATCGTTATGTATCTGGTTTCAAGCTGTGGATTACGCATCCTAAGAAATCTAGAATCAAACTTCACCATTACTTTAATATCAGTATCCTTAAAGTAATAGGAGCCTGAACGCTCTGTCTTGATATCCATTATCATAAGGTCATCAGGGTCAGCTTTGGTTACTTCAAGAAGACGCTTGAAGAAGATGTCTTTGACATCCTCCTCAAGCCTGCCCTCTATGTACCGCTGATAAGACCTAAACTCGACAGATGTGTTCTCTCTTTCAATCTTAGGAATAGCACACTCATGCTTGTATGCATAAATAATATTCCTAGACTCGTCACATCTTAACACAGTTAAGTCCCTCCATCTCTCTCTTAATTACAGGTCAAACAATGTAAGAGCACTGGAGAAATCACTCGACTCGTCCACACTGGTCTCAGCCAACTCGGTAGAAATACCAGTACCAAGAACCAAATCACCATCCGAGTCCCAAGCAATGTTCACCACCTGCCCGTCAGCAGCAACTCCGCTAACACCGACCATAATGGAATCACCATAGGACTCGAACTCAGTCGTAGCACCGTCAGCAAGGTTCTCAGCAATAGTGGTCAGTCCGGTGATGATAAGCACGTTCACCTCGTCAAAAGCCATGTAGGTAACAATGATTGCCCCAGCATCAATTCCGGCATACTCGCCCTCTACTGCCACCTTTGCATAGACAGCGTCATCCGGCTGTGCAGTTGTGGTATAAGCCTCTACTCTTGTCCAGTTGTTTACTACTACGTTTGTGTTACTCATGTTTTGTTTCTCCCTTCTTTTTGTGAGTTTGTAGCTTCCTCTTTATCACTACAATTTAATATGAAATAGAGCTACTCTGGTTTTCATTTTCTATGTCTTTACACTTATATAGGAGGCATCCATAAGAGAATACCTCCTATATGATAATTACTTATTAGTGTGTACCATAAATAGATAAGTCGTTAGTTGAAGTCGTCCAAGCATCGAATACTGCTACAGGCTGACCAGGTTTGTCCTTGTAATTAACAGTGTTAGCTGCAGGATTATATCCAGTAGGTTGTAGAGCAGGATTAAGAGTAGGGTCCCAAAGCGTAAAGTTCTTACTATCTCCATCCCGTCCAGTAGCACTAGTAGGATTATATTCAAGACTCCAAACTTCACCACATACATATACATCAATGAAGCAAACTATAACAGCATTAGGATGTGCACTCTGTAACGCTTCATGAGACTGTTTAATAGCATCATAAGCACCGGGCTGTTCCTCATTATAGTACTTCTCGGAATCAAGACTATTCTCAACTACGTAAGCGGAGCTAGGAAGACCTAATGTGAAATGCCATCTCTGAGATTGCTCTGCGAAAGCCGTAGCTCCAAGCCTAGATGTATAAGTCTCATAAAAGCCATCGACACCATCTTTTACCATATTGAAATAATTTTTATCTCTTCCAGTAAGAGAAAGACCTCTCGTAGCTGTCTCAATGTAACTGTCATCGGAGCCTCCACTAATAGATACATGG
>ERZ842401.3819-NODE-3819-length-18283-cov-5.062761_pt1 | contig 18283 bp, 19 predicted proteins | sample MGYA00521270_ERZ842401 | MGnify/ENA primary metagenome ERZ842401 (study PRJEB31892, sample SAMEA3878208) | bioreactor metagenome | biome: Moose rumen | place: Sweden | collected 2011-10 | study: EMG produced TPA metagenomics assembly of the PRJEB12797 data set...
CAAAATAAAAAAAATAAAAAGACTGTTTTCAAAATTTCTTTTGTCAACAGTCTGAAAAGTGTTTAAAAACACTTTTTTATTTTAAAACTAATTTCTTTTCTTTATGAACAAAGAATCCATTTTTAAATCTTTGTAGACCAGCAGAATAAGTACATTCTGTGATTGGTACATTATTATTTTTCAAATATTCTAATACAAATATTTTATCAGAATCACTTATTTCAAACCCCGTGCCCTCAATAAGATTTCCATTTTCATCAGCAAAGCAATTAAAGAATGTTCTGTCAGAAAGTCTACGTTCAATATCACTCTCTTTTAAAACATAATCATTATCATATCTACTAGCAAACATTTTAAATAATATAAGCTTATCAGAATCTGCATACTTTCTTAAGAGTAAAACCATTTTTTTAGGTGGAAGTTTAGTATTCATATAATAATCTATAAAATCAAATTCCCTGTATGAATCATTTGATATCAAAATACCACTATCAATAAGATTTATTATTTGTTTTCCTTCTCTAATATTTAGTTCTTGAAGCTTATTTTTCTTTTCTTCTAAAACATCAAAAAACCTATTATAAAAATCATAATCTAATATAAAAGCATATTCTAATATCTTTTCAAGTAAATTTTTATCAGTAAAAAAATCTTTTTCATCATAACAATCACTTTCTATAAAAGAAATAAGTAATGGTTTTAAATTTGTATTATAATCTACTCTTAGTTCATAATCATAGCTAGATAAATAACAGGTAACAGTAGAAATAAAATCTATAGTATCCTGATTAAATTTCTTTCTAACTCTTAAAAAATTATATAATTGAATAAACTCATTTACATTAATCTTATATTTAAAATAAATAGTTCTTGCCATTAAATCATAATCACAATTTTTAATATTTGATATTTCATTTAAAATAGTACTAAATGCTATTTTTTTCTTTTTAACTTTTTTTAACATATATTCCTCCAGAAGCAATAATCGAATTATAACAAAAAGAAAAAAGAAATGCAATAAAAAAAGAAAGATAATTTCTAAGATTTTAAAAGTTGTTTTACATCATTAGAATTATCTTTCTCATCTAGTCTTAAATCATAAAAAAATGTATTAAAATCATTAACAAAATTTTTATATCTTAAACTTCTAATATCATTAGTACAATCATCATTAGATAATATTTTTTTTCCAACTAATATCATAAGTATCTTTCTTAGTTTCAAATCTATTTTATGATTTTTTATTACTTTTTTTAAATCATTACAATCATAAGTATATTTGAATTTTGTATTTAAAATATAAAGCAAATTACTTATATTAATGTTACTAGTTTCATCATCAATTATACCAATCATGGCAAGCTCAGATACATTATTAACAATTCCTGAAGATGAATCAAATTTAACTACAAAATTCTTCTTCTTTTCAGGATTATTAGAAATAATATTCACACATATATTCTCAAAATAGAAAACCGGAACTCCATTTTCATCATAAAATGGAACAAATTCTTTTTCTTCTCCACGATAATTACATTGAATAAATTCATAAACATCTTTATCAAGCCTATACATTAACTGTTCAAACGTAAAAACATCACATATATTTTCAATATCAAGAAAATCATCACAACAATTATTATCAGGAATCTTACTTTCATACCAAAAAGTAATATAATCAATAAGTTTTTGAAAATCCGATATGTCAAGATACATATCATATCCAGATACAATCTGTGAATGAAACCAATTTAAGAAGTATTTGTTTTTATTTAAATTATAATTATTTTCTGTAACTAACATATAAATACCTCCTAAATGAGTACTATTATATGTTAAATAATGTATAAAATCAACTAGATATTATTTTTTAAGATAAGATTGCGACAAGCCTCTATACATACTTTTATTTCTTTTTCAGTATCAAAATCACTAGAATTATCTAAACCACGTTTTTCTCTTTCTTGATTCCATATAACAAGAAGAATTGCTCCCGCATGTAAATTTAATGTTTGACTAACAGTAAATATTGAAGCTGTTTCCATTTCACTACAAAGGGTTCCAGCTTTTAACCATGCACTCCATTTATTTTCAAGTTCATATGAAACAGGCATCCTACTTGGCGAATGTTGACCATAAAAACTATCTTTACATTGAACAACTCCTAAATGATTTTTATAACCCAACTTATCTGAAGCTTCTTTCAAAGCAGTTAAGACAGTATAATCTGGAACAGCAGGAAATTCTATTGGTAAATATTCTTTGCTTGTTCCTTCTTGTCTAATAGCACCAGTTGGAATAACAATATCACCAGCTTCTACATCAAGTCTCATTCCTCCACTTGTTCCAACACGTATTAAATATTCTATACCAATCATAGCAAGTTCTTCAACACAAATTGCTGTTGAAGGGCCTCCCATACCAGTAGAAATAACTAGAATTTTTTTTCCTTCCAAACTTCCTAAATACGAAGTATATTCACGATTTTGACCAATTTTTTTTGAATCATCCAAATACTTTGCAATCTCACTTACTCTACCAGGATCACCAGGTAAAATAGCTATTTTAGCTCCTTCAATATCTGCTTCACTTAAATTTATATGATACTTTACTTCAACATCTTTCATAATTATTCTCCTATCTATAACTTTATAATAGAATATTATTTATACTTTTTCAAGAAAAAAACCACAATTGTGGTTTAATATTTTAATTATTTAATATTTCAAAAAATCTGTTTTCTTTATTTTTATCAAAAGAAGAATCAAAGAACTCAATATCACCATTAGAATCATCTAACATATTATTCTTTTCTAAAAGTTCAAATACTCGCTTACTAACTCCACTACTCCCATCAAAAAATTCTACTTTCCCAAGAACTTTTTCAATATTATTCTTTATTAAAGGATAATGTGTACAACCAAGCACTACACAATTTATATCATTATATTTCCCTAATTTTTCTTTCAGATAAATATCAATTTCATTTTGTAAATCTTTTTCTATTAAATCTGCAAGACCACTACAAGAAAGAAGAATTGTATTTGAATTATTATACTTATCATATAATTTTTTAAATTTATCACTTTCAATTGTTCTTTTAGTAGCCATAACAAGGATTTTTTTATTATATGCAAAATCATGAGCTAATTTATACGCAGGTTCTATAGCAACAAACAATATATTAAATTTTTCTCGAAGATAATCAGATAATGTACTAGCAGTATTACACGCAATTACAATTATTTTACATCCTCTATTAATTAAATATGTAACTACATTTGAAACAATTATTTTTAATTCTTCTTCACTTTTATCACCATATGGAGAATTTTTAGAATCTGAATAATACAAATATTTTTCATTAGGTAATAAATCAATTAATTTTTTTAATACAGTTACTCCACCTATTCCAGAATCAAATATACCTATCATAATTACAAAAATAAAGTTAGAAAACTAACTTTATTTTTTAAATCCTTTCATATCAGTAAAATCTATTTCATCCTCTTCTATATTGGATAACATGTCAACAAGTTGCATATCTCTATCAATTTCTGGGGTTGGTACAAACTGATTATTCTCTTTTGTTTCACCTTGTAATGCAAAATAATCATCAATAAGATTTCGCCAAAAATCTAAATCTTCTTGTTTAATTCTTATTACATTATCAGAAGATCTATGTTTAGAAGTTGTATTCTCGGTTTTTCTTTGAACTGGTTCTGGCTGAGCAGAAGTTTTTTGAACTGGTTCTGGTTGAACCGGAGTGTTTTGAACTGGTTCTGGCTGAACCGGAGTGTTTTGAACTGATTCATTATTTGCATTAACATTATCAGTTGTATTTGTATCTTCATTTAAATTTTCAGTAGTTTTTTCATCTGAATCTACATCATTAGAATTTTTTTGTGTTCCACTATTTTTCTTTAATTCTGCTTGTTTCATCTGCTCATTTATTACTAAAGTTTCAAATTTATTAATCAGATTTCTACCATTTTTATTAATCTTCCTTTTAAGATCAGCAATCTTTTTAGATAATGAATCAACATATGTCATATATAAATCATTATAGTCAGTTGGATCAGGAAGCATACCCTTAACCGCAGGTGGTCCAAATAGTGCATTTAAGTCAATATCATTTAATTCTTTTTGAGCTTTACTCATATTTTCTTCAATGCTTGCAATAAAAAGATTAACTTTTTCTTCTTCTTTACCTAATTTTGATTCTTTCAAAAGCTCCTCATAAGGTTTAAAAATATCATCAACATTAATTTTATCTATCTTTTTTTTAATATTTTCAGTAGCTGAAACAAAACTATCTATACTAATATTACCAAGTAATGTATTATAAACATTATAATTATGATATAAAAATCCAGTTAAGCATGTCACAGAGTGTTCAAAATCAAGAGAACACTTTCTTGCAGTATCATTTCTCCAATTTCTATTTTTTCTTTTATTTAAGGCAGAATGTATAAATAATTTGATTCTATTTTTTTCAAATTCTCTACTAAACATTTCTTCATTCTCATTAGAAAAACTATTAAAATTAAATGCAAATCCAAGTTTAAAAGAAGGTAATTCATCTTGAGAAATTTTGATATCACTCTTTGACAATGCTTCATCTACTTGTTTTTGAATTTGTTCGGCATCTATTGTTTTAGATGGAAAAGGCATATCTCCATAAGTTTTCTCTAATTCTGCTATTTTTTCAAGAACTAAATACTTTGCATAATTGTAACGTGCAAGTTTAGTATGATCTCTAATTAATTGATTAACTTCATTTAAACTCTTAGAAATACTTGATTGAATTTTATCAATTTTTTTCTTTTCCTTATCCTTATCCTTATTCTTATATAATTTATCTAGAGAATTTATAGAAGAGAAAAGTCTTTTATCCCTTCTAGCAGAGCTACTTACTGCTGCAGTAGCACCGTAAAACCAACCAGGATTGTAACTTAACATTTCTCCAAATCCTCCACCCATTGGTGGCATTCCTCCAGGCATACCTCCCATTGGTAGTCCCATTGGTGGCATCCCTCCCATATTATAATCAGCCATTTATACCATCTCCCTTTTCAACTTTATATTATCATACATTTATACTTTTTTCAACATTTTAGCGTCAACTATAACACCTATTTTGTCTAGTAGAGGTTTAAATTCAGGTTGCCCATATATATTTGAATTACGTTCAGCAAAACTATACATATAATCATAATCAAGATCATCAAAATCAACATCAGATAAAGACCCAAGATAACTGAACTCTATCTTTTCTGATAATTTTTCAATTATTTTAGAAAAATCTTTTTCAGTAAGCTTTCTTTCTTTTTGATTAAGCCATATTTCTTCATTAACAGTTTTATTTCTAATTTCATTAAGATTATAATATAAACCTCTCAAACCAACTTTCTTATCAATTTTTGAATCATATGATAAATTATTAGGACGTTTATTAAAATAATTAGATAATTTTATTAAATTAGTTAAATCTATATATTTAAATTTAGTATTAAAAACACCAGAAATAACTCTAGCAATTTGAGATGAATATTCCAAATCAATATCAATTACACCTAATCTAAAATTGTCCTCAGATAAAGAACTAGTATTCTTATCAATCATTAATTTTTTTTCTCTTAGAACTTTACATCTACCATTATTTATATCTTCTTGATAATGACCATAATCATGAACTTTTCTATCATAATAATTACATAATACATTATCAGATACTCTATATTTTAGTTTTTGTGAAAGGTAACTAATTAATTCCTCTAAATTATTTATTTCTACTTCATAGAAATGAGCATTATTACCATAAATAATGCCAAATACTTTTTTCATTGTTAAACAAATTCTCCTCACATTTCTCTTTTGTAAATTAATTATAGATAAACAAAATATTTTTGTAAAGAACTAATTAAAAAAAAGAAAACACATATTAATAATAATATATGTTTTAATAACTATTTTAAGACACTAAATAAAATCATATCAATAATAAAAAGAAGTAATAATATTAAACAAATTGTATTTAATGATGATTTACTATAATCTTTAACTATTTTTATTAAAAAAGGGATGATTTTATAAATTAGAAATAATCCTGCAAATGCAAAAAGCAAAACTGATCTTAAACAAATATAACCCTGTATATTTCCAAAATTAAGTATTTCTTCACTATAATTCCAAAGTCTAATATCAAAAAATTTATGTAATACATATCCAGTAACATATTCTATAAAAGTTGTAACTATTAAACTAATTAGAAAAACAACTAAAGGATTTTTTTTAAACTTATAAGTAAATAATGTAATAAATAAGCCACCAAAAGCATATATAGGTATCCAAGGTCCAAAAGTTGAACCTCTCTTAACTAAATAGCCCAAATCAAAATAATAAAAAATTTCTTCATAAATAAAACCTATTATTCCACTTAAAACAAAGATTAAAATATAGACATTAAAAATATTTTTTTTATTTAATTCCTTCTCTTTAATAATAAAATTACCCATATAAAACACCAATACCTTTACTATAACAATTATATCAGTAATATTATTTTTTTTAAATAAAAAAAGCCAAGATATCTCAGCTTCTTAATAACAAAATGGTAGTCTGTACGGGATTCGGACCCGTGAGTGTTGCCTTGAGAGGGCAATGTGTTAAACCACTTCACCAACAGACCATAAAGATAATGCCTATAAATTTAAGACATTATCATTCTAACATAATATTTTTTTTTGAGCAATAAAATCTTAATAATTTTCTGCTTTTACTTCGAAAAAGCTTTGTGGATGAGCACACACTGGACAAACTTTTGGAGCATTTTTTCCAACTACTACATGTCCACAATTTCTACAAATCCAAATTCTATCTCCATCTTTAGAAAATACTACTTCATCTTCTATATTTTTTAGTAATTTTCTAAATCGTTCTTCATGATGCTTTTCAATTGCACCAACCATTCTAAATTTATTAGCAATTGCCTTAAATCCCTCTTCTTCAGCCACTTTAGCAAATTCTTCATACATATCTGTCCATTCATAATTTTCACCATCAGCAGCCTCATTTAAATTATCCACAGTAGAAGGAATTTCACCACCATGTAATTCTTTATACCACATTTTAGCATGTTCTTTCTCATTATTAGCTGTTTCTTCAAATATGGCAGCTATTTGTTCATAACCATCTTTCTTAGCTTTAGAAGCAAAATAAGTATATTTATTTCTAGCTTGACTTTCTCCAGCAAATGCTGCTAGTAAATTAGCTTCAGTTTTAGATCCTTTTAATTCCATAATTAACTTCTCCTTTATAAAATATTTAAATTTATTATAACATCTGAAAAATTATTTTAAAAGAACAAATTATGTAAATAATATTTACATAGTTTTTGCAAAAATTAAGTGCATATTATAAAATTAAATAAAGGAGAATAATTATGAAAGAAAATGAAAATACAAATATAATACACGTTACTGAAAAAAGAAACTTTGTTGATAAAGCAAAAAATAAAATGAACGATATTAGAGATACATATAAAGAAAAAATGATAGATACAGGACTATCACAAAAACTAGAAGAAGAAATTGATAAACATGCCAAAAGGCAAAAAACTGCTATAAAAGTAGCTGGAACAGTTGCAACTATTGCATTAATATTTGTGCCAGCTGATGGACCATTTGGAGAACTTGCAACATTCTTTGCAACTCCAGCATTATGTGCATTAACAGACGTATGTGCAGATTTGAAGAAAAAAGCATTAATAACAGGTAAGAGAAGTTTTGAAAAATCAGTTTTAAAAATAGATGGTTCAAATGAAAATGTAACAGGTTTTGATTTAGATAATAAGGAAAGTTTTATAAAAAGTTTTGAAGATTTAAAAGATAATATTGATAACTTTTCAAGGAGTATGCAAAATGGAAAATAAAATAACGTTTGATAGAGAAGATGGAGAAACAATTACAGTTGATATAATTTTAGGATTTGAAATAGAAGAACTAAATAAAAAATATATAGCATATACAATAAATGATAACGGTGAAGATGAAGAAGTAGATGTTCTTATATCTGAAGTTGAAAACAATTCATTAAAAAATATACCAGATGAAGAAATAAATATCATTTTAGAATATTATAATGAAGCAAAAAAATTAGTAGAAAACTAAAAAAAGAAATATTATTATTTCTTTTTTATTTTGATTTTTCTTCAAATTTATATAACTCTTTATACTTAGAGCACCTTTTTAAAAGTATCTCATGTGGAGCTATATCTATTATTTTTCCATCATCAAGTACAACAATTTTATCACAATTAATAACAGTAGAAAGTCTATGAGCAATAATTAAAATAGTTTTATCTTTATCAAGTCCATAAATAGCTTCTTGTATTTTATTTTGAGTAATATTATCAAGAGCACTTGTTGCTTCATCAAATAAAATAATATTTGAATTTTTTATTAAACTCCTAGCAATAGCAACTCTCTGTTTCTCACCACCAGAAAGAGTAACTCCTCCCTCTCCTACTTCAGTTTCAAACTTATCATCAAATTCCATGATTCTATCATAAATTTGAGCTTTACGACATGCATCAATCATATTAGCTTCGCCAACATTTTTATTGCTTAAAACTAAATTATCTTTAATAGAAAAATTAAATATATAAGGATTCTGAGGTATTAATGAAATATTTTTTCTAAGAGATCTTAATGAAATATCATTTACATCAATACCATCAATAAGTACACTACCATTCTGAACTTCATATAAACCAGTTATTAAATTAAATATCGTGCTTTTTCCACTACCACTAGCTCCAACAAATCCAACTCTTTCACCAGGTTTAATTTCAAAGTTAACATTCTTTAGTACATCTCCATCACCATATGAAAAACTAACCTCTTTAAATTCTATATTTCCTTTAACATTTTCAATATCAGTACCATTAATTTTTTCTTTTTTAAATCCTTTATCTAAAATTTCAAATACTCTAGTTGCACTTAAATTAAAGTCTTTAAGTACATCAGCCATTCTATTAAAATAATCTAGTAAATTTTCAATTCTTCCTCTGTAGGTATAAAGTATTACAAAGTTCGATATTGAAAGTAAATCAATTCTTATAAGATAAACACCAAATAAAATAAACAAGAAATCAAATACATCTCTAATATTCCAAAATAAAAAATTAAATACTCTTGAAGTTTTGTTTATTATAATCATTTCTTTATTTACTTTTTTTAGCTGAGCTTTTGTTTTATCTAGCATTCCTTCTTCCGCACCAAGAAGTTTTATATCTTTAACACCTCTTACCACTTCAGATATAAGACCAGTTTTCTTTTCTCTCATTTTACGATATTTCTTTTGTTGTTCAAAAACTTTATTTCTTCTTTTATGATTTATAAATGCATTAATAAAAGACGTGATAACAAAGAAGAAAAACATAGGATAACTAATGAAAATAACAGCAATTAAAACACCAAAATTAGATATTACATCTAAAAATGAACTTATAGTAACATCAAAAACATTAACTATTTCATTAGTATCATTATTTATTCTTTCAATAAAAGTACCACTAGTATTTTTATCAATTTCAGAAGTTCTAATTTTTAAAGTTTCCTTAAACATCTCCATCTGAATCTCAGTAACAGTATCTAAAACATAATAATCATAGATATGTCTCATTGAAGTATTAATAATATTTCTAGATACTTCAATTATTAAAATAAAACCTGCAACCTTTACTAATTCCATTAATAACCCATCAGAAAGACTTAACAAAAGTTTAGCTGTAAAAATAGGTATAGCAACACTTAATAATGAAACTAAAAAGGAAAGAAATACTATAAAAAATAACTTTTTCTTATTATTTTTAATAAATTTCCAACTCATTTTTAAATTATTCTTAGTTTCGGAAAAATCTTTTTTCTTTTTCACACAACCACCTCATTAACAAAGCTATTATATCAAAAGAAAACAAAAAATAACATATCAATATATGTTATTTAACTAGTTTTTTTGGAATGATTTTTTCCTCAATTTTTTCTCTAGCACCAAGTAATGCTTTTGAATGTAAAACTTTATCTTTACTAGGAAGACCTTCTATATAACTATAACATCTCATATAAGAATAAACATCAATCTTGCCATCATCAGTAATAAGTGATGAATAAAAAGAAACTAAAGCCTTTTCTTTTTTTTCTTCCCAATTATTTTTAATAACAGAACCTTCCATACAAACAACACAACCCTTCAATTACTATTAATATAAGATTATCATAAATTTAAAAAAATAAAAAGTAAATTTGAAATAACAAACTTACTTTTTAATTTACGCATTTTTTAATTGTTCTAACCTTTCTTCTTCTTCTTTTAATTTTTTTCTATCCATCTCAACTATATTAGCTGGAGCTTTATTAACATAATTCTCATTAGAAAGAAGTTTTTTACGTCTTTCAATTGACTCTTCTAACTTTTTAATTTCTTCTAAAGTTTTAGAGTTATCTTCTTCATCCTTTTCAAAGAAATAAGTAATACTAATATACTTAGATTTATAGTTAGCTGTAACCATATTATCAGGATCATCACTAGTTAAGTTTTCTTCTTTTATTTTAAGTTGTGAAGAATAAATATCAACAAGTTCTTCTTTTGTTTCAAAATTAACTAAAGCTTCTTTAGTAATTTTATTTACTGCTTTTAAATTACGTATAGAAACAATATCATTTAATACTTCATCAAGCATTTCACATTCTTTATCAAATACTTGTTTTTTATTAAATTTAGGATAACTTGAAATCATTATCGAATCAGCCTCTTTTATTGGAAGCATCCTAAATATTTCCTCTGTAACAAATGGCATAAATGGATGAAGAATTTTTAATATTCCAAGAAGTACTGTATAAAGAACTGATTTAGTTGTGATATCATCTGAACTATTTTTAGAAAGTTCAATATAACTACTACAAAAATCATTCCATACAAAATCATAAGTTTCAGAAGCAACCAAATTAAATTCATATTTATCCATGTGTTTAATTGTACTCTTTAATACATTATTAAATTTAGTTAAAATCCATTTATCTTGAATTTTTAAGTTACTTAAATCAATTTCTTTTAAATCTTCAATATTCATAAGAACAAAACGCGATGCATTCCAAATCTTATTAATATAATTCCAAGTAGATGCCATTTTAACTTCATCAAATCTTAAATCTGTTCCAAGTGCAACATCAGTTGTTAAATAATAGCGAAGTGAATCAGCACCATATTTTTCAACCATATCAAATGGATCAATACCATTTCCTAAAGATTTAGAGAATTTTCTTCCTTCTTTATCACGAATTAAACCATGAATAATACAATCTTTAAAAGGTCTTACTCCATTAAGTTTTAATGATTGGAATGTCATTCTATTTACCCAGAATGGAATAATATCATAACCAGTAACTAAACAATCATTTGGAAAATATTTTTCCATTAAGTCTGTTTTATCTGGCCAACCTAAGGTACTAAATGGCCATAAAGCACTAGAGAACCAAGTGTCTAAAACATCTTCATCTTGTACCCATCCTTTTCCTTCAGGTTTTTCCATTCCAACATAAATATCATCATCTTTATACCATGCAGGTATTCTATGTCCCCACCATAATTGACGAGATATACACCAATCATATGTAATTTCCATCCAGTGATTCATTGTCTTTTCATATCTTCTAGGAACAAAGTTTACTTTAGTATCTTTATTCTTTTGATTTTCTAATACTTTATCAGCAAGTGGACTCATCTTAACAAACCATTGTTTTGATAAATATGGTTCAACCATTACACCAGTTCTTTCACTATGTCCAACAGCATGAGTCATCTTTTCAACAGATAGTAACAATCCATCTTTTTCTAAATCTTTAAGTAATTCTTCACGACACTCTTCACGTGTCATACCACAATATTTACCAGCATTTTCATTCATAGTAGCATCTTTATTCATTACTACTACTCTCTCTAAATTATGGCGATTTCCTACTTCAAAATCGTTAGGATCATGAGCTGGAGTAATTTTAACACAACCTGTACCAAATTCAGGATCTGCATGACTATCAGCAACAATAGGTATTTTTTTTCCTACAACTGGAAGAATTACATTTTTACCAATATACTTTTTATATCTTTCATCTTCTGGATTAACAGCAACAGCAGTATCACCAAATAATGTTTCTGGACGAGTTGTAGCAACATCTAAATACTCATCTGTTCCATCAATAATATATTTTAAATGATAGAAGGCTCCTTCTACATCTTTATAAATAACTTCTTCATTTGAAAGAGCTGTTTGAGCAGCTGGATCCCAGTTAATAATTCTTTCACCACGATAAATTAATCCTTCATTATAAAAATCAACAAATACTTTTTTTACAGCATTATTTAATCCTTCGTCAAGAGTAAATCTTTCTTTAGAATAATCTACTGAAAGTCCAAGTCCAGCCCATTGATTTCTAATATTATCAGAATATTCATGTGTCCAATCCCAACAAGCATCTAAGAACTTTTCTCTTCCATACTCATATTTATCAATTCCTTGATCTTTTAATTTTTTAACAACTTTAGCTTCTGTTGCTATTGCTGCATGATCCATTCCAGGAAGCCATAATGTATCAAAACCCTGCATTCTTTTATAACGAATAATTATATCTTGAATAGCAGTATCATAAGCATGACCTAAATGAAGTTTTCCTGTTACATTTGGTGGTGGAATAACAATACAGTATGGTGTTCTATCCTTTTTATCATCACACTTAAAATACTCTTTACTTTTCCATTCTTCATATTTATTTTTCTCAACATCTAAATGATTATATTTCTTTTCTAACATATTTATCCTCCTCTAATTTATTAATTTATTAAGACTAGACGAGACTCGTACATAATCACTTTTTAATATATATTTCATTCTAATCACCTCAAAAATAAAAAAAGATGATACCAAAAGGACGCTATAAGTCGCGTGGTACCACCTTATTTCGTTATTATTAATAACCTCTATATCTTTAACGGAATTACCCGATATTACTTACTAAACTCAGTAACTAGCTCCACTGCTACCTTCCATAGTTTAAATTAGTTATTTTCACCTAACATAACCTCTCTGAAAATTATCACTATGTACTCCTCAGTATCATCGCTTTCTCGCTTATTGTACTACATTTTTAAAATAAATTCAAGTTATACTCTAGTTTTAATATATTTTTTAGCTTTTAGATAACATTTTTCTAATCTCTTATTTGACTCTTCATCTCTAAAACTAACCATATCATACAGCTTATCAATATACCCATTTTCTTCTATATGAGCAAGTAATTCAGCAAAATTATAATCAAAAACATAAGCTAGATGACAAAGAACTACATCTGCTCCAGTTTGTAAATTATTATAGTTTATCCTACCACTATTAATAAAACCATTATAAACTTCATCACTTATTTTCTCATCAAATAATTTTTCTCCAAAAATAACATCTAAATTTTCTTGAATTGAAGATAAATAAAGTATATCAGTTTTATCAGCATCTCTAATTATTTTAGAATGAAGAAGACTCTTACCAGAAGTATTAGGATCAATACTTGGTCTATTATGATTTAAAATAGCATTTTTAATTACTTGATCATATTTATCGTCATCTAAAAAATCTCTTATAAGTCCATCTTTAAATAGTATTTCACAACCTAACTCTCCATGATTAACACTATCCTTATCAATAAAAGTATGATATCTTCTTATCTGTTCAAATCTACCTACATCATGAAGAAGACCAATTAATTCTGCTAAGCATACATCTTCTTTTCCCAAATTTAAACAAAAAGCAAGTTTCAAAGATAACTTACTAACTCTATATATATGATTTTTCTTTAATTTAATTTGCTCATCATTTATATCATATTTATCTATATATTTATTTAATACTTGTTTTGCATGTTCTATATCTATCATTTGTTCACTCTCCTATTTAATTCTAACTCATTTATCAAATTTTTTAAATAGCAAAAAAAAATATCACTCATATAATAATAAAAAGGAGTGTTATTTATGACTAATAATTGTGAATATAATAATATGTATATGAATAATAGAAATAATAATGGTCAATACTATTATGGATATCCAAATAATAGAACATACTATCAAGATGATAGAACTTTCTTAGCACCATTCTTAGTTGGAGGAGTTGCTGGTACTGCATTAGGATATGGAATAGCAAACAATAATATTTATAAAAACCAAGGATACTATCCATACCCAAGTACATATTATTTTACACCATATCCAATGGGTGTTCCGTACTATAGAAATTAAGTTCGAAAGAACTTTTTTTATTTATAATGTTCTAGGTAAATCTATAAATACAGTTGTTCCTTCATTTAAAACTGATTGATACTTTATATTACCACCATGAAGTTTTACAATTTCTTTAGAAAGAGATACACCAAGACCTGTCCCTCTAGGTTTAGTTGTATAAAAATTTTCTCCTATTTTATCAAGTACCTCTTTATCCATACCTATACCAGTATCTTTTATAACAACTTCAACTCCACTCTCTTTTTCTTCTAATTCAACATTAATAATCATATTATTACTTCTCGCTTCTATACTATTTTTTATAACATTAATAAAAACTTGTTTAATTCTCTTATAATCTATATCTAAGTATATTTCATCATCTGGCAATGTAAAATTAAATTCTACATCACTACTTTCAAGTAAAGGTTTTAATTCCTCTTCCAATTCTTCAAGCATATAAACTATATCTACTTCTTCTTTATCTATTTTTAATTTAGTATAATCTAAAAAATCATCCATAAGTAGTAATGTTCTTTTTATTTCTGAATCAATAATTGGTATATATTTTTTATAATTCTTATAATCATTTTGTAAAATCATATCTAAATATCCTCTACATACAGAAAGAGGATTTTTTATTTCATGTGTAATCTTAAATAGTGATGTTTTAATTTCTTTTTCACGATTAAGTTCATTAAGAGCACTATTAAAATCTATTATATTTTCACACTTTTTAAACAAAGTAAGTGCAATATATGAAAGTAATAATGATATTAAAAGAAGAAAAGTATTTTTTAACAAAATAATAATCATGTTACTAGTTGCCATATTAAAATATGTATAATAAAATGATTGGAAAAATATTGTAATTAAAACAAAGGAAGAATAAATATTTTTTAAATGAAGTCTATTTATTTTCTTTAGTAATAAATACATAAAAAAGTATAAAATATATTCAAAAGCAAGTAAAACAATCATAATATTAAACTCAAATTTTAGGAATAAAACGATTACTAAAGATATAACAATTCCAGAAAATAAATGTTTTTTTAAATAACAAATTAATAAAACAGTATTTGCAAAAGTAATTGTATATAAATAATTATCAACAGTAATATTTCTTAGTATTAAGTATAAAGAAGCAAAAAGAGCAAGATCCATAAGTGATTCTTTAGATTTTTTATCTATATTTTTTACATAAGCTACATATATAATATATAGTGTAAGAGGAAAAAATAAAAAAGTAATATTTTCAAATAAACAATCTATCATAAAACACCTTCTTTGAAAATATTATAGTCAATATACTCTGTCGAAATTTGTCGAATTTTGCATTTTTTTAACAAATTTTGTAATTATTGGAAAAAAAATAATTTTTATATTGGCAATTTTATTTTTTATGTTATAATAATTTATGTAATTGATTGCAGACGTGGTTCAATGGTTAGAATACGGCCTTGCCAAGGCTGTGGTGGGGGTTCGATTCCCCTCGTCTGCTCCATTTGAAGACAACTTACGGACTAATTAAAGTTCGTAAGTTTTTATTTTAGTGAAAAAAGAGGAAAAAATCATCAAAATAATTTAATTCTCTTTTTATATTTTTTACAATATGGGAGTAAAAGTCGTGTCTAGCCAGCACTGAATTTATACTCCTGCATAAATTCTATTATGGGAATTCCCATACCCTTTAATAATTTTACTTATCCTTTTTCACTAATACAAATGCAGTAGTGATATTATTACTATTAATTGCCAAATCGGATGTTTCAACTTTTTCTTTTGTATATAAAAATTTATATGAAAACTGAGATAATAAATCTTTGATTTCATCATTTGCTTGATAGTTCATATACAAAACATTTTTCCCCGCTTCATTGAGATAGGGCTCATCTGCCATTTCTTCACCTTGACCTTTTTGATATGAGAAAAGAAAAATACCGTTATTTTTTAAAATATCGTGTATATCTGATAATAATTTTTTAAAATCGGTTTTAGGTATATGGAATAGAGAATAAACAGCAAAAACTGCATCTACTGAATTATTAGCAAAATATTTTTTTAAATTAACCATATCATCTATAATATATGGAAATTCACCATGTAGCTTATATGCACATTCTTTCATTTTTGAGGAAAAATCCAATCCAATATATTTATATCCTTTTTTATTAAAGTATGAGTAAGTTCTTCCAACGCCTGCACCTAAATCTAGAATTTCAGCATTTTTTATTAAGTATTTTTCAAACTCTTTATATACATCTAAATCTTCAATATAAGTTCCAAAATCTTGGCCATATTGTTCTGCTATTAAATTATAATTGTTTTTAACACTATTTCTTTTATCTAAGGAAGTGGTATCAGCATTCATTAAACTATATTTCCTTTAATATATCTTCAAACTTTGTATAACCAGATTCTGCATTTATATGTCCACCATTTTTTATAATATATTGTTTATTAGTTAGTTTATCTGCAAAATCTTTCTCAATATCATATTTAACATATGGGTCGTTATCAGAGTAATAACATACGATATTATTACAATATTCTTTCACATCACCAAAATTATCAATAAACATAGGTTTATTAACTGAATCAAAATCCGAATCAATGCCTAGATAATTATTAAATCCACATACAAATATTAATTTATCAACTTTTATCTTATTCACTATTAAATATTTGCATACAAATATAGGAGCTATGCTATGTGCAATTATAATTGTATCATTATTTATATTTAATTCATTTAGAACATTAGACCAATTTTCAAAATTTTGATTTCCTACACCAACTGGCATTTGTGGAACTGAAACTTCTTTTCCGTTTTGTTCTAAATATTCTTTTAACCATGGAAACCAATTACCATCCTTTGAACCAAAACTTCCATGTATAATAATGTAATTATTCATTTTTTTGCCTCCTCATATTTATTATAATAAACATATATCAAGTAGTTTTTGACCTAAATTAGTTAATGAAAGTATTCCTTTAGCTCTTATTCCTACATTACAGTCACAACTATAAATAATTTCTAGTCCTTTAAAAGTTGGTTTGTATAAAATGTTTGCTTCATTTTTTAAACTTTCATATACTTGCTCATCTTTTGAAAATTGCATAAAATCTAATGAAATCAAATTTAGTTTTTGTAAATTTTCAATTATTACACCTAATTCATCTATTTTATATGTATAGTTCTCTAATGATAAAAAATATTTTGTTCCTTTAAAATCTTTATTCATATTTTCATTACTACCTACTATTGTTAGAGTAATTATTGGAACGAACGAATGGTCATTGTTTTGATATTTATAAAGTGCTTCTAAAAATTTAATATCATTGAAACTTAAATCTTTAATTATTGAAATAAATGATGGATGAATTTTATCTTTAGTTCTTTCATCAACATTTCTAGCTATGATATTTGAATAAAGTTCTACCAAATATTCTTTGTCTAAATTATATTTTAAATTTTCCATAGTTTCTCCAATTATACCAATATCTGGAGTAGTTAATTTGTCTTTAGGTATTGCATCAATTTTACTTTTTATTTTTGCATTGCATCTTTCTTTATGATATCTTAAATTTTCTTTATAAATATATAGTCCAGTATCAATTGTTTCACTAACAAAGCTTAATAGACCAGTAATAATATCACTACTTTTTTTTACAGGTGGTTTAACAACATCTATTGTTGAATCAGTCACTTTATTTACTGAATCTGTTATATCAGCTTTAATATCTATATTAGCATTAGCATTTATTGGGGAAAAATTATTTGTGTTTTTTTCATTACTCATATTTTGAAACCTCCTAGTATAACTAAAGAATAATTTTATCATTATTATACTATAAAACAACAAAATTTTCCATACTCCCATTGAAATTTAATAGAATTTCATATATAATATTTTTAGAAAGAGAGCGTTATGGTTCGTAAGCTGTTGCTTAA
>ERZ842401.3820-NODE-3820-length-18281-cov-40.789477_pt1 | contig 18281 bp, 15 predicted proteins | sample MGYA00521270_ERZ842401 | MGnify/ENA primary metagenome ERZ842401 (study PRJEB31892, sample SAMEA3878208) | bioreactor metagenome | biome: Moose rumen | place: Sweden | collected 2011-10 | study: EMG produced TPA metagenomics assembly of the PRJEB12797 data set...
GACCCACGCATTACGAATGCGTTGCTCTACCAACTGAGCCATATCGGCAGCCTTTTAAAGAACTCTTGCCCGAAAGCGGATGCAAAGGTAGTAAAAATATTAGTGATTCAAAATGAAAGACGAAAGATTTATCCTTTGCTTAATGTTTTTTAACCTTTTGAGGTACTCTGCAACTTGCTCTTGAGGTAGCGTCCTGTGATGCTGTGCGGGTTTTGGACGATGTCCTCGGGTGTACCGCATGCCACGAGCTGTCCTCCGCGGTCGCCACCTTCGGGGCCCATGTCGATGACGTAGTCGGCACACTTGACGATTTCCATGTTGTGTTCGATGATGAGGATGCTGTGGCCGCGTTCGATGAGTGCGTTGAAGGATGCCAGCAACCGTTCAATATCATGGAAGTGCAGGCCGGTGGTGGGTTCGTCGAAGATGAAGAGGGTGGGATCCTGCTTCTCCTGTCCGATGAAGTAGGCCAGTTTTACGCGCTGGTTCTCGCCTCCCGACAGCGTGGAGGAGTTCTGGCCGAGCTTGATGTATCCGAGCCCTACGTCTTCAAGGGGTTTCAGCCGCGCCACGATGGTTTTGGTCAGTTGGCCTTTGCCTTTGGTACCCTGGTCGTCGGCAGAGAAGAAACTGATGGCCTCCGAGATGGTCATGTTGAGCACGTCGTCAATATTCTTGCCCTTGTAGCGGACGTCCAGGATGTCGTGCTTGAATCGGTGGCCGTGACAGGCCTCACACTCTAATACAAGGTCGGCCATGAACTGCATCTCGACGGTGATGACGCCGGCACCCTTGCATTCGTCGCAGCGGCCTCCGTCGGCATTGAAGGAGAAATACTGGGAGGTGAAGTTCATCTGCTTGGAGAGTGGCTGTTCGGCAAATAGGTCGCGGATGGCGTCGTAGGCCTTGACATAGGTGGCTGGATTGGAGCGTGTCGACTTGCCGATGGGGTTCTGGTCGACGAATTCTACGCGACGGACCGCCAGGTAGTCGCCTCCGAGCCCCATGTACTCGCCGGGCGCATCGCAGACATCGCCCAGATGGCGCTTGAGAGCAGGGTAGAGGATGCCCTTAACGAGACTTGACTTTCCGCTTCCCGACACGCCCGTCACGACGGTCATGACGTTGAGGGGAATCTGGACGGTGATACCCTGCAGGTTGTTCATGCGCGCCCCCTTGACTTCAATGGCTTGGTTCCAGGGACGTCGGCTCAGCGGTACGGGGATGTCCTCGGTATGGGTCAGATAGCGTATGGTGTAACTCTTGGGGTTCTTGGCGGCCAGCTGGGTGCTTTGTGCGTTCACGTCGCTGACGTTGCCCTCGAAGACTATCTCTCCGCCCAGCCGTCCGGCATCGGGGCCGACGTCGATGAGGTAGTCGGCTGCGCGCATGATTTCCTCGTCATGTTCGACGATGATGACTGTATTGCCCATGTCGCGCAACTCCTTCAGCACATGGATGAGCCGGTCGGTGTCGCGTGCATGGAGGCCGATGCTGGGCTCGTCGAGGATATACAGCGAACCGACGAGCGATGACCCCAGCGACGTTGTCAGGTTGATGCGCTGACTTTCACCGCCGGAGAGCGTGTTGGACATGCGGTTGAGCGTCAGGTACCCGAGTCCCACGTCCAGCAGGAACTGCAGGCGCGAGTTGATTTCCGTCAGCAGGCGACTGCCGATGGCCTGTTCCTGCTCGGTCAGCTCCAGGCAGTCGAACCACTGTTTCAGCCTGACGACCGGCATCTGCACGAGGTCGTTGATGCTGCGGCCGCCAATCTTGACATAGTCGGCCTCCGGTTTCAGTCGTGTACCGTGACATTTGGGACATGTCGTCTTGCCGCGATAGCGGGCCAGCATGACGCGGTATTGTATCTTGTACTGGTTGTCCCTGACCATCTGGAAGAAGGCGTCGATGCTGACTTGTTCGTCCTTGGGCAGTCGCTTGTCGGAGGGCAATCCGTGCCACAGCTGGTCTTTCTGTTTCTGCGTCAGGTTATAGTAGGGTTCGAAGATGGGGAATCCCGTTCCGTCAGGGCCACAGTTCTCCTTCAAGGCAGCACGGCGGCAGAACTCGTCCTTCCACATCTTCATCTTGTCGCCGTGCCAGCAGACGACGCAGCCGTCATAGACAGAGAGCGTCGTATTAGGGATGACCAGGTGCTCGTCAATGCCGATAATCTTGCCGAAGCCCTGGCATTCGGGACAGGCGCCAACAGGTGAGTTGAACGAGAACATCTGGTCGGAAGGTTCCTCGAAAGTCTGTCCGTCGGCTTCGAAACGCATGGAGAAATCGTAGGAGATGTTGGACGGCAGGAACATCAGCCGACATTCGCCGTGTCCTTCGTAGAAGGCCGTCTCGGCCGAATCGGTCAGCCTTGATATGGTGTCGCTGGCGTCGTCCACCGAGAGACGGTCGATGACCAGATACAGTTCAGCTCCGTCAGCCGTTTCCGCCGTGGGACGGTCGTCAGCGGCATGCTCTGCCAGCCAGTCGTCGATGCGGACGATGTTGCCGTTGAGGGTCATGCGCGAGTAGCCGTTCTGCACGTACAACTGCAGTTGCTGTACCATCGTACGACCCTGGACGGGACGGATGGGCGACATCACCACAAACTTCGTACCCTTCTGGAACTGCTGTGTACAGCGGATAAGGTCCTCCGTGGAGTGCTTCTTGACCTCCTGGCCGGATATGGGGGAGTAGGTGCGGCCGATGCGGGCATAGAGCAGGCGCAGGTATTCATAGATTTCCGTTGTCGTGCCTACCGTGCTTCGCGGGTTACGGGAGATGACCTTCTGCTCGATGGCAATAGCGGGCGGAATGCCCTTGATGAAGTCACACTCGGGCTTGTTCATACGACCCAGAAACTGGCGGGCATAGCTAGACAGGCTCTCTACGTAGCGCCGCTGCCCCTCGGCATACAGCGTGTCGAACGCCAGCGACGACTTGCCGCTGCCCGAAACGCCAGCGACCACGACAAGCTTGTTGCGCGGGATTTTCACGCTGACATTCTTCAGGTTGTTAACCCTGGCACCTTTTATCTCGATATAATCACTCATGGTTTCATAAAATCGAGGGAACCCGTGAAGGTTCTCTCGATTCTTATTGTGATGGTATGGTAAGACTTAGCAGAGCTTGCGCGAACCGTCGCCGATGACAACGTCGTACACCTTGGGCTCGTGACCGTACTTCTCGTTGAACTTCTGCTTGGCCGTGGCAACGAACTGCTTGTAGAGGTCGTTACGCACCAGGTTGATGGTGCAGCCGCCGAAGCCGCCGCCCATGATGCGCGAGCCCGTGACGCCACACTCCTTGGCGATGTCGTTGAGGAAGTCCAGTTCCTCGCAGCTCACCTCGTAGTCCTTCGACAGGCCCTCGTGCGTCTGGTACATCAGTTCGCCGACCTTCTCGTAGTCACCCTCGTTCAGGGCATCACAGACGCCCAGTACGCGGTCTTTCTCGCCTAATACGAACTTGGCGCGCTTGTAGTCCTCTTCGCCTACCTCGGCACGAACCTCGTCCAGCTGTTCCCAGGTGCAGTCGCGCAAAGTCTCGAACTTGCCCTCGGGATGCTTGGCCTGAATGTGCTTCACCACATTCTCGCACGAGTTGCGGCGGTCGTTGTAGGGCGAGCCGGCCAGCTGGTGCTTCACCACGCTGTCGAGCAGCACGAGACGGTAGCCGTCGGGCTTGAAGGGGAAATACTCGAACTCGCGGCTGCGGCAGTCGAGACGCATCAGACAGCCGGCCTTGCCGAAGACGGAGGCAAACTGGTCCATGATGCCGCAGTTGACACCGCAGTAGTTATGCTCGGTAGCCTGTCCGGCCAGCACCATATCCCACTGCGACACCTTGTTGTCACCGAAGATGTCGTTCAGGCCGCAGGCAAAGCAGCTCTCCATAGCAGCACTTGACGACATGCCTGCACCAAGGGGTACATCGCCGGCAAAGGCAATATTGAAACCTTTAACGGGAACGCCCAACTTCTTCATCTCCAGCGCGATGCCGTAGATGTAGCGAGCCCATGAGGCGCGGGGACCTGCGGGGTCGCTGAGCTTGAAGTCTACACGGTCCTTCAGGTCGATGGCGTAAGCCATCACGGTATCTTCAGTACCGTTGGCACGCATCTCGGCCATCACGCCCTTGTCAACAGCTCCGGGGAATACAAAGCCACCATTGTAGTCGGTGTGCTCGCCAATGAGGTTAATACGGCCCGGAGAGGCATATACATTGCCGGTCTTACCATCAAAGTGCTTGATGAAGCGGCTTCTTACAAAATCAATTTCCATCATAGTGGTTTGGGATTTGAGGTTTGAGATTAATTATTTATTTATTTCCTGTCTGACAGACCTATCAGGCTACCCCAGTTGCAGAACCAGAAGATGTAGGCGTAGTAGACAAACATGATACACATGGCAATGATGACACCCGTGATGTCAACGACGGCACCCATGATGGGCATCAGGATGGCAGCGCCGATAACACCCGTATTGATGACACCAGAGGCAGCCTTGGTGTGACGACCCAAATGCATGAGACCCAGGTTGAAGATGAGGGGCCACATGACGCTATGGAACAGGCCGGCGGCAATCATCAGCCAGATACCGAACATGCTGCTGGCAAACAGAAGTGACAGCAGGATGCACAGCGCACCGAGGCTGACGCAGCACGACAGTACCATGCGGGGCTTGAACCTGGTGAGAATGCCTGCGCCGATGAAACGGCCGACCATCATGCCTCCCCAATAGAAAGCCAGGTAGCCGGTAATGATATTGCTGTCGGTTTCACCTAACAGCTGGAAACGGTAGGGTAGCATGGAAGGTACACCAATCTCGACACCCATATACATGAAGATGCCTAATGCGCAAAGCCATACATGAGGATAGGCGAATACGGTACTTTTCTCAGCAGGATGCTGGTTGAACTCCTTGCTCTGAGCACCCTCGTCAATCTTCGGCAGCTTCATGAACACCAGCACCAGACAGATGATGATGGTAAAGATGCCCAATCCCATGAACGGTCCCGGCACATACTCAGGTGCAGGGGTCTTGCCGTTGATGATGACATAGGTGACAAACATGGGAGCCACGGTGGTAGCTACCGAGTTCAAAGCCTGTGACAGCGTCATGCGGAAGGCGCTGCTTTCGGGCTTGCCCAGCACCATCACGTAGGGGTTGGCCACGTTCTGCAGCATCACGACACCCATAGCCACCAGGCACATGGAGCCAAGGAAGAAAGCATACACATTGGAGTTGGCGCCAATGGCCCAGTCGATGCCCAACGAGTTGATGACGAAACCGATACCGGCTACGGCAAGACCCAGGATGAGCGTTGCCTTGTAGCCAATCTTGCTCATCAGCAACGAGAAGGGTATAGCCAGCAAGTATGCACCGTAGAAAGCAGAATTGACATACTGTCCTTCCTGTGCGCTCAGATTGAATGCCTTCGAACAGAAATCAATCATGGAGTTGTTCATCGTCGTGATGAAACCAATGAGGAAACATACGATGAAGACAACAATCAGTGCGAATGTATAATTCGGAGTTTGTCTTTGATTATCCATAAATTCTTACCTTATATATAATAGGGTCCTTGAATACACTACTCCACCACACCGAAACGGTAGATGGTCTTATGCTTGTATTGCTCGCCGGGATTCAGCACCACCGAGGGGAAGTAGGGACGGTTGGGGCTGTCGGGGAAGTGCTGTGTCTCCAGACATACGGCACTACGGCGGGGGAACGTGCAACCGTTGGAGCCCTTGTAACCCGTGGCGAAGTTAGCCGTGTAGAGCTGCATACCGGGTTCTGTGGTGTAGCACTCCAAGGTGCGGCCGCTCTTCGGGTCGGTGATACGGGCAGCAAAGCTCAGTTCACCCTCTTCCTTCTTGTTGAGCACGTAGTTGTGGTCGAAGCCGTGACCGAACTTAATCTGCTCGTTGTCTGCCTCGATGTCCTGTCCGAAAGGCTTCGGCGTACGGAAGTCAAAGGGAGTGCCGGCCACTTTCAGTATTTCACCGGTAGGAATAGCGGTGTCGTCAGTGGGCAGGTAGAAGTCGGCGTTAATCTCGCAAATCTGGTCCTCGATGGTTGGGGTGGGGTCGGCAGTACCAGCCAATGAGAAGAAGGCGTGGTGGGTCAGGTTGACGATGGTCTTCTTGTTGGTGGTTGCCAGATACTCGATGACCAGCTCGTTCTGGTCGGTGAAGGTGTATTCTACCGTCACGTCCAACTCGCCGGTGTAACCCTCCTCGCCGTATGAAGACACACGGTGCAGAGCCAGCGAGCGGGGACCCATCTGACGGGCATCCCATACCTTGCAGTTGAAGCCCTTCAAACCGCCATGCAGGTGGTTGGGACCATCGTTGAGTGCCAACTGGTAGTCCTTGCCGTTCAGGGTGAACTGACCCTTGCAGATACGGTTACCCCAGCGGCCAATCAGTGTTGAGAGGTAAGGCTCGTTGCCGCTCATCAGCTGTTCAATACTGCCATGCCCCTGAATGACATTGGCCACGTTACCGTCCTTGTCGGGAACCATGATGGCAACGATGGCACCACCGTAGTTAGATACTGCTACTTCGTAGCCCTTACGATTCTTCAGAATGTAAAGATCTGTCTTCTTTCCTTTCACCGTGGTCTGGAAATCCTTACGATTCAGACCACATAAATTCGCATTCTCAGTTGTGTTTGCCATATTAGTTTGCTTTTAGTTACAATATTCTAATCTGCAAAGTAACCGAAAAAAAACGAGAATGACGAAAGAAACGCTGAAAAAAAAGTTATGGGAGTGTTAAAAACACCTAAATGCAGGTTTTGAAAAAAATCCCCGACCAGATAAGAAGAGCCTCCGACGAAGATGAAATCGTCGGCAGAAGCGGCTTTCTTCGCTGCCTGATAGGCCTCTTGCACAGTAGGATAGCAGGTGCCTTTCAAATTGTTGCCGGCAGCCAGAATCTGGATGGTCTTTTCGTTGAGAGCGCGTGCCGACTGAGGCTTGGTGAAATAGAAAACGGCTCTCTTGGGCAACAGATTCAATACACCCTTGATGTCTTTGTCGTTCACCATGCCGAAGACAATATGGAGCTGACGGCACTTCACCATGTCTAACTGTTTGCTGAGATATTCCCAGCCGCCGACGTTGTGACCTGTATCGCAGACGACCGTGGGCTTGTCCTGGACAATCTGCCATCTGCCCATGAGCCCGGTCTTCTTCGCTACCATCCGCATGGCTTCATGCAGTTCGTACTGGGATTTCTCCATGTCTTTGCCTGTCTCGCTGAAGGCGAGGTAACCATTGACTGCCAGAATGTAAAAGACGGTCAGGATGGTATTCATGTTTTTCTGCTGGTACAGGCCGCCCAGGTCACCGTCAAACTCACCCATGCGCCTTGTCCTGTAGTGCATGCCGCCACTGGGCAGCATGTCGGCGCTGACAACCTCCGGATTGTCTTCGGCGAAGATAATGGGAGCGTGGTTTTCCGCTGCCTTTTGTTCAAAGACGGGACGGGTCTCGCTGGTAGCCTCTCCGATGACGACGGGGACGCCTTGCTTGATAATGCCGGCTTTTTCGAGCGCTATCTCTGCCAATGTGTCACCCAGAAACTGGGTGTGGTCAAAACTGATGTTGGTGATGACGCTGACAATCGGCGTGATGACGTTGGTACAGTCGAGACGACCTCCCAGCCCCACTTCCACAACGGCAATGTCGACATCCATATCGCGGAAGTACTTGAAAGCCATAGCGGTAGCGACCTCGAAGAACGAAGGGCACAAAGGTTCAAAGAAGGAACGCTCCTGCTCAACGAAATCTACCACGTAGTCTTCCGTGATAGGATGGCCGTTTACACGGATGCGTTCACGGAAGTCTACCAGATGGGGCGAGGTGTAGAGTCCTACACGATAGCCGCACTCTTGCAGGAGTGCTGCAATGCTGTGCGACACGCTGCCTTTGCCATTGGTGCCTGCCACATGGATGGTAGCGTATGACTGATGGGGATGACCAAAATGCTCGTCAAGAGCCAGCGTATTGGAAAGGCCTTCCTTATAGGCACTTCCGCCCTGCCGCTCGAACATGGGCATCTGGCTGTACAGATAATCACAGGTCTCCTGATAAGTCATCGCTTAATTGAAATAGTTCTTGAATTTCTGGAAGATGCTGCGCTTGGTGGCTGCATCGCCCTTGAAGTTGTCGCTCTGGCGGAATTGCTCGATGGCCTGCTTCTCGTCCCTTGACAGGGTCTTCGGAATATACACGCTGACGTTGACCACCAGGTCGCCATTGCCGTGCCCATAGCCCTGGACAGAAGGCAGGCCCTTACCCCGCAAGCGCAACGTCTTGCCGGGTTGAGTTCCGGGTTCCATCTTGACTTTCAGCCGGGTTCCCTCGATGGTTGGAATCTCAACATCGCCTCCAAGTGCTGCTGTCGGGAAATCAAGCAGCAGGTTGTATATCAAGTTGTTATCATCGCGGATGAACTGGTCGTTCTCTTCCTCTTCGACAAACACCTGAATGTCACCGTTCACGCCTTTGTGATGGCCGGCATTGCCTTTGCCGGGCACGTTGACAATCATGCCTTCGGCCACACCGGCAGGTATCTTGATTTCTACCACTTCCTCGCCTTTCTCGACACCCGTACCGCCACAATGCTTACACTTGTTCTTGATGACAGAACCTTCGCCGCCGCAAGTGGGACAAACGCCTTGTGTCTGCATCATGCCAAAAATGCTTTGGGTGGTATGGGTGATGACACCGCTGCCGTGACATGTCGGGCACTGCTCGTTGGTGCTGCCCGCTTCGGCACCAGTACCGTGGCAATGTGAGCAGGTGATGTCCTTGCGCACCTTGAATTTCTTGGTGACGCCATGGGCTATCTCCTGCAGCGACAACTTGACCTTCAGACGGAGGTCGCTGCCGCGGTGAACCTGCGGGCCGTGCTTGCCGCCGCCGAATCCACCGAAGCCGGCCCGGCCGCCGAAGATGTCGCCGAACATGGAGAAGATGTCGTCCATATTCATCGACGTGGCGTTGAAACCTCCGAATCCACCGGCACCAGGACCGTCGAATCCGAACTGGTCGTACTGCTGGCGTTTCTGCGGGTCGTGCAGTACGTCGTACGCCTCGGCAGCCTCCTTGAACTTCTCCTCAGCTTCTTTGTTGCCGGGGTTACGGTCGGGGTGGTATTTGATGGCTATCGTTCGATAGGCCTTCTTAATCTGGTCCTCTGTGGCGTTCCTGTCAACGCCCAGCACCTCGTAGTAGTCTCTCTTCTGTGCCATTCAATTGTCAATTATAAATTATCAATTGTCAATTATCTATTGTTTATTGTTTATTGTTTATTGTTTATTGTCTATTGTCTATTGTCCTACTGCCACTTTAGCGTGGCGAATCACCTTGTCGTTGAGCTTGTATCCCTTCTGCAAACAATCTATTACCTTGCCTTTCTTGTCGTCGCCCATGCCGGGAACCATCGCAACCGCTTCGTGAACATCGGTGTTGAAGTCTGCATCCTCGGTTTCTATCTCCTTGACGCCCAAGCCTTCCAGAGACTTCATCATTTTGTGATAGATAATCTCCATACCTTCACGCAGCACGGCAACATCGTCGGTCTTGGCACCGTTCTCGATGGCACGCTCCATATCGTCAATGACAGGCAGTATGGCGCTAACGGCCTTTTCGCCGCCGTTCAGTATCAGTTCTGCCTTTTCCTTCAGCGTGCGCTTGCGGTAGTTGTCGAATTCTGCTGTCTTGTAGAGCATCTGTGTTTTCAGCTGCTCTATTTCTTCCAATGCAGCCTGCAGCGGGTCTTTCTCCTCGGCAGGTTCTTGCTCTTCAGTATCAACTGTCTCTGCTGCTGCCTCTTCTGCAGCAACGGTATTATCAAGGTTTTCAGCCTCTTCTTGGTTCCTTAATTCTTCTTCTGTCATAATCATTGATGTTTTTTCAGGCAATTAGCAAATATCATGCCAAACCTCAATTCTTCATTCTTCATTCTTCACTCTTCACTCTCCTAAGCATACAGTTCTGCTTTCCTCTCCTTGATGCCTTCGTCGTAGATGTAGTCATCATACGTGGTGAGCTTGTCGATAGTGCCCTTGGGCGTCAGCTCGATGATGCGGTCAGCCACGGTATTGATGAATTCATGGTCGTGCGAGGCAAAGAGAATGTTTCCCTTGAACTGTATCAGGTTGTTGTTGAAGGCCTGAATCGATTCCAGGTCGAGGTGGTTCGTGGGCGTGTCGAGAATCAGGCAGTTGGCATTCTTCAACTGCATACGGGCTATCATGCAGCGCATTTTCTCGCCTCCCGAGAGCACGCAGACTTTCTTCTGGATGTCCTCGTCCTTGAACAGCATGCGGCCAAGGAACGACTTCATCATCACTTCGTTGCCCGTGCCGAACTGCGACAGCCAGTCCACCAGGTTCATTTCCGACTGGAAGAACTCGGTATTGTCCAACGGCAGGTAGGCGGTGGTGATGGTAACTCCCCACTTGTAGGTGCCGGCATCGGCCTCGCGGTTGCCGTTGATGATTTCAAAGAGTGCCGTCATGGCCTTGGGATTATGGCTGAGGAAGACAGTCTTCTGGCCTTTCTCGATGGTGAAGCTGGCATTGTCGAACAGTACAGTACCGTCGGCATCGACAGCCTTCAGCCCTTCCACCTCCAGAATCTGCGTACCTGGCTCGCGCTCCATCGAGAAGATGATGCCGGGATATTTTCGCGTGGAGGGGGTGATTTCCTCGACGTTCAGCTTCTCCAGCATTTTTTTACGCGAGGTGGTCTGTTTCGACTTGGCCACATTGGCAGAGAAGCGGCGGATGAATTCCTCCAGCTGCTTACGCTTCTCCTCGGCCTTCATCTTCTGGTTCTGCTGCTGGCGCAGAGCTAACTGGCTGGACTCATACCAGAACGAGTAGTTACCCGAGAACAGCGTCACCTTACCGAAGTCGATGTCGACGGTCTGTGTCGATACGGCATCCAGGAAGTGACGGTCGTGGCTGACCACGAGCACGCATTGCTCCAGGTTCGACAGGTATTCCTCCAACCACTGGACAGTATCCAGGTCAAGGTCGTTGGTGGGCTCGTCGAGCAGCAGGTTGTCTGGATGTCCGAACAGGGCCTTGGCCAGCATGACGCGCACCTTCTCATTGTTTGAGATGTCGCTCATCTGCTTGTAGTGCTGGCTTTCGGCGACGCCTAAGTTCTGCAACAACTGGGCCGCCTCGCTCTCGGCCTCCCAGCCGTTCATCTCGGCAAAGGCCATCTCCAGGTCTGCTGCGCGTACGCCGTCCTCCTCGGTCATCTCGGCCTTGGCATAGAGGGCTTCACGCTCCTTCATGTTCTGCCACAGCGGCTGATGTCCCATCAGCACGGTGTCCATGACGGTAAACTCGTCGTATTTGAAGTGGTCCTGTTCCAGCACGCTCAGGCGTTCACCGGGCTGCATCTCGATGGTTCCCTTGTTGGGTTCCAGGTCGCCGCTGATGGCGCGCAGCAGGGTAGACTTGCCGGCTCCGTTTGCACCGATGATTCCGTAGATGTTGCCACTGGTGAATTTCAGGTTGACATCCTTGTAAAGGGTTTTCTTTCCAAACTGGATGGCCAGATTTGTGACTGTTATCATCTTTTATCTATTTTTTATTACCTTATTTTATATTAATAGCTGCGGGCGATGATGACGCGGTGCTTGGCGGGCTTGCCGCTGACCATGTCGACACCCGGCGTCTGCTCGTAGGCGAAGGGTACGCAGCGGATGGTGGCCTGCGTCTCTTCCTTAATCTGAGCCTCGGTCTCGGCAGTGCCGTCCCAATGGCAGAGGAAGAAACCGCCGTCCTTTACCTTCTCCTTGAACTCCTCGTAGTTGTCGCACTCGTAGACGTGCTCGTCGCGATACTTGCGGGCCTTCTCGAAGATGTTCTTCTGGATGTCGTCCAAAAGCTGCTCCACGTATTCAGCGATACCCTCTATGCTGCGGGTCTCTTTCTCCAAAGTGTCGCGGCGCATCACCTCGATGGTGCCGTTCTCCAAGTCGCGGGCACCCAGCACAAGACGTACGGGAACGCCCTTCAGCTCATAGTCAGCAAACTTGAAGCCGGGACGCTTGTTGTCGGCGTCGTCGAACTTGACGCTGATGCCCTTCGAGCGCAGCTCGCTGATGACGGGCTGTATCTCCTTGTTTACCAGCTCCATCTGCTCGGGTTTGGTGGCGATGGGGATGATAACCACCTGGATGGGGGCGATGCGCGGAGGCAGCACCAGACCGTTGTCATCGGAGTGGGCCATGATCACGGCACCAATCAGGCGGGTCGACACACCCCATGAGGTGGCCCACACGTATTCGGGTTTATTCTCCTTATTAAGATAGGTGACCTCGAAGGCCTTGGCGAAGTTCTGTCCCAGGAAGTGGCTGGTGCCGCTCTGCAGCGCCTTGCCGTCCTGCATCATGGCCTCGATGGTATAGGTGTCCAGGGCGCCGGCGAAGCGCTCGGTCTCGCTCTTCACACCTTGCAACACGGGCAGCGACAGCCATTCCTCGGCGAATGTGGCATAGACGTGCAGCATCTTCTTGGCTTCCTCTTCAGCCTCCTCTTTCGTAGCGTGGGCGGTATGACCCTCCTGCCACAGGAACTCAGAGGTACGCAGGAACGGACGGGTGCGCATCTCCCAGCGCATGACGTTACACCACTGGTTGCACATCAGGGGCAGGTCGCGCCAGGAATGAATCCAGTTCTTATAGGTGTTCCAGATGATGGTCTCGGAGGTAGGACGCACGATGAGCTCCTCTTCCAACTTAGCCGATGGGTCCACCTCAACGCCACTCTTGTCATCCTTAGCACGCAGGCGGTAGTGCGTCACGACGGCACACTCCTTGGCGAAGCCCTCTACATGCTCGGCCTCGCGACTCAGAAACGACTTCGGTATCAGCAGGGGGAAGTAGGCGTTCTGAGCACCCGTCTCCTTAAACATCTTGTCTAACTGCTGCTGCATCTTCTCCCAAATGGCATAGCCATAAGGTTTGATAACCATACAACCGCGAACGGCTGACTGTTCGGCCAGGTCGGCCTTGACCACCAGGTCGTTATACCACTGGCTGTAATTTTCAGCCCGTTTTGTTAATTCTTTTAATTCTTTTGCCATATTTCTTTGTCTATTTCTTAAATTTTGCTGCAAAGGTAGCAAAAAGTTTAGAGTTTAGAGATTAAAGTTTAGAGAAATTTGTAAATTTGCACCAAATTTGAATGTTTCACTTAAAAAATTAAACAATTATGAAGATTAAGATTCTTTCTTTGCTCCTCTGCGTAGGATTGGTCTGTGCCTGTAATAATACACAGAAGGGTGCCGGTATCGGTGCTGCTGGCGGTGCTGTCTTAGGTGCCGTCATTGGTCACATTGCTGGTAATACGGCTATTGGTGCTGCCGTGGGTGGTGCCGTAGGTGCTGGTGCTGGTGCCATCATCGGTAAGAAGATGGACAAGGCCAAGGCCGAGGCCGAGGCTGTGAAGAATGCTCAGGTGGAGGAGGTCAAGGACGCCAACGGCCTGGATGCCGTCAAGGTGACCTTCGACTCGGGTATCCTGTTCAAGACCAACAAGGCAGACCTCTCCAATGATGCCAAGAACTCGCTGGCTCAGTTTGCACAGGTGCTGAACAACAACAAGGACTGCGACATTGCCATTATCGGCCACACCGACAGCACTGGTTCCGATGCCATCAACCAGCCGCTGTCTGTCAGCCGCGCCAACAGCGTCAACAACTATCTGAAGTCTTGTGGTGTCAGCGCTACTCAGATTAAGAGCGTCGAGGGTCAGGGTTCTACCAACCCCGTGGCTGACAACTCTACCGCTGAAGGTCGTAAGCAGAACCGCCGCGTCGAGGTTTACATGTATGCTTCACAGAAGATGATACAGGAGGCCCAGCAGCAGGCTAACTAATACGTGAAGGATAAAAGACTGAAAAATTCAGAAGTGAAGCGCTTCAAACGTTTCATCAAGAAGATATTGTTAAGGATAGTGGTGGCACTCTTTGCCTCCACTATTCTTTCTGTTCTCGTGTTTCGCTGGGTGCCGGTGTGGTTCACACCGCTGATGTTTGTCCGCTGCGCACAGCAGGTGAGTGCTGGCGAAGAACTGAAACTCCGCCACCGCTGGGTGTCGCTTGACGAGATATCACCCTCGCTGCCCACGGCTGTCATGGCCTCGGAGGATGCCCATTTCCTGGAGCATCATGGCTTCGACTATTCGGCTATCGAGTATGCCGCCATGCGCAACATCAAGCACCCCGAGAAAAACAAGATGGGCGCCTCGACCATCTCTCAGCAGACCGCCAAGAACGTCTTCCTATGGCCCGGACGTTCGTGGGTTCGCAAGGGCTTTGAGGTCTATTTTACCGTCCTCATCGAACTCATGTGGTCCAAGGAGCGCATCATGGAGGTCTACCTCAATTCCATCGAGATGGGCGACGGCATCTACGGTGCCAGTGCTGTTGCCGAGTGGCATTTCAACACCCAGGCTTCCCAGTTGTCGAAAGCCCAGTGTGCATTGATTGCCGCCACGCTGCCCAACCCACGCCGCTTCAACTCTGCCAACCCCAGTGCCTACATGCTGAAGCGGCAGAAGCGTATCCTTCAAGAAATGAAGTTTGTACGCCCATTGCGCTAACAGAATACTTCAATAGCCTATTTCGACTACGTCAAACCACCCCATTAACTCCGCAACGGGTACCATCATTATTTTTAGGTATTTGTAGGCAACAATGTTCCGTGTGTCGAATTATTTTTGTACCTTTGCCCGCAAATAGACAAAGAAGGTATGAGACTCTCGGAATTGAAGACAGGCGACAAGGCCTATATCGTCAAGGTGAAAGGTCACGGAGGCTTCCGCAAGCGCATCATAGAGATGGGCTTCATCAAGGGCCAGAAGGTGGATGTGCTGCTGAGCGCTCCCCTGCAGGACCCTGTCAAGTACAGGGTGATGGGCTACGAGGTGAGCCTGCGCCGACAGGAGGCAGAGCAGATTGAGGTGGTGACCGACGGTGCCGAGGCTCCCGACGTCAAGGAGCCGCAGAACGTGTCCATGACCGCACACTACCGTGCCCATTCCGCCCGCCACAACATCAATGTGGCGCTGGTGGGCAACCCCAATTGCGGCAAGACGTCACTCTTCAACTTCGCCAGCGGCGCCCACGAGCGCGTAGGCAACTACAGCGGCGTCACCGTCGATGCCAAGGAGGGCTATACCGACTTCGAGGGCTATCACATCAAGCTCATCGACCTGCCCGGCACCTATTCGCTCACGACCTATTCGCCCGAGGAACTCTACGTGCGCCGGCAGTTGGTGGACGATACACCGGACGTCATCATCAACGTTCTTGACGCCTCGAACATCGAGCGCAACCTCTACCTGACCACCCAGCTGATGGACATGCACCTGAGGGTGGTGTGCGCGCTGAACATGTACGACGAACTGGAACGACGGGGCGACCGGCTGAACATCGACAAGCTATCCTCATTAATGGGTATGCCGATGGTGCCCACGTCGTTCAAGACGGGCAGGGGATTGGAGGACCTGCTGCGCGAGGTCATCCACATCTTCGAGAGTCAGGAGGGCCACGACAACTACTACCGACACATCCATATCAACCATGGCCACGAGATAGAAAAAGGTATAGCCAACATTCAGAAGTTCTTGAAGGGTAACGACTTGTTGCGATTGCGATATTCTACGCGATGGCTGGCTATCAAACTGTTGGAGAACGACCGCGAGGCGTGGCGTGTGGTGGACGACCTGCCCGAGGCGGCACAGATTCGCGAGGCCTGTGTGCTGGCGACCCGCCGCGTGAAGGAAGAGACGGGCAACGATACCGAGACGGCGGTCATGGATGCCAAGTATGGCTTTGTGCGCGGTGCACTCCACGAGGCCGGCTACATGATAGGCAAGAAGAGCGACACCTACAAGACCACCCATTGGCTCGACGGCGTCATCACCAACCGCTGGCTGGGATTCCCCATCTTCTTTGCCCTGCTGTTCCTGATGTTCGAGGTAACGTTTGCCCTCGGCCAGTACCCGATGGACTGGATAGAGTGGGGCGTCGAATGGCTGGGCGATTTCGTTGCCCGTCACATGAGCGACGGGCCGCTGAAGGCCATGCTCGTCGACGGCATCATAGGCGGCGTGGGCTCCGTCATCGTATTCCTGCCCCAGATACTCATCCTCTACACCTTCATCTCCCTCATGGAGGACTCGGGATATATGGCCCGTGCTGCCTTCATCATGGACAAGCTGATGCACGGCATGGGCCTGCACGGCAAGTCGTTCATCCCGCTCATCATGGGATTCGGCTGCAACGTGCCGGCCGTCATGGCCACACGCACCATCGAGGGACGCCGCTCGCGACTCATCACCATGCTCGTGCTGCCCATGATGTCCTGCTCGGCACGACTGCCCATATACATCATGATAACCGCAGCCTTCTTCCCCGTGCGCTACCAGAGCCTCGTCATGGTGTCGCTCTATGCCATCGGCATCCTCCTGGCAGTCATCGTGGCACGCATCCTGAGCCGCTGGGTCGTCAAGGGCGACGACACGCCGTTTGTTATGGAGCTGCCGCCATACCGTTTCCCGACGGCCAAGGCCATCTTCCGGCACACCTGGGAGAAGGGCAAGCAGTACCTCAAGAAGATGGGCGGCGTCATCCTCGTGGCCAGCATCATCGTATGGGCATTAGGCTATTTCGGCACCATGGGCGTCGCACCGACCCTTGAACAGAGCTTCATCGGCTCCCTGGGAAAGACCATCGAACCGCTCTTCCTGCCCCAGGGCTTCAACTGGCGGCTCGACGTCAGCCTGCTGGCGGGTGTCGGTGCCAAGGAGATTGTAGCCTCCACCATCGGCGTGCTCTACACCACTGGCGACTACGACTTCTCCCAGCTCACCGCCTTCTGCTTCCTACTCTTCGTGCTCATCTACTTCCCTTGCATAGCCACCATCGCTGCCATCAAGCACGAGAGCGGCTCCTGGCGCTGGGCAGGCTTCGCCGCCCTCTACACCACGCTCCTCGCCTGGCTCGTCAGCGCCCTGGCCTATCAGGTGGGCAGCCTCTTCCTGACTTGACGAGTTCCATCAAACAGACTGTCCATCAACCAGCCATCACATATCTGAACACCTCTGTTTCTTGCAATCCAGGACGCTCTGTTATCTTTCTGACATAGTCACGAATCAAGTGGCGCCAATCATTGCCTTTCATGCTGAAATAGCGTTCCTGGTATTCACGCTGGCACTCCGTTACGATGCTTAGAATCGTCGTTCCCTCATAAAGTTCCATCATGTTATGCACCAACCGACGCACATCAGCATCGTTCTCAACATCCTCTAGCATGGAGCCCTTAGGAATCAATTGAATTTCCTGAGCTTTGCCGTTAGATTTCTTGGGAGCAACAGTTGTCTCCTCTGCGTCAACGTTTCTATTCTGCTCCTCATTCTCTGCCCATTGTTCACATTGCTTCAGAACTATATTCATAGCACCTTCTGCTTCCTCCCTTCTCGGCATCCATCATTTCTTGAGCCAGTTTTAGCAGCTCTTGGATGACTTCTTCGTTTGTCAGCAATCCATTGATATAGCGGTTTAGGGTTTCACTAAATCTGTCGCTGAACAATTCACCTGTTACAATATTTGTACGAATCATACTACGCACACGCCCACGCAACAAGTCTTCGAGCAACTTGGCAGCAAGGTTCTTCTCCTTCATCTTCTTGACCTCTTCCATGAATTTCTCATCAAAGAGAGAGAACTCTGCCCCCTTAAAGATATTGATTCACCACCAGAAAGTCGTTCTCATCCTCATGTTCATAATCGATGAGGTTGACAATGGCTGTTTTCAGTTGATGCTTGGCGTCAGCATATTGCACCTCTATGCCATATTGCAGCATCTGGGTGAACTTGAAGTTACACTCATAGAGTGACGATCCCTCTATCTGATGCAGTTTCTTGATAGCATCATCGATGGCATCGAGAGGCAAAGTCGGGTTGATGCGATGCAGCGAATCCTGCAACACTTCATCCAGAATAGGATTGGTATAGTCACGCTCTATATCAGGCCCGTACTCATAGCGGTACTGCTTGCCGTCAAGACTCTGGAATAGTTCAATGAGAGCCAGCTCGTAGTCGTTTTCGGTATATCCGTTTTCGTTCATCGGCTATTCATTTTATCAGTTCTTTTATTAAGAGCCAATCCTTTTGGAAAAGCCGCGCGAGTTTGACCCCCGAGGGCAAGCGACGATGACCCCTGCGGG
>ERZ842401.3822-NODE-3822-length-18267-cov-3.684878_pt1 | contig 18267 bp, 12 predicted proteins | sample MGYA00521270_ERZ842401 | MGnify/ENA primary metagenome ERZ842401 (study PRJEB31892, sample SAMEA3878208) | bioreactor metagenome | biome: Moose rumen | place: Sweden | collected 2011-10 | study: EMG produced TPA metagenomics assembly of the PRJEB12797 data set...
CGGCAAGGGACGACAACGGCGCAATCGTTTTGAAATGTGGCTTCGACGAATATGGCAACCGTACATACGAGCAGTATTTTACACTCGAAAGCGAGCCATCGATGCGCACGGATATGAACGTCCACAAATTGGAGTACACACACGACCCACAGACGGGACTCACAATCGAAAGACTTGCATACGGCACTGACTTAAAGCCTGTATGCACATCGCAAGGCTGGGTAAAAACTACCGTAACATATGACGAAAACGGTTTTTGCATAGAAGTAAAATTTTTTGACGAAAACGATACCCCTGTAGTCTATTCGTCCGATGAGGAAGATGCCGTCAATTTTCATAGACGGTCAATTATAAACACCCCTACTGGTCTGGCAAAAGAATATTGCAGTTATGATTCTTACGGAAATCCAGCACTCGACCCCGACGGCGTCTTTAAAGCCATTATTGAATACGACACTGTGGGCAACGAAGTCAGACGGCAATTTTTGGATGCAAACGGCAACTTTGTAAAAGTGGACGGCGACGAGTGTCAGTATGAACTCGTCTATGACGAGAAGAACAACCTCATAAAGGTAATATACGAAGATGCCGACGGCAAATTTGCCAACACAAAGAAAGGATTAGCCATACAAGCCATAGAAAGAGACAATTACGGCAGACAAACAAAGCTTTCTTTCTACGACAAAACCGAAAATCTCGCCGAAATAGACGGATGGGCATACCGCACTTTTGAATATGACGACTTCGGAAACCTCAAAGTGGTAAAATGGTATAAGGCTGACGGCAGACTATGTGAAACATATTCCGCCATAAAAACAATGGAATATGACCCCAACACAAACTTTTGGGTTAAGACGACATGGGCCGACGAAACCGGAGCCATAACATCTGAAGATTACTACGAACACGACAACATCGGAAAAATAATCAAAAAGTACACCCTCGACAAAAACAAACAACTTGACGGCGTTGTGGTCAACTACAAGTACGACACCCAAAACCGCGAGACCGTCCGTTACGCCACCGACCTTAGCGGCAACAGAATCAACTTCAAAGATGCCACATACTGCGAAGTCAGAAGCGAAAAATACGACCAATTCAACCACTGTTGCGTAACATCATATTGGGACGTAAACGGCAACCCGACAACATATAAGCCCGGTGTCCACAAATATGAACAAGAGTTCGACCACCGAGGAAAGGTTATCCACGAAATATCATACGGCATCGACGGCAATCCAGCAAAAATAGACGACGTTGAGGGTAAATGTGTCTATGATGCACGCGGCAATATGACGGAACTTTCGGTTTATGACGGCTATGGAAAACCGAGCATAGGCTCCGACGGTTTCCACAAAGCAATAATGACATACGATACCAAAAACCGCGAACTCACACGTTCATACTACGACACTGGCAATCAGCCGATTGTTTCCAAAGAGTTTGACTTCCATCAACGCAAGTACACTTACGACGACAATGGCAACATCCTCACCGAGGAATACTATGATGACAAGTCAAACCCGATGATACCTTCTGACAAAGGCTTCTTCAAAAAGCAAAACACATACGACGACAAAGGGCACATAACGAAGCAGGAATGGTTCGGCACTTCCGACAAGGAGATAACCCTGAGGTATGCAAAAATAACATCCAAATACGACAACAACGGCAACATAATCGTTGTAGAAAAATATTCAACCAAGCAATGCGAAGAGGTTTACAAATATACCTACAACGACAAAAACCAAAAAACCGAAGAATATCAGTATGACGGCAGCAACAATTTGTATTGGAAAATCTTATACAACGAATTTGAAGAAATAGCGGAACGTTATCAATATGAAGGCAAATCAAAATACACCTACAAATATGTAATTATATATGCAAAAGATAAATCAACACCCACACGCGAAGATGTTTACGAACCGTCGGGCAAAAAAATCGCTTTCCGTAATTATATGAACGGTTGGGGAGAATATCAAATAATACAACAAAAAACATCTTCCAATTCTTGGATTTCTGTTTTCAGAAATACAAAATGGCCATACAAATGGAATAGTGCCTACACCCTTACAAAATGTAACATTTCGGGAAACAATGTAACAATTTGGGTAAAAGCCGTCAATATGTCTAAATACGACACAGACAAAGAGGCAGGCATTAAAAGTGAAGTATCGAGCATAAGATCAACGCTAAACTCGATAGGTGGTGGCAAACCGTCCAATTGTACACTAAGATTATATGTAATTGACAAGGCAAACAGAGATTGGTTCTCACTATAAAATTAAAAATTATGAAGAAATTTCTAACACTTTTTGCCGCCTTGCTGATTTGTTCAGCGGCGGCATTTGCCCAAGACGACGATATGTCCGCACAAGCAAAAAATGCACGTTCCAATATGCAGAAATTCCTTCAAGAGGAGGGTTTTTCGCCGTACATCGACGACGAGGACGGCGCATTGTGCTTCAAAAAAGAGGGCTTGTTGTACTACATATACTTCTCTGGCACATCACCAGTGATGGCGGAATTCCACAGGGGCGGATTCAGTTATGAAAACGAGAACATGACAGACCTCCTGACCGCCGCCAACCAAGTCAACATAAAAAAATACATAAAATGCTACGTAACTCAGAAAAAATATATTGGTTTTAGCATAGAATCTTATTTTAACTCCATTGAGGACTATAAATATACATTTTACAAGAATATCGGAATTTTAGATGATGGAAAAGACTACTTCAAAGAAGTTTTCAATGGCAGCAATAATAACAGTGAATCTTCCTCCAAACCATTTGAGGTGACATCGATATTTATTGGCAACACAAATTATGACGGAAATGTTATTACCGATTATGGAAAAAACATTTATTCGTCATCAACACAATATCTTAAACCCAAATTGTATATTGATACCTACAAAGAGGGATCATACGATATTTATGTAAAGTTTTACAGTCCAAATGGACTATCCACTGGCAATACATCTCCTAACGGTTACTCCTACAAAACAACATTGACATTAACCAAAAACAATAGAGAATACTTTTTGTCCGGTTGGGGAAGTTCTTCCTCTGGACAATGGCAAGCAGGTAATTATCGCATAGAAATATACTATAAAGACAAACTAATTTCCACAAAATATTTTAATGTATTGTAATATGGAGATAGAAGGTAATGGAAAGAAAACTGTAATTGCCGATTTTAGTAAAACGGTTAAAAATTATGAGAATAGCGAAAATGGTAAGGAAACTGTTTTAAGCGATTTGAATGGCACTATAAAAAAATACAATGACGACGAACCCGAAACCATAGCTATTGTCCAGCCCTACGAAAATATGCTTTGGGACAACCGCTATTTGCTTGAAAAACGCCTCGGTAACGGTGCAACAGCTCAAGTTTGGAAAGCGTTAGACACCAAGGCAGACAACATCGAAGTTGCAATAAAAATATTCTCAGCGTTTGAAATGGCTGGTGTTCAAGGACAACAACTTTTTGTAAAGGAGTTTACAAGCGTACATAAACTCAAACACCCGAATCTCCTAACGCCATCTGGCTACGACATCTGTCAAAATGTGCCATACCTTATTTCTAACTATTGCGAAAAAGGTTCGGCAACATCGTTGGTTGGAAAAATCAGTATTGAGGAAATCGTCAAATTTTTGAAAGGGGCAGCCGAAGGTTTAAATGTTTTGCATAAGCATAATATTGTGCATCAAGACATTAAACCTGACAATGTGTTAATTGACAATGACGATAACTATATACTTACAGATTTTGGTATAACTGGTCAGGCAAACAAAGAAATAAGAGGCGGCACGCCAGCATACATGGCTCCTGAATTTTTTTCATCAAAACGGCGCGTTGCAACTTTCGAAACCGACATTTGGGCACTGGGAGCAACCATTTTTGAACTCGTAACAGGAGATGTCCCATTCGGCAACGACGGCGGCACTGCACAGGCAAAAGGCGCAAAAACACCTGTTCTTCCAAAAAATTTCAAACATAAAACCGTGCGCAGCATTGTATATAGATGTTTAGATGCCAACCCTCAAAAAAGACCATCTGCCGAAGAAATATTAACTGAACTACACAATTTGGAGGATAAAAGAAGACTTCTTTGGCTCATTCCTGCCATTGCAGCAGGAGTGGCAACGATTGTAATAGGTGTCTATTATCTGTTTTTCTACAAAGATCCAGATTTAAAACTTGCAGAACGAAAATTGTCTAAATATAAGCAACTTATAGAAGATTGCAGAACCCTCTCCGCCGACACTTTGGATAATGGCAGAACGGAAAACTTGCTCAACGCCAAACTCAAACTCAAGGAGATAAAGGATTTGGAAGAAAGGTTTTCAAAATTTTTACCAAACGATTACAACAAATATTCTGAATTTGAAAATTTGGACATGGTTTTCAAAAACGAGAGCCTAAAAAACGCACAACGTGCCATCAGACAGAACGACAGAGCATTAATAAAACCATTTTTGCAGATTGCCAACGATTTCTACCATTCCAATGGTATAGAGAAAGCAATTCAACTTACGGAAAATGGTTCATCCTCCGACATGGAAATAAAAAATGCGATTGAACAAGGAATCAACGAATTAAAATAAAAGAACTATGAAAAATATAACATTTATATTGCTTTTGATTTTGGTTGTCTCATCATGCGGCAACGACAATCAAAGTTACATAGAGGAACTCGAGAAAAAAATCGAAGAATACGAGGAGAGAGAAGTTTCTAACAACAAAATCAAAACAGAATTTTGTGCACAACTTGAAACTTTCGGCAACATTCAAGATAGTCTCCGTCTGTACGAAATGCAGATTGACAGCCTTAAACATGAAATCAAATCCAAGCGCAGGGCATCAAAAGAAGACAACGCGGCATTGGTGGCGATGTTGGCGCAGATTGACAGTTTTCTTGCTAAAAACAAAGAACTTGCCGAAACTCTCAACGCAAAAGATTTCAAAGGCAAAGACGAGAAACAAATAATCAATCTTCTGCTAAAAAGCATTGACGACAAGCAGAAACAGATAGCGATGATGAAAAACGAAATAGAAAACCTCAACAAGGAGGTAGCCGGGCTTAAAGTCGCCAACCGCAACCTAACGTCCGATTTGAACAAGAGTATGAGCGCGTTGGAAGACCGCGACAGGACTATCGAGGAACAGAGCCGCCAGATTTCAACGGCCAAAAACCTCACTCTCTCCAATCTTAACATAAAACTTCCTCAGGGTACTTTCCGCAACGACAAGAAAGCGAAAAATATTGACAATATAAATTTCTGTTTTGCAATCAATTACAACGAACTTGCCGATGCTCAGACTGTTACTATTTATGTCCGCGTTACTGATGCAAGCGGACAACTTTTAGGGGCATCTTCCCGCAACCTTTTTGACACGGACGAAGGTAGAATTAGCTACACAATAAAAAAAAGTGTCAATTATACTGGCAAAACTGTCAATGATTGCATAACATGGAATCTTGACAAAAAAACATTGAAGTCAGGCAACTACATTGCAACATATTATATTAATTCTCACAAGGCAGACGAAAAGTCATTTTCAATAAAATAAATGAGCATATAAAACCATATCAAATATACACCTATTTTTACAAAAATACTACTATGGGAGTTCTAAAAATTGCTTTTTCTTTGTTGCATTTCAATGTCAAAATCCTCATTTTCAATTAGTAAACTCTGTTATTTTTGATTTCGTGCGTTTCGAAAAATCTAATTTTTAGAAGCGCCCTTTATCCATTTTTTGTCAAAATAAAACCAATTACTACATTTGCATCAAAAAATTAATTGTAAAAAAAGAAGAAAATGACTAAGGCTTTGTTTCTGTTATTAATGGCCATAAGTTTTTCGTGTAAAGCCCAACTTCTTGATGCAGAGCAACTAAAAAAGACAAAAATATTTTACTCTCTAAGCACTGCATTAGAACAGCCAGAAAACGTTTATATACTCGATTTGCTTAACGCCGAACTCGACACTTTGCCAAAAGATATTGCTAAACTCAAAAAACTTCAAATACTTTATCTTTACGACAACAATCTAACAACATTACCCAAAGAGATTGGAGAACTTAATAATCTTCAAGAACTTTATTTGGATAGAAACAAAATTAAAAATTTACCCATCGAAATAGGAAAACTTAAAAATCTAAAGATTTTAACCGCATCGCATAACCAAATAAATCAATTACCCGAAGAAATTAGTAACCTTAAAAACCTAATACAACTTAATTTTTCAAACAACATACTCACTTCACTGCCCGAAAATTTTGGTTTACTAACAAACATAAAATCAGCAGATTTTTGCAACAACTACATACTTGAATTACCACAAAGCATAGGAGAATGCACTAATCTCGAAGAGTTGAAATTATCTTCAAACCAGCTCACTTGTGTGCCAACTACATTCTCAAACCTACAAAATTTAAAAATTTTACACATTGACGAAAACAAATTTATGTTTATTTCACCAGAAATTTGCATGTTGAAAAAACTTCAAAAATTTTCTGCATATAGCAACTCATTAGTTATGTTGCCCAAGGAATTTGGAAACTTGAAAACCATAGAAGAAATAATTTTGCAAGGCAACGCGCTTTCTGCCATACCAAAGGAGTTTTCTAAACTAAAACGACTAAAATATCTCGACCTGACAGCCACCAAAATAAAAAAAGAAAAATTCAAATCAATACAAAAATTGATACCATGGGCAGTAATAGTTTTTCCATTCTAAACAACTCACAAAACAAACAACTATGCATTTTTGATTTCGACGGCACATTGGCAGATACCTTTGTGTCTGGCGCAAAACTAATAAATTCGTACGCCATAAAATTTGGTTACAAGCAAATTGATTTTTCTAACACCAAAAATATCTCCGCACGCCAACTCATAAAACTATCGAAAGTAAAGTTTTGGGAAATACCAAGGCTTGTAAAATTTTTTCGCAAAAAATCGGAAGAAACAGCCGCTGAAATCAATCTTTTTAGCAACATTATTGAAATACTTCACTGCCTTAAAAAAAACGGTTTTGACCTTGCTATTGCATCAACCAACAGCCAAAAAACCATTGATACAGTGCTGAAAAAATACAACATCGAAAATATGTTCACTTTTTTGCGCACCGACATTCCATTGTTTGGCAAAAAAAGAGCATTAACTCGTATTCGCCGTTATAACTCTAAGATTTACAACAAGTTAATATACATTGGCGATGAAATTCGCGACATAGAAGCATGCCGAAAAGCCAATATAGATATAATTTCGGTTTCATGGGGGTTTAACAGCTTAGAAAGTTTGCAACAACACACAAAAAAAGTAGTTTCAACACCCCAAGAACTCCTTGAAACGCTGATGCAACAATGTAGCTAACATTTTTTTCTACTATATCTGTTCAACAACAAAGTATAATTTTTTCTCATTATCTTGGAGATATTTAAGCAGTTGCAACGCCATAAAATCGTTTTGTTCTTTTTTTTTCTTGTCGAAACATATCGGCAATGAGTTAATTTTTTCGTTTTGTCCACCACTAAACACAAATTTAGGACATTGCGACACTGGTTTCCCATTTTCATCGGTTATCATTAGCCGAAAAAACTTATCATTATCAGCATTAGAAATTTGTAATTTTTTTATGGTAAGGCATTTATCAGTAGTGCCTATTAAAAATATATCAATTTGAGGGGTAATTATATCAACAGATTGTTCAACCTTGGTTTTCAAAGGCTTTAAAACAAGAAATGGCGATTTTTCTTTAAGTTCTAAAACATGAAAAAAGTTACTTGAATATTCGTTTTTCAATTCATTCATTCCAAGAAATCCTGCAACAAACCAATATATACACAATACTCCAACAAAAACAAAATACAAAATTTTAAAAATTTTAAACCTACTTAGCATTTTGTTTTTTTTGTTTACAACCTCATCTTTCTGACTATCAAATTTTTCTAAATATTGTTTAACATCGGGGTAATTGCTATACTCAGTCAACTGTGATTTTAAAGAATTTATTTTTTTTACAACCCCACTATCACTATTACATTCTTTGTTTTTTCTAAACAAAAGTACAATACCAAAAATCAAAAACACGGGACCAACTAAAACCGCCATTATTGCCCCACGTTCATTTAATTTATAAAAAACTCCATAAAAAAACACCAAAATTGGTATCGTTATAAGCAACAATGGGAAAAAATCTCTAATTAAAGTTCCATAATTCTGCGGATACTGATTTTTGTATTGCGACAAAAGCATTTCTAAATTTGTGCTTACACGTTGAAAATATGACTTGTTGTTTTCCATAATACTTGGCTGTTAAAAAATAGTGAAATAACATGCACTGTCGGCTAAATCCTTTATACGTTGATAGTTAGTAATCGAATCACGAGTTACAAAATCGGCATAATAAGTACCCCTACCCTTTTCTAAAAAAGAGTAAATGTTGTCTTGGCAATCTTTATAATAATCAACAGTAGATATTGCAGGATGACAAAATCTACCCACCACATTAAAATCCTTGTCCCAAAAGATAATCCGCAAAAAAACAGTATCCGTGTTGGTAATTTTACGACCTGTAGATTGTAGTTTTACATTAGCCAATCTTAAACGATAAGTTGGATTTTCACCATAAGTATAACCAATAAAAGTACTGAAATTTAACACATCAACACTCAATTCTCCATCGGAAGCGACAGTAAAATATGGCGAATAATTGTCATCAACACTTTCATACGGGTTTGGTTTTATAGATGCCCTTAAATTAGCAACTTGATAAAATTCTTTATAATCAATACGATTTATTTCATAATTGGTTTTATCTGAAGGAGCCAACATAGGCAACAAAATAATTAACACAACAAATCCAATGATACATAAGGTGAGTATTCGCCGTTTTTTTGCGCGATTCTTTTTTATAATTTCGATTTCTGCGTCAAAACTATCCAAAAGTTGCCTTGCCTCAGCATTGTCGCCATACAGAGTGGAAACTTGACGTAAATACATTTCATGTTGGTGTAATGCGTTATAAAACCTATCATCAGCAATTTTGACAGGTGAATTATTATCAATTGGCTTTTTTAACTGCAAAAAGGATAAAAACAATAAGCCCAACGACACCAAAAAGAAAAATCCTGCCCATGTGCCAATTCCCATAAAAGAAAAACCAACTATCAAAAAAAGTGCCGCCAATACCAAAAGAACAAGTGCCTTTCGATATATCAACACATCAACAAATGTTGGATGAGGCGCATTTTTAAGTTCTGTAAGGCTTGTATTAATGTTGTTAAGCAAGTTTTTTATGTTAAGTGCCGAATCGGTCTGTTCGTGCAAAATATGCCCACACGATAAACAAATGTTGCTAATCAACGGGAAAGGAGCACCACAATCGGGACAAGTTTTAAGATTTTTCTGTTGCTCTGCAGTGTTAAAATTTTCTCGTTTTATAATCTCAGCTTCATTACCTGTTATAAAAACTGGCGGAACATTTTTTGAATCTATGTTTTTTAGACTATTACCACAAAAAAGACAATCGTCAGAAATCAATGGTATCTGTCCCCCACAAAATGGGCAACGTTTCAACTGCTCCTTAGTGTAGTTTTTTAAACTTTTTTTTATAGCATTGTTGAGATAGTTGGTTATTTCTTGCTCCGAAATACCCTCCGCCAACGCTGCATTAACAATAGTCTTTTTTTCAACATAAGTTAAAACTCTGTCTTTTAAGGCCAAGGCTGTGAGTTGCGCTATTTTTTTTGAAATTGCCATAATAAATTTTTTAGCAGTTTTATTCCAAACTCAAATATAAATGGATTGTTTTTATTTTCCAATTTTTTTAACAGACAATTTTAACAAATTACTGCATTTAAGTTTTTTTTCGGTAAAAATTTTAGGAATTTTGTGATTTTTTGCCTTTAAAATGTTGGATTTTTGTGATTTTTTGATAATTTTATACTGGAATTTTGTGATAACAAAAACATAAAACATTATGGAACTGAAACTTAAACGAAAAATAGACAATTATCTTGTTTCTTGGAAACAAAACCCTGAAAGATTGCCTTTAATTGTAAAAGGGGCAAGACAAATTGGAAAAACTTTTTCCATCGAACTTTTTGCACAATCTTATAAAAGTTTTGTTGAAATCAATTTTGTTACTTCGCCAGAATACAAGGCAATTTTTGAAACTGGATTTTCTGTTGAAAATATAGTAAAACAAATTTCAATGATTAACCCAAAATTTCAATTTATACCTCACAAAACTTTGATTTTTTTTGACGAACTACAATCATGTCCCAATTGTGCAACTTGCTTAAAATTCTTCGCTTTGCATCGTCAATACGATGTAATATGTTCAGGTTCGTTGATGGGTATCAATTATCAAGAAATAGAATCAGTTTCGGTTGGTTATAAAACAGATTACGAGATGTATTCACTTGATTTTGAAGAGTTTCTATGGGCAAAAGGTTATAGCGACAGTCAAATTGACTCGTTGTTTGAAAACATGAAACAACAAATACCTCTTAATCCTGCAGTTATTAATGTTATGACACAATATTTCAAAGAATATATGCTTGTTGGCGGTATGCCGCAAATAGTAAAAAAATTTGTGTCGCAAAACAATTTTTCTGGACTTTTAGAACTTCAACGAGCCTTACTCGCAGCATATAAAGAAGACATTACCAAATACGCCATAGGTCTTGACAAAGCAAAGGTTAATAATGTTTACGAAAATATTCCAGTATTTTTAGCAAAAGAAAATAAAAAATTTTTAATTTCAAAAATTTCTCATGGAGCGCGTAATAGAGAGTATGTTGGCATTGTCGATTGGCTAAAAGATGCTGGGATTGTAAATATTTGTTATTGTCTTGACTTGCCAGAACTACCTTTTAAAGGGAATTATAATCCTCAAAACTACAAACTATATTTTAAAGACACTGGACTTTTGATAGCTTCGTTAGACGATGAATCACAAGCCGATTTGCGTGCTAACAAAAATTTTAACACTTTCAAGGGTGCAATTTACGAAAATATTGTTGCCGACATGCTTGTTAAGGCCGGTTATCCACTATACTATTTCAAAAATTCCAAAGGAACAATTGAAATGGATTTTTTTGTGCGAGATGCTTCAAATGTTGTTCCTATTGAGGTTAAGGCAAACGACAATTCAACACGCTCACTCAACAACCTAATTGAAAGTTCTTCTTATCCTCAAATTAAATATGGAATTAAACTATGTAACAAAAATATTGGATATAACGGTAAATTTTTTACGTTTCCTTATTTTCTTACTTTTTTGCTCAAAAAATTTATGCTTTGGAAGATTGAAACCAACAAAAACAATTAACAGAAAATAAAACACATAGCATTTCTATATCAGCATACAAAACATATTAAACCTTCTACTTTCACTTGCCTTTAGGTAGTTTTAAAACTTTATACCCAAAACTGTAATATCGTCAACCTGTCGCTTTAGGTTTTGAGCAGCCATCCAATCTTCAAGATTTTTGATAAGAGCCTCTTTTTGTTTTTGGGTGGACAAACCACCGATTGTGGGTAAAAACTCTTTTAAAGCCTTTCTGGTAAATTTTCTGTTAAGAGGTCCACCAAACTGATCTTGGTAACCATCAGAGAAATAAAATACCGAATCACCATGTTTATATTCAAAAATTTCGTCGATAAAATCAAGTTTTATTGGATGTAGCCCTACGGGACACTTTGTAGGATTAAGCACAATAAGATTTCCATCACGAACAATAAACAATGGATTGTTAGCACCAGAATATTGCAATACACCTTTGTGTTCATCTATCACCGTAAGACAAATATCCAAACCATCTTTTATAACCAGCGATTTGTTCATAGTGTTAATCATCTTGTATCGCAAAGCCTCCAAAATTCCCGAAGCTGTTATATTGTTACGATCCATTTGAGTTATCACATTGTTTAACGAACTAATAGCCAAAACACTCATCAACGCGCCTGGCACACCATGCCCCGTACAATCTGCCACTGCAACAATAGTTTTTCCTGCACGTCGCATTACACAATAGCAATCACCACCCACAATTTCACATGGCCGATAAATGAGAAATGCATCATTAAGAAAATCTTTTATATTGTTTTCATCGGGTTGCAACGAACTTTGTATTCTTTTTGCATACGAAATACTTTCGAGCATATTTTTATGAGTAGACTCAATGGCAACTTTTTGTTTACCCACAGTACTGAGACTTTCCATAAGTTCTTTACTCATGTCGTTAAGCATTTTCTCGTATTTAATACGATCGGTAACATCGCGAATAATGCCTTCAAAACCGCTTGGCATGTCAAGGTCGTCATACCAAATCACAAAATTACCCTCGCCATGCCGTTCTTCCTTTTTTAAATTGGTAAACTTAAAATTAAATGCTTTAAGTTCGCCAAACGACAATAGTTTATTTCTTATTTCATCTACAACTTCTGGTTGCAAGACATCGAATGCTATCTTACCAATAATATCAGTAACATCCTGACAACCATAAAATTGACACACCGAGGGACTTACTTGTATAATAACACCGTCTAAGTCTGTCTTTATATAAACATCGGTAAGTGTTTTTATGGTATTTTCAAATTGACGAGTGCGTTCATTCATCATGCTTTCGTTTCGTTTACGCTTAGTAATATCCTGCACAATGCCTATAATGCCCTCTAATTTATTTTCTTCGTTATAATATGGCACTTTTGAGGTTGATGTCCAATAATTACCATCCTCATCGTCTAAAATCTGTTTTTCGTAGTCAATTACAGGTTCTAATTTTGTTATAACCTCCTCATCAAGTTTTGTATATTCGTTAGCATAACTTGCGCCAAGTTCGATGTCAGTTTTTCCAATAATATCTTTTATGTCAAAACCTAATGTATTTGCATATTGCTTATTTACAACTTGATACTTAAGATTTTTGCCCTTTAGATATATTTTTGCAGGTAAATTATCGATAAGTGTCTTAAACAAATTATTGTTACTACGCAACTTGTTTTCGTAAGCTACCATATAACTTATATCGCGAACAACAGCAAGGCAATCGGTAAAATTGTCGTTTTCATCGCGTAGAAATCTTGCCATGGTCTCTACATCAAAAATTTTACCGTTTTTGTGCTTAAACTTAAACGTTCCACGATAATAAGTACCAGGCTCCAACAATACACGTTTTGTTAAAAATCCCATTACTACATCCTTAATTTTCTCATGAGATTGTGTGGCAAATAAATCCAAAACATTCATTCCTACCACTTCTTCTGGAGTATAACCAGCCAACGCTGTAATCGCAGGAGTTATAAATATAACTTTGAGTGTTTTTGGATTAAATTTGATAATAATATCAGCGGTGTTTTCTAATATTATTCTATATTTTTCTTCCGATTGACGTAAAATCTCGTCCTTTTGTTTACGTTCTGTAATATTTCTATTTGTTCCAATAACTTGCACAAGTTTGTTGCCTTTAGAATCGGTTTCGTAATACGGACTTAATTGTATGTCAACATCAATTAATCCACCGTCTTTTAAAGTTTGTTTTACCTCAAAGTGCATATCATCTTTCAATGAACCATCACGCATCTTCGACCAAATGAGTTCTTGATTAGAAAACATAGCAAGATGTTCAAGCGATTCTTTTGCAAAAAAGTCTTCGAGTGGCATCTGCATAGCTTCTTCTGGCGTAAAACCGCGCATTGTTTTTACCGATGGACTAATGTAAGTTATTTTTTGTTTACCAACATCAAAAATCCAAATAACATCATTGCTATTTTCTGCAATAAGAGCATAATTACGCTGGGTTTCTTTAAGTTTGGCTTGTGTTGTACGGTTTTCTGTAATATCTTCTTTTATTGCAAGATAACTTATAATATTGCCAAAATTATCCTTAACTGGCGAAATTATAGCTTTTTCGTAATATTCGCCACCATCTTTTTTTCGATTAACAAATTCACCATGCCAAATACGTCCAGATTTTATCGTTTCCCAAAGTTCTTTATACGTATTTTCAGGAGTTTTACCCGACTTCAAAATCCTTGGTGTTTGTCCCAAAACTTCTTGCAAATTGTAACCTGTTGTTATTTCAAATGCAGGATTTGCATATTCTATGTGTCCATCAATATCGGTAAGCACTATTACATCAGGACTTTGGTTTATTGCTGTAAAATATTTGTTGAGTCTAATATTCTGTTCTTTAATTTTATTGGCATTGCGGCGTTCGTCTGTTACGTCGTAAATTATAAAAATATATTCTTTTGCTCTTGTTTGAATGTTTTGATGCGGTGATGCTGTTATCATAAACACATGCTTATCGTTGGCTATATCCGTTGTAGTAGCCTCATAACGAACACTTTCTCCGTTTTTTTTATTAATTGTTTCGTCAATTATCTTTTGGCGATACTCTGTGTCAATAAATTCAAATATAGAATGATTTGCCAATGTATTTTTTCCAACGCTTAACAGCCGTTGAGCTGCTAAATTGGACATTGTTATTATAAAATCTGCATTTAAAATTAAAAAGCCTTCGCCAAGATTAGACAATATGGTTGATAGATATTCTTCTTGTTTTTTTAAATATTCGATTGTTATCTTCAACTCTTCGTTAATCTGCTCCAACTCAACACTTTTCTTGTTGAGTTGAGAATATGCCGATTCGAGATTTTCGTTTATACAATGAAGTTCTTCGTTGTTTTGACGTAGTTCTTCTTGAAGCGTGTGCTGTTCTTCATAAGCAGCCTTAAGATCTTTTCTGCTTTTAAGATTATCGTTAACAAGATTACCAAAGGTAAAAAATTCTTTTGTTACGAGATTTTTATGTGCAAATTCAACTTCTTGGTCGTTGTCGAGCGACGAAATCAACGTTTTTATAGGCCACATAACCCTACGGAAAAGCAATGCTTGAATAAAAAAGTATGTTAGACCTACAAAAACAAAAAATAAAATACCAATGTTTTTAAGTTTATTCAATGTTTTATTTGAATATTGAACAATACTTACATTAGCAACAGGCTGACCTGCAGCATTTTTTAAATCAACAAATATCTTATCTTTTGTATCGTCTGATTTTTGGCTTGCTGTTGACGACAAAAATATAGGTGAACCTATTAGACTATTAATTTTTTCAATCTCCTTGTCGTCCCAACGTTTGAAAAAAATAAGTGTTCCAACTGGCATTCCATTAGGAGATTTAACGCCTTCTGCTACAAGATTATAAACTTTTTCTTTGGCACTAACAAAAAAATTAAGTCTTTGTCCAGCAAGTACACCTTCCTTAACTTTTTGAGATTCAAGATTATCGTTGACATTATAAGTATCAGTGTTGTTTGGCCAATAATAAACGGTTTCGCCATTGGCATTTAAGCATATAACTCCTGTAAATTTGTATGTTAATGGTAAATTATTTAAATTTGTTGTTGCCCATAAAGAATCGCAATTGATAACAAAATCAGCAGTTTCTTGCCTTGATGCACAACTATGTAACACATCTGACATAAAAGCACTGCGCTGCTCTAATATATTTTTTGATGCAGAAAGTAAATCTCGACTATTTTCGCCCGAAAACAATTTTGATGCAAAATACATCAAAACAGCGAAAACAATTGTTAACGTTAAAAATATCAACGTTAGTTTTTGACCTATAACTGCTTGTAACCTATTTACCCGTTGTTTTTTTGTTTCCATTTAGTTTTTTTACACCTAAAACACTTTTATCGTGTGTATTGGAATATTATTTTCAAACACCGTGCAAAATTATAAATTTTAAAACTATTTTTGTGTAAAATTTAGTATAATTTATCTTAGAATTTATGCTTTATCTTTTAACACAACTTTTTAGTAAAGTTTTTTACACAAAAAAACCAGAAATATGAAAAAAAATAAAAGAGGTTGCCCAAAAGAAACAACCTCTTTACCATTAAACAATTTAAAATTCAACAATACTTTCAATCATTTTTTTAATCAATAACGTCATTTTTGGCTCTGCTTTGTTGGCCGCTTGTTGTACTTCCTCATGCGAAACTTTTTCAACAACACCTGTAATTCCAAGGTCTGTAATTACCGAAACAGCAAAACAAGGCACTTTCATGTGGCGTGCTACAATTATTTCTGGTACTGTACTCATTCCAACTGCATCGGCACCTGCAATATGGAAAAATTTATATTCCGATGGTGTTTCAAATGTTGGACCAGTTACCCCAATGTAAACGCCTTTTTGAAGATGAATGTTATTTTGCTCGGCAATTTCAAAAGCAAGTTTTATATAACGCTTATCATACGCCTCCGACATTTCTGGAAATCGCGGACCGAGTTCATCGCAATTAGGACCAATAAGCGGATTGGTTCCAAAAAGATTGATATGATCGCGAATAACCATGATGTCGCCCACCTTAAAAGTGGGATTCATGCCGCCCGATGCATTGCTAACAACAAGCAATTTTATTCCCAAAGCCTTCATTACTCTAACAGGGAATGTTACTTGCTGCATAGTATAGCCTTCATAATAATGAAAACGTCCTTGCATTGCCACAACCTTTTTGCCACCGAGCATTCCAAAAACAAGTTTTCCACTATGCCCCTGCACTGTTGAAATTGGAAAATTTGGAATGTCTTTATATTCAAGCGTAGCAATAGTATCTATTTCGTTGACCAATGCGCCCAAACCTGTACCAAGAATAATTCCTATCTCTGGATTAAAATTGACGCACTGTCGTATGTAAGCGGTAGTTTGTTCTATCTTCTGCAACATATTTTAAAATTTGATTGTTAAACTCCTGCGAATCTTCGTATATAAAATTAACCTCAATGGGCAGGAAATACATCGAAGCCTTTATATCGTCGTTCCAATCTATTTCTATAAGTCTAACTGAATCCTTTTCGGTGGTGATAATTATTTTTTTCTCACCCAATGACATAAATGTAGCAATAATTTTCTTTATATCTTTCTTACTAAAATTGTGATGATCAGGAAATTGCAAATGAGTTATCTTTTCCGAAATATTTTCTCTTACATGCTCCAACAATGTATCAGGATTAGCAATACCTGTAATAATCAACACCTCGGTTTGACCATCGGCAAGCACATTACTCATTCCTTCACGAAAAACTGGTGTGAGTTTTTTGTATTTAAAATTAGTAAAATATATTGATTGAAATGGCAGTTTATTTACATTTTTTGCAAATACATTTCTATCTATTGGTTTTAAATCTTCAGGACATTTAGTTACGAGAATTATATTAGCACGATTACTATTGTGCGCGCTTTCTCTCAAGCGTCCGTATGGAAGTATGCTATCGCTAAAAATAGGACGATTATAATCTATTAACAAAATGTTTACAAGCGGATTAACACTGCGATGTTGGTAGGCATCATCAAGAACTACAACTTGATTGTCGCTTCTATTTGTTGCTACTATTTTTTCTATGCCATCTACCCTACTCTCGCACACACAAACATTGGCTTCACCATTAAACTTACGCAACATTTGCTTTGGTTCATCACCAATTTCTGCCACTGTACTATGCTCTGTAGCTGCCACAAAACCCTTTGTCTTACGTTTATAACCACGTGACAAAACCGTTACTGAATATTTGTCCTTTAGTACATTAACGATATATTCTGTATGCGGCGTTTTACCCGTTCCACCTACGGTGATATTGCCCACCGATATTACTGGCACATCAAACTCGTGGCTACGCAATAAATTGTTGTTATACAAAAAATTGCGTACCGAAGTTATCATGCGGTAAATCCAAGATAGCAGTATGAGCAATGAACGCAACATAATCAATTAACATATTATACGATTTATCTGCTGACGACAAAAATTCTCAATTTCTGCAACATCAGCAAGCAAAAGCATACTGTTATCTACAATAAGTTTTCCATCAGAAACAACAGCCGTTATTCCGTGTGGCTTTGCACCAAAAATTAATTGCACAACAAAGTTATTTTTATTAAGTTCCATAGGTAACGGATTTTCAAAAACAATAAGATTATTTTGTCCATCACCCTTAAAGCCATTGATTTCTATATAACGATGTATAGCCCTAAGTCTTTGATATGCATCCATAGTAGATATTGCATTTTCCGTGCCAAGTGCCTTAAAATACGACATTTTAGTAGTTGCAACAAGGTTCTCTCCTGTGTAGTCGGTACCATAAAAAATATTGTCGTCAAGCCATTGTGAACTAAATGGAGAAACAGCATTTTGAAGATTTCCTATAGGATTTTCGGCAGTCCAAC
>ERZ842401.3823-NODE-3823-length-18267-cov-3.567428_pt1 | contig 18267 bp, 9 predicted proteins | sample MGYA00521270_ERZ842401 | MGnify/ENA primary metagenome ERZ842401 (study PRJEB31892, sample SAMEA3878208) | bioreactor metagenome | biome: Moose rumen | place: Sweden | collected 2011-10 | study: EMG produced TPA metagenomics assembly of the PRJEB12797 data set...
TGGCCGACTTCTATTATGTAAGGAAGATCGGAGAAGAGCCATTAGAAGATGGTAGTGTGGCGTGGCTGGAGTTTGACGGCGGCGGGGGCGCTTACATCGGGAAACAGACGGGAAGCAAGGTGTTCCCGTCGACCTATGGCGCCAATACGAATGCAGTATTCAAGAATAGGTTGCCGTTTATGTTCGTTAAGAAGAATTCCGATGGCAAGCGCATTGACTGGCGCGATATCGCCACCGGCGACGAGTACATGGTACTTCGAACGCGGGTAAAGTTGGATGCTGAAGGTAACGTAATTGAGGCAAACTACTCGAAAATACTTGGCCCATTCCGGTTTGGATTTGCCGTCGAATCGCCATGTGTCGTTTTCAACCACCGCGTCAATGATCCTAATTTGGAATCCGATTGCCGCCGGAACATGTTAAAGCAATTCAATTCAAATGGTTATCCTCCATGATTCATAAAGATCATGAAAGGAAACGAGTGACATGAAAAGATTGAAATTAATAAAAAATTTCAACATAACCGTCCGCTGATTTGATATTATATTCTCCATGAAGAACTATCTGGCAATAGACATTGGAGCGAGTTCGGGGCGTCATATCATCGGGCGCGTCGTTGACGGGAAGATTACGCTTGAGGAAGTCTACCGTTTCGTGAACTCGCAGGTTCGCAAGGACGGCCACGACTGCTGGGACATCGAGAAGCTCGTTGCGTCCGTGAAAGCCGGCATAGACGAGGCGATGAAGAAGGGGCCCATCGAGTCGATCGGCATAGACACATGGGGTGTCGATTTTGTGCTCCTCGACGAGAAGGGCGAGCTTTGCAGCGACTCTGTCGCCTACCGCGATGCGCGCACGACCGGCGCTGACACGGAAATCGAGTCTCAGGTAATGTCCTTCGAGGAGCTTTATTCGCGCTGCGGTATCCAGAAGGCACCGTTCAACACCATCTACCAGCTTTGGGCTTTGAAGAAGGAACATCCCGAGCAGCTTGAGAAGGCGGCGAGCTTCCTCACCGTTCCAGAATATCTGAACTACCGCCTCACGGGAAACATAGTCCACGAATACACCGACTCGTCGACGACTTCGCTTCTCGACGCGGCGAAGAAGGACTGGGATTTTGACCTCATCGAAAAGCTCGGCCTTCCGAAGCGTATTTTCGGAAAGCTTGAGATGCCCGGTGCGACCGTCGGCGAATACAAGGGCATCAAGGTCGTGCTTCCCGCGATGCACGACACCGGCTCCGCGTATCTCGCCGTTCCCGCGCGTGACGACAGGGCGGTATACCTTTCCTCCGGCACCTGGTCGCTTCTCGGCGTAGAGAACGAGAAGCCGATTACCACGAAGGCGTCGTGCGCGGCGAACTTCACGAACGAAGGCGGCGCATGGGGTCGCTACCGCTACCTCAAGAACATCATGGGTCTTTGGATGATCCAGTCGATCCGCCGCGAACTCAACGGCGTAGAGTACGTCGAGGGCAAGGGCGGCGACGCGACTAAGGAGGCGCTTGCGACGCTCAAGGACTACGAGAAGGGGCGCGAGTATTCCTTTTCCGACCTTTCGATGATCGCCCGCGGGCAGAAATACAACACGACTGTCGACGTTAACGACTCGCGCTTCCTCAACCCGGCGTCGATGATCGGCAAAGTTGCAAAGGCGGCGTCCGAGTCAGGCAAGCCGCCGACGACCGTTGGCGAGCTTATGCAGTGCGTCTATCTCTCGCTCGCCGAGTGCTACGCGAATGCGATACGCAATCTTTCCGAGATCACGGGCAAGGTCTACACCTCGATCAACATTGTCGGCGGCGGCTCGCAGGACAAGTACCTGAACGCGCTTACCGCCGAGGCGACGGGGCTTGAGGTCTTTACGGGCCCAATAGAAGGAACGGCCATCGGCAACCTCATCGTCCAGATGATCGTCGGCGGGGAATTCGCAGACCTTGCCGCCGCTCGCGCTGCCATCGTGCGATAGCTGGAGGCAAGAGGCGGTGGCCTGTATTTGTCAAATGAAGACAGACGTTATGAAGACAGACGTTATAGTAGTTGGTGCGGGCGTCGTAGGATGCGCTGTGGCGCGGGAGCTCGCGAGATGGAACCTGAGCGTGACCGTCCTTGAGGCGGGGAGCGATGTCGCCGAGGGCGCGTCAAAGGCGAATAGCGCCATCGTCCACGCTGGCTTTGACGCGAAGCCGGGGACTAACAAGGCGAAGTTCAACGTGCTTGGCAACAGGATGTTCGAGGACGTGTGCCGAGAGCTCAAGGTTCCGTTCAGGCGCAATGGCTCAATCGTCCTCGCCTTCGGCCCGGAGGACGAGGCGACCCTGCGCGAGCTGAAGGAGCGCGGCGAAAGGAATGGCGTTCCTACGGAGATCATTTCGCAAGACGAGTTGCGGCGCCGCGAGCCGAACGTCTCGTCCGAGGCAACGGCGGCTCTGTGGGCGCCTACCGGCGGCATCTGCTGCCCATACGAACTTACCTTCCGCTATGCGGAGAACGCGGCTGCAAACGGCGCAGAGTTTTTCTTCGAGGCGAAGGTGGTGAATGTCGTCCGCATAGTGCCGCATGGCGACTACGTGCCGGACGCGCCGTTCCCCTACATGGTGACGTGCGAGGATGGACGCGAGTTTACCGCGCGGGCTGTCGTGAACTGCGCAGGGACCCACTCGGACGAGTTGAACAACCTCGTAAGCCACAGGAAATATTCGATTACGGCGCGGAGAGGCGAATACCTGATGCTCGACCGCGACGAGGATGGCACGTTCTCGGCGACTATGTTCCAGTGCCCCGGCAAGATGGGCAAGGGCATCCTCGTCTCTCCAACAGTCGACGGCACCGTCATAGTCGGGCCGACTGCAGAGGACGTCGACGACAAGGAAGACAAGGCGACGACCTATGCGGGGCTTGAGAAGGTCAAGGCGGGGGCGCGTCGCACCTATCCAGATCTTCCCATCGGCAAGGTAATCGCGGAATTCTCCGGTATGCGCGCGCACGAGACGACGGTGGGCGATTTTGTCATCGGCGAGGCGGTGGACGCGCCTTGTTTCTTCAATGCAGTCGGCGTGGAGTCTCCGGGACTCACGTCTGCGCCGGCGATAGGCCTCTATCTCGCGGGGCGCGTCGCTGAACGGCTCGGTGCGTCGCGCAAGAATCCTTCGCTTATTTCAAAGGATGTCTCGTGGTGGCCCAAGACGCGCGAAATGAAGCCCAGCGAGCTGGCGGAGCTGGTGGAGCGCGATCCTTCATTCGGGCGCGTCGTATGCCGCTGCGAGGAGGTTACGGAGGGGGAGATCAGGGCTGCGATCCGCGCCCGTGTCGGTGCGCGCACCCTGGACGGCATAAAGCGGCGGACGCGAAGCGGCATGGGCCGCTGCCAGGGCGGGTTCTGCACTCCTCGGCTCATAGAGATCCTTGGCGCGGAACTCGGGCTTTCGCCCGAAGCGTTTCTTCTCTCCCGCAAAACCGCGCCAGCCGCGCTAAAGGCGCGAGAGGCGGGGAACGGGGAACGGGTAACGGGAAACGGCGTTTTGGATGTTCTTGTAGTCGGCGCGGGGCCGGCGGGGCTCGCCGCCGCCTGTGCCGCGAAAGAGGCGTTGCGGGGAACGGATGGGAATGTGCTGGTCATCGAGCGCGACGACGCCCCTGGGGGCATCCTCCAGCAGTGCATCCATAATGGCTTCGGCCTCCATCGCTTCAAGGAGGAACTTACAGGTCCTGAATATGCGCAGAGGTTCGTGGACAAGGCCGCGGCGCTGGGGATCCCGGTTGTGTGCGGCACCATGGTCCTCGACATCTCCCCGAGGCCAGACGGCAGTGTGGAAGTGACGGCAATGTCTCCACGCGGAGGGCTAAAGGTCTACAGGTCGCGCTCGGTCGTCCTTGCGATGGGATGCCGCGAACGTCCTCGTGGGGCCTTGATGACTCCAGGAACGCGTCCGGCAGGAGTATACACCGCTGGAACAGTGCAACGGCTCGTCAACATGGACGGCATCATGCCGGGACGGCGCGTCGTGATCCTGGGTTCCGGCGACATCGGGCTCATCATGGCGCGGCGTCTCACTTTCTCAGGGGCGAAGGTGCTCGCCTGCGTCGAGATAATGAAAAAGTCGTCCGGGCTTATGCGAAACGTCGTACAGTGCCTGAACGACTACGACATACCGCTTCTCCTTTCGCATACGGTGACAGACGTGGAAGGGCGCGAACACGTCACTGGCGTGAAAGTGGCGAAGGTCGACGACGACCTGAAGCCGATCCCTGGAACGGAGATGCATTTCGACTGCGACACCCTCGTCCTCTCGTGCGGGCTAATACCGGAGAACGAACTGACGAAAAAGGCCGGAGTCGAGATGGATGCGAGGACACGCGGTCCCAAGGTGGACCCGAAGACAATGGCGACGAGCGTTCCTGGGATATTCGCCGGCGGCAACGTAGTGAGGGTCTACGATCTCGTAGACTGGGTTAGCCGCGATTCCGAGATCGCAGGACGTTCCGCCGCCGCGTATGCAATTCAATACGGAAGGTAAGGAAACTTTCAAATGAAGATGATCTGCATAAACTGCCCGAAGGGATGTGAATTGGACGTTGAGGTTGATGGGGGCGAGGTGTCGGTCTCTGGGCATGGATGTCCAAGGGGGGAGGCGTATGCCAAGTCGGAAGTTACGAACCCGACTCGCATGGTTACGGGGCTCGTGCGCGTCGCCGGGATGAGAAAGCCGCTCCCTGTCAAGACAAGGACGGCCATCCCCAAGGGAAAGATCGACGCCGTTCTCTTCGCCATGCACCAGACGACGGTGCAGCTGCCCGTGAAGATAGGCGACGTCATCATACCCGGCGTCGCCGATACCGGCGTGGACATTGTGGCGACGGCAAACATGTAGGAAACGGTGCAGGGTATCTCCGCTTGCGAACATTGCCAGAACTTATATTGCTTTTTTTCTAAAACAGACATCTTGCAAACTTGACTGACGCTAAGGTCGTGTGGTAGCATTAGCAACATGAACATGTTTGGCAAGATTGGTGCGGCCTGTGCCTTTGCGTGCGTTGCGTTCGCGGTCAGGGCTGATTTCGTTGTCGTAGACAACGGGCGTCCTGTCGCCGTCGTATGCGTCGTCGGAAACGAGTCGAGCGCGGCCCAGTTTGCCGCCAAGGAAATCGCCAAGTACGTGGAGGCGATGACAGGCGCGAAGCTGAAGGTCGTCGTAGGGCGGACCGTGGGCGGTGCGAGAATCGAAATAGACGACGCCGTGAAGGGTCTTGAAAGGGAGGAGTTCCGCATCGAGACGAAGAGTGGCGTCCTGTCGCTTTCCGGCGGCAGTCCGCGGGCGGCGCTATACGCCGCATACGAGCTTCTTGAGCACTTTGGCTGCGGCTTCTGGTCTCCGTTCAACGAAACCGTGCCGAGCGCAAAGTCGCTTTCCGTCGAGTCTGCCTGGAAGGTACGGTCAAAGCCGGCTATTCCGTGGCGGCAGGTGCACAGCCAGTATGGCTACAAGATACCATGGAAACCAAAGCTCAGGATAAACGGGCGGATGTGGACCGATGCGACGCCCGCGAATCTCGGCGGGTCCGATTCGATGGCGATGGGGCAGTCCCTCGCCGGACTTAACCATGGCGATGCGGAGAAGCGTCTTTTCGCCGACCACCCCGATTGGTTCGCCTGGAGGGAGAAGGAGAAGGCAAGGACTATGAGGCAGATGTGCACTTCGAACGACGAGGTCGTTGACGCCATCGTCGCAAAGATACGTTCGAGGTACAAGGCGAATCCGTCAAATATCTCCTACGAGTCCGTGTCGCTGCGTGACAACGACAAGATATGCCAGTGTGATAAATGCCGCCGACTCGTGAAGAAGCACGACAGCACCGCCGCGCCGATCTTCGACTGCGCGAACCGCGTTGCCAAGGCGATCGCCAAGGACCTCCCGAACGTGCGCATCGTAGTGCTCGCCTACTGGATATCCCAGACGCCGCCCAAGGGCATGACCCTTGAGCCGAACGTGGTTGTCTGCTGGGCGCGGCTTCGCAACTTCGCGGTGCCACCGTCCAAGGTGCCGGGACATGACGCCAAACTCAACAAGTGGCGGGAGCTCGCGAAAGGCAACGTAGTCATCTGGGACTACAACGTGCAGTTCAGGGGCTATCTGCTCCCAGCGCCCATCATCGACATGATGGGTCCCGGATTTAGGGAATACGCAGAAAAGGGGATAAAGGGCGTGATGGTGCAGATGGCTGGGTTCGGCGCGGCGCTGATGGACTTCGCCGAGCTCAGGACATGGCTTTGCGCGAAACTTATGTGGAATCCCGCGCAGGACGAACACAAGCTGATGCGCGATTGGTGCGACGGCGCGTGCGGCGCCGGTTCCACAGCCGTGAAGGAGTGGCTTGAGATTAGGCGCAAGGCGCGCGACCGCAAGCGCAGCTATGGGCCATACGACCCCGACAGTCTCCATGTGTTCACTCCAAAGGAGCTTGTCAAGGGATATGTACTGATGCAGGAGGCGCTCAAGGCGACGGAGGGCGATGCGCGCACACATGCGCAGGTGCGCCGTATTTCGCTTGCGCCGTTGACGGCGGTGATATGCAACTACAACCGGGGGGTGTTGGTGGCGGCCAAGGCCGAGAAGGTGCCACTTCCGCCGCGGGACAAGCTTGTGGACGAATTTGAGGCGATATGCGTCGAATACAAGGTCAAAAGTTTCGGGCAGGGGATGCCGTCGATAGCTGAGTTCATAAAGCTCATGCGCGAAGGCGGGGAGATACTGAAGAAGAACTGACCGTGCGTGTAGGAGCGTCGCAGCAAAGAAAATACTAAATGCCAGAAACAACATGAACGGAGGAAACATGAGGGAAGGACAATTAATAGGGGCGATTTTCGCATGCGCTGCCATCGTCTGTGCAGCGGCGCATGCCGCAGAGCCGGTGGATTTCGTCTTTTCGGAAGGCGGCCGCGCGCGAGCGGCTATCGTAGTCGCGGCGGATGCGCCGCCTGCCGTCAAATACGCTTCTGACGAGCTTGCCGACTACCTGAACCGGATGACGGGGGCGCACTTCCCTGTTGCGGAGAAGCCGATCGAGGGATGGAACACCGTGCGCGTCGGCGTGTCTGGCGAGTTGAGGCGCTTCGAGGAGATTTCGCTCGCGGTATCGGCCGACGGCCGCAAACTTGACATCCTCGCGGAGCGCCCCCGTGCGGCGATTTACGCCGTCTACGACCTCCTCGAGACGATGGGATGCGGATTCTGGACGCCAAACTCCGAGACGGTGCCGTCGCGTCCGGACCTCGCGCTTCCCGCCGGATACGCGAAGAACGAAGCGCCTGCGATGCGCATACGAGAAGTGAGCCACTATACTTCCGGACAGCGCTTTCGCTTCAAGTTGCGCGACAACGGGCGGCGCAAGCTGGGGCCGAAGGACGTAAACGCCGGACCGTGTGAACACGAGGACATCATGCATTCCCTTACGCTCCGGTGGATTCCGAGGAAGAAGTTCTTCGAGGAGCATCCCGATTGGTTCGCTCTCGTCGTGCGCACGGATCCTGCGACCGGCGAGAAGGTCGAGAAGCGCGTCCAAGGCGCGCTTTGCGTGACGAACCCCGAGATGCGGGAGGAGCTGCTGCGCGAAGTGGGCGCGTTTCTCGAGAAGAACTATCCCGGCGACAGGTCGGTGTCGCTCTCGCCGAGCGACATGGGCGACTGGTGCCACTGCCCGCGCTGCAAGGCGCTTGTGGAGACTGACGCGAACCACGTGTCCACGGTGCTCTATCTCGACCTTGTGCGCTTCGTCGCCGAACACTTCCGCGAGAAATACCCCGAGGCGACGTTCAACCTGCTCTCCTACTGGACCGCGGCCGCGCCGCCCTCGGACACGGCAAAGTGGCGCCTGCCGTCGAACTGCGGCGTCGGCTTTGCTGCGCTCTGGCGCAACCACGGCTTCCCCATCGACTGCAACGAGCGCTTTGCCCCGCGTGTCAGGGCGTGGCGCGAGATGGCGGACGGATTCGTCTTCTGGGACTACTACGCTAACTTCGCCGGCTACCTCAACCCGTTCCCGAACCTCGACATCATCGCGCCCGCTCTCAAGTTCTACCGTGACAACAAGTTCATCGGCGGCTTTGCGCAGATGCCGCATACACGCATGGCTCCTCTTGCGGACTTGAACTGGTATCTGATGGGCCGCCTGATGTGGAATCCCGACGCCGACACGGAGGCGCTCACGGCTGCCTTCCTCTCCGGCGTATATGGAAAGGCGGCTCCAGCCGCAAAGCGCTACATGGAAATCGTCCGACACGCCAAGCTTCGCGACCGTGGCATCTGGGTTGGCTGCTATGTCGGCGACACCTCGAACTTCCTGACGCCCGAGGACGTGATAGGAATACTCCGCGCCTTCGACGACGCCGAAAAGCTTGCCGCAGACGAGCCCGAGGCGGTGCGCGACGCAGTGTGGCGTCTTCGCTACGCCGGAATCCACACGGCTGCCATCCGCTATCCAGACCTCATCGAGCCGGCGAAGCGCCTCAAATACAAGCTCGCCTCCTGGGAGGGCTACACAAATGCCTGGTTCAGGGGCGTTTCCGACTATCGCGCCCGCCGCGCTGTAATTGGATATCCGCAGCAGTGCCGCGAGGGCGCCGGGTGGAAGAAGTGGGGCGACGACTACTTCGGCCCGATCATGGCCAATGGTTCCGTTCCCACGACATGGCCGGCTCGCCCCGGCGAGTCGGTGGTCGTTTCCGGTGCAGAGCTGACAGGCGGCACGGCCATGTCCATCACTAACGACGCCACGGTTGGGGAATACGCCAAGCTCACTTTCGGCTTCGGCGGCGGCGAGCGGCTTTTCATGAACCCGAAGTATGCAGAAGTCGGCCATACGGTCTCCAACGGTCTCGAAGGCGTCTGGACCGTCCTAGCCCGCCTCCGCGTCGGTGCGAGCGTCACTAACGATCCGGCGGCGGCCTACATGGGCATCTCCTCGCCTTGGATTGTGAACGGGGCGCGAATCGGGAGGAAGAATAGCGAGATCGCCTCGATGACGATACCTTCCTCGCCAGGCGAGGCCGACTGGCGTTGGGTGACGCTCGGCGTGAAGAAACTCTACAGCGGCGCGCGCGTGTGGGTCATGCCGGGGGCCGAGAACCCGTCGCGTTTCCTCGACGTCAAGAGCTTTGCTTTCGTCGATCCGGCGGCATTTGCCCGCGTTTCGCTGGCGGTGCGCGGCGGCGAGGGCAGGCGCGACGGAATAGACGGCTATTCGTACCGCGAGCTGTCCTGCACTAATTCCCCTGCTGGCGCGCTTGTCGCCGTAGTCGGGGCGAAGAACGTCGGCGACCAAGAGGTCTTCGCGCGAGTGCGAGTTGTCAACGGCGCTGTTCTCGATGCGGCGGCAGGCCGCCTTGAGCTGTGGCGTCCGCCGGTAAAGAAGGGCGAAGAGGGAACGATTCTCGGGTCGGTCAAGGTCTTTGGCTCGCGTGGCGAGGATGTGTGGCAGACAGTGTCGCTCGGGAGGTTCGGGCTCAAGACCGGCGACGAAATCCGCTTTAGGTCGGGAGAGTCGGGGAACGCCGTTTCGCTCGCGTTCCGCGATGTGCTGCTTGTAGCGCCAGCGCTTCTCGGGGAGGAGTGACCCGGTGAGATTCGCCAAAGTGTCAGTTTTTGCAGTGGCAGCCGTGCTGGCGTTTTGCGTCGGCGCGGCGACGGTTCGCGAACGGCTTGCGGACGGCTGGCTTTTCATGCGGGCCGATTCCTCGGCAAACGAGACGAACTCCGCGGCATGGCACCCCGTGCGCGTTCCGCACGACTGGGGCGTGGAAGGGACGTTCGATCCAGCGCGGCCATACGGCGACGCCTATCTCGACCCTACAGGCGTCGGCTGGTATCGCTTTGGGTTCACGCCGCGTGCCGAGGAGTCGAAGCGCCTCAAGAAGGGCGGGAAGGTCTTCTTCGAGTCAAACGGCGCGATGTCGAACGCGAAAGTGTGGATAAACGGGCACCATGTCGGAGGATGGGCATACGGCTATACGCCGTTTCGATGCGAACTTACGCCGCATGTCGTCGCCGACGGCGAGAACGAGATAGTGGTCAGGTGCGAGAACGAGGCGGACTCCTCCCGCTGGTACACGGGCGGCGGGCTCTACCGTGAATGTCGGCTTGCGTGGTGCGACGCCGACTACCTGGTGCCGGGGTCTGTCGCGATATCGACGCGCGACGTCGGAGAGCGCGAAGCGACGGTGGAGGTCGCCTACGAGATGTCGCTCTCAGGCCGGAAGACACGGTCGTTCAAGATTGCCGATCCGGTTCTATGGGACGTCGACAATCCGCATCTCTATTCCGTCGAAATCGAGGGCGAGACGTTCCGCTACGGCATTCGCACGGTTTCATTCCATCCAGACGGGCGCGGCTTCCAGCTTAACGGGCGGCGCGTCGCGCTCAACGGCGTCTGCCTGCACCACGACCTCGGCGTACTTGGCGCGGCATACAACCACAAGGCGATGAAACGCCGCCTCGCAAAGCTCAAGGAGGCGGGCGTGAATGCAATCCGCTGCGCACACAACGAGGAAGACCCCGATTTCCTCGACCTCTGCGACGAGCTCGGGCTTCTCGTGAAAGACGAGATATTCGACTGCTGGCGGCATGTCGGCGTCGCCGGCAAGCGGCAGAACGGCTACAACAAGCTCTTCGAGGAATGGCACGAGCGCGACGTCCGCGCATGGGTTCGGGCAGACCGCAACCATCCGTCTGTCATCATGTGGTCGCTTGGCAACGAGATATGCGACGGGTTCGCCGACATCGCCCCGGTGTCCGAGTTCATCGCCACTGGCTGCGAACTTGCGAAGATCGCGCGCGAGGAGGACCCGACACGGCCCACGACGAACGCCAACAACAATCCGGCCAACGCCACGAACGAGTTTGCCGAGGCGCGGGTGTTTGACATATACGGCTTCAACTACCACGGCTGGATGTTCGGGGAGTTCGCAAAGAAGTTCCCGGACGTTCCTTTCTTCTCGTCAGAGTCGCAGTGCATGAGCTCCACGCGCGGCGAGTACACGTTCCCAGTGAAATGGGGGTGGACGCAGGTCGAGACGCTTTCGCCGTTCGTGTCTGGCTACGGCGTCGAGGCATGCGAATGGGGCGGCGACCCCGGCGAGGGCTGGGCGATGCCCCCTGACGCGCACTGGCATTGGATGGATGCCAACCCTGCGTGCATGGGCGAATTCGTCTGGACGGGATGGGACTATCTCGGCGGGCCGTTCTGGGTCGAGGAAATGGCGAAGAAGAACCCGTCCTTCAAGGGCATACACTCCTGCAACACCGGTTTCTTCGACCTCGCGGGATTCCGCAAGGACACGTTCTACCTCTACCAGTCTCGCTGGCGTCCGGAAATGAAGATGGCCCACATCGTGCCGCACTGGAACTGGCCGGAGCGCATCGGAAAGACAACGCCCGTGCATGTCTTCACGACCGGCGACGAAGGGGAGCTTTTCCTGAACGGGCGGTCGCTCGGTCGGCGCAGGAAGGATCCCTCCGACTTCCGCCGCGCATACCGCCTTACATGGGACGACGTCGTTTATGAACCGGGCGAGCTGAAGGTCGTCGTCCGGCGCGGCGGCAAGAAGTGGGCCGAGGCGCGCGTCGCGACAACGGGCGAGCCGACACGTCTGCGCCTCGAATGCGAGGGCGACTCGATGCTGAGCGACGGCGACGACCTTATGTTTGTCAACCTTTCCGTGCTCGACGCCGAGGGGCGGGTCGTGCCGCGCGCAAAGAACGAAGTCGTCTTCACCGTCGAGGGGCCTGCGGAAATCGTCGCCACCGACAATGGCGACGAGACGGACTTCGACTCCTTCAAGTCGCCGCGTCGCAAGGCGTTCAACGGGCGCCTACAGGCAATCCTCCGCGCGTACAAGGGCGCGAAGGGCCTTGTCACCGTACGCGCCGAGTCGCCCGGCCTCGCCGGCGCGTACGCCATGTTCAGGATCGGCGCAGGAGAGGGGCCTTCCGCCCGCATGGGGATGTTCTCCCCGGACGGAAGGGCCGTCGACGCCATGCACTGGCGGTCGTCGCGCGGCGGAGATACGCACAACATGCTTGTCGTGCATCCGAAGTCCGCCCCGGCGAAGCCCGCGCCTCTCTTTGTCGTGCTTCACGGGCATGGCGCAAACATGGTGAGCTGCGCCCGCTGGGAGGCGCTGCCGCTTGATCCTGCCGGGAAGTGCGACATCTGCCACGTTCCCGACGGCTTCTACGGACTTATCCTGGAGGTGCGCGACATCGAGGATTGGTGGGGCGTGCCGAAATCGTGCGTCCTGCCGAAGGAGAAGGGCGGCGAACGCGCGCCTGTTCCAGTGGAGATTTCCGAGACGGAGCGGCGCGTCCTCGAGCAAGTTGAGTGGGCTGCGTCGAATCTCGACATAGACCGCAATCGGATATATCTCGGCGGGGCATCGATGGGCGGCAGCGGAACGCTCGGCATTGGTCTTGCGAACGGAGACGTGTTCGCCGCCGTGAAGGCGTGCGTCTCGGCAAGTCCCTACCATGCGATCGCGCGGCTCGGACTCGGCGGGGAGACGGCGCACGTCGCCGATCCGCCGCCGCTCGTCGAGTATTCCGCGCAGGACGACAAGTGGTCGCGTGACAAGAACCTGCTCTACGAAGGAATGGACGACGCGAGGTATGCGATTTTCGCGTACTGGGGCCCGTTCGGACACAGCGGGCGCAATTCGAAGGTCCTCCCGAAAAACGACCTCGTCGGGTCGTTCAACGTGTTCGACGTCAGGCTCGACGAGCCGTATGTTGCGTTTTCGTCGGCGTCGTGCAACGATCCGATGCCGTGGCCGGACGGCTTCATGGACAAGAAGCATCCGCTTGGGCTTGCGTCGGGGCAGCGCAACGCGTATTTCCGCTGGGGGAACACCGTCGACGAACCGGGCGCATTCGAAGTCGACCTGCGTCTTGTCACGGCCGACGACTGGAAGAGCGCCAGATTCGCTTTCCCGGAATCGGCGTGTGCCGACGTGACGCCGCGTCGGCTCGGACAATTCAAGATCGACCCATGCATGCGCATCGCATGGGAATACGGAGGGGCGCGCGGCGAAGTCGCCGCGGACGCGACGGGGCATGTAACGATCCCGCAGCTCGAGATAACCGCCGTTCCGCGTCGGCTCAGGCTTGTACACGTTGGGCCGTTCAAGATGCGGCCTGAGCCGCAGGTCTGTCCGTTGGTGCGCAGTCCCGGGGTCGCCGAGAAGGGGCTTGTGCTGGGCGATTTCGCCGGCGAGTTCATCTCGATTGAGGGAGTTTGCAAGCCGGGCGAAGTCGACGAAATTGCCGTTCTGCGCGAGCCGTTTAAGAAGGGCGGCCAAGGCGACAAGGCAAAGGCGTCGCTTAAGGTGGTTCACTGCCGGGATGCATACAAGGCGGCATTCCACGGCGGCGAGGCCGAAGCGCCGGAAGGTTCTTGGGCGCTTTTCGTCGGTTGCGGAGAGCGCGAAAGGGACAGCGAGTGGGTAAGGTGCGCGACCGACTTCGCGAACGACTGGATTTCAAGACAAGCACAATGAAAGGCACTAAAATGAAAACGGTATGCATCAGGAGGGGAGTCGTTTCTGCAGGCGTGGCTGCAATGTTGGCCTTCTGCCTTCAAGCCGAGGAGCAGGTTCCGCTGTGGCCCGAGGGCGCGATGCCCGTCGGGACGAACAAGGGAGCCGAAGTGGGGGAGGAGACGGTTTCGGCAAAGGGCATTGTCAAGAACATCACCGTGCCGGCTGTTGAGATTTTCCTCCCGACAAACTCTCCGCGCGCGACGATGGGCGTTGTCATCTGCCCCGGCGGGGCGTATGGATGCCTTGACTTCGAGCACGAGGGCAGGCGCACGGCGCGATTCCTCAACAGCATCGGAGTCGCTGCGTTCGTGCTCAAGTACCGCGTCAGGCCCTATCCCAAGGGCGCGGCGCTCGCCGACTTGCAGCGCGCGCTGTCGGTAGTTCGCTCGAACGCGAAGAAGTGGAATCTGTCCAAGAGCCATCTCGGTGTAATGGGCTATTCGGCTGGTGGGCATCTCGCCGTGCGCGGCGTTGCAGTCAATGGGAAGCGGGTCTATGCGCCGATTGACGCGGTGGACGAAGAACGCGCATCCCCAGATTTCGCCGTGCTCGTATATCCCGCCTATCTTTCGAACGAAGGGAAGGTGCCGCTGGATATCCAGCCCGCGTTGACAAACTCCACGCCGATGTTCCTGATGGCAGGGCTTGCCGACCTCTATAGAGGCAGCGGAGTCGGGTATTTCTCCGCACACGTGGCCAAGAACCGCTGGCCGAAGATCGAGGCGCATTTCTATCCGGGGGGATGTCACGGCTTCGGCGTCACGACAAAGCCCCATAACGACGTGTACAAGTGGGAGCGGCTGCTCGCCACGTGGCTGAGGCGGCAGGGACTTGGAATCAAGGCGAAAGTAGATACGTCGCTCGACGCGGCCGACTACACGCCGATCGAACCAGAGGAAGGAGACGTGGAATGAAACTCGTTTTTCTTTTAGCGGCGCTCGCTGGCTTTGCATGCCATGCGGAGTTTGTCGTTGTTGACGAAGGCCGCGCCAACGCCGTCGTGGCGCTTGGTGACGAAGCCCAGGTGACGAAATTCGCCGCAAAAGAACTTTGCAAGTACGTGAAGGCGATGTCGGGCGCCGAGCTTGCGGTAGTCAAGGATGGCGAATTCGGAGAGACGAACGTCATACGAATCCTTGCCACGAAGCAGGGTTTGAGGCGCGACGAGATATCGCTTCGGGTCGACGCAGGCGGCCGCATGCTGGAGCTCTCTGGCGACGGTCTGCGCGGCGGACTGAACGCGGTCTATGAGCTGCTCGAACGCTGGGGCGTAAGGTATTTTACGCCGGATAGGGAGAAGGTTCCGTCGCTGGCGACTCTTTCCCTGCCGGACGGCTTTTCGTATTCCTATGCGCCGCCGTTCGAGCGGCGCAATCCCGGTTCGATTTCGCTTGACCGCAACGTCGGGCCTGCCTGGGCCGTTAAGCTGCGAGTGAGTCGCGAGTATTCCAGAAAGGAGTTCGGCGGAAAGCGGGACGCCGACTTCGGGGGTGGACATACACTTGGAAACAAATACTACGTCGATGCGAAAAAGCACTTTGACGAGCATCCCGAATGGTATGCGCTGCGCGGCGGAAAGCGCGTGAGGGACGGGCAGCTTTGCCATGCAAGCGAAGGTATGCGTGCGCAGCTGCTCAGCGAAATACGGTCGAAGGCCAAGTCGTGGAACGACCGGGGCAGTGCGAACAAGGTCGGGTACGTGTCGCTTTCGTATCTCGACAACAACAAGTTCTGCCAGTGCGACGGATGCAAGGAGCTGCGCCGGCGCTGGGGTGGCGTGGCGATAGGTCCCGCGCTTGATATAGCAAACTTCGTCGCCCGCGAGCTCGAAGGCGAATTCCCCGGCCTTAGGGTAAAGACTCTCGCGTACTGGGACTGGGTGGAACCTCCGTCGAAGATTCCCGAGACGCTGCACACCAATGTCTATGTGACGATCTGCCAGAACGGGAACAAGGCGCTGCCGCTTGAAAGCCAGAAGAACATTATGGCGCGGCTCGAGGGTTGGAACCGCCTCGTCCCCGGACGTCTCCTGATATGGGACTGGGACGCGTGTTTCCGCAACTACATTACGCCGTATCCGACGTATCACCTGTATGCGCAGGATTTCCGCACCTACCGTGGACTTGGAGTGAAAGGCGTCCTTTCGCAGCTGCCGCACGGCGCCGTCTTTGCGGATTTCGTGGACATGCGCACGTATATGTATGCAAAGCTGGCGTGGAACCCCGATCTCGACGGCGAGGCGATTGCGAAGGAGTGGATCGACTTCTGCTGCGGCGCGGGCGCGCCCGAGATATGGGAATACTACAAGCTCGTAGAGCGCGCCGTATGGGGCGAGAATCCCGGCGACAGGAAGACGCGCTGCAACCTGCATGGCTACAATCCAGGTCGCGGATGGATGTCGGGCGCCAGTCTCGCGACGGCCTACTTCCTGTTCGAGAAGGCGCTTGACGCCACGAAGGACGATCCGACGTCTCATGCGACGATCCGGTGCCTTAGCGCGGGGATGCTCGAACTTGTAGTCGAGCGCTACGACGAGGTGAAGGCGGCACTGCGACGGCGCGGCGACGACCTTGCGCTCCCAAAGCGACTTGAACTTGTAGATCGCTTCGAGGCGATCGGAAAGGACTTCTACATCTGGTGCTACCGAGAGGGGCCGCAGCCAAGGGATTTCAAGTCTCTTGTCAAGAACCTGAGGGAGGGAACGCTGTGAAAAACTGTCTTTTCCTGGTTTGCGCCATGGCTCTCGCGTCATTTGCCTCGCAGGCCGAGAACGTATGGACGCTCGGCTCGTACGAGAAGCACGTCGGCTGGCAGCTGATTAGCCCCGACGGCGCTGTGACCGTCTTTCTCCGCGGCGGGCCTGCCGCGGACTTCTCCTCCGGGGAGGTGACGCTCTGCGCCTGCGAGAACTACGGCGGGCGTTCGCAGGTGCGGGGCAGCGGCGCAATCGACATGCGGGGGCTCGTGATTGCCAAGGGTGATCGGCGAATATCCGTAAAGTCCCTGTCGATCGGCTCGTTCTTCCTTCTCGGGAAGGACGGGATAAGCGCCTTTTACGCCGACAATGTCGCAAAGATCGGCGTGAAGTCCTTTGCAAAGGCCAAGGACCTTGGCGAGGTGTCTATTTCGGGAACCGCCGACATCCTGCCTGACGGTTCGTCCGCAATGCATCCGTCAAATCGGGCAGGCGTCTTCTCAGACTGTCCGGCGTTGACGAACCTGACTCTCTCGCTGCCTCTCGTCTCGATTGGCTCGGTCGCGTTTGCGGGAAGCTCCAATCTTGCGGGCGACGTGGCGCGGCTTGTCCCGAAGGGCGTTACGAACATCGGCGCCTGCGCGTTTCTGCATGCGTCGTCGTTGCGAGGAACGCTCGAGACTACGGCGATTCGCAGCGTCGGCGCACGCGCCTTCCAAAGCGCGGGCTTCGACGAAATCCGCCTCGGGTGCGACGAAGGGCTCACTGAGTTTCCGCCCGGCGGGGCCTCGGGAGGAAATGCCTACGGCGTCTTCACGCTTTGCCCCAATCTCACGAACCTCGAAATACGCGCCAGCGGGCTTGTGGCCATGGGCAACCTGAACTTCGGCGACTCTCCGGCGCTGCGACGGTTCGCGGCAGATGCGCCGAAGCTCCAGTCTCTTGGCGGCACGCGCGGATGCTGCAATGGGATGCCGGTGCTCGAGAAGGTCGAGCTGAACACGCCGGTCCTGCGCGAAGTCGGGGATTCCTGGCCGCCGTTCAACGCGTCGCGCAGGATCAAAGAAGTCGTGTGGCGGTCCGATGCTCCGTCGCCCGCAGTCGTCAAGAGAATTATGAAGGGTGTGCCTTCTGTCTCAAACGCGTCGGAGGACGGCAAGAAATGCATCTTCCGCATTCCGCGCGGCAACGAGTCCTGGAAGGCGCTCGCCTCGGAGTTCGAGGGACGCGAGGCCGAATTCGCCCCGCCAGGATGCCTTGGCGTAGTCTTCGCCTCGTCGCGAAAGGCATGGGTGATAGAGGAATGAACGCCCTGTCGACAAATGGCGGCGTCGTTCGCGGCGGCATGATGTCGCGAAGGGATTTCATGGTCGGCGCCGCGACGATGGCAGCCGCCAAGCCGGGGATTGTTGCGGAGGAAGACGAAATCTCGGTTTGGCAGCGCGATACTGAGATAGTCTCCGCGCCGACGTACGCGCAATACCTGGCCGACGGCGATACGCGAGGTTTTGTGGCGCTCGAGAGACTTGAAGCTGCCGCCGAGAAGGTGCTGCGCGAGGCAAGGGAAGCCGCCGTGCACGACGTTCCTGCCGTCTGGAGCGTGTATAACATGGGGTATGTCGTCAAGACGCGCGAGTCGCTTTTTGCGATAGACCTCGTCCATCGTCGCGACGCCGAGTTCGCGCCTATGCTCGACTTTGCCCTCGTCACCCACAACCACCGCGACCACTGGCGCAGTGGATTCTACGGGGCGATGGACGGCGCGGGCAAGACGGTCGTGTCGAACTTCCTTGACAATTTTGGCGTGCGCAACTGGAGACGCGACGGCGGCTACACGCGCGCCAGGAAGGAGTTCAGGTTCAAAGACGTGCAGGTGCGGACGTCGTTGATCGACCACAACGACTACCTCGTCGACTTCACGACGGCGTTCGAGATCAAGGTCGGCGACTTCATCCTCTACCACACGGGCGACAGCGGACGCGGCA
>ERZ842401.3824-NODE-3824-length-18262-cov-51.347504_pt1 | contig 18262 bp, 12 predicted proteins | sample MGYA00521270_ERZ842401 | MGnify/ENA primary metagenome ERZ842401 (study PRJEB31892, sample SAMEA3878208) | bioreactor metagenome | biome: Moose rumen | place: Sweden | collected 2011-10 | study: EMG produced TPA metagenomics assembly of the PRJEB12797 data set...
CCAGCCGCCGCCCCACGTCCAGTGGCCCTCTATCGGGTAGATGAACAGCGAGATGGCTGCGCTATAGATAAGGTACATCGAGAACTTAGTGCGCTCGGCCATGGCACCGCTCACGATGGTGGCGCTGGTGGCGCAGAACACGGTCTCGAACATCAGGAAGCCCTCTACGGGCAGGTCGCCCTTATAGAAGCTCAGGTCGCCCCAGTTGGGAGCGCCGATGAAGCCGGCGCCGTCGCTTCCGAACATGAAGCCGAAGCCGAGGAAGAAGAACAAAAGCGAGCCGAACATGAAGTCGACGAAGTTCTTCATCAGGATGTTAGCCGTGTTCTTCGAGCGGGTAAAACCTGCCTCGCACAGCGCGAAGCCCGGCTGCATCCAGAAAACGAGCATGGCTGCCAATAGCATCCATACAGTATCTAATGATAAGTTATCCATAATCAATCTCCTTTACTTTTTATCCCTTAAAACAGTGTCACCGTGCTCTCCCGTGCGTATCGACCAGGTGTCGATCATGTCGCTGACGAAGATGCGGCCGTCGCCTATCTCACCCGTGTGGGCCACCTTGAGGATAACCTTCACGGTCGGCTCCACGAACTGGTCGCGGCAGACGATGGTCAGCGCCACGCGCTCTATCACGTCGGTGGAGTACTGCACGCCACGGTAGATGCGCTCCTCGCGGCTCTGGCCTATGCCATGCACATTGTGGTATTCAAACCAGTCGATGTCCGACTGAAGCAGTGCCTCTTTCACGTCCTCAAACTTTGTCTTCCGGATAATTGCTTCTATCCTTTTCATACTTTTTACCTCTTTTAAATAATACAAATGTGTACAATGTTCTCTGTTGAAAGCTTTCGCATGCAAAATTAGTGCATTTTTAAACAATATAATCCGAAAATTGTCACTTTGATTGTTAAAAATTGAGTTTCGTGTCAAAGTGTAAACTATTAGGCTCCTTGTTCCTGCTCTTTGCTGTCACAATGCTCAAAAAATGGCCAAAGTCGTGCCAAAGTGTAAGTTTGATGCTTTTTTAAGATAAAAAGTGAAAGCAAAAAGGTTACGTTTTTAACTTTTTGTATTATCTTTGCAGTCGAAAACTAACAAAAGGATAGAAAAAGTAAGGATAATATGACAAAATGTAAATATCCGACAGATGAGGAAGGGCTATATCATAGCCAATACGAACACGATGCTTGTGGTGTGGGTATGGTAGTGAATATCCACGGTGGAAAAAGTCACGAACTGGTGGATAGTGCACTCAAGGTGCTGGAAAATATGGAGCATCGTGGTGCCGAGACGCGCGACAAGACGGGCGATGGTGCGGGCATCATGGTGCAGATACCGCATGAGTTCATCCTGTTGCAGGGCATCCCCGTGCCAGAGAAAGGCAAGTATGGCACGGGTCTGGTCTTTCTGCCTAAGGACGAGCAGGCGCAGCAGGAGATTCTCGCCGTGATGATCGAGGAGATTGAGCGCGAGGGTTTGCAGCTGATGCATCTGCGTACTGTGCCTACCAATCCGGAAGTGCTGGGAGTGGCGGCTCGCGAGGTGGAACCCGACATCAAGCAGATATTTATAACAAGACCCACCCAACAGCAGGCCCACTCCCAGCCCCTCCCTGTGATGGAGGGGAGTGGTTACCTTCAAGACGGGGAGGCTGCACTCAACTGCAAACTATATATAATAAGGAAAAGAATAGAGAACAGGGTGGAAGCATTAGTAAAGGCACCTACTCCCCTCTCCCCTTGGAGAGGGGCCGGTGGTGAGGCTTTCTATATCTGCTCCCTCTCCACAAAGAATATCATCTACAAGGGTATGCTGACCAGCGGACAGTTGCGACGCTACTTCCCCGACCTGTCGAACCCTTATTTCACTAGCGGACTGGCGCTGGTTCACTCCCGATTCAGCACAAACACATTCCCCAAATGGAAACTGGCACAGCCCTTCCGCTTGTTGGCCCATAACGGTGAGATCAACACCATACGCGGCAACCGCGGCTGGATGAAGGCAAGGGAGAGCGTGCTGTCGAGCGAGGCGCTGGGCGACATCAAGGACCTGCGGCCCATCGTGCAAGACGGCATGAGCGACTCTGCCTCGTTGGATAACGTCTTTGAGTTCCTCATGATGAGCGGCATGTCGCTGCCGCAGGCTATGGCCATCCTCGTGCCGGAGAGTTTTAATGACAAGAACCCCATCAGTGAAGACCTGAAGGCATTCTATGAATATCATTCCATCCTGATGGAGCCGTGGGACGGGCCAGCAGCGCTGCTGTTCAGCGACGGTCGCTATGCCGGTGGCATGCTCGACCGTAACGGTCTGCGTCCCAGCCGCTATACCATCACCAAGCAGGGCATGATGGTGGTGGCCTCAGAGGTGGGCGTGATGGACTTCGAGCCGGGCGACGTGGTGTCGAAAGGGCGCCTGCAGCCGGGTAAGATCCTGCTCATAGACACGCAGGAGGGCCGCATCTACTACGACGGCGAGATCAAGGAGCAGCTGGCCGAGGCCCATCCTTACCGCGAATGGCTCAGCGAGAACTGTGTGCAGTTAGAGAAACTGAAGAGCGGTCGCCATGTAGAGAACAGCGTGAGCGACCTGCAGCAGAAGCTGCTGACCTTCGGCTACGGCCAAGAGGACATCGACCGCACCATTATCCCTATGGCAACGACAGGGCAGGAGCCTGTTGCTGCTATGGGTAACGACACGCCATTGGCCGTGCTCAGCGACCGTCCGCAGCTACTGTTCAACTACTTCCGCCAGCAGTTCGCACAGGTGACGAACCCCGCCATCGACCCTATCCGTGAGGAGCTGGTCATGTCGCTGACGGAGTATATCGGCGCCGTGGGCACTAACATACTGACGCCCGATGCGTCGAACTGCAAGATGGTGCGCCTGCCGCAGCCAGTATTGACCAACACACAACTCGATATATTATGTAATATAAGGTATAAGGGATTCAAGACGATTAAGCTGGAGATGGCTTTCGCCCCCCTGACACCCACCCCCAGCCCCTCCCGAGCTGGAGGGGAGGTTGATTACACTCAGGCTGGAGAGGATTTGCGCACGGCTCTCGACAAACTGTGCAAGGATGCTGAGCAGGCAGTAGATGATGGTTATAACTATATCATTCTTACAGATAAGGTATCTATTTCCCCCTCCCGCTCGGGAGGGGCTGGGGGTGGGTTCATCCCCTCCCTCCTTGCCGTCTCTGCTGTCCATCATCACCTTATCTCTGTGGGCAAGCGTGTTCAGACCGCCCTCATCGTGGAGAGCGGCGAGATTCGCGAGACGATGCACGCCGCCCTGCTCTTAGGCTACGGTGCGTCGGCACTGTGTCCGTATATGGTGTTCGCCATCCTCGACGACCTGGTGAAGCGCGGGAAGATACAGGAGGACTACGCCACCGCCGAAGCCCACTACATCAAGGCCGTAGACAAAGGGCTGAAGAAGATTATGTCGAAGATGGGCATCTCGACCATCCGCTCGTATCGTGGCGCGAAGATCTTTGAGAGCATTGGACTGGGCGAAGACCTGCTGCGTCGCTACTTCGGCACGGAGGTCAGTACCATCGGCGGCATCGGGCTGAAGGAGATTGCTTGCGACGCCATCAACCGCCAAACCGTTGCCCATGCCACAGTGCCCGACGGATCCCCGTCGGGTGGCCCCCTCCCTAACTACGGCCTGTTCTCCTGGCGCAAGGACGGCATCAAGCACGCTTGGAATCCTGAGACCATCGCCAAGCTGCAACTGGCCTGCTGCACAGGCAACTACGAACTATTCAAGGAGTGGTCCAAGTTGGTGGATGAAAAGGAATCGCCCATCTTCCTGCGTGACTTCCTCACCTTCAAGAAGGCATCTACTCCCCTCTCCACTCGGAGAGGGGCCGGTGGTGAGGCTGACGTGGAGCCCGTGGAGAGCATCGTGAAGCACTTCGTGACTGGCGCCATGTCGTTCGGCGCACTGTCGAAGGAGGCCCACGAGACCCTGGCCTTGGCCATGAACAAGCTGGGCACGCGCTCGAACACCGGTGAGGGTGGCGAGGACAACGCCCGCTATCGTAGTGAGGTGGATGGCGTAAGCCTGTCGAGCAAGACCAAGCAGGTGGCCAGTGGCCGTTTCGGTGTCACGGCCGAGTATCTGGTAAATGCCGAGGAGATACAGATTAAGGTGGCGCAGGGTGCCAAGCCCGGCGAGGGCGGACAGTTGCCCGGCTTCAAGGTGAACGACATCATCGCCAAGACGCGCAACGCCATCCCCGGCATCTCGCTCATCTCGCCGCCGCCCCACCACGACATCTACAGCATCGAGGACCTGGCGCAGCTCATCTTCGACCTGAAGAACATCAACCCCACCGCCGCCGTCAGCGTGAAACTGGTGGCTGAGAGCGGCGTGGGCACCATAGCTGCCGGTGTGGCCAAGGCTAAGGCCGACCTCATCGTCATCAGCGGTGCTGAGGGCGGCACGGGCGCCAGCCCTGCCTCGTCGATGCGCTTTGCAGGCATCTCGCCCGAGATAGGCCTGGCCGAGACACAGCAGACGCTGGTCATCAACGGTCTGCGCAACCAGGTGCGCCTGCAAACCGACGGTCAGTTGAAAACGGCCAAGGATGTTATCATCATGGCCATGCTTGGTGCCGACGAGTTCTCGTTCGGCACGCTGCCCCTCATCGTGCTCGGCTGTGTGATGATGCGTAAGTGCAATACTAATACCTGTCCGATGGGTGTGGCCACGCAGAATCCAGAACTGCGCAAGCACTTCGAGGGCCGCGCCGAATACGTGGTGAACTACTTCACCTTCCTCGCCCGGCAGGTGCAGGAGTATCTTGCTGAGATTGGCGTTCACAGCTTGAAGGAAATCATCGGCCACACCGAGCTCATCGAAATAAATGAAGAATTAAGAATGAAGAATGAAGAATCGTCTGCGGATGATATGGCGGTAGCAAATTCTTCATTCTTCACTCTTCATTCTTCATTGAAATGGCGCACCATCGACTTCTGCCGCCTCCTCCACAAACCTGAAACAGAAAAGGCCCTCTACTGGGATCGCGGTGCCTTCACGAAGGTCAGCGGTGTCCTCGACGAAGAGATTATAGATGATTTAGGTTTGAGCACTAATGAAGCCCCCATTCCCGAGCAAAGCTCGCCCACCCGTAGCCTTTCGGGGGCCGTAGGGGGGGCTTTGACTTACGCCATCAAGAACACCGACCGCGCCGTGACCACCATGCTCAGTGGCCTCATCGCCAGGAGATACGGCGAGCAGGGCCTGCCTGACGACACCATCAACCTTAAGTTCAAAGGCTCGGCGGGCCAGTCGTTTGGTGCTTTCGCCGTGTGCGGACTTAACATCAAGCTCGAGGGCGAGTGCAACGACTACTTCGGCAAGGGCCTCTCGGGTGGGCGCATCAGCATCCTGCCGCCCCATGCCAGTGCACTTGGCGGTTTTGCTGCCGAGGATAACATCATCGCTGGCAACACGGGCCTCTATGGCGCCACCAGTGGTGAGATGTATGTCAACGGCAAGGTGGGCGAGCGCTTCGGCGTGCGCAACAGCGGTGCCATCGCCGTCATCGAGGGCGCTGGCGACCATTGCTGCGAGTATATGACCGGAGGCCGCGTGGTGGTGCTTGGCGAGACGGGCCGCAACTTTGCTGCCGGCATGAGTGGTGGAGTAGCCTACGTATGGGATCCGAAACACCATTTCGACTACTTCTGCAACATGGACATGGTGGAGCTCAACCTCATTGAGGACAGTGTCAGTCGCAAAGAACTGCTCGAGCTTATCCGCCAGCACTACCTGCATACGGGCAGCGCCCTCGCCGGCCGCATGCTCGATGACTGGCCACACTATGTCGAGGAGTTCGTGCAGGTCGTGCCCATCGAGTACAAGCGCGTGCTGCAGGAGGAACAAAACAAGAAGCTGCAAGAAAAGATAGCAAACATACAACGTGACTATTAAAAGTATTTACGATTTTACGATTTACTATTTACGATTTATTTTCAATTTTACTATTGAATCATTTATTTCGCAGGTAGGAATTCGAAAATCGTAAAGAAAATCAAATCGTAAATAAATTGTAAATAGTAAATTGTAAAATAGTAAATAACAAAGATGGGAAATCCGAAAGCATTCTTAGAGATACACCGTCAGGAGGCGGGCTATCGACCGATTCACGACCGCATCCACGACTTCGGCGAGGTAGAGCAGACGCTCAACACCCGCGAACGCAAGCTGCAGGCTTCGCGCTGCATGGACTGCGGCGTGCCCTTCTGCCATTGGGCTTGTCCGCTGGGCAACAAGGCACCTGAGTGGAACGATGCCCTGTATAAGGGTGAGTGGGAGCTGGCCTACCGACTGCTCAACAGCACTAACCCCTTCCCCGAGTTCACGGGCCGCATCTGTCCCGCCCTCTGTGAGAAGGCATGTGTGCTGAACCGCTTCAACCACGAGCCTACGACGAACCGCGAGGACGAGGCAGCCATCACCGAGGCAGCCTTTCGTGAGGGCTACATCCAGCCACATGTCAATATCAAGCGCAATGGCAAGAAGGTGGCAGTGATTGGTGCTGGTCCTGCTGGTCTTGCGGCTGCCAATGATCTCAATCTGATGGGCTATCAGGTCACAGTGTTCGACAAGAACGAGGCTGCTGGTGGCCTGCTCCGCTATGGCATTCCCAACTTCAAACTGAACAAAGCCATCATCGATCGCCGCCTGAGACTACTGGAAGAGGAGGGCATTGAGTTCCGTTACAATATTAAAGCCTCCCCAAGCCCCTCCAAAGGAGGGGATGTCTGGATAGACAACTCTCGCGAGACCCCAACGGCTTTATCTAACCAAACACCCTCTCCTTCGGAGGGGCTTGGGGAGGCTTTTGATGCCATCGTCCTCGCCACCGGCACCCCCACTGCCCGCGACCTCAACATCCCTGGCCGCGAACTGAAGGGCGTTCACTTTGCCCTCGAACTGCTCTCGCAGCAGAACCGCGTGCTGGCAGGCATGGAGTTCTTGCCAGAGGCAAGCGGCAAAGCCGAGCGTTCGAAGGACGAGCGCATTACCGCCAAGGGCAAGGACGTGCTCGTCATCGGTGGCGGCGACACGGGCAGCGACTGCATCGGCACGGCCCATCGGCAGGGCTGTAAGAGCGTCACCCAGATCGAGATTATGCCCCGTCCTGTTGAAGGCCCTGACGACCCGCAGAACCCTTGGCCCAACTGGCCCCGTACGCTGAAGACAACGAGCAGCCACGAAGAGGGCTGCACACGCCGCTGGAACATCAACACCTTGGAGTTTTTGGGCAAGGACGGCAAACTGACCGGTGTGAAGGTCCAGGAGATCGACTGGAAACCCAATCCCGATGGCGGACGCCCCATCATGATCGAGAAGGGCGAGCCTTTCATCATCAAGGCCGAGCTTTGTCTGCTGGCCATGGGATTCCTTAAGCCAGAGCATCCACAGTATGCAGAGAACGTTTTTGTTTGTGGCGATGCGGCCAACGGTGCCTCTCTCGTTGTTCGAGCTATGGCCAGCGGCAGGCAGACTGCGAAGAAAGTAAACGAATATCTCTTAACCCATTAGCCTCATAAGCCCTATAAGTCCTATAAGCCCCATAAGCCCTATCTCATGACCAAGATAAAATTCACCAAGATGCACGGCTGCGGCAACGACTATATCTACGTCAATGCCATGCAGTATCCTATAGCCAATCCATCAGCTGCCGCTATAGCATGGAGCGACCGCCACAAGGGCATCGGCTCCGATGGCCTTGTGCTCATCGACCGTGTTCACGACGTATCGTCGCCTACACGTAGTCTTTCGTCAGTGCCAGATGCCGACTTCTCCATGCGCATCTTCAATGCCGACGGTTCCGAGGCGATGATGTGTGGCAATGCCTCGCGCTGCATAGGCAAATATCTCTTTGAGCGCGGTTTGACTGAGAAGACAGAGATTCGTCTTCAGACGCTCTCTGGCGTGAAGACCTTGCAGCTGCACGTCAGAAACAATATTGTGGAGCATGTCACCGTTGATATGTCAGAGCCTGTGCTGGAAAACGAGCAGCAGTTTGTTTCTTCACGTGGACTCAACCAGGGCACCTTCGTCTCGATGGGCAACCCGCACTACGTCATCTTCACCGACGATGTAGATAAAGTCAGCGAGATGGGACGTATGCTGGAGCATCATCCAGCCTTTCCTGAGCGCTGCAACATCGAGTTTGCTTCTCCCCTCCCTTCGGAGGGGGCGGGGGAGACTTTCCGCGTTCGTGTATGGGAACGTGGCAGTGGCATCACCCAGGCCTGCGGAACTGGTGCTTGTGCCACAGCCGTAGCCGCCTGTCTTACAGGACGTGCAGGCAGAAACAGCGCCATCGTCATGGACGGCGGCACGCTCCACATCGAGTGGCGCGAGAGCGACAATCACGTCCTGATGACCGGCCCCGCTGCCTTTGTCTTCGATGGCGAAATCGAAATAAATAGTAAATTGTAAATCGTCAAATAGTAAATATTCATGGCCTTAGTAAACATCCACTTCCTGAACCTCCAGTCGAACTATCTGTTCGCCGACATTGCCAAGAAGGTGAACGCCTTCAAGGTGATGCACCCCAACGTCAACGTCATCAGCCTCGGCATCGGCGACGTTACCCAGCCGCTTTGTCCTGCCGTCACCGAGGCCATGCACCGTGCTGTCGACGAGATGGCTACCTCCGAAGGATTCCGTGGCTACGGCCCAGAACAGGGCTACGACTTTCTGCGCGAAGCCATCCTGAAGAACGACTTTCTGCCGCGCAGCATACACCTTGACATCGACGAGATTTTCATCAACGATGGTGCAAAGTCGGACACTGGCAACTTCCAGGAGCTGCTCCACTGGGACAACTTCATCGGTGTTACCGATCCCATCTATCCTGTTTATATCGACTCGAATGTGATGATAGGCCGCTGCGGCATCTACGACCAAGGGCGCTGGACCAACGTTCGCTATATGCCCTGTACGGCTGAGAACGGCTTTGTGCCGGAGATTCCCAAGGGTCGCCCCGTCGATGTCATATATCTTTGCTATCCCAACAACCCCACGGGCACGGTCATCACCAAGCAGGAGCTGCGCAAATGGGTGAACTACGCACTGAAGAACGATGCCCTCATCCTCTACGATGCTGCCTATCAGGCTTATATCCAGGACCCGAAGATACCGCACAGCATCTATGAGATTCGCGGTGCCCGCAAGTGTGCCGTTGAGTTCCGCTCCTATTCTAAGACAGCAGGCTTCACGGGTGTGCGGTGTGGCTATACCATCGTGCCAAAGGACGTCAGCGTCAGTACCTTCGAGGGCGAGCGTATACCACTCAACCAGCTGTGGCTGCGCAGGCAGTGCACCAAGTTCAATGGTTGCAGCTACATCAGTCAGCGTGGCGCTGAGGCCATCTATACGCCCGAGGGCAAGGAGCAGGTAAAGGCCACCATCGGCTACTATATGCAGAATGCCCGTAAGATGCTTACCGTGCTCAGGTCATTAGGCTTTGAGTGCTATGGTGGCGAGAATGCTCCCTACGTTTGGATGCGTACGCCTGGCGACACTCCTTCCTGGCAGTTCTTCGAGACCCTGCTCTATGGTGCCAACGTTGTCTGCACCCCAGGCGTGGGCTTCGGTCCTTCGGGCGAGGGTTATGTCCGCTTCACGGCCTTCGGCACCCACGAGCAAACCGACGAGGCATTGGAGCGCATCAAGGCGTGGTACAAACATTAGATTACTTTCATTAATTTTGCGTCTGAATGCTCTTCGTAGAAGGCTTTCAGCCATTAAAAGTTTTTGGCACGGAAAAACGCGGATAAACACGGGCGTTAATCATAGAACGACAAGGAAAACAGTGCCCTTCTGCTTTTTTCCGTGCCAAAAGGCCATCTGGGTTTAATGCACGATGATAGTCAAAATCCGCTATCATTGTTGAACGCAGAGACCAATGCGAGGACTGGAACCTTCAAAACTACTATGAATAGCTATTAGAAAAAGGCACCTGCTGGATGACGGCAGAGCGAATGAAGAACCGGATGTCATATCTTGACTTCAATATGGAAATATGAAGACATTTTCTCCATTTTCTACCGTGTTCTTGAAAAAAAAGGTTAAATCTTTATTCCTTCCTGCAGTTTTTTGAAATTATCTGAGGTGGATTGCGAAATATTTCTTATATTTGCGTCAGGCTAAGCGTGTCTCGCTGGAGGCAGGGCGGGTTAAATAACATTGTTGCAGTATGATGGAGAATGAAAAGAAATATGAAGAGCTCCTATCAAGAAGGGAATTCTTTAAGAGTGCGGCTAAGAAAGTGTTGCCGATTCTCGGAGCATTAGCCTTCGGTCCCCAGCTTCTTGCTTCTTGTGGCGGTGGCGATGATGACGACATTGGCGGGTGCACGGACTGTAGTCAGGCTTGTGCCTCCAGTTGTACCACCGATTGCTCCAACTCGTGCAGTACTGGATGTTCCGATGCCTGTACTTCGAGCAGTGCACAGACGTCAAATCAATGCACTACTTGTTATAACACGTGCAAGGGAGGCTGCAACGATACGTGCACTCAGGAGTGCTCATCGGGCTGTGGTAGCGGTTGCTCTAATAGCTGCACAGGGAGATGTACTGCTACTTGTGCCGATACCTGCAAGGCTCAGACTCAACAAGGTTGTAGCGGGTGTGGACAGGAATGTTCGAGTGGATGTGATACCACTTGTTCTACAGGCTGTGGTGGAAGATGCTCCAAGACGTGTGGCGGCACATGCAGCGCTGACTGCATAGGCAGATGTAAGTCATCTTGCACCGGCACTGGCTATTCGAATCCCAGTTGGTGCGCCGTATGCGTATTCAATTGTAGTTCATACTGCGCCAACGCTTGTACTTCCTATTGTTATTCATCGTGCAGTGGAAATGGCAAATACTGACAGCTTGTTCAAGCAGCCTGACATGGGCTGGCGAGGCGGAATGGCGAAGAACATTACGTTCATTGTCACCAAGGATTGTCAGCTGGCATGCAAATACTGCTACCTGATAGGGAAGAACACGCAGGAGCGTATGTCGTGGGAAGTCGCCAAGCAGGCTATAGATTTCCTGTTAAACCAAGAGCAGACGTTCCGTGAAGAAGCCGTCGTTTGGGACTTTATTGGCGGGGAGCCGTTCCTTGAGATAGAGCTGATAGACAGAATCTGCGACTACCTGAAGATGGAGATGTACCGGCGGGAGCACCATTGGTTCAATTCCTATCGCTTCTCGTTCTCCACCAACGGCATCAACTACCACACGGAAAAGGTGCAGCGGTTCATTGAAAAGAACAAAAGCCACTTGTCGATAGGCATCACCATAGACGGCACGAAGCGTAAACACGACCTGAACCGCGTGTGGAAGACACTAGCAGCCAGCTCCACTGCAACAGACAATGGCAGTGCTAACTACTGCCCTCCCTTGCAGGGAGGGGCTGGGGGAGGGTCTGAACGCGGCAGCTATGATGACGTGGTTAAGAACATTCCGCTATGGCTCAGTCAGTTTCCTGATGCCGGCACGAAGGTTACCATTTCTTCTGCCGATATACCTTATATAAAAGAGAGCGTGTTGCACTTATACGCTTTGGGCATAAAGGAGGTCAACATCAACTGCGTTTTTGAAGATGTGTGGAAGGAGGGCGATGACAAGCTTTTTGAGAAACAGCTTATTGACTTGGCCGACAATATTATTGACAATGCACTCTATCGCGACCATGCCTGTTCGTTCTTTGCAGAGTCTATAGGTAAGCCAATGAACAGAGAACACGACAACCGGAACTGGTGTGGTGCGGGCAACATGCTGTCCGTCGATGCTGCAGGCAATCTTTATCCCTGCACCCGTTTTGCGCAATATTCACTGCGGAGCAAGAAGCCCTGGATTATTGGCAATGTGTGGGACGGGATAGACCAGAACAAGCTGCGCCCGTTCCTGACGCTCGACCGTTACACGCAGTCCACCGAACAATGCCTTGACTGCGAGGTGGCCAGCGGCTGCGCCTGGTGCCAGGGCGAGAACTATGATGCCGCCGCCACGCCCACCGTCTTCCAGCGTGCCACCGCCATCTGCAAGATGCACAAGGCGCGCGTCAGGGCGAACAACTACTATTGGAACAAGCTCTTCAACAAGCTTCAGCAGGAGCACGACATGGAAGAAATGGAACGACAGAAACGGAAGTCAAACAAAGTCATCTGCTAAGCCCTATGTTGCAATACCTTATTATACAATTGGATTCCAGCAGTCCGTCGTTCTGCCACTACACCAACGACGGCTCGGCGCGACTTATGCCCATTGAGACCTTGCGAAAGGCCATCTTCTTCGCAATGACTGAAAACCTCATCGTCCAGTACCTCGTTCCCGATGCTCCCTTGCCCGCCGAGTATGAGGCACTGATGCGCCAGGTGGAACACAGTATAATAGCCCGTCAGGGAGTCAGGACCGATGTCGATGTAGAGGTCATCGAGGGCATCCCCGACGGCGAACCCACAGGGTGGAACACCAATGGTGTCTACATCATCCGCACGTCGAAGGACGAGTTGTATAGTCGTTCCAGCCTGTTGGCCAAGTTGATGCTGCGCTCCCTGCGAATCAACGTGGTGCTGACGGATGTGGAGCGTTTTACTGACGACGATTACCCCAAATACGAGCAGGCACTTCAGGAGATAGCCGATGTCGTGGCCGGCAGTCTGAAGCGTGGCTCTCGTCTTCCCCAGTCCAATCTCCTCACCGACAGGCTGATGCTGGGCGACATGAACAACTGCAATGCCGGTGTGAAGAGCGTGACGCTGATGCCAAATGGCAAGTTCTACGTCTGTCCCGCTTTCTGCATTGATGGCAACTACGACCTCAGCCTGGGCGACCAGAGCATAGGCTCGTTAGACGAGGGGCTACAGATTCCCAATCCCCAACTGTACGACCTCAAGCACGCTCCCATCTGCCGCCGATGCGACGCCTGGCAGTGCAAGCGGTGTGTCTGGCTGAGCCAGCGACTCACCAACGACGTGAACACTCCCTCCCGCCAGCAATGCATCATCAGCCACGTGGAGCGCAGACAGAGCAAACTGTTGGGCGAACGGCTGCAAGTGAAGCCGGAATGGCCCATACCCGACTTGGACTACGACGATCCCTTTGTGATAGCTAATCAATGGATGTGAAACTAAAAAATAACGACAACTATGATGGAAACAAAAAAACATGTAGGCAAGGTTACTGCCGAGGAGCGCGACCAGATTCAGGCACTCTTTGAACGCAAGAACGGATTGGCAGAGCTGGCAAAAATCATTTCTGCAGACAGTCACGAGCTTTATGAAAAGCTTGTTAGTGACATGGGACAAACACAGACGCGATTCCAGCGCTGGTGGGATGAAATGGCTGCAAAGTACAAGTGGGAATCATCTAAGAATGGGCAGTGGGAGATAGACTTTACCTCCTGCGACATCTATCTGAAGGAAAACTAACCAAACATCAAGATAACGTATATGAAGAACAAGCTTTCCACCTTATGCTGCATGCTAGCCTTGACAGCATTCGTGACCGTTGCACTGCCTTCGTGTGGAGGTGACGACACTAGTGCCCCAGTCACCCCGCCAAACAACAATAACAACAATAACAATAATAACAATAACAACAATACCAACACCGACCCCACAGGCACCCAGGATATGGCGCTGAAGGTGGGTAGTACGCAGTCTGTCGTTAACGGAGTAACCAGGATTGATGCGCAATACAACCTGACAGGCGGCTTGATAGCCTCGGTAGGCAAGGTCAGCGGTCTGGGATCCATAACCAGCATACCCAAGACAGGGTGGCAGACATCAGCCCCCCTGAACATTGGGGCGGGATATGTTGTCTACAACGAGACGACTGAGGTATTCTGCCGTCTGTACGTTGTAGCCCAGGATGGTGAGGGCTTCCATGTGAAATACCAAGTGCCGTTCAGAGGCACGGAGGAGGAACTGGCACTCAGTAGCAGTGAAGTCAGCTTCCCTGCAGAGGGCGGAACCCGCGAGGTGACCATCGCCAACTCCTCCATCACACCGTTCACCGTGTCCTCGTCAGAGGAGTGGTGCGAAGTGGAGAAGATTCAGCCAGGCACAGGCGTAAAAATCACCTGCAAACCCACTGACATAGGCTTTGCCAGCAATGCCACTATAACGCTGACGCAAACATCAGATAGCAAGACCAAGACATTGACGGTGAAGCGAGGGGCTATTGACCCTAATGCCGTTGACTTAGGGCTTTCTGTTCAGTGGTGCGACCGCTACCTGGGTGCCATCAGCATCGAAGGCATAGGCGGTTATTTCGCCTGGGGAGAAACGGAAACGAAGGAAAAATATGGCTGGAGCACATACGCTTATGGGTCTTCAGAGTCGAACGTGACTGACATCGGCTTGAATATTTCCGGTACGCAATACGACGCAGCCACCAACAAACTAGGAGATGGTTGGCGTATACCCACAAGGGCGGAACTTGTAGAACTGAAAAACAAGTGTACATGGGCTACTGCAACAGTGAATGGGGTTGACGGCTATCAGGCCACGGGAACAAATGGCAAAAGCATATTCTTTGCAAAAAGAGGTGGATATTGGACGGATTATAGCCGTCCTGCTTATGTCGAAACCGCTTTCTATGGCTGGACGGCCAACCGTGACTATACCAATCCAGAAAAAGCGGAGTGGTTCCATATTTTCGAGGATCGTAATGGGAATATATATCCTACGTTTAGTGGGGGAAATTATGTAGGCATGAATCGGTGTAAAGGTACGCAGATAAGAGCCGTCAAAGGACAGTCTTACTCTGATGCCGATAGCCACTACACCAAGTCAGGAACAGTCAGCGGTCACGATTACGTAGACTTGGGACTTTCGGTCAAATGGGCCACCTGCAATCTTCAGGCCGACAACCCCTGGGATTATGGAGATCATTATGCTTGGACATCATCAAATTCCAGCTGGGGCAGTTCCTGGCGGATGCCTACCAAGGAGGAAATGGAAGAACTGCTGACATGCAAGATAGAATGGACTATCTACCACAATACAGGAGGCTACAGAATCACTGGCCCTAATGGCAGAAGTATCTTCTTGGCAGCTGCTGGTATGGCCTTCCATGCGGACGATAAGCCATCCGACATGGATGAAGAGGCAGAATACTGGTCATCGACCTATGGTAGTGGCAGCTATGCATATGGTTTTTTCGTTTCTTGCAACGTAAATATTACTTGGGGTGCTCCGCGAGTTTCTTCCAGTAATTCATCCTATAGATACTCTATCCGCCTGGTTACGGAGTAGGGTTGCGAAGTAAAGAAAAGCGGCAGTGGCTCAAAGGTCACTGCCGTTTTTCATAGTAGGTTATAGCAAAGCTATAATTAAGCGCAACTTTCGATTTGTAACAAAATGGCACGTTTTGCGAGCAAAGTGCTAACATTTGGGGAATATAGGAATGTTTAAAGTTTACAAAATATCACTCTATCTTATTTTTAACAAACAAAATGAAGTGATTTTGCTTGTCGGTTCAATACTTTGTATTAATTTTGCATCGAATTTATAACAAAGTGTAATTATACTATAGGATTATGGAAACATTAAGATTTCAGGTTGTCGGCGAGGCTTTCAAGAAGAAGCCGCTCGACGTAAAAACACCAGCAGAGAGGCCTTGTGAGTATTTCGGACGAAAGGTCTTCAACCGTGAGAAAATGTATAAGTATCTGCCGAAGGATGTGTACGAGAAGATGGTAGACGTCATTGAGAATGGTGCCCGCCTTGATCGTAAGATAGCCGACGCCGTGGCAGCAGGCATGAAGCAGTGGGCCACGGAGAACGGTGTGACCCACTACACCCACTGGTTCCAGCCACTGACCGAAGGCACCGCCGAGAAGCACGACTCGTTCATAGAGCACGACGGCAAGGGCGGCATGGTAGAGGAGTTCACGGGCAAGCTGCTGGTGCAGCAGGAGCCCGACGCCAGCTCGTTCCCCTCAGGCGGTATCCGCTCTACTTTCGAGGCCCGCGGCTACTCAGCCTGGGACCCCACCTCGCCTGTGTTCATCATCGACGACACGCTCTGTATCCCCACCGTATTTATATCTTATAGCGGCGAGGCCCTCGACTACAAGGCTCCGCTGTTGCGCGCCCTCCACGCCGTGAACGTGGCCGCTACGGACGTGTGCCACTATTTCGACCCGAGCGTAAAAAAGGTGACGAGCAACCTTGGCTGGGAGCAGGAGTACTTCCTCGTGGACGAGGGACTGTATGCCGCCCGTCCCGACCTGCTGCTCACGGGCCGCACGCTGATGGGCCACGACAGCGCCAAGAACCAGCAGATGGACGACCACTACTTCGGCGCCATACCCGAGCGCGTCGCCGCCTTCATGAAGGAACTGGAGATTGTAGCCCTCGAACTGGGCATTCCCTGTAAGACACGCCACAACGAGGTGGCGCCGAACCAGTTCGAGCTGGCTCCCATCTTCGAGGAGACCAACCTGGCCGTTGACCACAACATGCTGCTCATGTCGGTCATGAAGCGCGTGGCTCGCAAACACGGTTTCCGCGTGCTGCTGCACGAAAAGCCCTTTGCAGGCATCAACGGTAGTGGTAAGCACAACAACTGGTCGCTCAGCACCGACAACGGCGTGCTGCTCCATGCCCCCGGCAAGACGCCGGAGCAGAACCTGCGCTTCGCCGTGTTCATCGTAGAGACACTGATGGGTGTCTATCGCCACAACGGACTGCTGAAGGCCTCGATCATGAGCGCCACCAACGCCCATCGTCTGGGTGCCAACGAGGCACCGCCCGCCATCATCAGCTCGTTCCTCGGCAAGCAGCTCAGCGAACTGCTCGACCACATCGAGAACGGCGAGGCTCTGGACATGGAGGGCAAGGGCCACTATAAGATGGACATCCCTGAGATTCCCGAACTGCTTATCGACAATACCGACCGCAACCGCACGTCGCCCTTCGCCTTCACTGGCAACCGCTTCGAGTTCCGCGCTGTGGGTAGCGAGGCCAACTGCGCCTCGGCCATGATTGCCCTGAACAGTGCTGTGGCCGAAGCCCTCGTCGACTTCAAGAAGCGTGTCGACGTCAAAGTTGACGAGTTGACGAGTAAACAAGTTGACAAGTTAAAAGAAAACGGGCATAACCCTGTTATGCATGCCATTATTGACGTGCTGCGCGAGGACATCAAGGCCTGCAAGCCCATCCGCTTCGATGGCAACGGCTACAGCGACGAGTGGGTGCTGGAGGCCGAGAAGCGCGGTCTGGACGTGGAGAAATCGTGCCCGAAGATCTTCGAGCGCTATCTCGATCCCGAGTCGATACAGATGTTCGAGAGTCTGGGCGTGATGACGCAGAAGGAGCTGGAGGCCCGCAACGAGGTGAAGTGGGAGACCTACACGAAGAAGATACAGATTGAGGCCCGCGTCTTGGGCGACCTCTCGATGAACCACATCATCCCCGTGGCCACCCGCTACCAAAGCGCACTGCTGAAGAACGTGGAGAACATGGCCGCCATATTCACCGTGGACAAGGCAGAACGCCTCTCGGACCGTAACATCAAGATTATCGAGGAGATAGCCGAGCGTAGCAGCGCCATAGAGAAAGGGGTGGAGGATCTGGTCAATGCCCGCAAGCTGGCCAACAAAATCAGCGACGAACATGCGAAGGCCATTGCCTACCATGACAAGGTTGAACCACTGCTCGACACTATCCGTTATCAGATAGACAAACTCGAGCTGATTGTCGACGACGCTCTTTGGCCACTGCCGAAGTATCGTGAGTTGCTGTTCATCAGATAGAAGCGCGACTTTTTATGGTCAACGATGTCGTGTGTTGTCACGAGTGACATATTGACACTCATGACACACACGACGTCGTGACCACTGCTTGTTTTCGCCCTATCCCTCAAAAGCATTTTCATCGAAAAAGTTGCCATCTTGCCATTTTTGCTTGTAACATGCTGTGTGCCAGTGGGTAGTATGTGTGGCAACATGCCATTTTGGTTGCAATTTGTTGCCACTTTTCACAAATTTTCACTATTTACGAGCCGTTTTTCGGCCTTTTTGCAGATTTTTTTCAGCCTTTCTTGCAGTCATCTTTTGAATTTTGCATGCGTCCGCCTGCTATTGCCCAGACATGTCGTGCGGCTATGCGCTGTGCTTTTACAGACTTTTACAAACCTTTTGTAAGACCATTACAAAGCGTTTGTAAGACCATTACAAAGCGTTTGTAAGACCATTACAAAGCGTTTGTAAGACCATT
>ERZ842401.3825-NODE-3825-length-18257-cov-5.772333_pt1 | contig 18257 bp, 13 predicted proteins | sample MGYA00521270_ERZ842401 | MGnify/ENA primary metagenome ERZ842401 (study PRJEB31892, sample SAMEA3878208) | bioreactor metagenome | biome: Moose rumen | place: Sweden | collected 2011-10 | study: EMG produced TPA metagenomics assembly of the PRJEB12797 data set...
GTTTGCCGTTCCCGTGAGCACAGCTCGCCGCGTGGTAGACGACCTCATAAAATACCGAAAAGTCAACCGCGGCGTTCTCAAAATCGCGCCCGTTCAGATGACTTCTTCAATCGCGCGATACGCGGGGCTTTCAATCTCAACGGGGATCTTGGTGAGCGAAGTGGAGCACGGCTCTTCCACCGAAAAATCAGGCATTTTAGGCGGAACGGAGCAAGTTCAGTACGGAAGCCGCTTCAACCCCACCACGATTTACTTGGGCGGCGACATCATCACGGGAATCGACAACATTTCTGTGCGAACATACGCCGACTACACGAGCGCGCTCGAATCAAAGCGACCTGGCGACACGGTAACAGTCACGGTGTTCAGAAACGGCGAATACAAAAAGCTCAAAGTCACGCTCGACGGAAAGGACAGCGCAAACACAAACGCAAATGCAGCATCGTCAACGCTTTAATTTTCTCCATTCGCTTCGCCCGCTTTGGGCGGGGGCATTTTTTCTTTTAATGCCACCGCTTCTTCACGCGCGGGCAGTCACGCTTCCCGTCCACGGTCTGAAAGTCGTGCCAGAAGAGCCAGTTCCTATTGAAGCCGAATGGAACGAATCTTGGTTTTTCCAAACAAAAACAAGCGAATACAATCACAACATCGCACGAATTGCGGTTCTTCTTTCTGAAATTTCCTATGTTTTGGTCGAAAAGAATCCAGCAGCGAACGCAATGCTCCAGACATACCGCATTTTGGGCTTCGATGATAAAAACACCGAGTGGAATTATATCCTTGATTATTCAGTTTCCGACAAAGAAAACGACCAGGCTGCATACAGTTTCAGCTACAAAGAAGTGAAAACCACCAGCGGAACAAAAAAACTCGTCTTTGCCGTGCTTCGGGGAACGCCGTTGAGCGCAAACGAGTGGATTTCAAATATAAATGTAAGCAACACAACGCATAAAAACAGGGAACTGCACGAAGGATTTTTCAACACGGCGCAAAGCATAAAAAAAGCGTTCTGCGACTACCTTGAAAAAAACGCCATTCACCGAGAGGAAGCCGTTTTTCTTATCACCGGGCATAGTCGAGGAGCCGCGCTTGCAAATCTTTTGGGCGCAACGCTTGCCGATGAGGGAATTCTTTCACCCGAACAGCTTTTCGTGTACACCTTTGCTTCCCCGAATGTGAGCCAGTCGGAAAAAACAGGCGACAGCCGATATAATTTCATCTGGAATATCGTGAACGCAGAAGACATCGTGCCGACCATTCCGCCGAACCGCAACAACTGGAAATGGAAAAAATTCGGCAACATGAAAATTCTCGCAAATTACTGGAACACAAATCCCGATTCCTACAATACAGATTACATTCCGCGCATAAACCGCTACTACAACAAATTACTTTTGCGTGATTACGCGCCGTTCAAAAGCGGGCCATTTTTTCAGATTCAAATCGGCCGCATTCTTACACAATTATACAAAAAAGTCGAAAACTACTACGGCTCGGTTCTCGGGCTTCACGGAATCGCCGAAGATGCGTTCTGGAAAATTTTCCCTGAAAAAAGCGAAGAGAAAGAAGCGCAAGAAAGTGACGAAGAAAAGCTCCCCTTTTTTGTCCGGCTCGCTCGCAACAATATCAACAAGAATACCGATGCCGCCTTTGACTATGCCATGAACGCACTCGTGGACATGCACGCCTGTGAAAGCTATCTCTCTGTGCTTCTCGCGCTCAACGAAAGCGAAGCATTTTCCACGCTCGGAAGCACTCAAATTCTTATCAACGGAAGCTATGACTGCGCGATTTTTGACGAAAACGGAACATTGCTCGGCAGAATTCTCGACGGCTCGGCGGAATTGTACACGGTAAAAGTTCCCCTTGCCATCATGCCGCTCCCCGGAAAAAACGCAATCGGATTTCCCGGAAATCAAAATCTTTCGGTCATTGTGTACAAAGGAAGTCTCCTTCCAACGCGGGTCGGCTACACCATTGAGTATTATGACGCGGTGGGCGGATTGCTCGAAAAGTCAGAAAAATCCGCCTTCTACTTGCGCGCAAATCACGCCATTCGTTTTGAGGCGGGAAAAGTGACGCTTGAAGAAAAAACGCTCAGTTCCGTCGCGCTTTCTTCCCCCGAAACAAAACCGCTCATCAAAGAATACGGCATCAAACGGAATTTCAAATTCACCGTCGCTCCAGAATTCAGCGTCACAACAGCGAAGATTTTCAGTCTCGGTCTTCGCGCGGGCACACAGGAAATCTACGGAACAGCGCTCGGCGAACTGCACTCCCACGACGCATTAGGATTTTCGCTCGGGCTTGGGCACCAGCAATCGCTCTATGGGCGCATTCTCCTCGACACGGAGGCGTTCGCCCGCTTCGTGTGGGCAGAAGATGAAACGGAAAACAAAGATTTTTCTCTCGTTCCAATGGCTCGCGTTTCACTTGCCTACAAGCCGCGCAGAAACGTGCAATTTTTTGCAGGCGCGGCATTTGATTTTCACATCGACGGCTTCAATGACAGCGCGTTCACCTCAACTGCCCGCAGAAAAACGCTTTCCACCATTGACATAGGCGAAAAATCCGAAGTATTCCCATCGTTTCTGTTCGGAATCCGCTTGTAATCAAAAAGGAAAAATCATGCTCAACAAAAATGACATTCTGATTTTGTGCAAAGTCGTGGACAATTTCGGCGACATCGGCGTGGTGTACCGCCTTGCCCGCGCGCTCTGTGACCTCCGCCCTGCCCTCAATCTTACGCTCGTTGTGAGCAATCTCGAAAGTTTCCACGCACTCGCCCCCCAAATCGACCCGAAGAAACAAATCCAAGATTTCCGCTACAAAAATTCCGTGTGGAAAATCGTAGATTGGAACTTACAAATGGAAAATGGAAAGCGGAAAACGGAAAATTTTCAATTTTCAATTATTTTAGAGTGTTTCCAGTGCGGACGACCTGACTGGCTTGAAAATCTGCTTTTCTCCGACGATTTTACGCGCGAAGTGCAGATTCTTCAAATCGATTACCTTACGGCGGAGGATTACGCTGAGGAATTCCACCTCTTAAAAAGCGGCACGCGAAAAACGAACATCAAAAAACGCTTTTTTATGCCGGGCTTCACCGAAAAAACGGGAGGACTGATTTTTAGTGAGAAGTTAGCAGTTAGCAATGAGAAATTGGAAAATTCCCGCATGGATGCGGGTAAAAGCAAAGAGAGAAAATTCTGTTTGCCTTTAGGTGAACAGAATTTTCTCGTTGGATTGAAAAATACACGGAAGTATTTTTCAATCCTGTTCTTTGCGTATGAAGACGATTGCTCTGCCGTGGCGCAGGCGATTTCGGATTTTCAGGAAAAAATGCGCGAAACAGTCGCGGATTTTTCGGTGTGCGTGTATCTTGCGAGCGGAAAATCTTCCGTTCCGTTTGAAAATGCGTGGAAAAAAGGCAACTTTTCTTTTAAAGTAGAAAAAATTCCATTTTTGCCGCAGGAAGAATTTGATTCTTTCATTCTTTCGATGGATTTTCTGTTTGTTCGTGGCGAAGACTCGCTTGCTCGCGCGGCACTTTCTTCACTTCCTTTCGTGTGGCAGGCATACAAGCAGGACGAAAATTATCAGCTCGTGAAAGTGAACGCACTTTTGGAACGCATGAAAGTGTTTTTCAGTGATGAAGAATTCGCGCCGATTCAAGCATTTTGGCAGAGCTACAACGACTACGAAACTCCGACCGAATCAGAACCGCTTGCAAAAATGCTTCTTGATTCAGCGCAAGGAAAAAACACACGCGGATTCACCCAATTCGCCGAAAAGCTCCACAAAAACGGAAACTTGGCGGCGCATTTGCTCGCGTTTATTGATTCGCTGTAGGCTTTTTTTGCAGAACGCAGTTTCTGAACGGGCTTGACGGAAGCGTGAATCGGAAGGGATTGTCGTCTGTTTTTTCGAGATATGCGATTGGCTCAACTTCGCCGCTTTCTTTGAGACATTCCCAGCCACTCGGGTCGCCGAATTCAAGGTGCGCAAGTTTTCCACAGCCCGAAAAAGCACGGATACCGATTTTCTGCACGGTGGCAGGAATTGAAACATGCTCAAGGTTTTCACAATCAGCGAAGGCTTCGGGATTTATTGAGGCGAGGTTGCACGGAAAAACCATGCCCACAAGGTTCGGATTTCCGCGGAAAGGGCTATCAAACACGCGCGAAAGCTCCGTAACCGCCGACAAATCGAGCGACACGCGCGCACTGCCTTCACGGATAATCCGCGCTAAAGTGTGCACGCTCTTGTTCCCGACCGTGCCTTTTGCAACCACGCTCACATCGCTCCCCGGCGGAAGAAGCGCAAGCGCGCTTTCAAAATCAGAAACCTGCACAGAATTATTTCCGTTGGTCATTTCAACGACGGGGGAAGAAAAAGCAGATTCCTCATTTCCTTCATGAGAGACAACAATTTCAAGCTTTGAGAACTTACGCATATTTCCCCCCCTTATTTTTACAATTCTTTTAAACTACTTTAAGTTTAGCATGGATTTGAGATAATTCAAGTTTTTTCCGATAATGAAACATGCGCAACGCCGTAAAAAAGTGCTTTTTTTTAACGATTTTTCTTTTTCTTTCGCTCGGAGCGTTCGGATATGAGCGCGTGAGCGTTGTGCTCCCGTTCAATGGCGGCGGAGAACTGCACACTTTCTTCTATTGTTTCAACGATGTTTCTGAGGGAAAGCAGATTGCGGAAGAAATTTTCCATGTAAAAAAATACGATGAACTCGCAAAAGGAGCGCGCGAAAAAATGATTCCCGTGCCGCTCGGAACACGAGTGGGCTTGTATGACTGGGCGATTTTCTGCTACGGCGCGGAATTCTGGTTTTTTGAAGTGAGGAACGGCTTTTTGTGGGGAAGAGGAATGCTGCTCGAAGAACCGCGGAATTAAAGGATTCCGCTCTGCGCACAGATAAAAATAATCGCAAAGAGCGTGAATGCGCTTGAGAGCGTTGTCCATACCACAAGCTGCCCCGCAAGCTCGGCATCACTCCCCATTTCGGCGGTCATCGGCACGGTTGAGACGGCGAGCGGAGTTCCATACAAAGCGATGAGCGCGGGAAATTCAAGCCCCCGAAAACCAAAGGCATACGCGGCAGAAAGGCAGACGAGCGGGCACAGCACCGTTCGCGCAAGCACTCCCGCGATAATCTTATACTTGAGCCGCGCGACCGCACTGAACGCGAAATTGCCGCCGAGTGCAATCAGAGCCACGGGGCTTGCCGACTGCGCGAGCATGGAAATCGTTTTGTACACAAAGGGAAGATTTCGGCGAATGGTAAAGCAGGGAAGATTCTGCGCATTGAGCGGAATGCAAGAACGAACGAGCAGACACAAAAATCCCGTGGCGACCCCGAGAATGAGCGGATTCGTGACGATTTTCTTTAAAATAGAAAGAACGCTCACCTTTTTTCCCGTTTCATTCACAAAGAGAGAAAGCGCGACAATCGCAAGCACATTGAAAAGCGGAATGGAAACCGAAGAAAGAATAGAAGCCGCAACAACGGGGCGCGCGTCGCCAGAGGAAATGGACATTGCGAGCGAAATTCCGATAATCGCATAGTTCGAGCGGTAGGCGCACTGAATCATCACGCCTTTTTGTTTGTCGTCTTTCACCGTAAGGCGCGTAAGCACAAGGGCGATTCCGAAAAAAACGAGCACTGAAACAACGGCGAAGGCACAGACGCGCCCATACTGCGGAATTTCTGAAATATCCTCGACATTGTACACATTGAAAAAAAGCAGGCAGGGAAGCAAACAGCGGAAGCAAAGCTTATTCAGCAGCGGGAAAAATTTCTCGTCAAAAAGGCGAATCCACTTCAAAAAATACCCGACCGCAATAACCGCCACAATCGGCATGACCGCATTCAGCGTAAAAAAAAGATTTGAAAGCACGGAAATCTCCTGGAAAGAATTGTAGCCCAAAGCGTGAAAAAAATCTTAAAAATCAGATAGAATTTTGAGGATTTTACCGATTTGATATGATATACTGATTAAGTGCGTCGAAGCAAGCTTGTCACAGCGATTGTATTAGTATTCTCTTTTTTATCAATAGCATGCTCAAACAGTGATGTCAATGTTGCAAAAGATACTATCAATTTAAAAGACCGTTTTTATTGGGCAGAATGTACAAAAGACAGCACCATCGAAGATGTAGACTCCCTTCATTTTCATAAATTCTCAACAGAGGGAACGGGAAATCTCCGGAAATTACTGGGTGACGGGCAGGAATATGTTTGGCTTATGGCAGTTTTCCCTTTGCCAGAGCATCTTCGCTACAAAACGCTCGGGCTTCTTATTTCCTATCTTCATTTTTCGGACAAAGTGTGGGTTAACGGCGTGTATGTCGGCGGCTACGGAAGTTTTCCCCCAAACGAAAAAAGTTCTCTTTGGGGCTCGCATTTTTATTCACTTCCCAATTCATTGCTCAATCCTGTCGGGCGGAACATCATTCTTATAAAGGTGTACTGCAAGGGGAACAGCGGAATATCGAATAATATTCTGATTGGAGAGCATGAAAAAATAAAAGCAATAGATTCTCTGCACACATTCCGTCAGTCCATCATCTATCTGTTTGCAGAAGGCGGCATGTTTTTTACCGCAGTGCTTTTTCTGCTGATTTTCATCTGGCGCAAAAAGGAACGGGAGTATCTTTCTTTTTCGATGCTTTGTCTTTCTTCCATGATTTTTGCAACTCCCTTTTTTGCCTCTCAAATTCCGATTTCTTATCCTATCAGCGTGCCATTCCTGTTTTTTATGAAGGCAACGCTCTGCGAAGGCTTGTATCTTCTCGTCTTCTGTCTGTCAACGCTTATCATTCAATTCGTAAAGAAGCACGAAACAAAACACATTCAGTGGGCGAGAATCGGAATTCTTATTTTTTGTACGCTCATCACCTTTGCTATGCCGAATTACTCGCTTCTCATGCGCATTTGCCCGTATATGCTCACTCTTTCGGTAATTCAGCTGATTTTGGGCTTTACCGTTGTCCTTAAGACAAAGCTCTCGCGCGAAGAAAAACGGAACTTCATAATCGTAATGACAACTTTTATTCCGCTCCTTATTACGATTGGCATTGATATTGTTATAAAAATGGTCGTTCAGAAAGTTGATTCTCCTTACATAACGCTGTTCGGCTGGCTCATTACTATTTTCGCCTTTATGATTCTGCTGAGCGTTCGCTATAATCGGGCAGTCTCTCAAAACGAATATCTCAATGTACAGCTCCGCCGTGAAGTGCTCAAACAAACGCGCGAACTTTCAAAAAAGAATACAAAACTCGAAGACGAAATTCACCGCGCGGAAACAGATTTGGAAATGGCTTCGCTCGTGCAAAAGAAATTCTTCCCCTACCCGCCAAAAAGCCTGCATGGGTGGGATATTGCCGTCAGCTACAGCCCGCTCGACAAGGTTTCGGGCGATATGTACGATTTCTATATCGAAGACAATACGCTCAACGGATTTTCGCTTTTTGATGTTTCGGGGCACGGCGTTGCGGCAAGTTTGGTCACAATGCTCGCCAAAAACATTATTTTCCAGTCATTTGTCCGAAATCTAAAGAACAAAGAGACGGTTTCCCGCACACTCTACGAAATCAACGAAGAAATTCTCGAAGCGAAAGGCGGAATTGAAAACTATCTCACGGGGCTTATGTTCCGTTTCGGCGCATTCAATGAAAACGATGAATGCACTGTGGAAATGGCAAATGCCGGTCACCCGAACCCGATTCTCTACACAGCGAAAACAAATCTGTGTGACGAAATTGAATCGACCGAAGAACATCACGGCGCAATCGGGCTTGAATTCATCACGGTTTCTTTCCCGCAAATCAATTTCACAATGGCAGAAGACGACATTCTCATTTTCTACACGGACGGGCTTACCGAAGGGCGCAACAAAAAGAAGGAGATGTTCGGAAAAGAGCGCGTCAAAAAAATCATCAAGGAAAGTTTCGCAAAAGACGCGCAATCCATCATGGAAGACTTAATTGACGCGTTCAACACTTTCACCGAGGGCGTAAAACGCGACGATGACATTACGATTGTCGTCATGAAACGGGAAAATTCGGCAAATTTCATTGAAGAGCTAGACGAAGTGTAATTTAAAACTTTTCTTGCGCTTCCGTGTCAAAATAAATGAGGTAAAAAAATGACAGAATTCAAACAATGGTACGATGAAGACGGAATCACCTTTCACAGTGAGCATAAAGTCCAATTCTCGCAGAGTGATTCCGCCAAAAAAATGAGCTTGTACGAGCTTTTAAAAGTGACGAGCGACATGGCGGTTGAAGATTACGCCCAGCGCGGCATGGACAGAGATACGCTCACCGAACACGGATACGCCTGTCTTGTTTCGCGCGTTGCATTCCGATTCCACCGCTTTCCGCGCGAAAACGAAAATTATGTTTTTACGACCTATGAAGAAAAGGCAGAGCCGCTCCAGCTCGTCCGAGCATACGAATTTGCAACTCCAGATGGCACGCCGCTCATCACAGGCTTAAGCTCATGGCTTTTGGTCGACCCCGCCCTACACCGAATCATTCCCACCAAAAAATTCGACATGCGTGCGCCCGTTGAGACTTCAAAAGAGCATGATTGCATGAAATACGGAAAGATTCAGATTCCCGAAGATTTGGAAAAATGGGATGAATGGAAAATCAGGTATTCGGACATTGACGGAAACAACCATGTGAACAATGCACGGTACGGAGCTTTTGTTGCCAACGCGATTCCAGAAAACTTAAGAGATGCCGCCTTCACCGACTTCCGCTTGAACTACGCAAAAGAAGCAAAACTCGGGCAAACGCTCGAGATTTTCGGCAAAGTGAACGAAGCCGAAAAAAAACTCACGATTGTAGGCAAAACCGAAGAAGGCACATCGTTTGAAAGTGAATTGTATTGGTAAAAACAAAAACAGGCTCTCGGCGAGAACATAAGCAAGCGCAAAAACGAAAGCGCTTGACCACTAAAATCCGCGGTTGCGCGTATAAGGAATTTGACTCGCTTCGCTCGCCGCGCAAAGCGGATTCGTAGCATAACCTCGCCTACGCCTGTTTTTGCTCAACCGAAGAATACACTTTCATCCGCCATGCCGAAAGCATACAAAAAAATACCTCAGTCATATTTCTCATAAGAGCAATGCGACTGAGGTGTTTTATAGCACACAGAAAATTATAATCTGTGAAAATCTGTGTTAATCTGTGGTTTAGTCCTTCGCTCGCTCGACGAATGAGCCGTCGCGCGTGTCGATTACGATTCGGTCATCGGTGTTGCAGAAAAGCGGGACTTTTACTTCCATGCCTGTGTCGAGAGTTGCAGGCTTGGTTGATTTGCCTGATGTGTCGCCCTTGATTCCCGGCTCGCAGTAAGTGATGGTGCGGGTTACCTGAATCGGCAAGCGAACGCCGACCGGTTTTTCGTTGTAGTAGGTGATTTTGACTTCGTAGTCGTCATCGGGAGAGATGTAGCCAGCGTTGTCGCCGAGATAGTCCTTCTCCAAAGTGATGTCGTCATAAGTTTCCTGATCCATGAAGTGGTAGTCGTTTCCGTCGATGTAAGAAAGCTTTACATTTTTTTCGACCAATTCAACTTCCTCGAATTTTTCGCCAGCGTCGAGACCCAAATCCTGAGTTCCGCCAGTCACGATGTCAGCAACACGGAGTTTTGTGACCATACCCTGCCGGCCAGATTTCTGACCAAGCATCTTCTGAACGATGAGAGCCTTGCCCTCATACATAAAAGCAGTTCCGACTTTGATTTCGTTAGTCATCAACATAATATTTACCTCAAAAAATAGAATAAAATTTCAATATATAATTTTAGCAATTTTCGGCGAGATATTCAACAGTTTGAAGAAACTCGCGGGGTGGAGGCTTTTCCCTTATTTTTCTTCTCTAATTCGTGCAAATTAGTGTAATTCGTGTTTATTTCTGCTATAATCTCCTCATGCGTAAATTTGAAGTCGTAAGCCCCTACGAGCCTTCGGGCGATCAGGGCGAGGCAATCGAAAAACTCAGCGCGGGCTTTTTGCGCGGCGACCGCTTTCAGACGCTCAAAGGAGTCACGGGGAGCGGCAAAACTTTCACGATGGCGAAAATCATCGAAAAGGTTCAGCGCCCCACGCTCATTATCAGCCACAACAAAACGCTTTCCGCGCAACTTTACCGCGAGTTCAAGTCATTTTTTCCCCACAATGCTGTCGAATATTTCGTCTCTTATTACGATTACTATCAGCCTGAAGCCTATGTTCCTGCACGGGATTTGTACATCGAAAAGGACGCGGCGACCAACGCTGAAATCGACAAACTCCGCTTGGCGGCGACTTATTCTCTCATGGAGCGGCGAGATGTGATTGTCGTGGCGACCGTGAGCTGCATTTACGGCTTGGGTATGCCAGACTTGTACAAGGAAATGCGCGTTCACATCGAAAAGGGCGAGAGCCTTGACTTGCGCAAGTTCGAGCGCGACTTGTCTTCGATTCAGTACCAGCGGAACGACATGGTTTTGGAGCGCGGGAATTTCCGTGTGCGCGGCGATGTGATTGAAGTCTACCCGCCTTACATGGAGACCGACACGGCTTACCGAATCGAGCTTGACTTTGACGAAATTGCGAGCATAAAACGCTTTAATGTTTTGAACAGAGCGACCGAAGAAGAGCTTGACGAACTCCAGCTTTATCCCGCGAAGCACTTCGTCGTGCCTCATGACGCTCTTTTGGCGGCGACCGAGCGGATTGAAAACGAAATGAACGAGCGCGTGGAAACGCTTTTGGCGGCTGGCAAAATGCTCGAAGCCGAGCGGCTTAAAACGCGCACGACCTACGACATCGAGATGATGAAAGAAATGGGCTACTGCTCAGGAATCGAAAATTACTCCGCGCCGATTGCAGGCAGGGCGACTGGCGAGCCGCCCGCAACGCTTCTTCACTACTTCCCAGATGATTTTTTGTGCCTGATTGACGAGGCGCATGTCACCGTTCCGCAGATTGGCGCGATGTACGAGGGCGACCGAAGCCGGAAGCAGAATCTCGTTGACTTCGGTTTCCGTCTGCCATCTGCTCTTGACAACCGACCGCTCAAAGGCGATGAATTCTGGAAAAAGATGAATCAGGTGATTTATGTGACCGCCACGCCCCGAAAGGAGGAAATCGCACAGTCAACGCAGGTTGTCGAGCAGATTATCCGCCCGACGGGACTTCTTGACCCGCTCATCGAAGTACGACCGAGCGAAGGTCAGATGGAAGACATTTACAAGGAAGTCAAAGCGCGGATTGAAAAAGGCGAGCGAAGTCTGATTCTTACTTTAACAAAGAAAATGGCTGAGGATTTGACGGACTATCTTTTGGGCTTGAACCTCAAAGTCAAATATATCCACTCTGAAATCGACACTTTTGAGCGCGTGGAGATTTTAAAGTCGCTCAGAACAGGCGAAATCGATGTTTTGATTGGAATCAACCTGCTCCGAGAAGGAATCGACCTTCCCGAAGTGAGTTTTATTGCGATTCTTGACGCGGACAAAATCGGCTTTTTGCGCTCCACAACGAGTTTGATTCAGATTGTCGGACGAGCTGCGCGAAACGAAAACGGCATGGTCGTCATGTACGCCGACAACATCACGCCCGCGATTAAGGAAACCGTCACCGAAACGCGCCGTCGCCGTGAAATTCAGCAAGCCTACAACGAAGAACACGGAATCACGCCGCACACAGTCTCAAAAGCCGTGCAGGACATTCTCGTTCGCCAGCAGCAAGACGCCGCCGAAAACGCCGAAGTGGAGCTTTCCGTCCTCAAAAAGAGCGCAAACCTCTTCGACCCCAAGCAGCGTAAAAAGCTCATTGACGCGTTAAAGAAAGAAATGAGTGACTTTGCCGACCGCTTGGAGTATGAGGAAGCCGCCGCAATCCGCGACCAAATTCAAGAGATTGAACGAACTTATGGGCATGCGCGTTAATCCGCGTCTGTTTCTTCAGCCAACTCTCCTATTTTCTCCTGTGCTTCTTCTACCCTCTCAGCAAATTTAGGGCTATTGTAAGCTTCTTCAAATGCCTCATCAAATTCTCCCTTTTCACCTTTATCATCATAGAAATCATAATATTACTTTGCCATTTTCTTTACATCTTTAATAGCATCTTCAAGGTCATCTACACTTTCAATTCCCTCATAAATATCAAGGGCTTTTTCTACTAGAGCCTCGGCATCGTCTGAAACATCACCACTAAGTTCTGCTTTCTCAGTCCTTTTGCTACCGCTGCTACCATCATCACTATTATCACTTTTAGAACTTTTCTTGCCATCGCAAGAGGAGAATGCTACTGCTAAAGCAACGGCCATTAAGATTGATAAAAATTTAATTCTCATAGTTTTATAATTTTAATTATTTTTATAACCACCTCCTCCACCCTTACAAGTAACCAAGTGGAGTAATGTTTTGTTATTAATTGTCATTCACACATCAACTGAGGATTTCTTGCTTAACTATTTCCATTTGCAAAATTACTCATTTTTTTTAAACAGCACTAAATCTACATAAAAATAATTTGCTATTACAGAACAATTTCTTCGGCAAGCTTGTTTAATGCTAAGCACTGCTCGCGAGTGATAGCACGTCGTTGATTGTGATGCTCCCAGGGTGCCACCAGCAGCAACCGCCCGTCAGCACAAGCGTCAAACTGACGACCACTCGGCTTCTGCTTCGGCGCAAAACCATTCTCTAAAAGAATAATTTGAGGGAAACCGGCATCAAACACCCGTCTCATCACCTCCTTCTCGCCACGACTGATGCAAGGCGACACAAGCACGGCGCCATCCTTTGCCTTCGATAGAAATTGATTGCATGCATCTTCAATTTCTTGCTCTGTCAATTTTCGAGAGCACTTAACAGCCACCTTATAAGGGTACCCAAGCAAAAAATGATTGCCCATAACAGAAACTTGATTTGTGCCTATAGTGATTCCTTGACGAACGTTAAACAACTCCCTGCGGTTGCGTTTCACCCATGCGCGGCGAGGATTGTCGCGCAGGTAGTTCACCCACGTTTCCAGTTGCCCTTTTCCATAAAGAATGCGGTCGTTATAGCCCGGCTCCCAAAGGGACATCTTCCGAGACTGCGTCTCGGAACACTCCAACAAAGAACGAAACGACTTCGTGCACTTCGCCTTGAAACGAGCAACAATATGACCGAAATGACGTGAGAGTTGTTCTGAAACAAAAATGATGCCATGCACATGCTCGGGCATCAACTGAAAACCCAATGTTCTCACTCCGGGATTGTCTATCATAATGTTACACCAATGCTCGATGACCATCACGCCAAGTTCGCTAGGCTCCACCCAGGCTTGAAGATGTGCATCATCGGCTGCCCGCAAAGTACCAAACAACGGCTTGCGACCTTCCACACACAAAGTTATCAAGTAAACGCAACGACTATTATAATCATGGTCTTCTTTACGACGCTTCATCGACGGCACAACCTCCAGCTCTTGATGACGAGCCACCCAGTTTTTGCGTTTCTTTATCGTTTCCTCATTCATGTCACAATTCTTGCTTTAATAAGTCCGCGTACTACGAGACGCAGTCTCGTAAGAAAGTCTCCTCATTTCTTCCTCCGGCGGGGCTTCTTTTGTTGTTTTCTTAGCCGCTCGGCGATTTCTTGGTGCTCGTCGGCGAGGTCATCGAGTCCTATTTTCTCGTAAATTTCGGCGAGCCTAAGATGCGGCTCAACGGCGGTGCGTGAGGCTTTCGTGGCGCACTTGAGGGCTTTGATGGCGGCAGGCAGGTCTTTCTGCTTCTCATAGATTGCAGCCACTGCCATGAGCGCGTCATAGCAGTTCTTGTCCTTGGCAAGAATCTCATTAAGCAAGTCAAGAGCCTGGTCAGTCTCCCCTATTGCATCAAGCAATCTTGCCTTTCCGAGCATCGCCGGCAAATAGCCTTCGCTCAAGCGCAGTGCCTTGTTATAGTTGGCGAGGGCCGACTTAATAGCAATCTCGTCGAGGCGCTGCTTACTGCCTCCATAAGGCACCTCATCCTCTTGCGCCAGCGTGCCGAGTCCCATCGACTGGTCGCCCATGGCAGTGAACTCTCCTGCCAGCTCCAGTAACTGCTTGTTCTGTGCGTCAATAACGTCCTCAAGATTCTTTATTGTCTGTTTTAATTTATTGAATTTGTTGAACTTAAACTTAATGAAGCGTTTCGTCAACGGGTCGCTTATCACGTTATGAATCTCCATCGCCTGGGCAAAGCAGTCAACAGCACGGGCGAAGTCTTCATTGTCGAAGGCAATGGATGCCATAGTATAGAGACCATTGGCCTTCTCCACAAGTAAAGCGTCGTTGATGGTAGCCTGGTTATTGAACTGGCGGCTGAAATCTACGATGGCGGTATTTACGATAATATCGCGCTGCGACAGCGGTTTGAGCAACGTGATACCCTCTAGCGATGTGCATCGTGACAAGGCCACGTATGTCTGTCCGCTCGAGAATGCTCCGCCAGCGAAATCAATGACGATATTGTTGAACGTCAAGCCCTGACTCTTATGCACGGTGAGCGCCCATGCCGGCTTGATGGGATATTGCTTGAACGTGCCCACCACATTTTCAATCACTTTTTTCTCCTTCTCGTCGTAGGTATATTGTACATTCTCCCAGATCTCCGGCTCAAGTACATAGCCGTCACCGTTCTCCAGTTCCACCTCAATGCCGTTGCTGTCAACCTTAGAAACAATTCCCAAAGTGCCGTTCACCCAGCGCCCTTCCCTGTCGTTACGGATAAATATCACCTGGGCACCTTTCTTGAGCGTCAGTTCCTTGTTGGTGGGAAGGTCGTTGTCGGGGAAAACATCGGTAATCTCTCCCACAAACACATACTCGGGCGTGTCGAGCGCCTGCATGTGGGCGTCGTTGATTGAATCCACCGTGTCGCGTCGTGTGGCGAGAGTCATCACCAGACCATTGTCGGGTTCCTTATAGTCAAGGTTGCACCGGCTGTTGAGCAGTTGCAAGTCGCTGTTGCTGGCATGACTCACTCGCACGCGGTCGAGCATTGCGATGAAATTGCTGTCGGTCTGACGATAAATTTTGCGAAGCTCTATCGGGATAAGTCCCAAACTATTGAACACCCTCGCATTGAAGAAGAAGAACTGCTGGTAATACCGGCGCAGAATATCGCGCATATCACGGGTAATCACTGGCTCAAGCTGGAAGATGTCACCCACAAAGAGCAGCTGCTTGCCGCCAAAGGGTTCTCGCATATTTCCTGAGTAGATGCGAAGCACTTTATCAATAAAGTCGATTATGTCGCAGCGCACCATCGAAATCTCGTCGATGATAATAAGTTGCAGCTTCTTAATCAGCTTCACTTTCTGCGCCGAGTAGCGCAAGGTCTTGCGGATGCGTCGCGGTGATAAGTCGGGGTCATCGGGCAGCAGCGGCTTGAACGGAATCTTGAAGAACGAGTGCAGCGTCTGCCCGCCCACGTTCACCGCAGCGATGCCGGTGGGTGCCAGCACTACGTGTTCCTTGTTAGTATTGGCGCAGATATACTTGAGGAAAGTGCTCTTTCCTGTTCCCGCCTTTCCCGTTAGGAACACCGAGCGGCGAGTGTTGCGTATCAGGTTCCAGGCATTCTGGAACTCCACGTTATCGAGGTCGATATTATCAAGATTTACCGTGTTCATGAGGAGGTTGTAAAAAAGTTTTCAAAATTAGTGAAAAAGCTTCAGAAACGCACTAAAAAAAGGAGGCATTTTATTAACAATGCCTCCTAATTTTCACTATTTATTTACGCTCAATGGCGCGAAAATCAGAATCGGAAACCTAAAGTGAGAGCAATCTTATTGTTGTTGTCTTTCACTTCCTCGCCCTGCTCGCCAGGGAAAGCGTGATAGTGGCTGGTGCGATTCTGGTGAACGTAGGCGGCATCAAGATAGAACTTCTTGTAGCGGTAGCCAAGACCACAGGTGATGTACTGGTTGTTCTTGTCATACTGATACATATAGTTGCTCGAAACTACATCTACATCATAGTTTTCCACGCCTTTCACCTCATCTTTAACGGGCGATGTCTGGTAAGCATAACCGGCACGTAGGCTCACGTTTGGTGTCACGCGGTATTCGGCACCCACTCTCAATGTGTGCTGAGCCTGTAACTGGTCTTTGATCTTATACTCGGTATCGGCATAGTTGTAGCCACCCTCATCACCGCAACGCATAGTGTTGGCTCCCACATACTCATAATCGAAGCTGATTAAGCCCTTACTTGTTGGAACCACAGCGAGGCTACCCATAAACTTCCAAGGGGTCTTGATAGTGTAACGGTATTCGTCGTAGTAGCGCTCCACGCCTGTCTCATAGTTGCCTTGATACATTTTTGTATTGTCTCCATCAAATTTGTTTGGAAGTAAATCAAAACCACTATACACCTTATATGAATCTTTCATGTCATAATAAGTTGGTGTATGAAATGCAAAACCTAAGCGTACTTGGTTGATAGGCTTAACAATCACACCAAACTTAAAGTTGTAGCCAGTGCCGCGGGTTATCTGATAAGACTGAAAATCGTATCCAGCATAACCTATAGTTGTATTGACTGTCTCTAAATATTTCCCATTTTCATCAATATTGTAGTCCATAATCTCGGCATTGTCAAGGTCCTCACCATAGTATTGATAGCTGTCGAAACGCAGGTCGGTGATACCGAAGTTCAATCCCCAGAACACGGTGTTCTTAAAGTTACCACCCAAGGTGATGTTATACTCATCGGTGTGGCCTTTCTCGTCAACATAGAAATTGGCAGTGCCTGTTGTCCCATTTGTTGACAGACCTTTGAATGAACCGTCATAATTACTGTTAAGCAGATAGGACTGATAGGCAAGGATGCCCAGCCACGGAGCGTTACACTCATAGAAGATGTTGCCGTCATACTGATTAGCCGAGAGGTCTTGGGCTGTCCAGCTGCCTGCGTTGAGGTTGTCGGCAATCTTGTTGGTCATAGAATAACTAGTGTTATAGCCACCTTGATAGCGACGTTGATAGGAGTTGATGCGATTGAACGAGAACCCCCAATTGAAATATCTGAAGAAGACGTTGTCAATCTTCATCGAGCCAACATATCCCACATTGTTGAACCAGAACTTGGTATCGCTCAACTTATCGCTAGAAGTCTTGGTGGAGAGGATATTGAGGTTCATAGTAGCTGAGATGTCGCTGCTGCGATACACGCCTATGCCACCAGGGTTCTGCGAAATCGCCGACACGTCACCACCGAGGGCACCAAAGGCCCCCGCCATCGACATAAAGCGAGATGTTCCGCTCAACTCTGTCTCCGACATTTTCAGTACGTCAAATGTTGCCTGTGCGCTTGCCATGAGCGATGCCCCACCAAGCAGTAATGCAATATATAGTTTCTTCATTGTCATGATGTGTGTAAAAAGTCAGTGCCTCTATTGCGGTGCAAAGGGACACTCTCTCACCCCCACAGTGTGGCGCTCCATGCGCCGGCGCATGGAGGAGCGTATGGCATAACGATTCTTCAGCTCCATGCCGGTGAGCAGGCTGTCGGGCTCGTCGATAGACAGCACGCGGTAGTTGTGTTTGAAGTTGCAGTCGTTGGGACGGCTCACCCAGTAGAGCATGTAGCAACAGTCGCTGAGGCGCGTAACAGAGTCGGGCTTCGTCAGCTCCATGCGCACCATGTAGCCACCGTAGGTGTTCGGCTTCGACTGGTTGCTGATGACATTGCCCAACGACCATGCCACCAGATGCAGGCTGTCGGGGGTCAGCTCTAAGGGTTGGGCCACATGGGGGTGGCCCCCCACCACGTGGTCCACTCCATTGTCAATGAGCCACTGCGCCAGCTCGCGCTGCTGGGGCGAGGGCAGCTGCTGGTACTCTATTCCCCAGTGGGGCAAGGCAATGATGACGTCGGGGTGCATCTGCCGCGCTTTCTCAATGTCGGCCTTTATCTGAACGGTGTCGATGAGGTTCACCACGTTGGGGTGTTCCAGGGCAATGCCGTTGGTGCCGTAGGTATAATTCAAAATTGCGACAGTGATGTCATTTATAGTAAAAAGCTGAGTCCTCTCCTCGGGAGAGGGCTCGTTTTTGTGAATGCCGAGGACTGTGATGTCCGGATGATCCTGCTCCCAGTAGGAGGTGCAGTTTATGATACCGCGGGCGCCCTTGTCCAGCGCGTGGTAGCGGGGAGTGGGCGTGCCGTTGGCTTCCATTTCGCGATACATCCTGT